>Ga0265342_10001521_pt1 | contig 21448 bp, 16 predicted proteins | sample 4CB327metaG_FD_203125 | JGI IMG/M metagenome (GOLD analysis project Ga0265342, IMG submission 203125) | Rhizosphere microbial communities from Carex aquatilis grown in University of Washington, Seatle, WA, United States - 4-CB3-27 metaG | ecosystem: Host-associated > Plants > Roots >... | reverse complement strand
GATCGCGCTGTCGGAGGAGGAGGCCAGCGCGTCCGCCGCCGCGGGCGGGATCGCTCCGCGCGCGTCGCGGGCCGCCAGCTCCGGGCTGGCCTCGGTGGTGCGATACCGTCCGGTGGCGCGCCGCCTCGTGCCCTGGGAGCCGAGGAAGCGCGGCAGATCGCCGAGCGCCTGTGCCAGGGTGGCCTGGGCGGGGCTCTCGGGCTTGAGCAGCTCGGATAGATCGTCGTCCGAGCGGGCGCTGCTCATCCAGGTGCGATCGATGAGCGACCGCAGCGTGGTGGGATCGACACCGAGCTCGGCGGCCAGGTCGACGCCGGTATCGACCACCGGGAGGGCGAGGGTGACCGTCGGGCCGGGGCGGTTGTCGCCGGGCGCTCCGCTCGGGCGCGTCGCCACCCCCGCAACGTCGCGGGCGGATCCCGCCGGACCGCCCACGGCGGCGAGGGCTTCCTTGTGCTTGAGGATGCGCGCCAGGATCGGCTTGGTGGGGGTGTCGAGGGCGACGAATTGCACGCCGATGCCGTGCGGGCGGCCTGGCTCGGCGGGATTGAACTCTCGCACCCAGATCACCTTGCCCTGGCCCGACATCACCACCTGCCCGCCGGCCAGCTGGATCTCGAAGGGAACCACGGCGCCGACCGGGTGCGGATGCCGGGTCGCCAGAAACACGCCCCCGCGCGTCACGTTGGGCGCGAATTTCTCCACGAAGACGTCGAGGTCGGCGTAGCGCAGCCGGATTCGGACGGGGTGGTGGGACGTCACGGTCGAAGAACGGAGTATGTGGGCCGAGGCGCCGCACCGTCAACCGAGGTCTCGGCGCAGGGTCGCGGTTTCAGGAGGCCATCCGCGGAAAGACGCGCTCGGTGTTGCGGGTGGTCAGCGCGTCCGCCTCGGCCCGGGGGATGGAGCGGAGCGCGGCCAGCGTTTCGAGCGTGTGAACGACGAAGGCCGGCTCGTTGCGCTGGCCCCGGTGCGGGATGGGCGCGAGGTAGGGCGCGTCCGTCTCGATGAGGATGCGGTCCGCCGGGGCGAAGGCCGCGGCCTCGCGGATGGGGGCCGCGTTCTTGAAGGTCAGGATCCCCGAGAACGACAGGTAGAGGCCGAGATCGAGGTAGCGGCGGGCGTCCTCGACGACGCCCGTGAAGCAGTGGATGAGCCCGCCGACGGTGGCCGCTCCTTCCTCGGCGAGGATGGAGGCGGCGTCGGCGTGGGCGTCCCGGACGTGGGCGATCACCGGGAGTCGGGTGACGCGCGCCAGCCCGATGAACCGGCGGAAGGCGGCGCGTTGAACCTCGCGGGGGGAGTGCTCGTAGTGGTAGTCGAGTCCGGTCTCGCCGATCCCGATCACCCGCGGCGCCCGCGCCAGGGTCTCGAGCTCGGCCCAGTCACCCTCCTTCATCCTGGCGACGTCGTGTGGGTGGATCCCCACGGTCGCGTAGACGTCGGCCTCGCGCTCGGCCAGGGCCACGGACGCGCGCGCCGAGCACAGATCGCGGCCCGAGCCGACACAGATCATCCGCTCGACCCCGGCCGTGCGCGCCCGGGCGATCACCTCCGGGAGATCCGGCTCGAACTCCAGCGAATCGATGTGACAGTGCGAGTCAATCATGTGCCTGGCGGCCAGTGTAACTCGATGCCCGGTCGCGGCGAGGGAAAGGCGCGGCCGCGGGGGGGCGCCCCGGACACGCGCCTTGGCCCTGGCAGGCCGGGTCCCGGAGCGGCGTCCATGGCGTCACATCGGGAACGACCCTCAATGTTCACTTGGGTCCTTCCGATGTCACGGGAGTCCATCCGCGTATCTCCGATCGCAGAGGTCATCGTGTTGCCGAAGCTCGACGAAGAAGAATGTGAAAAAACCCGCGCGCTCGGGCCGCAACAGGCGAGCGCGCTCGCGCAACAAGCGGACCCGGACGAGCTGCGTCCCGGCACGCAGGCGGGCGCTTATCTGCTCGAGCGTGCCCTCGCGTCCGGCGGCGGCGGCACCGTGTACGAGGCCAAGCACAAGCTCCTCGGGCGGCGCGCGGCGGTCAAGATCTTGCGGCGGGAGCTCGCCGCCTCGCCCCAGATGGTCAAGCGCTTCCTGCGCGAGGCCCAGGCCGCCAATCTCATCAAGCACCCGAACATCGTCGACATCTACGAGTTCGGTGAGCTGCCCGACGGTCGGCCCTTCTACGTCATGGAGCTCTTGCATGGGTCCGACCTGCGCTCGCTGCTCACCACCCGGGGACGATTCGCCGTCGGTGAGGCCCTCGAGATCCTCGAGCCGGTCTGCTCGGCGCTGGAGGCGGCGCACGCCCACGGGATCATCCATCGCGACCTCAAGGCCAGCAACATCCACGTGGAGGAGCGGGAGGGTGGGCGGTTCGTCAAGCTCCTGGACTTCGGGATCGCCAAGCTCGTGCACCCGGACGCCGACGAGACCGGGCTCACGGTGGCGGGCGCGCGGCTCGGCACCGCCTACACCATGGCCCCCGAGCAGATCCGGGGCGCGGCGGTGGATCAGCGCACGGACATCTATGCCCTTGGCGTGGTGCTGTTTCACCTGTTGACCGGGCAGTACCCGTTCCGCGCCGAGCACATGACCGACATCGAGCGCATGCACCTCGAGACGCCGCCGCCACGGCCGAGCCACCTCGCCTCCTTGCCACCGGCCATCGACGCGGTGGTCTTGCGGGCGATGGAGAAGCAGCCCGATCGCCGCTTTCCGACCGTCAAGGCCTTCGCCGCGGCGCTGCGCGAGGCGGCGGGAGGCGCGCGCGCCAAGGCCAACGATTCGGTGGGGCGGGCCATCGCCCTTTACGTGGAGGTGCGCGTGCCCTCCGATGCCCCCTCGGCCGACAGCGACGAGGTCCTCGACGACGTGTCGGCCTCGCTCGACTGGAGCGAGCAGGCCATGCGCGAGGGGGGCTGGCAGATCGTGCTCCAGACCGGGAATGCGCTGCTCGGCGCCCGCCTGTTGCCGCCCGGGAACGACGAGCTGCGGGTCGCGATCGCGGATGGTCGGGCCGCCGCGCAGTGCCTGGCCGACGAGCTCTATCAACGTCCAACCGCCCACCCCGATGTCCACGTGAACATCTGCGTTCACGTCGCCGACGCCGAGACCCGCGATTCGAGCGATCTCTCCGGTCGCCCCGAGATCGCCGGTGGCCACATCACGGCCATCGGCGAGTGGGCCCCGCGCGAGAACATCGACGGGGTCTTCCTCTCCGAACCCGCCCGCTGAGCCCGGGTCGAGGGCCGGCCCCGAGCCACCGCTCGTGGTGGTCCACCAACTGCGGCCCGCCGGTACCCGCAGCCATGATCGTGATCGTCGCCGTGGTCGTTGTCGATCCCGCGATCGTGGCCGTGCACGTGAACGTGATCCCCCCCGTGGGCGTGTGATCGCGAGGGGGGCTCAGGAATCGGCTTGTGCCTTTGTGCAGCCGTGTCGATCACGTCCACGGGGGACGTTCACGTTCACGTGCACGGCGCCACGATCACGGGTGCGCTCACGACCGCGTTCACGGGTCTTGACCGGCCGCTCTTGGTCGACGGTCTAGCGGAGGACTCCGAGTGCGGCGATGGCGACGCCCATCAGAGACTCGCCGGCCAGGGCGCCGGCAGCGGCCGAGCCGAAGGTCTCTTCGAGCTCGGTGGCGGCAGGTCCCGGCAGGGGCTCGCCCCGGGTCGCGAGGCGACGAGCCGTGGCGACGAGGACGATCCCGCAGACGCCGGCGGCCGAGAGCGAGACGGGCATGAGGAGCCCGATGCCGAGCGCCGTGGACGAAGGGATCAGCCTCTGCCAGCGCGGTATCCGCGCCAGCAGGGAGAGCACGGCTCCCACCGCGAAGGCGAGCGCGAAGGCGAGGGCCCGCCCCGAGCCGGCAGCCGTCGCCAGGCCACCGCCGAGGGCCAGGCTGGTGGCCTTCCACGACAAGGCGGAGATCGCCGGCATCTGTTCGCTGCCGAGACCATAGGCGTGGGTCACGAGGAGGTAGGTCGGCACCGCCACCAGGGTGCCCACCACGGCACCGACGAGCTGGGCCACGAGCTGCGCCCGCGGGCGCGCGCCGAGGTCGTGGCCGGCCCGGAAGGACCAGAGGCTCTGGGCGGTCTGGGATGCGCTGCCCGCCACCACCGAGCCCGAGAGGACCGACACCATCGGCCCGCCGACCGCCGAGGCCCCGATCTGCACCAGGGTGCCGAATTGCCCGACCGGCGCGATGTCGGTCTCGCCCGCCGCGCGCGCGCAGACGCTCGCCAGCACCAGAGCCGCGACGAGCGCGCCGCCGAGGTGAAGGGGGGAATACCCGAAGCCGAGGACCCCCACGAGCGCGAGCGAGATCGGCAGCAAGAGGATCACCGGCAACAGCCACCGCGGCCGCACCGGCCGAGGCGCCGCGGGCCCTGCACGTCGGGCCTCCCGCAGCCGTTCGGCGCGCTGGGAGCGCGTGGTCCGGACGGTCGCCGGGGGCGTCGGGGCCGGCCGGGCGGCTGCGATCGGGACCGGGCGGCGGTCGCCGAGCCCGAGGGCACCGCGCGCGTCTTGCCAGACCCGGGGCAAGAGGACGGCCAGGCGTGGGAGGCCGAGGAGCCCGCTCACGAAGGCCCCCGAAAGCATCATGCCGAGGGCCGGCCAGGCCAGCCACGACACGAGCTCGGAGTACCCGAGCCCCGTGACCCAACCCGCGCCGCGCACCGCGGGCACGAGCCCGAGCCAGCCGAGCAGGCTGCCCGCGAGCAGGGTCCAAGCCGTTCGGGGCCCCACCAGCACGCCGGTGGCCGCCATCAGCGGGCTCACGGCCACCCCCAGGGTCAGGCTCGAGGCGGACAGGCCGGCCACCGTGACGGGCAGGTAGAGCACCGCCGGCAGCACGGCGTGCGAGCCGTCCCGCCACCAGGTGACGGCGGCCGCCACCGCCGCGGTCATCACCAGGGCCCTCGACCGCCGCGCCGCCGCCCGGTGATCGGCGTGGATGGCCCGGATCAGGACCGCGGTGGCGGCCCCCGAAGGGAAGGGGAGCTGCTCGTCCTCGATCAGGCGACCCCGCAGGATCACCGCGACCAGAATGCCCATCGCAGAGAGCAACAGCCCCCACAGGCCCACCGCCCACATCGCGGGGTGCTGGCCCATGAGCTCGAGCGCGGGGATCGGCGCCATCAACCCGCTCGCGTAGGCCATCACCGCCGCCGAGGCGGCGACGGTCTGGACGGTGTTGTTCTCGAGCGGGCCGAAGGGCCTGCGCAAGAGCTTGCGGAACAGCCCGAAGCCCGCGAAGGAGAGCAGGGTGGCGGTGAGGGCGCCGCCGTCGATGAAGGTGGACTTGAGGCAGGTGTAGACGTTCCCCGCCGCGAGCAGTACCCCGATCCCGGCCCCCGCCAAGAGCGCGCGGGTGGTGAGCTCGCGCTCGACCGGCCGCGCGTCGAGGCGGGCCGAGGCGAGCCCGCGCAATGGTCCTCCGGACACCGCGGCCGGGATGGCCTCGACCGGCGCCAGAGGATCGACATCGCCCGCCTGCCCGTCATCCCCGGGTCCAGATCCTCCGTCGGTGAGGTGGGCTTCGGGCGCGAGCAGAGGGTGGGGGAGCCCGGACAATCAGACACCCTGAAGACGCATCAGTGCGCTTCCTCTTCCTTGCCGCCAACCTCTCGGGTCCGAAGACCATGCTTCCACAGCAGGCGATAGAAGTAGATGCGGTCAACCCCGGCCGCGCGCGCCGCCACGCTGACCCGGTTCTGGTTGGCACGCAGCAGCTCCTCGAGGTAGCGCTTCTCGAAGGTGTTCACCCACACCTCCCGGGCCTCGCGCAGGGGACGCCCGATGGCGGCGGAGCTCTCGGGGGTGGGCCCGGGGGTCTCGTGGGCCGGCTGCGGCGGGATGAATTCCCGCAGCGCCGCGCAGCGCTCGAGGTAATTGCGGAGCTCGCGGATGTTGCCGGGCCAGCTGTGCCTGGTGAGGCTCTCGAGGAAGTCCGGTGCCCGCATGGCCCGCAAGGTCTCCCGGTCCACGAGGCCCATGTTCTCGATGATCTGTTCGACCAGGAGCGGCAGATCGCCCTGGCGCTCGCGCAGGGGCGGCAGGCGGACCTGAACCACCGCCAGCCGGTAGAACAGGTCCGAGCGGAACTTTCCGTCGGCCACCTGACTTTGCAGCGACCGGTTGGTGGCCGCCACGATCCGCACGTTGACCGGCACGTAGGGGTTGGTTCCGATGCGCCGGACCTCGCGGCGCTCGAGAACCCGCAGGAGCTTCGGTTGCAGGTCGAGCGTCAGCTCCCCGATCTCGTCGAGGAACACCGTCCCCCCCTGCGCCGCCTCGAACACCCCCTGGCGGGAGGTGACGGCCCCCGTGAACGCACCCCGCTCGTGGCCGAACAGCTCGCTCTCGAGCAGCTGCGGCGGTATGGCCCCGCAGTCCACCACCAGGAAGGGCTTTTCGCGCCGGCGGCTGCCGCGGTGGACCGCCTCCGCCGAGAGCTCCTTGCCGGTGCCCGTCTCGCCTTCGAGCAGGACCGTCGCGTCGGTGGGCGCGACCCGCGCCAGCGTGTCGAACACCGGCTTCATGGCGGCCGAGCGGCCCACCATCCGGCCGAAGGGCTCGCGGTTCGCGGCAGTGCCAGCTGGCGAATCGGGGAACGGCGACAACGCGTCCTCCCCCAATGCCAGAGCCGCACCAGCGCCTCTATGGCCGTTGACCACGGATGGCTCATCGGTCCGAGCCCAGGTCAACTTGAGGGGTCCGGCCTGGTGCCGGGGCGGTCAGACGTGTGCGTGCGTCAGAGGGACGCCGCCACGCTGGCGGCGCCGAGCAGCCCAGGCTGAGGATGGGTCACCACGAACGACGGGATGCTCGCCACCAGGGACTGAAGCCGGCCCTTGCGCTCGAACGCCTCGCGGAAGATGCCTCCGCCCGTCGCGGTCCTCGTCCCCCCCTGCTCGGTGGGTTGCTGCAAGCCGCCCTGGGCGGCAGGTTGCAACAAGAAGGGCAAGATCCGTGGCGCGATGCCCCCCGCGACGAAGACGCCGCCGGTGGCGAGCACGGTGAGGGCGAGGTTCCCCGCCAGCGCCCCCAGCACCCCGCAGAAGATCGCCAGGGCGGCCTGGCAGATGGGATCCGAGCCATCGAGGGCGTGACGCGAGACGACCGCCGCCGGGTCCTCGCGGGCCATCGCGAGCCGGGTCTCGGCCTTGCCACCGAGCCGCAGCGCCGGCTCCTCGTTCAGGAAGGCGTAGAGGTCGACCAGCCCCTGGCCCGACAGGACACGCTCGTAGGACACTCGCCCGTACTTGGCGGCGAGGTAGCGCAGGAGCGAGCTTTCGAGCGGGGTGCGAGGGGCGAAGTCGGCGTGGCCGCCCTCGGAGGGCACGACCTCGTAGCGCTGCGACGCCGGGGACCACAGGAGGAAGGCCTGACCGAGCCCGGTGCCTGCCCCCAGCACGGCCACCGGACCCCTGGGATCGCGGGGGCCGCCCCCGCCGAGCACCGCGAGGGCGCTGGCCGGGACACGAATGCTTCCGAGCGCGGCGGCGAAGAAGTCGTTCACCAGGCGGACCTTGGGGATCCCGAGCCGCTGCATGAGCACGCGTCCATCCACCACCCACGGCAGGTTGGTGGCGCGGCAGACGTTGCCCTCGACCGGACCCGCGATGCCGAAGCAGGCCTGCTCCGGCGGCACGAAGGTCGGGCCCGGTCCGCCGGTGCCGGTGGATTCGGCGCGGGCCTCCGCCAGGAACTTCTCGGCGATGAGATCGAGGCCAGTGTACGCCGAGGATGGGTAGACCCGCTCGAAGAGCGGATCGTCCGCGTCGCTGTCGAAGAGCGCGAGGCGGGTGTTGGTTCCCCCGATGTCACCGGCGAGCACGCGCGGCTTCGGGCTCCTGGGGGGCGTCGTCGGGTCGAGCGTCGTCGTCGTCGTCATCGGCCAGGTTCCTCGGGGCGGTGGTGGCGTGGCTGGGGGGCCCGATCGACTCTCTGATCTCGCCCCAGGCCCTCGGCCCCCACGTCGATCTTGGCCAGCCGCCCGGTGTGGCGCCCTCCTTCGAAGGCGGTCGCCAGCCACACGTCGAGAATCTGGTGGGCCGCCGGCGCCGTGATCAGACGAGCCCCGAGGCACAGCACGTTCGCATCGTTGTGCGCCCGGGAAAGCCGGGCGGACTCGGTGCTCCAGGCATTCACCGCGCGCACGCCCGGCCATCGGTTGGCGGCGATGCACATGCCGATCCCCGAGCCACACACGAGCAATCCGCGCGCCGTGCCCACCGGTGCGGCGGAGATCCGGCGGGCAACCGCCCGCGCCTCGTCCGGGTAGTCGCACGGCCTCGGGCTGCTGGGACCGAGATCCTCGACGGGCACCCCGCTCGCGCGCAGGTGCGCCACCAGCGCTGTGCGCAGGTCGAACCCGGCATGGTCACTGCTCGCGAAGACGATCAAACTGGCTCCTTCGAGGCGCGCAGCATGGCAGCCGCGCGCGTGGGTGTAAAGCCGAGCGCCTCACATCCCGAGTCGACTGGCGAGCGCGCGCAACCGGGCGACCTCCTCGTGGGGCAGGGTCGGGACCGGACCGAGCGCGCGGGCGCGCCAGATCACGAGCGCCGTGTGCTCGAGCGTCTCCATGCGGCGCCAGGCCTCCTCGAGGGTACGCCCGAGGCACAGGGCCCCGTGGTGAGCCAGGATCACGGCGTTCGCGCGCCGGACGAACGGGCGGAGCGTCTCGCCCACCGCCGCGGTGGTGGGGGTCACGTAGGGGGCGACCGGCACGCTCCCGAGCACCAAGGCGGCCTCGGAGAGCACGGGCTCCTCGAGCGAGACGCCGGCCAGCGACAGGGCGATCGCGGTGGGGGGGTGGGCGTGCACCACCGCGCCGCAGTCGGCGCGCTCGGCGTAACAGGCGGCGTGCAGGCTCCACTCCGAGGAAGGCCGGCGCGCGCCGACGCCCCCGGGACGCGGCGCTCCATTGCGATCCACCTCGAGCACGTCGTCGGGGTCGAGGAAACCCTTGTGGGTGCCAGAGGCGGTGATCCACCAGGACCAGGCCGCGGAGTCGGAGGCCGCCGCGGCGTTCCCGTCCTGCCCGAGTCCGCCGGCGCGCGCCGAGATGTTGCCGTCGCCCGCCGCGATCAGCCCCTTGGCGTAGAGGCGCGCGCCGATCGTCACGATGCGCGCGACGACGCGCCGCCGCTCGGCGTCGAGGGCGGCCACCCTGGCGGGGTCGGCCGTGGCGCCGGCACCCGCGTCGGCGTCGGCGTCGGCGTCGGCAGGAACCTGGGGGTCCGGGGCAGACATGCGCGCATCATACTGCCTGGCGGTCGGCGGTCGGCGCTCCGCGTTCCGGGCCCGGGCGCCACGTCTCGGCGGGAACTCCGCCGCCGTTGGGGTAAATACCTGCCATGCCCCCGAGCCGTGACGACGTCCTGCGCCGCTTTCCGCGCGTCTCGCCCGAGAGCATCTGCGCGGTGCTGTCCCCGTTGCTCGTCGAGGGTCGACGCGAGCGCATCGACCAGGTCCTCTCGGCCCGGCTCGGCGGGCTGACCGCGCTCATCGAGAACCTGCACGATCCCCACAACGGCGCCGCGGTCCTGCGCAGCGCCGAGGCCTTCGGTCTGCAGGACCTCCACGTGATCGAGGCGGTTGAGCGTTTCCGTTTCTCGTCGGAGGTCACCAAGGGGTGCGAGAAATGGCTGGATATCCACCGCCACCCGACCTTCGCCGCGGCGCGGGCCCAGCTGAAGGCCGCGGGGTTCGCCCTTTACGCGGCCATGCCGGGGGCGTCCTTGGCGCTCGAGGACCTCGACTTCGCGCGGCCAGCGGCCATCGTGGTCGGCAACGAGCACGACGGGCTGACCTCGGAGGCGGCCAGCGCCTGTGACGCGCGGTTCGCGATCCCGATGCAGGGGATGACCCAGAGCCTCAACCTCTCGGTCGCCACCGCGGTGGCGCTGGCCCATGCGGTGCGCAGCCGGCGTGCCGCCATCGGAGCCGCGAGCGATCTCGACGCCGGCGCACGCGAGGGGCTGCGCGCCCGCTTCTACGCGGCCTCCGTGCGGGGCGCCACGCAGATCCTGTCGCGCGCCTTTGGACCACCCGAGACCGCCGTCACCGACGCCCGGGGTGCGAGCCGGCAAGCAGGTATCGTATGATCCGTCCTCGCATGCAGGACTTTCCCGCCGGGCTGGTGCTGGGTCTCGGCCTCGGTCTTGGCCTCGGCTTCGGATTGGGGTGCGATGGCGGAAGTCCGGCGCCGCTACCCGACCAGAGCGTCAGCGTCCTGTCCTGCGACTTCTCTCCGCCCGAGGTCTGCTCCGCCCCCGACCGTGGCTTCGCGACGGTAATGCCAGCCATCGACCGGGCCTGCGGATCTTGCCACGACGGAGCCGACCCGGACGGTCCCTGGCCCCTCACCACCTACGAGGACGTGGCCGACTGGGCCGACGTCGTTCGCACCGATCTGTCGAATTGCGCGATGCCGCCGCCGGACAGCGGCATCACCCTGTCGGATGCCGAGCGCCGGGCCATCATCGACTGGATCCTCTGCGGCTCCACTCCCTGACCGGGCGAGCGGGACATGCCGCTCGGCACGTGCCGCGGCGACATGTGGGCGAGATACCGCCTTGCCCGCCCGAGCGGGCGTACCGTACCGTTGATGCATGCATGATCTGCACGACCCGTGGCAGGCAGTGTTCGAGTCCCTGATCGCGCTGCGGGACGCCTGGCCAGGTCCAGTGTCGGGATGGGGATACGATCGCCGCCTGAAATGCGTCATGGCGTCGTTCTCGACACCGGCCACCGGGGCGGCCGAGGCCGCGATCGCCCACGCGATGCCGGGGGTCTTCGGAGCCGAGTCCCTGGCCGACGCGCCCGCGTCCGCCCGTGCGACGGCCGAGACCTGCGGTGGTTTGCGGGCGTCTCAGCGGCTGTACTGGGGCGCGGCGCCGGTCGCGCCGGGCGGCGGGGCCTTCGGGCTCTGGTGGCCATGGGCGGATGGAGCGACCGTGTCGTTGCGGATCGGCCTGCACGACATGGACGTACCCAAGGAGCGCCTCCCCCGCCTGCGGGACGTCTTCGGGATCCCGCAGGCCGGCTGACCTCCCGAAAGAAAGTTTGGACCTCGGGACCGACCTCCGTCACTGCGGCCTCGGAAATCTTCCGTCTCCCGAGGAACGAGGAAGCCCCCCGATGAAACCCCTTTCCCGGAACCGAGTGAACGGCGCTGTCTTGACCGCCTGCGCCCTGGCGTTGTCATCGTCGACCGGGGCTTGCACTGCGAGCGTCCGCGGCGGAACCGGATCGCTTGCCCCTGGGGACACGGGTCACCCGGGCGCGGGCGGGAGCTCATCAGGTACCGGAAGTGGGGGACCAACCCCGGGTGGCGTCGGTTCCGGCACCGCGGGAGCGCCGGGAAACCCGGGCATGGCCATGGGCACGGGCACGGGCACGCCAGCGGGCGCGGTCACCGCCGACTGCGGCGGAGCGACGGCACAACCCTCGCCCGTCCACGCCCGGTTGCTGTCCCCCGCCCAGTACGACAACACGGTCCTCGACCTGTTGAAGGTGAGCGGCAACCCGGCCGAGACCAGCAACGTGGCCGGCGGCGAGACCGCGGCCCTCGACGCCACCGCGCTGCAATTTCGAGCCAACGCGGCCGCGGCGGTGGCCGCCCAGGCCTCCGCGAACCTGTCCGCCTGGTCACCCTGCGTGCCCGCCAACGCGGCGGCCTATCAGGCGTGCGAGCAGCAGATCATCGCCAAGATCGGGCAGCGGGCCTACCGTCGACCCCTGTCCGCCGATGACAGCACCCGGATGACGGCTCTCTTCGACGCGGGCATCGCGGCGGGCAACGACTTCGCGACGGGGGTCGACTGGTTTCTGACGGGCCTCCTGCAGACGCCGGATTTTCAGTACCAGCTCGTGCGGCCCGCGTCGAGCGAGCAGCCGGGGCAGATGGTACCCATCGCCGGATACGAGATGGCCAGCCGTCTGTCGTACGCCGTCTGGGACTCGATGCCCGACGACGCGCTCTTCGCGGCGGCCGCTGCCGGGCTCGGCGATCTCGCGAGCGTGCAGGCGCAGGTCACCCGCATGACGCAGGACACGACTCGGCTCCAGCGCGGCGTGACCGCGTTCTATTCCAACTGGCTCAACACCCCGGCCTACAGCGAGGGGATCGTCAAGAACGACGCCAGCGGAAGGCCTGACCCCGCCTTCACGCAAGCGGTCGCCATGTCCCTCGGGCAGTCGATCCTGATGGGGGCGACGGCGCTCTACGCCTCCCCGTCGCCCAACATCGCGTCGCTCTTCAGCGGGGAGACCTACTACCTGAACGACACGCTCATGAGCTACTACCAGCTCGGCGGCGCTGGGACGAGCGGGTTCACGCCCGTCGCCATGCCCGGCCAGCACCGCAGCGGCCTCCTCACGCACCCCGGCTTCCTGGCCATCAACGCGCGGCCGCAGGTGACGGCTCCCATCCTCCGGGGGGACTTCGTCACCTCCAACCTGCTGTGCCTCGGCCTCGTCGTGCCGAACAACCTGGTCATCCCTCCCCTGTCGGAGACGCCCCAGGCCGGGCTGACGACCCGGCAGCTCATCGACCAGACCCACGTTCAACCGGGGTGCCAGGCCTGCCACGACACCATCGACCCGCCTGGCTTCGCCCTCGAAGGGTTCGACCAGGTGGGCAGGGTCAGAACCATGGACAACGGCAAATCCGTCGACACCTCGGGGACCATGGTCAACGCCGGGGATCTGAACGGGGCCTTCGCCAACGGCGACCAGTTCCTCGCCCGTGTCGCCCAGAGCAGCACCGTGAAGGCTTGCTTCGCGCAGCAGTTCCTCGAGCACGCCCTGTCGGGGGAGGTCTCGACATCGGTGGCGGCCGGTGACCGCTGCTCGGTCGCCCGGGTCGGCGCCGAGTTCGCGAAGTCGGGCGATCTCGTGGCCCTCGTGGGGCTGGTGGCGGCCAGTGACTCGTTTCGCCTCCGCACCTCGGAAGGAGCCCCGCAATGAAGCTCTCCGCGCGCAGTCCCTTGCAGCGACGCGATTTCATCCAGTGGATGGGACGCGCCGCCCTGGCCTTGCCCTCCTTCGAGCTCTTCGAGCTCTCGGCCCGCGCTCAGACGACCGCCGCCCAGACCGCCCAGGCGTCCCAGTCGTCCAGGACCGCCAAGTTCGCGGTGTTCATCTACACCAACGACGGCATGCACCCGCCGGCTTTCTTTCCGCCGAGCGGCAGCAGCGACCCGACCGCCAGCGCCACGCTGTCGCCGCTCGCACCGCACAAGTCACGGGTGATCCTGCTCGGCGCCCAGGTGGACGGGACGGGCGCCCCCACGGTCAACACGGGCCTCACCTACAACATGAGGCCGCCGCAGCACCAGGCGAACGTCATCCTCACCGCCTCGAAGAAGCAGTTCCCGATCGCGGCCGGACAGGCCAACGCGGATGGCACGCCGCACATCGTCAACAAGGGGGACGGTCCCTCGATGGATTACGTCATCGCCAGGACCTACAAGCAAAGCCCGCTCTTGCTGGCGATGCATCCGGTCGGGGGCGACACGCCATCGGACATCACCTTCGACGAGTCGGGCAACCCGCAGACCCGGCTCTTCCAGCCCGAGACCATCCTCTCGACGGTGTTCGCCGCGGCCACGGGGATGGGCATGGGCATGGGCACCATGACCGCGCCCCAGAACGCCATCGCCCTGGCCAAGCAAGGCGCGATCACCAGCTTCCTGAACGGTGCCTTCGCATCGCTGCGACCTCAGCTCAGCGCCAATGACAAGCAGGTCCTCGATCAGCACCTGACGCAGCTGCGGGAGTACGAGGCCAGCGTGACGACCCGGATGATGAGCACGTCGACGCCGGCGGCCGCCTGCACGGCGCCCTCGGCCGCCGCCGTGCCGCCCCAGGCGCAGGATGGCTCGGAGACCCAGCCGTTCTGCAAGTTCATCATGCAGACCATCGCGATCGCCTTCAACTGCGGCATGAACCGGGTCGCGACGGTGAGCTTTGGCTATCCGGGCGGGGGTGGGGTCGGGGGGCTGCGGATGCCCTGGCTCAGCTACAACAAGGCCAGCTTCGACGACCCTCTGCACTTCGTCTCGCACAACAATGGCGACGCGGCCCTGGTCGCCAAGTACTCTCTGATGAACCAGTGGATCATCAGCCAGATGGCCTTGCTGATGGATCTCCTCACGGCCATCCCCACCGCGACCGGAACCCTGCTCGACGACACGGTGATCTACCTGACCAACCGCCACGGCGACGGCAACGGGCACACCAACTACGCGCTGCCCGCCATCATCGGCGGCGGCGCCGGCGGCTACTTCAAGACCGGGCAGAACGTGGTCCTGGCCAAGGCCACCAGCCCCACCGACGTGCTGATCTCCATCGGCCGCGCCATGGGCGTGGACGTCCCGACCTTCCCCCTGCCAACCTTCAATGGCGTCGCGTGCCCGAGCGCCGGCGGTCCTTACGCCTCCACCACGGAGATCGCGCAGATCAAGGCGTGATGCGCTGGCGAGAGGTCCTCCCCCGAGGAGCATGATCGCGCGGGGAAGGACCATCCGGTTCGCGCGCCTGGCGACGGCGGTCGCCCTGGCCCTCACGCTCGGGGGGCGAGGCGGGCGGGCGGCGGCCACGACCTACGTCTTTTCGACCTTCAAGGGCGACGACGCCGCGGGCATGAAGCTGTCGATCTACACCTCGACCGACTCCGTCAACTTCACGCTGCTGTCCGACACCGGGTTCGGGGGGAACACCAGCTACCTCCGGGATCCCAGCATCATGAGGTACACCGACGGGAAGTATTACCTCGCCTACACCGATCCGATGACCGCGAGCTGCTGCAATCCGGAGGACCACTTCGGAATCGCCGTCAGCGCCGACCTGACCCACTGGACCGACCTCGTCACCGTGAAGGCGGGCGTCGCGGGCGTCTCGCGCACCTGGGCCCCCGAATGGTTCGTCGAGGGTGGCGTGGTGAGGATCATCGCCAATATCGACACCGGGAACCAGCTCCCGAACTTCGAGCCCTACGTGTTCACCGCGCAGAACAGCGCCCTCACCTCCTGGAGCGGCCCGACGGCGCTCGGAATCGGCGCGGACTACATCGACACCTTCGTCGCCAGGCGTGGCGACACCTACCACGCCTTCGTGAAGAACGACGTCACCCGCTACCTCGAGCACGCCACCGCGCCGGGCCTCACGGGACCGTGGACCTTCGTGGGCAAGGGGGACTGGGCGGGATGGGGATCGGGAATGGAGGGGCCAGCCATCGTGCAGCTCGACGACGGCCGGTACCGGATGTACGTCGATCCCCAGTCGGGGGGAGCTCCGTGCCAGACGATGACCAGCTCCGATCTCGTCACCTGGTCCGCGAAAGCGAGCATTCCGGGGCCGGCTGGAGCGGCGATCCGGCACGGCACGGTCGTCCGGGACATGGCGGGCCCCGGCTCGAACGGAGACTTCGGCGGAACGGGGGCACCGAGTGATGCGGGCGTGGTGGTGGATGGCGATCTACCGGCGGAGGCCGGACGCGCATCCGGCACGGGGGGGACGGGGACCGACGCTGGCGGGGGTTCCATGGGAGGGGCAGGAGGCGGGAATGGCGGGGCCGGCGGGAGCGCACCACCGGGAAGTGGCGGAGCGACGCTCGGAAGCGGGGGCCTGGCGGGCGGCCCTGGGGGCCTGGTGGGCGGGCTCTCGTCGGGCGGCGCGTCGAGCGCGGGAGGCGCGGCCGAAACAGGCGGCCAGGCTGGCGCGACCACCTCGTCTGGGCCGGCCCATGGCCTCGCGGTCGAGCCTGGCGGCGGTTGCGGCTGCCGCGTCGGGACCGGGGCCGGGCAGGAGGGCGTGACCGCGATCGAGATCTGTGCGCTGCTGGGCGCAATCGCGGGGCGGCGTCGGAGTCGTGCGACGCGCCCGTCCCGCGGTCCCGGGGCAGGCAGGCGGCGCGGCAGGCCTCGCGGCCCGCGTTTGGAGTATGCTCGCCCTATGGCGCCAGCGCCCGGAACGCCGCGTGTCCCCCCCCACGAGCTCCGCCATCCGCCCCGCGTGACCTGCGCGGGGCGCGCCACCGTCACGCTGGCGCTGGCGCTCGGCGCGATGGCCAGCCTCGGCTGCCAGCCGCTGTCGCAGATCATCCTCATCATCGACTCGAACCTGCCGGCCGATCAGTTCGACTACGTCACCCTCACCATCAAGGGCCCGAGCTCGCCGGCGACGGATAAGACGCTCAACCCCAACCCTCCCCAGATGCCCCCGTGGACCATGGGGCTCGTCCCCTCCGGGGACGCGACGCCCCAGGTATGGGTGACGGCCCAGGCCAGTAGCAAGGACAGCCCCGACCCGGTGGTCGAGCAGCGTGCGATCACCGAGTTCGTGAAGGGGGAGAGCCGGCTGCTTCGCATTTTGCTATTAACATCTTGCATGGGGGTGGTCTGCCCGAGCGGACAGGTCTGCGGGGCCAACGGTTGCGGCCCCATCGAGCAGATCGGCGCCTCGCTGCCCACCTGGAACGGCGACATCCCGCCGAGGCCCAGCCCCGATCCCACCTTCCCGATCCTCGGCCGGACCGTGTGGGCCGGGGGGTGGCACTCGTGCGCCATCGAAGGCACGGCGCTCTATTGCTGGGGCCAGAACAAGTTCGGGGAGCTCGGGAACAACACCACCCTCAACTCGAGCGACCGCCAGCGCATCGTCCTGCCCTCCAACACCGCCTTGCCCCTGCGGGCGGTCGGGCTCGGGAACATCAACACCTGCGTGTGCGACGGCTCGGGGAAGGCCTACTGCTGGGGCGACGACACCAGCGGCCAGATCGGCAACCCCGCGGTGACCGCCGCACTCCAGCCAGTGCAGGTGCCTGGGCTCACCGACTGCGTCCAGATCGGCGGCGGCGGCGCGCACATGTGCGCGGTGCACGCGGATGCCACGGTCTCGTGCTGGGGCGACAACTCGTACGGGCAGGCCGGCGGCCGGGCGCCAATGGTGCCGACGCCGACCTTGGTCGTGGACATGGCCGGGGTGACCTTCGCCAACGTCCTCGAGGTCTTCGGGGGCGAGGACTTCACCTGCGCGCGGCGGATGGACAAGACGGTGTGGTGCTGGGGCAACAACGTCGATCATCGCCTCGGGGACGGGACCACGGTCGCCAGGAGCACGCCCGTGCAGGTGGTGGGGGTGGCGGGCGCCGAGGAGCTCGCGATCGGGCGCTTCACGGCCTGCGCGCGCCTCACCGGCGGGACGGTCATGTGCTGGGGGCAAAACACCAACGGGCAGCTCGGGACCGGGGACACCAAGGCCGCGAAGTTCGCGGTCCCGGTGGTCGGGATCACCGACGCGGCCCAGATCAGCCTGGGGCGAGATCATGCCTGCTTGCTGCACGCCAGCCCCGCAGAGTCGGTGGCCTGCTGGGGCAGCAACGCCTACGGGCAGCTCGGCATCGGCGCCAACCCCGCAGCGGGACCGCCGGTGCTCAAGCCGACGACCATCCTCACCATCGTGGGCGTCTCGTCGATCGCGGCCGGCTCCGTCCACACCTGCGCGCGGCACTCGAAGGGCCTCTCGTGCTGGGGCGAGAACGTGGTGAACGAGCTCGGAGACAACACCTCCACGAACCGGGGGCAGCCGGTCCTGGTCAGCGACTTTCCGTGACGGACGGCGGGGGGGCGCCGAGGCCGAGGCGCTGAACCAGGGTGGGTGAGACCCGCCAGCGCGCGAGCAGGGCATCGAGCTTGTTCCGGGCGACCGGGTTCGTGCGCTGGATCCGGCGGCCGAGGATCAGCTCATTTTTGAGCGAATGCTCCCAGCCTACGAGCTCGGTCACGGTGGTGCGGTAGCCGTGGGCCTCGAGGCAGAGGGCCCGGATGACGTTGGTCAGGTGTGAGCCGAGCTCGCGGCGGTGGAGCGGGTGGTCGATCAACGCCCGATCGAGGTCGTCCCGTGGGCCGACGTCATCGAGCTGTCGCGCCACCTCGGCCTGGCAACAGGGGACGACGGCGATGTGCTCGGCGCCGCGCTGGATCGCGAAGGCGAGGGCGTCGTCGGTCGCCGTGTCACAAGCGTGCAGGGCGGTGACCACCTGAACGCCGCCCTCGAGGAGGGCGGGATGCCCGGCCGTCACGACCTCGGAGATGTGACCGGTGAGAAAGCGCAGGCGTTCGTGCGCGAACCGCGCGGCCCGATCGGCGCCGCCGGCGGTCAGGGCGGGACGCGCTTCGATGCAGAGGAGCTCCCCGCGGCCGGCCGGACCGAGGACGAGCTCGTAGAGCAGAAAGCCAAGATAGCTCTTGCCCGCTGCACAGTCGACGATCCGAGGGGCGGGGTGGCGGGCCAGAGCGTCGTCGAGGGCGGGCGTGAGCAAGCCCATGAAGTGCCGGATCTGCTTGAGCTTGCGGCGGGCATCCGCGTTGAGCTGCCCGTCGCGGGTGAGGAGGTGCAGGTCCTTGAGGAGCTCGATCGACATGCCCCGGGGAATGTCCGGGTCGGAGAGGGCGGCTGGGGCGGCGGCGGCGGCGGCAGCGGCAGCGGCAGGCGGAGCGGGCTTGGAGCGCACGCCCGGAACTCTACGACACGGCCCCGAGCCACGTCCCCGATTCAGGCGTCGGCTCAGGCGTTGGGGCGCAGGAGCGGCTTCGGCAGAGTCGAGCCGACCGACGGGCGCCCGCGCAGGCGGCCGAGCAAGGCGTCGAGCGACAGGGCGCCGGCCCCGGCCACCGCCAGCCACAGAAACATGACGAGGTAGCTCCATTCCTCGAAGCCGAGCAGCGCGCTCACGCCGTCGATGTCGGCGCGCTTGGCGGTGAGGATGGCCACCACCATCGTGAAGGCCAGGGGAAGCGACGCCAGGCGCGTGCCGAGCCCCACGAGGACCAAGATGCCGCCGAAGAACTCCGTCGAGGCCGCGAGGCGGGCCTGGAAGGCGGGGGCGGGGATGTGGAGGCTGGCGAAGAACTCGGTGACCTGGGGGAGGGAATGGAGCTTGCCCCAGCCGGTTCCGATGAAGACCACGCCAACCGTCAGGCGCGCGAGGGCCGGGCCGAGGAAGGAGAGCTGGTCGCCGAGGCGGCGCAGGCGGGCGAGCGCGTTCTGGAGGATGGTGAGCATGGCGTTCTCCGAGAGTGGAAGGTGAGGGTCCGGCGTACGTGGCGTCTCGATTGTGAAGAGGCTGGCGGCAGCTCGTTGGCGCTGGTGGATACGGTGAGCGGGGCCAAGGGTTACGCGCAGGCTCGGTGCCGGCGTGCCACCGCCGGGCGGAGGGCAATATAGCCCAGTGCATCATCGACCGCACGACAGGCTCGGGCCGATGCCAACCGGTTCGCGCGACCACCAGGCGCCGGTCGTGGCTTTTTCCGGGGCGGATGAAAAGTGATACGCGAAGAAGGCGATGCGGACCGCCGTGGGTGCTGCCGGAAGAAGGCCCACGAAGAGCGGTGCGACGGTGGCGGGCTCGTCGCAGAGGCGCTCGAGCAGGGTCGTGACGTAAGCGGGCGCGCTCGCCCGGTCGTAGGAGAGACCAAAGAACCACAGCAGGAAGTCGACCCGGGGCTGGTGCGGCGCCACGAAGGGCGGTCGGCGCCGCACGTCGCCGGGCTTGTAGCGGAGATCGTGGGAGCTCCACCGGCCGTCGACCTCGGTCTGGATCTCGGGCTCGATGCGCTGGCGCGTGACGCTCGCGAAGAGATGGTACGCGTTGACCACGCGAAACGTCTGCGTGAGCTCGAGCACCGGAATCAGGCTCGAGAGGGCCTCCGGCGAGAGATCGCCGAACGCGAAGGCGCCCTCGGCGAGGGAGGCCGCCACCCACGCCGCCGCGCACGACCAGGCGAGGGCGCGCCGCCAGGCGGAGCGGGAGGCGACCGCGACCGTGGCAGATGCGGAGGCGGCCGGAGTGTCGGCGGAAGCCGGTGGCACGGCAGCAGGTGGCCGGGGGGCGGCCGCGCGCGCGAGCGGAGATCGTCGCCCGAGCCGCGCCAGTAGCACGCGGGCGCGCGCGGCGGGGGCTGCCACCTCGCGATCGTCGAGCAGGAAGACGTGCATGGCCAGGGCAAGGAAGCAGAAGAAGCCGTAGTTGGCGGTGGCGGCGTTCACGCCCTGAAACACGGTCAAGAGCGCCGCGGCCGTCAGGCGGGCCGGGCGCGGCCCGAAGATCGCAAACGGGACCACCAGCTCGATGACCAGCACCGCCCGGCTCTCGAGGAGGTGCCAGGCGCGGGGCAGGTGGTGGGCGTACCAGCCGAGCGCGGTCGGGAGGGGAGCCGTCTCGTAGTAGAAGGTCATGGCGCTGCCGTCTCGCCAGTCGTGGATGGGGGACTGCCACTTCGCCAGCCCCGACTCGAAGTAGAGCTTGAACACCAGGAGCCGGAACAGCACGTGCACCAGCGGCGAGATCGGGCGGGGCCGCGAGGTGGAAGACGTGGCCGTCGTGGATGTGGTTGTGGAAGTTGACGTTGACGTGGCCGTGAAGGCCGCGAGCAGGCTGCATTCGAGGAGCAGGTTGTCCCATTGAAACCCGAGAAAGTTGCGACAGGCGGTGGCGTATCCGAGGTAGAGGAGCACCTGAGCCGCGGCGCAGGCCCGGGGCAACTTTCCGAGGAGACTGCAAAGCCCGAGCGCGGCTCCGATGAGGGGGCCGAGCAGCAGGGCGGTGTCCCCGGGACCCGCCTCGCCCGGGAGGAGGGCGAGAAAGGAGGGAAAGCGCCAGACCGGTAGGCCCCCGATCTGCCCGCGGGCCGCGACCAGGAAGTCAGCGAGCGGGGCGAGCCCGTGGCTTCCGATCAGCAGCTCGAGCTGCAGGGCGAGGGAGCCCCAGGCGAGGATCAGGATGCCACCGAGCAGCGCGTGAAACGTGCGAGCGACGACGGGCCCCGAAGCACAAGGTCGCCAGGGGGGGCACCAGCGCGGGCCGCGGCGGCCGCGGATCGCCGGCGAAGCGTCGAGCGAGGCGTCGACGGGCGCGGCGGCGGGCGAAGTGGTGGCGGAGCTCGGAGCCGGAGGCACGACCGCGATCTTCGCGATTGCCGGGGCAAAAGTCGAACCGGCGTCAGTCGAACAAGTTGCGCTGGCGGGGCCCTTCGAGGACGCTGCCGGGATCGGGGGCGGCGCGCGGAGTCAGGCAAGCGGCGTCGTCGTTCTTCACTGAGTTGATGCGCTTCGAGACCGGCGTGGCGATGAGGGCCGCGTCGGGAGCCGGAGCGAGCAGGGCAGCCGCGGTGGCTGGTGGTGCGGTCAACCAGGTCTCGACCGCGTCGGGGGCGAGCACGACGGGCATGCGATTGTGCACCCGGGCCACGAGCGCGTTCGGCCGCGTGGTGATCACCGTGAAGCGCGGTGGGCCGAGGGGGAGGGCGAGGGGTGAGGAGCCGGATGGCAGCTGCGACGGTGGCGGGGTCGCCTCGGTTGCGTCCTGCGTGAGTCCGGCCAGGAGAACCAGTCCCCCCTCGGCGCGGTGGAACCAGAAGGGCTCTCGTCCGG
>Ga0265342_10001520_pt1 | contig 21452 bp, 18 predicted proteins | sample 4CB327metaG_FD_203125 | JGI IMG/M metagenome (GOLD analysis project Ga0265342, IMG submission 203125) | Rhizosphere microbial communities from Carex aquatilis grown in University of Washington, Seatle, WA, United States - 4-CB3-27 metaG | ecosystem: Host-associated > Plants > Roots >... | reverse complement strand
CGACGACGCCAACCTGTCTTTTTACTCCGCGCACACCAGCTTCACGTTCGCGGTCGCGGCCGCCACCGGGACTGTCGCTCGCATGCGCGGTTACCGCTGGGCGCCGGTCATCTACGTCGCCGGCGGCCTCATCGGCGCGGCGACGGCATACCTGCGGATCGCAGCCGACCAGCACTACCTGACCGACGTCGTCACCGGCGCCGTGCTGGGAAGCGCCGTCGGAGCCGCCGCGCCCTATCTCCTTCATCGCCCGCGTGACGCCACGGGCGCGCCGTCGTTCGTCATCACACCGATGGCGATCGCGAGCGGGCGCGGCGTAGGCTGCGCGCTCGACTGGTAGCGATGCGGCCAACTCGGGATGCAGCCCGCATCGCGACTCCGAGGACGATCCAGCGCGCGCGCGGTCTGTTCTTACCGCTCTGGTTGCAAAGCGGCACACGTCGTGCGGCGGTCGAGCGCGAGCCGGCGCGCGGTCACGCCGGTCCGATCGATGGGATCCGCCGCGAGGAGCAGGCAGACCTGGACGGGGCGCGTGCCGTCGAGGCGGAACGCACCCGGTAGCGGCACGCGGTTGCCGCAGGTGATCGGGGCCGTGGAAGCGAGCGGGAACGTCGTCGAGGCGCCGTCGAAGACCAAGACGTCCCAGAACACGACCCGCGCCGCGGGGCAGGTGACCAGGGCCTTCCAGCGATCGCGCTCGGTGAACCTGGTCGCGTCGTGGTCGATCGCCCCGTCGCGCTCGCGCACCAGCGACAGGGCGACGCCGCCGCCCTTGATGCCGGGCAGCGCTCCGTCGGCCAGCGTCTCGTCGAGCGGTTTCGGGCGCGCGAAGAGAAAGACGCCGGCCCATATGACGAGGCCGGCGACGGCGGTGGCACCTGCGGGCGCCCAGAGGCGCGCGCGAGCCGTGCCCGCCAACATCGCGCGCAGGCGTGCCCGCAAGGTTGCGGGCCGCGCCGTCTCGGGCAACGCCGGCAGGCGCAGGGGCTGATCAATCTCGGCCAGGCACGCCGCGCAGGCCGCGCAGGCCGCGAGATGTTCCTCGACGGCGCGGCGCTCGGCCGGGGCCAGCTCCCCGAGCCGGAGGCGTTCGAGCGCCAGCCACGACACCGGCTCGCCGACGCAGCGGAGCGCCGCCGCGCCGCCCTCGCGCGCGCTCACGGTGCGCCCCCCGTCGCCGCGCGCGCCTCGATCAGCGCCTGAACCGCCTCGCGCACGCGCGCGAGCCGCGCGCCGACGGTCTTGCGGCTGACCTCCTGAACCTCGGCGATCTCGTCCTGGGTCAGGTCGTCGCAGTAGCGGTAGACCAGCACCTCGGCGCACGCCGGGTCCAGGCGATCGACCAGCTTCGTCAGCAGGTCCATGCCGATGACCTGGTCGTCGCAGCGCGTGCGCGCGAGGGCGCGCAACGCCGGCTCCTGGCGTTCGAGCAGCCGCGCGCGGTTGCCGCGGTCGCGCACGTGGTTGAGGCAGCGAGAGGTGACGGCGCGAAAGAGATAGGGCAGGTCGGCGCCGGAGTGACCGCGGCGCACCAGGTCGACGAACACCGATTGCACGACGTCCTCGGCGTCGGCGGCGCTGCCGAGCATGCGGCGCGCCTTGCGGAGCAGCGTCGGACCATAGCGGGCGTAGGCGTCCATCGAGTCGTTACTGACATTGTCCACCCGCGACGCCGATGGCGATGCACGGATTCCCGGGCGGGCCGGTGGGACAGTCGGCGTCGGAAGAGCAGCTGCGGCCGTCAGCGCACACGTGGAGCACGCCGGCGCCCGCGCACGCGCCGCTCGCGCAGTCGTCGTCGGCCAGGCAGGGCGTGCCAGCCGCGCCGCTGCCGCCGTCGGGTGCGCACTGCCAGGCGGGGCGCGCCGGCTTCCCGTCGGCATTCTTCGCGCGCGCCGCGCAACTTCCGCCCGCGGCGCAGGCGGCGGCGCCCCCGGTTGCGCCCGCGCAACAGGTGGAGCAGACCCCCTGGCAACAGGTGCCGCCGGCGCACTCGCCGTCGGCGAGGCAGCGACTCCCCAGCACCAGCGCCGCCGGCGCGAGGCACGACGGAAACGGCTCGATGAAGGCGCCGCTCCATGCGAGGCCGCAGATCTCACCGGCGGCGCAGTCGGCGCTGGTGCTACAGCCGGCGCACACCGATCGCGTCGTTCCGTCGGGAAAGAGCTCGGTGTCGACCGGGCGCACCACGCACGCGCCGGCGGCGCACTGGCTGGTCGTCTCGCAGGTGGCGCCCGCCGGTCGCGACGCCGGCGTTCCGGCCGGCGGCGGCCCCGAGCAATCCGAGGCTTTCGATGCCTGGATCTGCGCCAGCTCGACCCGACCCGCGCCCGTCTTGCGGATCGAGATACGCAGCGACGGGAAGTACGTCGGTGTCACCAGGTGATAGCTGAGTGGCCTCCACGCGCCGCTCGGGATGGTCTCCGCGGTCGCGGGGGCGCCGTCGCCGAAGTCCATCGACAGCGTGACGATGGCCGCGTCATCGATGTTGGCGAGCAGATCGAAGTGGATGCAGGAGACTTCGTCGCTGGTGAAGGGCAAGCTCTGCGAGATCGCCGCCGGGTCCCCGACCAGGCCGACGCCGTAGTCCTGCGCGTTCCACGTCGGGACCTTGGCGACGCCGCCCGCGTCCACCTGCCAGTTGCACAGCGTGTCGCCGCACCAGACGTCGAAGCCCGAGTCCTTCACCAGCGGTTGTTCGCACTCGCTGCCCATCAGCATCGGCGCCGCCGCCAGGCAGAGCAGGCCGCGCAGCGCGCGCCTGGACGTTGTCCTTGCCGCCGTCGTCTTCGCGTTCGCGTTCGCGTTCGATCTCACAGCTCACCTCGCAATCCCAGCAGCGCGCCCGGGCCGCCGCTGTCGTGCACGTCGCCCAGCAGGTTGCTCACCGTCGGTGCGTACGTGACGTTGAGCTCGCCGAACAAACCGAGATGGCGCCAGGGCATCAGCGCCACGCCCGCCGCCGCGCGCAGGGCGTAGCCGAAGCTCGAGGTGCTGTCGTCGCTCTTGACGGCGTTGGTCGCCGCGTCGATCTCCTGGTAGCTGGTGCGGCCATAGGTGAGCGCGATGCCGGCGCGCGCGTACGGGATCAGGCGGTCGCGCCAGAGCGGCAGCTCGCCGCGCGCGTCGGCGCCCAGCGAATAAGCCGCCCACCAGAAGCGTTCGTTCTGTCCAGACAGCGTCGTCGTCGAGTCGCGGCGGAAGACGCGCTCGTCCAGGCTCGCGAGCTCGAGGCCGAGCACCAAGTGGCGCGTGAGCGGTCGCGCCGCCTGCACCGAGAAGCGAGGGATGCCGAAGTAGATCGTGTCGTGGAAGCCGAAGTCCTGCAGCCGCTGGATATAGGCGTCGTTGCGCCCCGCGATCGCGCCCAGCGCCGCTTGCACGATCCAGCGCGCGCGCGGCGGCGCGCCCGGTCCCTTGGCGGCGACCGCGACCGCTTCGACGTTGCTGCACCCCGCGGTGTCGAGCTCCGCCACGTGGTGGTCCGCAAGAGCCAGCTCGCAGCGCCGCGCGATGGTGCCACGGCGGTGAATCACCTCGTAGCGCCCCGGCGCCAGCGCCAGCCGCACCGCGCGCCCCGCCGCCTTGTGCATCTCGACCAGCACCGCGCCGCTCGGCTCGGCGCGCACCAGGAGCTCGCCGTCGAGCGCCGACGGCAGCTCCAGCTGCGCGCTCGCCGCGGCCGGGTAGGTCAGCACCACCTCGCCCTTGCCGCGCAGCCCGGTCTCCAGCGTCGCGTGCTGGCTGCCGACCGCCGTCGCCGCCGTCGCGCTCAGCGTCTGGTTGTAGGCGTAGCGGTAGGCTTCGACCAGCGTGACCCGCCCGTCGCGATCCGCGTCGCCGGCGCCGCGCAGCCCGGCCAATAAATTATTCGTGAAGTACGACGAGCGCAGCGCCTCCGACTCCTGGCTGAGCTCGGTCCCGCTCGACGACGCCATCACCGCGATCCCGGTGTTGGTCAGTCGATTGACCGAGTTGAACGAGAAGTCCGCCGTCGGTTCGGCGCCCTTGATGTGCGAGATCGCCCCGCTCTGGCAGGCGTCGAGCACCACGATCGTGATCGTCGCCGGCAGCGCGACCAGCCGCGCGCGCAGGTCGCCGAGCGGCAGCTCGTCATTGCCCAGGTTCAGCGCGTTCGCGCGCGCGTGGCCCGAGTAGTAGAACAGCGCCTGCGCGTCTTCGCCGCGGCGGCGCGCGTCGTCGGCGCGCGCGGCCAGACGCTCGAGGGCGCGCTCCACGTCGCGCAGCGACGGCCGCAGCAAGAGCTCGACGTTGGCCGCGCGGTAGTGGCCCAGGCTGCCGAGCAGGTCGGCCACCGCGCGGGCGTCGTCTTCCGCGTAGCGCAGATCGCTCTGGCCGGGGCCGCCGCGGTTGGTGCCGACGATCAGCGCCAGCGACGGTGCGGGCGCGCGCGTCGGCGTGTCGGTGTTGATGCTCGGCTGCGCCGCGGCGGGCGGGGCCCACGCTGCGCAGGTGAGGGCGGCGAGCGCGGCGAGGGCGCGTGCCGCGCGCGCCCTCTTCGGTGGCGATGGTGTCTGCATGGGCTGGCTCCGTCGGGATAACACGCAACCAGGCGGGAACGGGAAGTCGCGCGGCGTTCCCGCGGTTCAAAATGAGGCACTCGCGGTATGATGATGCGATTTTTCTGCGCGTCCGGCGTTCCTACGGGGAGGGGTTACATGTCGCAACTGTCACCCGAAGGTTCCGAAGGTTCCGAAGGTTCCGAAGGTTCCGGGGTTTCCGTCACAGGGTCCGCCGCGGGGGTGTCTGCGCGGCGCCCCGGCCCATGGCTGGTGCTGATCGCCGGTGTCGTGACCACCGTGCTCGCGCTGGCGGGCGTCTGGTGGCTCGACAACAACACCACCGACTTTCACATCATGGGCTGGTACGCCAACTACGTGCTCCCGGTCGGCGCGTTGATCGTTGGAATGGCCGCCGGCAGCGGCTACGGCGTCGCGTCCTATCTCACCGGCTTTCGCATCCGCCGCGGCCTGCTGCTGGCCGTGCTCGCGCTGCAGCTCGCTGGCTACGCCGGCGCGCAGTATCTCGAGTTCCGGTCACTGACGCGCGAAGGTCCGCTCGTCGACGAGACTGGCGAGGAGCTGACCTTCGCCCGCTACTACCACCTGCGCGCGGTGAACTTCTCCTGGGTCGAGCACGGCAAGCAAGGCGAGCCGCTGGGGACGTGGGGTTACTTCTTTCTGGGGCTTGGCGTCGTCGGGTTCGCGCTCGGCGGCATGCTCGCGCCCGCGGCGCTGATGAAGATCCCGTACTGCGAGCGCTGCTCGCTGTACATGAAGTCGCGCCTGCTCGCGTGGGTGCCCGCCAGCGTGCCCGCTCGACGCGTCTCGAAGAAGGACAGCGCCGCCCAGGCCGCCTACGCCGGGGAGCAGGAGAGCGCCGCCACCGGCGCCCAGAAGGTGCTCGCCCGTGTGTCCGAGCTCGCCGCGCGCGGCGACGCGCTCGCGCTCAAGGCCACGCTCGCCGACCACCCCACCCGCGGAAGCGAGGCCCGCCGCATCGGCCGCTTGCCCGCCCGCCTGCGCGTGCGCCTGGTCCGCTGCCGCGAGTGCTCGCACGGCCACATCCAACCAGCGATGGTCAGCGGCCAGGGCCGCGGAATGCGCGTGAAGGCCCTCGACAAGATGCCGCTACCGCCGGACGCGACGCGGATTTTGGCGGGGGAGTGAGCTTTCTAGCGAGCGCCACTCCGCTTCAGAACAGGTGCGCTACGAAAACCCAGCCGACTGTGCTGCCGAGGCTGTCGCGACGCTCGCGCTTTGCTTTTCCTGCGATGCGAGGAGAACGGCATCCCGCGCGATCAACGGGATCGACAGTTCGAGGCATAGAACGCACGATCGCCGTACGAAGACATGAGGTACGTCGGTGGTGCGCGGCCATTGGCGACCTCACCGCGCGCCGCCTCCCAACCCCGCCACGATCGTCGGCAGCAGCGTGGCCACGCCCTCGACGACGAACTGGACGGCGGTGGCGGCGAGGATCAGGCCCATCACGCGCTGGAGGACGTTCATGCCGGTCTGGCCCAGGCGGCGCTCGACGCGCAGGCCGCTGAGCAGCAGGCCGAGCGTGGTCAGCGCGGTCACGGCGATCGCGCCGAAGACGACGATGTATTGCCAGGGATGCACGGCGCGCGACACCAGCACCATCACGGTCGACGTCGCGCCCGGGCCGGCGAGCATGGGGATCGCGAGGGGGAAGATCGAGATGTCGGGGCGGTCCTGGCCCTCGGCTTCTTCTTCCGGCGACGTGCGCTGGCGCGACGGCTGCGCGCGCAGCATGTCGATCGCCAGCAGGAACAGGAGCACGCCGCCGGCGATGCGGAACGCGCCCAGCGAGATGCCGAGCACGCGGAAGATCACGCCGCCGAGCGCGCCGAAGGCGGCTAGCACGATGCCTCCGGCGAGCGACGCGCGGAAGGCCGTGCGCCGCTTGTGGGCCAGCGTGTCGGATTGGGTCATCGAGAGGAACAGCGGCACGGCGGCGGGCGCGTCGACCACCAGCAGCAGCGTGGTCAGCGTCGAGAACGTGAATGAGAGGACGGCGGTCAACACGGGCCCATCATGTCACCGCGGATCGGCCGCGGCGAGGGTCAGGGCGGGTGGCGAAACACGAACAGGCGCGGACGCCGGTCGCTGGCGGCGGCCGCCAGGTGGTCGTGGTTGTTGTCCATCACGATGAAGACGTGCCGGTCGTCGATCGCCAGTCCCTCGGCGACGCCAAATCGACGGTCGTGGTAGGCGAAGCGCGGATCGTTCTCGGTGCGCGCGTAGCTCCAGCCGCCGCGTTCGACCCACGCGGTTGGGGTGCGCTCGATACGCATGACGACGTGGCAATTGCGCTCGAGCGCGAAGACCTGGCCGTTCCACACCGTGAGGTCGGCGAAGTCGTTCTCGCGGCCGGGCGGCGGCGTGCAGATCGAGCTCGGCATGGCCCAGGCCTGGACGTCGACGTGGCCGCGGTCGTGCTCGTCGTACAGACCGGCGGCCGGCAGCTCGATCAGGCCGCGCAGATCGCGCTCCGCGGCCACCAGGATGCGCCCGTTCGGCAACCGCGCGAGCCCTTCGAGGCCGGCGTTGTTGATGTGGAGCATGCCGAGCGGGCGGCCGATCTCGTCGAGCGAGGGGGTGAGCCAGTGGGTCGCGCCGCCGGCCTCGACGCGCAGGATCCGCGAGCGGCCCTCGCTGGCCAGGAGCAGCCTGGCGCCGCCGTGGCCGTCGGTCCCGTCGAACACGACGCCTTCGAGGTCGGTGGGGCGCGGCCCGTTGTCGGGCGGGCGCAGGCGCACGAACGGGCGGAGGGTGGCGATGGCGACGGCGACGGCGGCGACGTCGGAGCTGACCAGGATCTCGTAGACCGCGTCGTCGTGGCGGTCCGACACCGTGAGGAGCCGCCCGTCGAGCAAGGTGAGCCCGGATGGCTGAAAGTCATCGGTGATCGCGATCGGCAGGGCGCGCTCCATTTCCAGCTCGGGCGGCGTGGTTCCCGCGCAGGTGACCGGCGGCCCGCCGCGCGCGAGCCATTCGGCAGAGGCGCCTCGTTTCGCCGCGCACGCGCCGGCGCCGCATGTGGCGGCGATGGCACCAGCGATGGTGAGCGCGGTGGCGGCAGAGTGGCCCCTGTTGAACAGCGGCATGGCGGTGCGCGGGCATCCTAGCCCAGCGGGGGTGGCGCTGTGGTGCGCACGCACGACGGGCGGACCTCCTCACCCAACCCTCTCCTCCACGCGGACGTGGAGGAGAGGGCATCGGAATCAGGCATCGGAATCAGGCATCGGAATCAGGCATCGGAATCAGGCATCGGAATCAGGCATCGGAATCAGGCATCGGAATCAGGCATCGGAATCACGCGTACGGAATCTCGAGGGACGACGGATCGAGGGATCTCCCGGTCGCACGCGAGATCCGGTAAAGTATTCGTGTGCGACGAATGCTGACGTTCCGATCGCCGAGGTTCGTTCTCTTGCGCGCGCTCACGCTGCGCGCAACGCTGGGGCTGGCCGTCATCGTCTCGGCGGGACTGGTCGTGGCGAGCGGGCCGGCGCTGGCGGCGCCGCTCGACAAGCGCGAGCTGGAGGCGCGAGCCGACTTCGCGGCCGGCCGCTACCAGAAGGCGGTCGACACGTTTGCGCAGCTATTCGCCGACACCGGGGATCCGCTGTACCTGCGCAACATCGGGCGCTGCTATCAGAAGATGAAGCGCGCGCAAGAAGCCATCGACAGCTTCCAGGAGTATCTGCTCAAGGGAAAGAACCTGAGCCAATCGGAACGCCAGGAGATCGAGGGCTACGTCAAGGAGATGCAGGCGCTGAAGGCTTCGGAAGCGCCGCCGCCGGCGCCCGCGCCGGCCGTCACGCCGCCGGCCCCGAGCGCGCCGCTGCCGGTGGTCACGGCCGCCCCGTTCGAGCCGCTCGCGCCGCTGCCCTCCAGCGCAGTCGGCGGTTCCACCGCGCCGCCACCCGCGAGCGCCGGCGAGGGTCACCGGTTTCGCGTCGCCGGCATCGCGACCGCCGCCGGCGGGGTCGCGCTGATCGCCGTCGGGATCGGATTCGGCGCCGCCGCGCAATCGGCCGCGGACGACGTCGGCAAGAAGTACAACTCGTCAACCGACAGCGCGGGCAAGCGCGACGCCACCTTGCAATGGGTCGGCTACGGCGTCGGCGCTGCGGCGCTGGCGACCGGCGTGCTGCTCTACGTGCACGGGCGCCAGCCCGACGGCGAGCACGCGTCGGCCGACCGATCACGCCGGCTGCACGGCGTGGCCTGGCTCGACGGACACGCGGGCGCCGTGCTGCTGGAAGGAGCGTTCTGATGGCGCGCGCAATCGTGGCCGTGGCGCTCGGCGCCGTCTTCACGATCGCCGCCGGCTGCAGCTACTCTCCGCGCTTCGTCAGCGGCGTCACCCAGTGCGCCGACTCGCCGCCGCTCTGTCCGGGCGGCTTCGTATGCGACACCGCGGCCGGCGTGTGCGTGATCTCGGGCGGCGGCAACGACGCGGGAACCGATACGACCACCAGCGACGTCCCGGCCGATCGCGTGGCCGACACTGGCAGCAACAGCGACGCGCCCGTCGACAACGGCGCCGGCGACGTCCACCCCGGCGACGCGGGCACCGACGCCAGTTGCACCAACATCGTGTCGTCGCCGGACAACTGCGGCGTATGTGGGCATTCGTGCGGCGGTGGCATGTGCATGCTCGGCGTTTGCCAGCCGATGACGCTGGCCGGAGTGACGGCGGCGACCAGCATCTCCGTCGACGCCACGCAGATCTACTTCACGACCGACACGAAGATCCTCGCCTGTCCCAAGAGCGGCTGCGTTCTGCAACCGACGCAGCTCGACGACATGGGCACCACCGGCTACTCGACCTGGGCCGTGAACGTCACCAACGGCAACCTGTTCTTCATGTCGGCGCCGACCCAGGCCGGCACGGAGCACGACGATCTCTTCGAGTGTCCGCTCGCCGGGTGTCCCTCGCCGCCGGCGATCATCGGCGTCGCCATGCCCTACGGTGTCGACTACCTCGGCAACGCGGGCAACGACGTCTACTGGTCGGACGACCAGGTGAACAAGACCTTCCGCCGCGCCTGCCCGGCGAACACCGGCAGCGCCGTGCAGTGCGACCCGATGGTGACCGTGCTGAACGAATCGATCGGCCCCCACCTGCTGGCGGGCAGCGGCGGCACGGAGTTCTACTTCGTCGACGCGGCCGGCTTGCAGAAGTGCCCGTACGCCGGCTGTCCCGGCACGCCGCCGGTGCCGACGCCGACGTTGCTCACGTCGATGGTCCCGACCGGCGTGGTCAACTACGGCGGGTTGCTCTACCTGCAATTCGGCGACGCGATGCACACGCTGAACGGCGCGATCCGGACCTGCAACCCGGTCGATTGCGACACGCAGACGCCGAAGAACTTCATCGCTAACCGCGATCCGATCACGGCGCTGACCGTCGACGCGCAGGGGGTGTACTGGCTCGAGGACGCCGTGATCTACTCCTGCCCGCGCACCGGCTGCGTGGGCGGCCCGCGCATGCTGGCCAGCGGGCTGGTGCCGATCACGACGTCCGGCTTCAACGCCCACCCGATCGTCACCGACGACGCGTTCGTCTACTGGATCCAGGACGCCACGGGCACGGTGAAGCGGATCGCGAAGTAGCGCCCGCGCGGCGCGCGCGGGCGCCTCAGAGCTTGCGCGCGTCTTCGGTGAGCTCGGTGGCGCGCGGTGTGGTTGGCGCGCGGCGGCGCCGGTCCGCGCCGCGATCGCGTGCCGGCGGCGTTGCTTTCACTGGGTCGCTCGCCGTGGCCGCGGCGGGGATCGGCTCCAGCGCCAGCGTGACGTGGCGGCTCTGCGATCCGTCGAGGCGCAACGTCCGCTGGCGACGCCCGGGCGCGCGGAACTGAAGCTCGTGCACCTGGTCGCCGGCGGGCAAGCGCGCCGGCAGCTCGGCCGCGGCTCCGTCGAGCGTCAGCGTCAGTCCCGCGGGTGCGTCGTCCACCTCGACGGTGACCGTGGCCGGCGCGGGCGGCGGCGATGGCGGCGCTTTCTCCGCGGCGGGCGAGGGCGCTGCCGCGGGTGTCGCGATCGTCTTGTCCGCGGGCGTCTCGGCCCGCGTGGTTTCCGGCGGCGGCGCGGCCGGGTGCGATCGCATCAACGCCGCGCCCACGACCCCCAGAACCAGCACCGCCGCCGCGCCCGCGATCGCCGTCCGGGGCCAGCGCGCGGCGGATCGCCGCGGCTCGGTGCGTCCCAGGCGCTCGGCCGCGTTCTCCGACAGCGTGGTGGTCGCGCTCGCGCGCGGCACGGCCGGCAACACCGCGGTGGGGCTCGCCGACGGCGTCGGTCCCGGGTGCGCGGGTCCGCCCTGCGCGGGCAGCACCGCCGTTCCGGTCGCCGAGCCGGGTGTGCGCGCCGCGAGCGGTGCGAGCGGCGCACCCTTGCGCAGCGCCTCGATCGCGGCCGCGACCTCGTTCATCGACGCGAACCGATCGCTCGGCGACTTGGCGAGCAGCCGGGCCATCCACTCCTCGATCGCCGGCGCGACCTTGATGCCAAGCTGCGCCAGCGTCTTCGGCGTCTCGGTCATGTGCGCCGAGATGAGCTCGCCGAAGCCTTCGTAAGTGAACGGCCGCTGTCCCGCGAGCATCTCGTACGCGATGCAGCCGAACGAATAGATGTCCGTGCGGTGGTCGACGCGGCTGGCGCCACGGCACTGCTCGGGTGACATGTACGCCGGCGTGCCGAGCAGGCTGCCGGTGCGCGTGCGCATCGAGCCGCCGCGGTTGCCGTCGCCGTCGCCGATCAGCTTGGCGATGCCGAAGTCGAGGATCTTGACCGCGAAGCCGTGGGCGGCGCGCGGCGCGCTCACCAGGAAGACGTTGTCCGGCTTGAGATCGCGGTGGACGATCCCCTTGGCGTGCGCGGCCGCGATGGCGTCGGCGACCTCGCCGCTCAGCGCCAGCGTGCGATCGACGTTGCGTCCGAAGCCGGGCTCGCGCGTGAGCCGCGCCTGCAGGCTGTCTCCTTCGAGCAGCTCCATCACGATGTAAGCGCGGCCGCTGGGATGAACGTCGCAATCGAGGACCTCGACGATGCCGGGGTGATGGATCGACGACGTCGAGCGCGCCTCGGCGAAGAAGCGGTCGATGACCTCCTGGTTGTGCGACAGCTCGGGCAGCAGCACCTTGATCGCGGCGCGCCGGTCGATGCGCGTGTGCTCGGCGAGATAGACCTCGCCCATGCCACCCGCGCCGAGACGGCCGACGATGCGGTAGCTGCCGAGCGTTTCTCCGATCATCTCGAGGTCACGTGGGTCGGGCGAATGGCGTGGCTCATCCGGAGCCGCCCATTGCGGCCGCGAGCCCACCCGTGACTATCGCATGATTCAGGGTCGCCGGCGCCGCCGAGCGAACACCAGCGCGACGCCGCTGAGCAGGAGCGCGTCGTACGACATCGACGCCGATCCGCTCGCCGGAGTCTCGAGGTCGCACGCGCAACCACCATTGACCGTGCTGGTGAGGCCGCCGCCGGGCGCTCCGCCTGCCGCCGTCGTTCCACCCGCGCCCGTCGTGGTGCCGCCGGCGCCTGTCGTGCCGCCCGCGCCGCCCGCACCGGTGGAGCCGCCCGCGCCGGTCGTGGTGCCGCCCGCGCCCGTCGCGCCGCCCGCGCCGCGGCCCCCGGCGCCGCTGCCGCCTCCGGTCCCTGCGCTCCCTCCGGTTCCGGTGGCGCCGCCCGCGCCGGTCACGCCGCCGTCGGTGCTGGCGCCGCCGTCGGGTCCGGTGCCGCAGGTCGTGGGACCCGAACCCTGGAGCGCCGTGCCGTCGACGCAGGTGTTGTCGCCCGTGCCGCCCGTGATGGTGACCGTGACGCTGGCGGAGTTGGTGTCGGCCGAATTGAGCGTGAAGCTGACGCCGCCCGCCGGATCGGTGAACGTCTGGCCGACCGTCATCGGATCCCACGCCGTCGTCGCCGGGTTCATGTCGAGCAAGAACGTCCGCACGCCGTTCTGGGTCGCGGGCGGAATGTCCGCCGCCGCGTGCACGTAGACGCCGGTCTTCATACCGGTGTCCATGCCCTGGCCGCCGCGCAGCTCCAGGTAGTAAAAGCCGACGGTCACGTTGCCGTTCGATTGCGACGTGGTCGTGGTGCGCACCGGCGCCGCGGCCGGCATCGGGATCTGCAGCGCCTGGATGCCGTTGCAGGGGATTTCGATCGGCAGCAGCGTGAACGTGCCGCTGGTCTTGAGCTTGACCGCGTTGCAGCTCTTGAAGAATCCGCTGTACCACTTCTCGACCGACATCAAGTGACGGCAACCGCCGCCCATGACCGTCATCGGATTGCCGTACTCGTTGCTGGTGCAGGTCGACGTGTCGTTGGCGATGGTGGCGCCGGTGCACTTCATCGTCGACGCGTGCATCAGTCCGAAGTTGTGGCCCAGCTCCTGGCCGGTGGCGGTGCAGAACGTTCCGTCGTTGTTCAGCCAGACGTATTTGCCGGGCTTCGCCGACGTTCCCTGCGCGCCCCAACCCGGGCCGCAATCCTGCTCGCTGCCCCAGTAGAGATAGTAATGTTGATAGGTGCGGCCGAGAGCGGTCACCTGCGAGACCACGTTCATCGCCAGCGGGTCGAAGTTGTTGCACGCCGTGCCCGCGAACGGAATCGGACCCTCGACCTGCCCGACCAGCTTCACCATGCCGTACGAGTTCTCGTCGTAGTACTGCGCCACCGACTTGTCGCCGGCCTTGGTGCCAAACAACGGTCCGGCATTTTGCGCGAAGATCAATGATTGCGCGGCGGCGGTGGTTTGATTCACGCCGCCACCGTTGACATCCATTTGCACCCACGCGACGGTGACGTTGGTCGACGGCTGCCCGATCAACGCGCGGCGAATCAGCCCCGGTTCATCGCCGGTCGCGTCGGGCAACACCACCTGGCGATCGACGCGGAAGGCGTCGCCTTCCGGTTGACCCCAGACGCGCAGCTGGGTCGACGACGTCAGGTTGGGATCCGCTGAGAAGATCAACGGCACCGGCTTCGCGCTGCCCGCCGGGGTCAGGAAGTACCGGGTGCTCGGCGTCCCCTCGGCGTTGAGGACCGACACCGCGGTCAGCTCGCCGGTGAGCGCGCCCGCCGCGTTGTCCTCGCCGCTCGGCGTCGCAGACGCGGGCCCCGCCGTCGTCGCGGGATCGCCGGTGCAGCCGAGCGCGCCCAGGGCCGCGACGGCGCCCCATCGCAGGACCGCCCGCCATGCGTGCCGGCAAACCTGCCGCGTCGAGCTCGCCAATGAGGCATGAGACATGCAGTTCTCTCCTTCCGCGCGGTTTGGGGGCGCTATCGGGAAAGAGACCGGTCGCGCCCGCAATGGTTCAGCGAAGCGAGAAAATGACCCGCGACGCCCGGATCGTGTCTCTGGGTAGGGGAAAGCCATGGCAACCGTTGCGGTCGCGCTGCGACTCTGCTCTGATTCTGCCGTGAAGGCGGTGCCCGGAAATCCCCTGGACGCCGGCGTCGCGCCGGGCTCGGGGGAGCACGGTGCCGAGCTGCGGCGGCGGCTGACCGACCTGTTCGGCGAGCACTCCACGCACGTCGCGCGCCTCGCCTACCGGCTGCTCGGCCGCGAGGACGAGGTCGACGACATCGTCCAGGACGTCTTCATGTCTCTCTATCGCCACCTGGATCGGATCCGCCAGACGGAAGCGTTGCGGAGCTGGCTCCAGACCACCACGGTGCGCATGGTGCGCCGCCGTCTGCGCGTGCGTCGCATTGGTTTCCTGCTGCGCCTGCGCGATCGCGTCGAGGCGCCGGAGCTGGAGAGCCCCGGCGCCAGCGGCGAGGATCGCGCCGCGCTCTGGCGCGTGCACCGCGCGCTGGAAGGGGTCAGCGTCAACGCGCGCATCGCCTGGGTGTTCCGCTACCTCGAGCAAGAGAGCATCGACGACGTCGCGCGCCTGTGCGGCTGCTCGACGTCGACGGCCAAGCGGCGCATCGCCGAGGCTCATCACGTGGTCAGAAAGGCGCTCCGCGATGACTGATCGCGATCGCGACACCGAGGCCCAGAGTGAGCGTGTCGAACGAACGCTCGCGAGCGCGCGGCGCGCCGAGCCCTCCTGGACCACCGGCCGGCAGCAGCAGCTCAAGTGGGGGATGATGGCGCGCCTCGACGAGCCGCGCCGGCCGCTGGCTCTGGCCGTGATGCTCGCGTCGATCGTGGCGGTCGCCGCGATCGGGAGCCTCGCCATCTACGAATGGCCGCATCGATCGGCCGCGCGCGCGCGCGCCGACGCCGCGTTTGCGCTCGATCGGCCGCTTCCGCGGCTCGCCGATGGATCGAGCATCGTGCTCGACGGGCCGGCGGCGATCTTGAAGACGCTGCGCGAGTCGAGCGACGAGGTCGTGGTGCAGCTCGAGACCGGCGGCGCGCACTTCGACGTCGCGCGCCGGCCGGCGCGGATCTTTCGCGTGCAGGCGGGCCCGGTCACGGTGCAGGTGATCGGCACGCGTTTTCACGTGCGGCGCGACGGCGCGCGCACGCGCATCGCCGTCGATCGCGGGCGGGTCCTGGCGTCGTGGTGGGGCGGCTCGCGTGAGCTCGGCCCCGGCGAAGAGGGGACCTTCCCGCCCGAGAGCGTCGCGCTTGGACCGCCGGTCAGCGCAGCGCCAGTCAGCGCAGCGCCAGCCAGCGAAGCGCCGGAGCCGATCGCGCCGCGCGCGAACGCCGAGGCGGAGCCCGTGGTCGCGGCGCCGGCGCCGCCGCCGCCGGTTGCGCCGCGCCGGGCGCCGCCGCCAGCGAGCGCGCCGGTGCGCGCGGGCTCCGCCGCAAGCCCCGAAGCGCTGTTCGTGCTCGCCGACCGCGCGCGCGCCGAGGGGCGGCCCGAGACGGCCGTGGCGCACCTGCGCGAGATCATCGCTCGCTATCCCCGGGATCCGCACGCGCCGATGGCGGCGTTCACCGAGGGCCGCCTGTTGCTCGAGGCGCTGGGCCGGCCACGGCCGGCTGCCGAGGCATTCGAACGGGCGCGCGCGCTGGCGAAGAGCGGCCCGCTGGCCGAGGACGCGCTCGCGCGCCAGGTCGAGGCGCTGCACGCTGCCGGAGACGACGCGGCGGCACACGAGCAGGCGGTCCGCTACCGCGACCTCTACCCGCACGGTCATCGCCTGAGCACGGTCACGCGATTCGGGGGGCTGCAGGCGGCGCCATGAACCGCCGCGGGCCGCTGGCCGCGGCGATCGCCATTGCGTGCGCCGCCGGGAACGCGCGCGCGGCGGCGACCCCGGGCGCGCCGCCGCCCGAGATCAGCCTCGACATCGATCGCTGCCCCGCGCTGCCGCATGACGAGGTGCTGCGCCTGGCGGCGCTGGAGCTGGACGCGCGCGTCGTGCCCGCGTCGTCGGCGGAGAAGAGCCGCGTCACCCAGATCCAGATCGCCTGCGACGGCACGGCGGTGCAGACCACGGTGGTCGACCCGATCACCGGCAAGCAGCTTTCCCGCACGATGGACCTGGCGGCGCAAGGGAGCGCGAGCGCGGTCGCGGCGCGCGCGGTGGCGCTGGGCGCCGCCGAACTGGTGATCACGAGCTGGATGGAGCTGACCATGAGCCCACCGCCCGGGCGCGCGTCCGGGTCGCTGCCGGCGGCGCCCTCGGCGGAGCTGCGGCGCGCCGCGCAGGATCGCGCCCTCCGGCGCGCCGGCCACGACGCCGGCGCCGGACGCGCGCTGGTGCTGGCGCAGGCGGCGGGTCCGTTCTCGGGCATGGGCCTGGCCTGGGGCGGGGGCCTGCGGCTCGGGTGGACGTTCGCGCGCCGCTGGATCGATCGGGGCGAGACCACGGGGCGGCCGGGCGTCGACCTCGAGCTCACCGAGACGCGCGCCGACGTCGGCGGCGACGTCGGCACGGTGCGCGCGTCGACCTGGAGCGCGGCGTTGCGGGGGACGTTCACGCTCCGGCGCGGGCGCGCGTCGCTGGATCTCGGCGCGGGCGCGCGGGTCGGGCTCGCGCGCCTGGCCGGGACCCCCGCCGACCCGAGCCGCACGCGCGGCGGAACGCTGGCCGGAACGTGGGCCGGAGCGATCGCCTACGCCGGCGTCGGCGTACGCGCGAGCGCGGTGCTGATCACCGCCGGCCTCGAGGCCGGGCAGGTGCTGCGGACCGTCGAGGGGCTCGTCGACGGCGGTACGCCGGTCTCGATCGCCGGCCGCTGGCTCGCCGGCACGGTCGCGGTCGGGTGGGGGTCATGACCGGTCGATGGTTGGCGCGGTCGCGCGCGCGCTTGCGCGTGGTTTTCCTGGCAGCGCTGGTGAGCGGCGTCGCCGCCGCGGGGTGCGGCAACACGAGAGCGACGATCCTCGAGACCATCGACGCGGGCGCGCCGCCCAGCGCCAACCTGCGCGTCGACGCGTTCCTGATCCGCGCGGTCTCGAGCTGCGCGGTGGGCACGGCCTGCGGCGGCGCCGATCCCTCGCAGTGCTTCTTCCTGTCCGACGCGTCGGGACCGCGCGCGAGCTTCGCGGTCAGCGGCCTGCGCTTCGTGCCGCCGGGCGACCCGGCAACGGTCCCGGGCGGCAGCAGCCAGGTCGCGTGTTTTCGCGTGACGCTGGACGACGCGACGTTCGCCGCGGCGAGCGCCCTGCTGAACGGGCTGCGCGCCCAGGTCTTCCAGTCGAGCGGCGGCGACATCGATCTCGACATCCACGTCCACGACATCGCCGCGATCGACGCCGGTTTCGTGCTGTTCGACACCGGCCTGTTCCTGCAGCCGCCGGCGCTGGAAGCCGTGGGGCTGCCGCTCGTGAATCGCGAGACCGACTTCACCTTCGCGATCACCGGCGCCGGCGATCCGACGACGGGCCTCGCGCCCGAGATGGAGCAATGCGAGGGCAGCAACTGGCCGGCGCAGGGCGTGCTCGGCGCGACGACCTACACCTGGCTGGCGATGTCGTCGCGCTGCGCCTCGGCCGCCACGTTCTTGCGCACCTGGCTGAACCAGGTTTCGCTCAGCCGGCGTGACATCTCGCTGGCGTCGGATCTCTACGGGGGCGCCTATCCGGCCTGCGGCCGGGGCGATCCGGATCCGACGCGCTGGTTCCCATCGGTCGACGATTGCACCATTGATCCCGACGCCAGCAGCTGCGGCGAGGCGACTTGCCCCGACCTCGCGGCATTCTACGCGCACATCCTGGCCAGGCACTGGCCGCGCGGACGCGGCTTCGACGGCAACTACTGCGACGACGGCCGCATGGACTTCGACGAGACCGGCGTCGATCGCGGCGGCGTTTGTGACCTGATCGGGCCGTAGCCCGTCTCTTGATCGGATGTGAGCCCGACATGAAACCGATGACTCGTCCGGCCGGCGGCGATCGACGCTGCCGTCCCGTCGCCGTGACGGCGATCGCCCTCGTCGTGGGCGGCGCTTTGTTGCCGGCGCGCGCGGCGCGCGCGGACGGCGCGTTCCCCGATTCGCTGGGCATCATCGCGCCCGCCGATCGGCCCCACGACATCGTGCTGGCCACCAACTTCGGCGTGGTGACGTCAATCGACGACGGCCAGACCTGGACCTGGTCCTGCGAGCAGGACAGGAGCTCCTTCGGCACGCAATATCAGATGAGCGCGCCGCCGCTGGATCGGATCTACACGCGCTCGCAAGGATCGCTGGCCTTTTCCGATGACCGCGCTTGCGGCTGGGACATCGCGGGCGGCGCGGTGGCGGGTACCGCGATCACCGACGCTTTCCCCGATCCGACAGATCCGGGCCGCATGCTGGCCGTCGCGATGGCGACCGACGCCGACGGCGGCGTCGGCTATCGGATCTACGAATCGTCCGACGGCGGCGCGACGTTCGCGACGGTGCGCTACACGGCCGCGAGCGGCGACATCGTCACCGGCGTCGAGATCGCGCGCGCGGCCCCGGCGACGATCTACCTGACGCTGATCAGCGGCGCGGCCAGCACGCCCAAGCTCGGCAAGTCGGCCGACGGCGGCGCGACCTGGCAGCTGCGCGACCTGACCGCGGCGCTGGGCGCCGGCGTGCGCAGCGTCCGCCTGGTCGCGATCGATCCCGAGAACGCCGCGCGCGTCTACCTGCGCGTCGCCGACGCCGGCGGCGAGCGACTGGCGATCACCGACGACGGCGGCGTGACCGCGGCGTCGCCGCTGATGCTTCCGGGCGGCGTGATGACGGCGTTCGTGCGCACGCCGTCGGGCGCGATGCTGGTCACCGGCAAGATCGGCCTCGGTCCGGTGATGTATCGATCGACCGACGGCGCGGCGACGTTCGCGACGCTGCCGGTGCCGCCCACGCTCCTCGGCATGACGGCGCGCGGGAACCTGATCTACGGCGCGTCGGACACGCTGGTCGAGACCGAGGGCGCGTTCGTGTCGGAAGACCAGGGGACGAGCTGGCAGCCTTTGCTGAGCTTCGACGCGATCCAGGCCATTGCCCCCTGCGTGAAGACGCTGTGTCAGGACGACTGCCAGCTGCGCGCCGGGCTCGGCCAGTGGTCGTCGGACATGTGCGACGCCGTGCCGGCACCGCGTGCCACCGACGGTGGCGCGCCCACCGGGGACGCCGGGGCCGACGCCGCGAGCCCGATCACCGACGGCGGCGCAGGAAACCAGGACGCGGGCGCCGCGAATCACCCGGCCGATGCCGGCGCCGGGCCGGCGAACGGAGCCGGATGTCACTGCGATTCGGCCGGACGCGCAGCACCATCGCCGTCGCCGTCACCGACGCCGACCGCGGCGCCGTTAGCGACGGCGGTGCTTCTCCTGGCGATCCGCCGCCGCTCCCGCGCCGTGCGCGAGCCGTCCCTCGGCCGCGGCCGGGCCACTGGCCGGCCAGGCGGTCGCCTGGCGCTCGACGATCTCGGCGATGGTCTCGACGAGATCGTCGGCCTCGACCGGTTTCGACAGGTGCACGTCGAAGCCGGCCTCGATCGCGCGCACCTCGTCCTGCGGTCGGGCGTGGGCGGTGAGCGCGATCGCCGGTAAATGCCGGCCGCCGACCGGGTCCTGGTCGCGGAGACGCCGCATGAAACTATAGCCGTCGGCGCCAGGCATGGCGATGTCGCTGACCACCGCGTCCCAGCGACCGCGGCGCAGCGCCGCCAGCGCGCGCGGCACCGACCGGCACTTCACGACCTCGCAGCCTTCGCCGCGCAGGATCAGCCCCAGCGCCTCCAGCACCGCGGGCTCGTCGTCCAGGATCAAGATCCGCAGCCCGCGCACCGAGCGCACATCGCGCGGTAACGACCGCCGGCTCAGCGCCTCGCCGCGCGACACATCGACCACCGACCGCGCGGCGACCTGCGGCAGCGCGATGACGAACGTCGAGCCGCGCCCGATCCCGGGGCTCTCGGCGCGGACCGTCCCGTCGTGCATCTCGACGAGCTGGCGCACGATCGCCAGACCCAGGCCGAGCCCCACCTGGGCCCGCGGCACCTGGCCGCCGCCCTGCCGGAACGGCAGGAAGACCTGCGGCAGGAAGTCGGCTGCGATGCCGCAGCCGGTGTCGGCGACGGCGATCTCGACCTGCGCGCCGTTGCTGGCCGCGCGCACGGTCACGAGGCCGCCGCGATCGGTGAACTTGATCGCGTTGGACAGCAGATTTCCCAGCACCTGGAGCAGTCGCGAGGCATCGCCGGTCACGCACCCGATCGCCGGCTGGCACTGGCACTCGAGGCGCACGCCCTTGGCGCGCGCCGACGGGAGCGCGGCTTCGAGCGCGCTTTCGATCAGGCTGCTCGCCGCGACGATCCGACTCTCCATGAGCAGCTTGCCGCTCAAGCAGCGCGAGATGTCGAGCAGATCCTCGATGAGCTTGGACTGCGACATCGCGCTCACGTGGATCGCGTTGAGCGCGCGCGCCCGCATCGGCGCTTCCTTGGCGGTGCGCAGGATGTCGACCCACAGCAGCAGCGCCGCCATCGGCGTGCGCAGCTCGTGCGACAGGCTGGCCAGGAAGGTGTCGCGCATCTGGTTGGCCGCCTCCACCGCCGCGCGCGCCTCGTCGCTCCCGCGCCGCGCGTGCTCGCTGGCCTCGTGCGTGAGCGCGCTGTCGAGCGCCCAGGCCACGCGCTGGGCGACCTGTTCGGCGAGGGCGGTGTCCGCAGCGTCTCCCACGCCGACGCCCACCGACGACACCAGCGTCAACACGCCGAGCAGGCGCTCGCGTCCGACGAGCGGCAGGCAGAGCAGCCCGCGCGGGCGGATACTGCGGAGCTTGGGCAGGTGCTCGGCGTCAGCGACGATCTCCACCAGATCGCGATCGTCGATCCCGGACACGCGCACCGGCTTCTGCGTGCCGAGCGTGATCGCGATCGGGTTGTCGCTCGCCAGCCGACCGATCTTGACCGGCGGCGCCCAGTCGGTCGTGCCGGCGTCGGGGTGCGCGACCTGCAGGACGCGCCGGATCTCGCCGCCGTCGTCGCCCGCGGTGTAGAGGTGCATCAAGCACAGATCCGCCAGGGCCGGAACCGTCAGGTCGCCCACGCGTCGCACGGTCGCGTGGACGTCGAGCGCGCTGGCCAGCAGCATGCCCGTGTCAGCGAGGATCTGCTGCGAGCGTGCATCGATCGCGATCGAGGAGCCGGCGCTCCGCTGTTCGGGCCCTCTCTCACCATCAGCCAAATCCGTCCCCCCATAGGTGGTCACGCCCGACATATTCGACACCTCCCGCGGCGACGACATCGTGCACGATCGGTGAAACGGATCAATCCGTTCCGGACCCGAAGCGCGTGAATCCTGCGAAGAAATTGCACACATGACGTTGCGTGGGGCATTACTGATTCATGGACAGTAGTTGCGGCTGCAGTTGGAGCTGTCATTGGCACCATCGTTGGCAACCGAGAGCGAGAGCGCGGCGGGTGGCGCCGCGCTGGATGCTGACGATGGTGATCGCGGCGCAGCTCTTCGGCGCGGCGCGGGCCGCGCGCGCCGACGACG
>Ga0265342_10001516_pt1 | contig 21504 bp, 8 predicted proteins | sample 4CB327metaG_FD_203125 | JGI IMG/M metagenome (GOLD analysis project Ga0265342, IMG submission 203125) | Rhizosphere microbial communities from Carex aquatilis grown in University of Washington, Seatle, WA, United States - 4-CB3-27 metaG | ecosystem: Host-associated > Plants > Roots > Rhizosphere... | reverse complement strand
TTCCTCGTCGAGCTGCCGCTGTCCTACACCATCGGCTTCGCGCGCGAGCACGCCTACGGGCTTTCCACCCAGCGCTTTTCCAAGTGGGCCAGCGATCAGGCAAAAGGCCTGGGTGTGGGCCTAGTCATCGGATTGCTCGTGCTGTGGGTTCCCTATTGGCTCTTGGCCAGAAGCCCGCAGCGCTGGTGGCTGTGGACAGGCGCCCTGGCCCTGCCCTTCTACACGCTCACCCTCATCGTCACGCCGCTGTGGATCGCGCCGCTCTTCAACAAGTTCGGCCCCATGAAAGACAAGGTGCTCGAATCCGAGGTGCTGGCCGTGGCCAGGCGCGCGGGCGTCGAGGGCGCGCGCGTGTTCGAGGTCAACAAGAGCGTCGACACCGCCAAGGTCAATGCCTACGTCACCGGCGTGGGCGGCAGCAAGCGCATCGTGCTGTGGGACACCCTCATCGCGCGACTGTCGCCCGCGCAAGCCAAGTACGTCGTCGGCCACGAACTCGGCCACTACGTACTTGGCCACGTGTGGACGAGCGTACTTCTCTCCACCGTGCTCACTCTCATCGGTCTCTTCGGTGCCCATCGACTGTCTGGGTTTCTCCTCGGCCACTTCGGTGACCGCATGGGTTTTCACCAACTTGCGGACGTGGCCTCGATGCCGCTACTGATATTGCTGCTGACCTTGTTCTCGCTCGTCATTACCCCCGCCGCGCTGGCCTTCTCGCGCCACCACGAACACGAAGCCGACCGCTTCGGCCTTGAACTCACCCACGACAACCGAGCCGCGGCCACGGCCTTCGTGGCCCTGCAGCAGCAAAACCTGGCCGTGCCCCGCCCCAGCCTCTTCTACAAGATCTTTCGCGCCAGCCATCCACCCATCGGCGAGCGCGTGGACTTCATCAATAGCTACCGGCCATGGGAGCGGGGCGAGACGGAGCGCTATCGGGATCTGATTGCGCCTTGAGCGCGCCTCGCTGGCCAACAACTGGGTCAACGGGTAGCTTGTCGCTTCTCCGCGACTGTGCGATCATCCGCGTGGATGAAGTCCATGAAGTACCCGCGGTCAGCAGTTTGGATCGTGAGCCTCTGCCTACTGCCTGCTGCTGGTTGCGGCGTTAGCAGCAGTGGCCTTGGCACCCGGGCCGACGCTGCGGATGGCCCCAACAAGACACTCGACACCCGAGCGACGACGGATCTCGACATCCATCCGTTGCTGCCGGAAACCAACTCCGACGCGTTCCCAGTCGCGGCACTTGACGGTGCACCTGATGCGGCACCTGCAAATACGCTGGACGCCACTTTAGATCGCGCGTCGTCTCCCGACGGTGCGACAACGAGCTCGGATCTATTCCTGGTGGACTCCGCGCCAGTAGTCGATGCGCCTTCCACGATTGAGGTCGAGACCATTCTCGACGCACCATGGACGAACGACACGAACGACACGGACAACGCGAACGACGCCGCCGACGGGCCGCTTGCAGCACAACCAGACGGCCCGGTGATCGTCCAAGTGGACGGGCAAGTGGACGGGCCAGCCCTCGACACCTTGCTTTTGGATTCGGCGCCACCAGATCTTCCACCGCCTGATCTCGCGCCCGCAGATCGCGTGCCTGATTTGCCCCCGATTGTGGACGTGCCTGGGCCGGATCTCTCGCCGCCCGATCTCGGGCCTCAACCCACCACCAACTGGGTCATAGACAACACCACGAGCATCGGCGGCTTCGCCCCCACGGTCATGGGAGCACCAACGGTCACCGCCATGGACGCCGGCACGGCCGTGTGTTTCGACGGAACCCAGGACGGCTTGGTCCTTGCCACCAACCCCATCCAGGGCATGCAAGCGTTCACCATCGAGGCCCTGGTCTTTCCTGAATTCACGGGGGTTTCAGATGTCCGCCTGATCCATGTCGGAGACGCCAACGCGAACAATCCCCGTGTGGTCATGGAGATGCGCTCCGATGTCTCGGGCAACTGGCATGCGCTTGCAGTTTTCAATTGGAACAGGACAAATACGACTATCGAGGACACCAATAACATCCACCCCTCGGGCCAATGGTACTGGCTGACCATCACCTACGACGGCCAGATCGCGCGCGTGTATGTCAACGGCGTTCTCGAGAATTCCCGCAACCTGACCTTCGGTTCCGTGGCGGCTGCATCGGTCTCACTCGGAGCTCGTCCGACTGGCCCGTTCTATTACCCGGGATGCATGCGCGACGTGAAGTTCTTTGGTAGCGCTCTGCCGGCGTCGCAGTTGGACAGACCTTAGTCGGGCACCGGATCCCACACGCGGGAGTCTTCGGCAAAAGCGCGGCCGGGCGCGTATGGGTTCTGCGGTTCGACTGCCATGGCCGAAGTGAACCCGGGCAAAGGCCAGGTGACGCGCACCACACTCACCGCTCCAAAAGGTCTCTGTGCGCCAAATTGGCTCTTGCATTTCTTAGGGTCTGATGCAGCATTGCCCCGCTAACCCATCGTGTCACTGGCGAAGAGGTCTTCCCACAAATAGCAGTTCGGTTAACTCATGGAGGTGTGTCGATGAAGAGACTTGATTTTCGGTTGCTTGCTCTCGGAATACTTGTCCTGGTCTCTTGTAACAAGACAAGCTCTACGCCCACCGAATCGTCGACAGAAAAACTGACGTCAAGCAAGGTCGCAGACAAGGGCAACTCTAAGATCACCGCGTGGGTGGTCTTGAAGGAGCAAGCCAACCTGGCGGATGCCCGTGGCATTAAGGACTGGAAGGCTCGAGGCAAGGCGGTCCATGAGGGCCTGCAGAATCATGCCGACGTCCATCAGGCCAGCCTACGGGCCTGGCTCAAGCAGAACAGTGTCGAGCACAAGCCGTTCTGGATCGTGAACACCATCAGGGTGACAGCGAATCAAGCCACCCTGGACGAGATCGCCAAGCGGCCAGACGTAGCTCAGATTCTCGCAGACAAGTCTTTCCCAGTGCCACCGCTATTGCCGGCTGCGCCCGTCGTTCCCATTGAGGGCACGGAATGGGGCCTGAACAGCATCAGGGCAACGGATGCCTGGACCAGCTTCGGGGCGTTCGGCGACGGCATCGTAGTCGCGAGCGTCGACACCGGGGTGCAGTACGATCACCCGGCCCTGGTGAATCAATACCGCGGCCGGCAAGCCGATGGGTCCTTCAACCACAACTACAACTGGTTTGATCCATCCAGCTCTTGCGGCAGCCCATCCCTTGTCCCCTGCGACAACAACAACCACGGCACCCACACCATGGGTACCATGGTGGGCGACGACGGCTCTCCGGGCACCAACCGCATCGGTGTCGCGCCGCACGCCAAGTGGATCGCGGCCAAAGGGTGCGAACAGAGTAGCTGCAGCACCTCCTCGCTGCTTGCGGCAGGACAGTGGATCCTGGCGCCGACCGACCTCAATGGCCAAAATCCGCGGTCTGATCTACGGCCGAATGTTGTCAACAATTCGTGGGGCGGCGGTGGCGGGGACACCTGGTACCAGCAGATTGTGCAGAATTGGGTAGCGGCCGGCATCTTCCCCGCGTTCGCCAACGGCAACGCGGGTTCAAGCTGCAGCTCTTCGGGCTCACCGGGCGACTATCCCGAGAGCTACTCGGCTGGCGCCTACGATGTCAACAACGTGATTGCCTCCTTCTCCAGTCGAGGCCCTTCGGCGTTCGGCTCCCTCATCAAGCCGAATATTGCGGCGCCTGGCGTGAGCGTTCGCAGCAGCATCCCAGGCAACAGCTACGCCAGCTACAGTGGCACTTCAATGGCGACGCCCCATCTTTCGGGTTCCGTCGCCCTGCTCTGGTCGGCTGCGCCGTCGCTGATTGGCGACATCGCCGCCACCGAGGCGCTGCTATCGCAAACCGCCGTGGACACCGCCGACACCAGCTGCGGCGGCACGGCGGCCAACAACAATGTTTGGGGTGAGGGAAGGCTCGACATCTACGCTGCCATCGACCAGGCTCCGCGCGGTCCCTCAGGCACTTTACGTGGCACGGTCACCACCGCATCGGGAGGCGCAGCGCTAGGCGGCGCCACCATCACGATTTCGGATGGCACCAGGACCCGCACCACCTCCGCCGACTCGACCGGCGCCTACCAGAATACGTTGCAGGTAGGTTCGTACACCGTGACCGCGAGCATGTACGGCTACCAAAGCTCCACTGCCACCGGGGTAGGAATCAGCGACGGGGCGACTACGGTCCAGAACTTCCAACTCGTCACGGTGCCATCGCACTCTCTCTCGGGTCACGTTAGAGATGACCAGGGCGCTGCGGTGCCCAATGTCAAGGTCACGATCGTGGGTACTCCGCTGACGCCGGCCACTACCGGTGCCGACGGTAGCTACAGCTTCCCAGCGGTGCCTGACGGGGAATACGACGTCAAGGTGGACAGCACTGGCTGCCTCGCCGGCCAAACCTTGCACGTGATCCTCAACGCCAACGCGACGCTCGACTTTGCTGTCACCGCCCGCAAGGATAGCTTCGGCTATTCGTGCAAAGCTGCGTCCTACGCGTTTATTGACGCCAACACCGTGCTCTCGCTGACCGGAGACGATGCTTCAGCAACCGTGGCGCTGCCGTTCCCCTTCTTTTTCTACGGTCAGACCTACAACACGGCCTACGTGTCCACCAACGGGGTGGTGAACTTCCTCGCCGCAGAAGCCTCGTATACCAACGTCGGAATTCCGTCCACGTCGCTCCCCAACGCCGCCATCTATGCGCTGTGGGATGACCTGTCCGTCGACAGCGGTACCGGCAGCGTTCGCACCCAGCTGGTCGGAACCGCGCCGAACCGCAGTTTCGTCATCGAATGGCGTTCCGTTCACTTCCTTGGCACCACGACGCCGGTGCTCCGGTTCGAGATGGTTCTCTCCGAGAATGGCCAGGTAACATTTCAGTACGCCACTGTTGGCACCGACGGCCGGGCGCAGGGCAACTCGGCAACGATCGGCATCGAGAATAGCTCGGGAACCGTCGCTCTGCAGTACGCGTACGACCAGGCCGTGCTCAGCGACGGGCAGGCAATCACTTTCGTGCCACCGCCCTACACGCCACCCGTGAACACCGCCCCCGTCGTGAACGCCGGGCCGGACCAGACCATCACCTTGCCCGCCACGGCAAGCTTGTCCGGGACCGCGACCGACGACGGTCTTCCCAACCCGCCCTCGGCCTTGACCACCACGTGGTCCGTGGTGAGCGGGACGGGCACGGTGACCTTCGCCAATCCGGCGGCCCTAGCCACCACCGCGACCTTCTCGGCCGCCGGCACCTATACCCTGCGCCTGACGGCGAGCGACAGCGCTCTGTCCAGCAGTGACGACATCGTCATCACCGTGAACCCAGCGCCCCCATCGCACTCGCTCTCGGGTCATGTGCGAGATGGCCAGGGTGCGGCGCTGGCCAATGTCAAGGTCACGGTCGTTGGTACTTCGCTCGCGCCCGCCACCACCGGCGCCGACGGTAGCTATAGCTTCGCGGCCGTGGTTGAGGGGGAATACGACGTCAGGGTGGACAGCAATGGTTGCCTTGCCGGCCAGACCTTGCACGTGATTATCAACGCCGACAAGACGCTCGACTTCACGGTCGCGGCACGCCAGGACAGCTTCGGCTACTCCTGCGGAGCCGCAGCCAACGCGTATGTTGCCGCCAACACAGTGCTTGCGCTGACGGGTGACGATAACGCAGCAGCCGTGACGCTGCCGTTCCCCTTCACCTTCTACGGTCAAGCCTACAGCACAGCCTACGTTACCACCAATGGGGTCGTGAGCTTCCTCAGCCCAGACGCGTCGTTCTCCAACACCAGCATTCCATCCACGCCGACCCCCAACGCCGCCATCTATGCTCTGTGGGATGATCTATACGTCGACAGCGGCATCGGCAGCGTTCGCACCCAGCTGGTAGGTACGGCGCCGAACCGCAGTTTCGTCATCGAATGGCGAAGCGTGCGGTTCCTTGGCACCTCGACGCCGCTGATCGGGTTCGAGGTGGTTCTCTCCGAGAGTGGCCAAGTCCTGCTTCAGTACGGCACCGTGGGCAGCAACGGCCAGGCGCAGGGTAACTCGGCGACCATCGGTATCGAGAATAGCTTGGGAACCGTCGCTTTGCAGTACTCGTACAACCAGGCCGTGCTCAGCGACGGGCAGGCGATTGTTTTTGTGCCACCAAACACCCCGCCACCCGTGAACACCGCGCCCGTCGTCAACGCCGGCAACGATCAAACCATTACTCTGCCGATGGTGGCCAACCTCGCCGGGACCGCGACCGATGACGGGTTGCCGAATCCGCCTGCGACGGTGACCACGACGTGGTCCGTGGTCAGCGGTACGGGAACAGTGACCTTCGGCAACGTCAACGCGCTCAGCACCACCGCCACCTTCTCCGCGTCGGGGACCTATACACTTCGCCTCACCGCGAGCGACAGCGCTCTGTCCACCAGCGACGATGTGGTCATCACCGTGAATCCTCCGACTCCCGTAAATCAGGCACCAGTGGTGAACGCGGGTCCGGATCAGGCCATCACCTTGCCGGCCACGGCCAGCCTGTCTGGAACCGCGACCGACGATGGTCTGCCCAACCCACCCGCGACGGTGACCACGACATGGACCAAGGCGAGCGGTCCCGGAACCGTGACCTTCGGCAACGCGAGCGCGCTCAACACGACCGCGACGTTCTCTGCGGCAGGCAGCTACACGCTTCGCCTGACCGCGAACGACAGCGCCCTTTCCGCCAGCGACGATGTCGTCGTCATGGTGAACCCTCCGGTCCCCGTGAATCAGCCACCGGTGGTGAATGCGGGTGCGGATCAGACCATCACCTTGCCCGCCACCGCCAGCCTGTCTGGAACCGTGACGGATGATGGTCTGCCCAACCCGCCTGCGACGGTGACCACGACGTGGACCAAGGTGAGCGGACCAGGAACCGTGACCTTCGGCAATGCAAGTCTGCGGGCCACCACGGCAACGTTCTCCTCGGCGGGAAGCTACACGCTTCGCCTGACCGCGAACGACAGCGCGCTATCCGCCAGCGACGATCTCGTGGTAACGGTCAACGCGCCCGTGAACCAGGCGCCAGTGGTGAACGCGGGTCCGGATCAGACGATCACCTTGCCAGCCACGGCCAGCCTGTCAGGAACCGCAACCGATGACGGTCTGCCCAACCCACCTGCCACGGTTACCACGACCTGGTCGAAGGTCAGCGGGCCAGGAACCGTGACCTTCGGCAACGCAAGTCTGCGGGCCACAACGGTGACCTTCTCGGTGGCGGGCAGCTACACGCTTCGCCTGACCGCCAGCGACAGCGCGCTGTCCGCCAGCGACGACATTGTGGTGACGGTCAACGCCGCGCCCGTGAACCACGCGCCGGTGCCAAATGCGGGTCCGGATCAGACGATCATCTTGCCCGCCACGGCCAGCCTGTCAGGAACCGTGACCGACGACGGTCTGCCGAGCCCGCCCGCGACCGTGACCACGACCTGGTCGAAAGTGAGCGGACCGGGAACCGTGACCTTCGGCAATGCAGGCGCGCGCGCCACGACGGCGACGTTCTCGACGGCAGGGAGCTACACGCTTCGCCTGACCGCGAACGACAGCGCCCTTACAGGAACCGACGACATCATCATCACCGTGCTTGCGGCCGGAACCACTCCTTGCACCGGCCTGTGCACCAACCCAATCACCTTCACCGTCAATGGAAGCTACCAGTCTGGAAATCTGGGAACCGGCGCTGTCTGCTACCAGACGACTTCCAACATGACCAGCGGCAATTGCGGCAACCTCGTCAGCCCGCGAGTATTGAAGGTCAACGGCACGACAGAGCCCTGTACCGGCGCCAACTGGGCATCGGTGCCCGCCAAGCGCAACGGCGGCTACTGCATCCAGACCACGACCGGTAATCAGTCCTGGGCCTACTTCACCGCGTGGTAGCGTAACAATTCCTAGCGCTGCAGGCGCTGTCAAAGGCGCCTGCAGCTTACATTTAGACAGCGTTCAGCATGTCATCGTCGCCAGCGCGCATGTGGGCCGCGTCCGGTTCACGCCTCACACCGCGCCCCTAGCTTCTTGCAAGCAACTGCTCACCATCCCAGCTACCTGCTCGGGTCGTTCCACGATTTGATAGAACCAAGTTCCGAAATCTCCGTGCGCATTCACGGCGGAGCACCACCGCTCCGCAGCTGCTCGTTTGACGTCCTTAAGAGGGTCGTATCCCTTGGTTTCCAGTAGAAGAAACCGCTCTTCCGGACTTTTCAGTCGAACCACGAAGTCAGGAATGTACTCGTGCTGTTCGCCATTGTGGAGATACGGGATACCCAATCCAAGACCGGCGTTCTTCACGAAGGCGCTCACATCGCCATGCGTGTCGAGGAAGTACGCCGCGGACTGCTCCCAGCGCTTGGTGTCGGCAACCACGTAGTTAACTTGGCTCCTCCGCACCTCGCGCACGTCTCGACTCGTCCAGAAATCGACTTCAACCGAGGACCCAGCTCCGCGAGATGCTTCAAGAAGAGGTAGTTCCGGCGACTCGCCACTCTCCACGTCGCCCCTCAGATTCTGCAAGAGCGCCTCGACGAGCCAGCCATAGTAGGGCGCAAGGAACAAATCCTTCCTGTCGGACGGAGGCTCGGCCCTGACCTTCTGCTCGACATACCGACTGACGATGCCTGCAAGCTGCGGGAAAAGCGCGTGCGCTGGGATCTCGCATCCCCTCTGCTCACGAAAGAGCTTCGTCAAATTGCCCGCGACATCGAAGACCAGCTCCTGAATCCGCCGCGCTTTTCTGAACTCGTCCAAGCCAACCTGATCGACACGACCAGGACCGGAAAGACTCAGCCGGCCCGTATTCGTCGGGTGAAGGCCCTTGACCTCGACCTCGGGTGGAATACGCCCAGGCTCCAGGACGATGGTCGGCATCTTCGCCCAATCCACCGTCACGCGACTACGAATGGCCTGAGTGTAGCCCTCGACCCGCGGAAATCTGATCTCCAATGCCGACCGTTCAGGCAGCGCTCGCACGTGGTTGCGCTTGACGGGTGGCGGCGCAAGACCTGCCGGATTCGCCTTGAACGGAATAACCTGAAAGGGAACCCCGAAGACCTTGGCCACCTCTTCGGTCAGTTTGCCATCCTCGCCCACTTCGTAGCTGGCGCGCCGTAATCCCCGTCCGACCACCTGTTCGCAAAGCAACTGGGACATGAACGGTCGCAGGCCAAGGATATGTGTCACGGTCTTGCAATCCCAGCCTTCGGTGAGCATTCCGACGCTGACGATGCAGCGGATGCTTCGGCCAGGTGGGGGCGGTGGTTCCATATCTTCTCTCTTGCAGTGGCCAAGACCCTCTGCGACCTCCCGGAATCCCTCTGGCACCATGGCCCGCCCTTGGCGATCGCGGAGCCAAGCCTGCTTTCCTACCGTATCGAGGGTGAACCTCATCCACCGCTCTTCCAGGCTCTTGGCACTGCCTGTGTCGGTCTCCTGCACCACCCTGGAGTGGACCACGATGGTGTTCTTCTCCGCCTCGCTGTTGCGGAACCAGTCGAGCTTGGCCGGCGGGATTCCAGTTGGGTTCTTGCCGTTCGCGAGCCATTCGTAGATCACGTTGGCGAGCGCTGTGTTCTTGCAAACCAGGATAAAGACCGGTGGACGGTCCTCTCCTTCAGTCTGTCGCCAGCTCTTCCACGTCTCTTCCCACAACCCACCCAGCATCGCGATAGGGTGGTGCGCCCACTTGAGGATCGCCTCTGGCTTCGGGCTCGCGCGTTTGCCGCCGCGTTCCGAAGCCGTCAAACGTCCAGGTTGCAGGATCCACTGCCAGATATTGAAGTAGCCAGGTATCTCGGAGCCTGTGCAGTCGCGCACAGCAAGCTGCGGGATCTTCACGAGGCCACTCTCGATCGCGTCGATCAACCCGAAATCGCTCACCACCCAAGGAAAGGGGCGATTCGCTTCCTGCCCGATACGATTGAGAAAATAGGGGGTTGCCGACAAATCGACGCAGAGGTTGATACGACGGTCCTTTTGTCGAGCGATTCGGTCGAGCCCTTCCACCCATACCGTGGCCTCCTTCTTCGTCTCCTCCCAATCCTCGCGGTCATCCTCGTCCAATTCAGCCACGTCGTCGTCTTGCTTCGTCCTAATCCTATAGGCGTGGTGGGCCTCGTCGTTGAAGACGAGGATGTTCTGCTTGCCGGGCGCATCGTGAAGCACCCGATTCACGAGCGACCGGTCGCTCTCCAAGTAGCGGACGCTCCGTATCTTGATTGCGCCGTCTGTCGCGGGATCGCCCTCGACGATCTCGATCAGTCCGTTGGCGACCTGCTGGAGCAAGGTTTCGCGGGTCAGCCAGCGCGTGCCGCGCTTGGTGTCGTTCTTGTCCCCGATACGAATTGTTTCAGTCTTAGCAACCTCCACTCCAACCTTGACCACCTTGCCGCCATCGCCGGCAGTGCTCGGGGTTCGCGGCTCGAGTACGTGCCAGTTGGTGATGATGACCTTACCTTGGGAAAGTTGGGGCAAGAGGTGAGCCGGAACCAAGTCTCTCGTTCGATAGAGGCTCGCCTCGCCCTGGCTGGGATCCAGCTCGCGCAAGCGTTCACGGATGGTGACGTTGGGACAAACGATCAGGACCACATCCGAAAAGCGTTTGTCACCGCGGCTAGCGACCTTGTTGAGAATGCTCCACGCCGCGAGTAGCCCCATGACCGTCGTCTTCCCCGCGCCTGTCGCCATTTTGCACGCGTAGCGAAGGAATCCCGAATAGCCATCTGCCTTCACGTCGTCGCTCGGTTCGTCGCGCGGGATCTCGATTCCCTGGCGAAAGTCCGACCGCGCCTCGTTCAGGAAGATGATCGTCTCGGCCGCTTCGAGCTGGGCAAAGAAGAGCCTGTGCTCGCGTCCATCGCGGCGCCAGTACGACAGAAGGTCATGGGTTGTCCGCGTGACGCCGGGCCAGCCCTGCTCACGCCACTTCTTCACGCGCTCGCGGATGAGGTTCACGCGTTTGAGCTCGATGTAGAAGCCACCGCGGTCGTTCTGATCGCGACCCGGCTCCATGTAGTAGTACATCGCTGGCCGCCGTCCCTGGCGCAGCTCCGGCGACTCCCCTTCGACGATCCACCAATGCTCCTTCGGTTCCTCGAAGGGCGAGTTCAGGATTGGGTTTGGGACCTCGAACGTGCTCATAGTCCGAACGCCCGCTGGATGAAGTCGAGCTTCGCCTTGACCTCCGGATGGACCTCTTCCGGCCGCATGACCGCCGCAATCTCGTCGAAGTCCGTGTAGTCGAAGCCATGGATTCCCGCGCTCTCGAGGAGCGCGCCCAGGATATCGGTACGTGCCTTCGTGCTCTTCAAGTAGGTCTCGACGAGCGGTGGTGCGCTGAAGGGGTTGGCCTCGAACTGCTTAGCAAGCTCTGCCCCGAATAGCTTGTCGAAGAAGGCACGGACCGCGTCCCCGGCGGCTGTGCCGGTCTTTTGCTCGATGAACCTGGTCAAAGCCTCTGGATGGACGAGATAGCTCTCGGACTCGTACCTAGCCCAAAGTAGCCGGTTCAACTTGCCTCTCTCGTCCGTCTGGCTCGGCTGCACGGCTCCCCTGCCGTCCCCATCCACCAACCAAACAGCGGTCATGTCGCTATTCACCAGACGTAGCGCTTCGAAGTGGTCCTTGACCGGCACCTCGGCGGCACCGGAGCGGCCCGGCGGCTGTTTCGCCCGCCAGAACGGCGTCCGGTCGAAGTAGTCCTTGAGAGGGTGTTGCAGAACGCGCGCCCATTCCCGCAGGAGGTTGAGGTCGGTGTAGCCCTCCAGATAGAGAATCCCCGGTGCCTCCAAGGCCGCCACAAGATCCGACTGCTGGAGGACTGCAACAGCTTGTTTCAGTCGCTGTACGTCCACAGTCGAGGCAAGTCGCCTGGGGTGCCCGAGCATCACGCAGATCTGCTCGGGCGAGGCAGAGTTGAAAATGACCTCCGAGTGCGTGGCGATCACGAGTTGGCTTTGGGTTGCCGCCGCCGCCCGGTGTAACTCCGAAAAGATCGAATCCTGCAGAAACACGTGCAGGTGTGCATCGGGTTCGTCCACCAGAACCACGGCTCCTCGGCGAGTGGAGAGACAAGCGAGCAGGAGCACGACCTGTTGGAACCCGCTTCCGGCACTGAGGATGTCGAAACTGGGCGCGGTCGCAGATTGTCGATACTCAGACACGATTTGTCCGCCAGGCGTCTGGGGTACCAGCAACTCGACGCCGAACAATCGTTGTACGGCGGCCTTGAGCCGATCCCACGCGTCGCCCCTTGAGGCTTGCAGCAGGAGATTGCGAACCACATCGCCTGGTCGCTGCCTACCGAGCAAGGTTTCGATGTAGTCGGGTTGGTAGACCGGCTCCTCCACGCTCAATCCGCCGACCGTCGCAACGTAGACAACCTCGAATTCCAGGTCGCGCAGGCTAGCGGGTTCGGCATTCTTCAACGGACGAACATAGATCTGCTCGGTGGAGTTGCTTTTGAACTCCATCGTGATTTTTCGACCGTCCGTCAGGTTGACCTCGATCTCGACGGTTCCTGTGTAGTTCCGATCCTTCCAGAGCAAGTCGTAGGATCGCAACGGCACCGAGGCGAAGGCTTGGCGTGCGATCGGTGCATGGGTGTATCCACCGCCATGTCGCTGAAAGTCGCTCAGCTCGCGCCAGCGCTTGAGGCCCAGCGACCACGCCGCGATGGCTTGCAGCACCGTCGTCTTGCCGCAGTTGTTCGGACCCGCGAGGATCACGTGTCCGCTCAGGTCGAAGGTCTCCTCCTCGAAGCGTTTGAAGCGGCGAAGAACCACTTCGCTAATCATCGCTTGCCCTCCAGCTTCTTCACGACGACCAGCTCGTTGCCGCGCGGGTCGATCACCTTCACGGCGATCTGCCGGTTCATGCCAGCCTCAAAGGGAGCGCTGACCGTGCCGGCCAAGTGGTCCCAGACCGCGTCCTCGAACTCGACCTTGAGCGACTTCTTCAAGTTCTCCCATGCACCGGTGCGTGGGAAGAACGCTTGGCGCACGCGAAACACCATGCCGTTGTAATCGGTATCGAGGAGCCAAGCAGGAACTTCTTCGCTCTTGAAATGGATGGGCTCCATGGTGGCCGGGTCGAAGGTGTCGAGGCCCAGAAGCTCGACCTCCCATTGCTCGTCGGCCTGCTTCTTGGCGCTCTTCGCGGCTTTCACGCGGCGACAATCGACATCGGGCAGGCCGCAGACGCTGAAGATCTGGCTCGACCGCATGTTCTTGAGCAAGTCGCCCATCTGCAAGTCCATGGTCGCTTGGAGATAGACACAGGGGATGCCGATCTGTCCGGCCTTCTCGACGAACTCGCGCGCCTTGGGATCGATGCCGAACCCTATGACGAAAAGGCGCGTGTAGTGCTTGAGCCCCGCCTCGTCCCACGCCTCGCGCACCAGCCGCTCGGACAGGGGGCCGTCGGCGGGACCGAACAAGATCGCTACGGGCTCGCCATCGCTGCCATTCGAACCGCCGATCAGCGCCTCGGCCGATAGCGCGAGCGTCTTGGCGGGCGGCCGGATCTGCCGGAGCACCGCGGTCTGGTTCTTGGGCAAGCGCAAGGCTGGCGCGCGGATCAGGATCTCGATCATGCGCTCGACGTGGGTGCGATGGTCCTCGCTCTGGATACCAGGAGTCTCGGGCTCTTCGTCGAGGCCCTCGGCTGCGGGGATGGTGGCCTCGAAGGTGAACGGACCGGTGACGCGCACGATGTCCTTGTTGACCTCGGGACGGTCGACAAGAACCTCTTCGGCTGTCGGCTCGTTGTTGGCGATGCTTCCTAGCGTGATGTGCGGGACGATGCCCCCGACTTCTTCGCCCCTGCTATTCTGCTTGCGCGTGTAAACGAAGCCACCAGCAGGTCCCCGCTTCTCGTCGGCGAGATCGAAGTAGTCGAAGTTGGCGGTGAGCAGCCGCTGCCTGGCCAGCGCAAGCGGGACGCGGCTCGTGTCGATCGTGATCCAGCGCCGGCCCCACTGCTCAGCGACGAAAGCCGTCGTGCCACTACCGCACGTCGGGTCGATGACAAGGTCGCCTGGATCGGTGGTCATGAGAAGGCAGCGCGCGATGGCCGCCGTCGACGTTTGGACGACATAGATCTTGGGATCGCTCCGGCTTTGGATGGCACCGCTGATATCGGTCCAGATGTTCCCGATCGGAGCGGCCGCGAAGTCGTCAAGGTAGCGGACATAACGAATCTTGGCGCCTGTAGTAGGGGCGATGCGATTCTCGGCAGCCAGTCGATGCATTCCATCTATCGACGTTTTCCAGTGATTCGTAGCGCCGGGGTGGTAGCGGTGGCCCCGGTACTCGAATTCGACAGTCGTGTCTGGTCGGAATTCCGAGCTAAGCAGATTGTCCATCTGAAATCGCCTTGCGCCCAAGGGGATGGCCCTCGGATCGGCCTTCTCCTCGGCCGTCATCGGCCGGCGAGAGCCGTTGCTCAGTTCAAGCTGATCGTATCTTTCGGCGGAGTCGTCATCGCCTGTCTTCCTCGTGTACAGCTGACGGTATTTCGCGTTGGTCTTGTCTCGCACATACCAAAGAAGGTAGTCGGCCATGATGGGGATCAGCGAAGCATCGACACCGGTGGTCTTCTTCAAGGTGATGACACTCACAAAATTCTCCGCCCCAAACACCTCGTCCATCAGCTCGCGAACGTGGTGCAGGTTCTCGTCGCTGATCTGCACGAAGATGCTTCCGCTCGGGGCCAGCAGCTCGCGGGACAAGAGCAGGCGGTCGCGCATGTACGTGAGGTAGCTGTGCAGGCCCAGCTCCCAGGTGTCGCGGTAGGCCTGGACCATCTCGGGCTCACGCGTGATGTCGTCGTCGTCGTTGTGCGACACGTCCCGCTTGCGCACGAAGGGCTGGAAGTTGGATCCGAACTTCACGCCGTAGGGCGGATCCATGTAGATCATCTGCACCTGTCCGCCCAGGGACTCGTAGTGCAGGAGCGAACTCATCACCACCAGCGAGTCGCCGAGGATCATGCGGTTCACCCACCGGTCGCGGTGCTCGTAGGCGCGCAGCACCTGCTCGGCCAGCGGCTGCTCCTTGGCCCCGAACAGGGCATCGAGGAAATCGAGCTGCTTGTCGCGCCTCTGCCCCTTGAGCGTCTCCAAGATAACCTTGGTCGAGAGCCGCTCGTGCACGAACAGGGGCAAGGTCGGCACGTCGAATGAAAGCCGCTCGGCCTTGCCCGCCCAATTCAGGAATGGCTTCGACAGCGCCTTGAGCCGGATAGCGGCGGATCGCGCGCCGTCGAGGGTCTTGGCTTCCAAGATCGCCGCGATCAGCGCCTCGCCCCGCTCGCGCGCCGGATTCTGCCCGTCCCAAGAAAGCTCCGGCGCCAGCGACGAGTCGAAGCGGTAGGTGGCCGGCGCCCTGACCTTCTTGAAGTGTGCCTGCGCGCCGATCTCGGGACGGGCCGGCAGATCGGCCTCAGGATGCTGGTAGGAAGCCGCATCCTGCGTCGGCAAGGAAATCTTCTTCTGGCGTGCCATCGTCACCTCGTTTTCGCGACTCGGGCTCGCACGGCTCGCTTGCCATTGTCGGTCCCAAGTCGAACAACGGCGGCAGTCTACCCCAAGGAGGCTCTGCCCTGGCGCTGCTTCTCAGCGCAGGAGGCAGAAGGCACTGACGGCCGCCTGCGCGTCCTGTCTGCCTGCGATCGCTACTTTCGGCCCAATGTTGTGACGATCGCCGCTGCGAGCCCAATCAGCGCCGCGATGACCTTGGGATCCGTGAGGACTTGCCAGACAATCGCCCAGAATCCCTTCCTCTTGTTCCTCCTTGGAAGCTTCACGGGACCTCCTTTCGCCCCTTCAGCAGGGCACACGTACCCTGTATGGAACCGCCTATCACGACACATGCTCCTACCCGTCTACTGCTGTCTGCAGTCCGACTCTCGGGTGGCTTTGTCTCGCTGACTGGCCGTGGGGCCAGTTTTAGGTGCTGCTACGCTTCCAGCGTGATCTCTACCTTCACGACCTTCTTGCCGGCTTCGAAGGGGATCACATTGCCGGCGACTTGTTTGCCGTCGACGGTGACCTTCTTCACGCCTTTGCAGATGCCGCTGGGGTTCTTGACTGCAATCTGGTATTCCACGCCGCGGAACTTGCGCGTCGCCGTGAAGCCCTTCCAGGCCTTGGGAATGCAGGGATCGATCTTCAGGCCTTTGTAGTCGGCCTTGATGCCGAGCAGGCCCTCGGCCACGCTGACGAACGTCCAGGCCGCGGTGCCGGTGAGCCAGCTGTTCTTGGCTTCGCCGAAGCACACGGCGTCCTTACCCGCGATCATCTGGGCGTAGACGTAGGGTTCGCTGCGGTAGGTGTCAATTTGGTCTTCTTTGGCAGAGGGGCAAATTGACAGGTAGTACTCGAGGGCGCGGTCGCCGTCGCCGAGCAGGCACCAGCCAAGATTGATCCAGGTGTTGTTGTGGCAGAAGATGCCGGCGTTTTCCTTCACTCCCGGGGGATAGCTGGTCACTTCGCCAAGTTCCACGTGGTAAGTGGAGTACGGCGGTTGTTGCAACACCGCACCGTTCTTGGTGAAGAGGTGCTTGTGCACGCTCTCCATGGCTTGCTTGGCGCGGCCGTTGTTCTGCCCGGCGCCGCCGAGCACGCACCAGCCCTGGCTTTCGATGAAGATCTTGCCTTCTGGGTTTTCCTTGCTGCCGACGGGCGTGCCGGCGGCATCGTAGGCTCGGCGATACCACTCGCCGTCCCAGGCTTGCGTCTCGATGACATTCAGCATGTCGTCGTAGCCCGCGCGCATGCGAGCCGCGTCGCCGCCCTTGCCCATGAAGTCGTAGAGTGCGGCCATCTCGCGGCTGGCGTAAAGGAAGAGGCCCGCGATCATCACGCTCTCGGCCTTGCTGTCCTTGACGTCGCCCGCGCACTGGAAGCTTTCGTTGGGCTCGGTCGAGAAGCAATTGAGGTTCAGGCAGTCGTTCCAGTCGGCGTGACCAATCAGGGGCAGACCGTGCGGGCCGCGCTTCTTCATGGTGTAGGCGATGCTGGTTTCCAGGTGGTGCATAAGGTTCGCCTTGCCGTCGGGCTTGTCGGCGTAACCGCACGGCGCTTCGAGAATGCTGAGGTCGCCGGTTTCCTTGATGTACGCGCAGGTCGACAGCACCAGCCACAGGTGGTCGTCGTAGAAGTCGCCGCCGATCTCTGCGTTGCCCTTCTTGGTCAGCGGCTGGTACTGGTGGAAGCAGGTTCCGTCGGACAGTTGCGTGGCCGCGATGTCCAGGATGCGCTCGCGGGCGCGCGACGGAATCATGTGCATGAAGCCGAGCAGATCTTGGTTGCTGTCGCGGAAGCCCATGCCACGACCGATGCCGGTTTCGTACATGCTGGCCGAGCGGCTCATGTTGAAAGTGGCCATGCACTGGTACTGGTTCCACACGTTGAGCATGCGGTTGGCGTGAGGATCCGGGCTATTGGCTTGGAAGTTCGACAGCAAATCGCCCCAGACTTTGCCCAGTTTGGCGAAGGCGGCATCAATGGCGCCGGGCTTGCTGTACTTGTCGATGATGGCCTTGCCCACCTTTTTGTTCATCACGTAGAGCGAGTCGTACTTGGGCTCCTTGCCCTGCTCGACGTAGGCAAGAATGAACGAGAAGGTTTCTTCCTGCCCTGGCGCCAGATTCAGGTTGATCTGATGCGCGCCGATGGGGTTCCAGCCGAAGGCCTTGCTGTTCGTGCACTTGCCGGAAAGCGGCACCTTGGGATCGTGCAGCCCTTCATGAATACCGACAAAGGCGTCGCGGCTGGTGTCGAAGCCGTCGACCGGGCGGGTGCAGGCGAACAGCGTGTAGTGGTCGCGGCGCTCGCGGTATTCGGTCTTGTGGTAAATCGCGCTGCCGTCGATCTCGACCTCGCCGATCGAATACGTGCGCTGCAGGTTGTTCATGTCGTTGGCCGCCTCGAAGAGGCAGAACTCCTGGAAGCTGAAGATCTTGGGCTGCTTCGCCACCTTCGACTTGTTGCGAACCGTGACCTTCCACAGTTCCAGGTTCTCACCCGGTGGCACGAAGAAAAGCATCTCGACTTCCAGGCCGTCCTTTTGTCCGATGATGCGCGTATAGCCGAGCCCGTGACGGCATTCGTAGCTATCGAGCTTGGCCTTGACCGGCTTCCAGCCCGGATTCCACACCGACCCGCCGTCGTTCACGTAGATGTAGCGACCGCCCAGGTCGTACGGAACGTTGTTGTAGCGGTAACGCGTAAGCCGGCGCAGCTTGGCGTCTTTCCAGAACGTGTACCCACCCGCCGTGTTGGTGCAGAGCCCGAAAAACTCGTCCTGACCTAGATAGTTGAGCCAGGGCAGCGGCGTGTCCGGTCGGGTGATCACATATTCTCGCTTGCTGTCGTCAAAATGGCCAAAGGGGTTCATCTTCGGGGTACTCCTGGGAGAGTGGTTCTGCGCGTGGGTCCTGCCATCCTCCCCGCGCTCGGGCAGAGAGGCGGTCCGGGCGAAGAATAGTGGTTTCGCGACAAATTTCCTAGTGGTTCTGTAGGAAATATCCGCTGATGAGGGCCTTTGTGCTACCTCTGACCAAGGTGCGTCATCTGGACGGGATGGCCGCGCGAAAGTGCGGAGAATCACAGACAAGCCAACGTATTCGTTGGACTATTCTTTGCCAGTTCGGGCTAGTATCTGGCCACTTCGATCCGTTTCCGGGTTTGACCCAAACCGCGAAGTGACAGTATTCCGGCCTTCAATTGGAGTGGACATGATGAGGGGCATTCACGGGACTTGGCGGTTCATAGCTTTGTTCGCGCTCTCGACGCTTGCTGTCCGGTGCAGCACAGACAAGAGCGGACTTGGAACTTCTCGGGATGGCGCCGCGGGTGGGCTGGTCGATGCTGCGACAAAAGACCAGGCCCTGACGACGGGCGGAGCGCGAGCCTCAGGCGGCGCAAGCGCAGCTGGCGGGGCGGTTGGGTTGGGTGGCGGGTCAGGCATCGGATCAGGTGGTGCAACCGCGATTGGATCCGGGGGCAGTACTGGAGCTGGCGGTGCGACCACGGTTGGATCCGGGGGCAGTACTGGAGCTGGCGGCACGACCACGGTTGGATCCGGGGGCCGCATTGGATCCGGAGGAACCACCACAATCACGGGCGGAACGAACGCAAACGGCGGCGTGACAGCCACCGGCGGCACCAGCGCAACCGGCGGCGTGAAAGCCACCGGCGGCGCCGGCGCGACCGGCGGCGTGAAAGCGACCGGCGGCGTAAAAGCGACCGGCGGTAGCGGTGGCACCAACGTAACCGGCGGCACGAGCGCGACCGGCGGTGCGAAAGGCACCGGTGGCACGAGTGCAACTGGCGGCGCGACAGGCACCGGCGGCGCGACAGGCACCGGCGGCGCGACAGGCACCGGCGGCGCGACAGGTACCGGCGGCGCGACAGGTACCGGCGGCGCGACAGGCACCGGCGGCGCGACAGGCACCGGCGGCACCGGGGGTGTTGATGCCGGAAGAGCCTGCCCAACCCCAAGTTCCGGGACAACCGGCTGCTGCTATCTCGACGAGGACTGCGAACACGCCCAAGAGTGCATCGGCGCCACGTGCGCTTCGGAAGGATCGACGCTTGGCGTGTGCAAATCGACCAGCCTGCTCGACACGGGCCAGTGCTGGCGCAATTCGGACTGCCGTTCGCCGTATTCGCCGCCGTGCGGGGGTCTACAAGGGATCTGCCACTGCGGATCGATCTGTGCTGACTTGCCTGGCTCCTGCTCGTAAACCGGCTACCGCCCGCTGTAGAAAAACCAGTCGAAGTCGGCGGGGACACTGGCGCGCTGGCCGCGACCGGTGGCGTACATTCCGAGCACCACGCCGGTGAAGTGAAGAATGCCGCTTCTCTTGATGGTCTCGGTGGACAGCATGCGCGTCGGCACAGTGCCGAGTAGCCGCTGGCGATTGCCGGTGCCTGCGCGGAATTGGTAGGAGTCGGCGGCCGCGGAGATCTCCAGTCGAACGCGGCCGTGACCAGGCAACGGCGCGCGACCAAGCGTGCGGCTGCTTTTGCCAGCACGAACGGTTGCCACGGCTTCGCGTCGAGCAGCGGTCCAACGAACCGCAATGTCCAGGTGAAATTCCTCGCGCGCGCGAACGGTCAGGCCGGCTTCTTCGCCGGGCCGCCGCGGCGAGAAATCCAGATCGGTCTGGCAGGTGAACGCGTGGTGTTCTTGCCGGCGACCGACAAACGTGGTCGCTGCGACATCGTCGAGAGTCTCCGACGATCCCCACAAACGCAGGAAGCCTGGGCGCTCTTCCAGCGAGGCCGCGCCGGGGACCGGATTGCGCAGAAAGATCCAGCCTGGCGCGAGGTCCAGATTGTCGAAATCGTCGCGTGCGGGTACGTCCGGCCAGGCGTGCGCGGGCAACGTCGGCGCAGGCATTTTCAGCTCTGCATGCCCGCCATCGCCAATCATGGGCCAGCCGTCGTCGTCGAAGGATACAGGCGCCAGAAAGGTTTCGCGCCCGAGCAGCGTGTGCCCATCGCATCGGCGCACACCGAGAAAGACCGCCCACACCGAACCGTCGCGAAGCGTGACCAGATCCGCGTGGCCAGTGGCTTGGATGGAATGACCGCGCCGCCGCCGGTGGGTCAAGATGGGATTACGCGGACAAGGCTCGAAGGGCCCAAAGGGCGCGTCGGCCCGCGCGGCCATTTGCGCGTGGCCAAGAAAAGTGCCGCCTTCGGCGGCGAGCAAATAGTAACGGCTTTGGAAATGAAAAACGTGCGGTCCCTCGGTCCAAACGCCACCGCTGCCGCGCCAGATCACGCGCATGCGACCGCGCCGCTTGAAGGTCGCGGGATCGAGCTCGACCTGATGGACAAAGGGATGCTCGAAATCGGCGCCCTTGCCAGTGCGGGTATAGTACACGCGCCCGCGGTGAAAAAGCAGCGAAGGATCGAAGCCGCCTTCGTCAAGCCAGATGGGATCGGACCACGGTCCCTCGGGCCGCCGGGCTGTGACCACGAAATTGCCGCCGCCATCGATCAGGGTCGTGATCATGATGAAGCGGCCGCCGGCGTGGCGGAGCGTGGGTGCGTAGATGCCGCGAGAGCTGCCCATCTTGTCGAGGTTGAGCTGGCTCTTGCGTGTGAGCACGTGGCCAATCTGGCGCCAGTTGACGAGATCGCGACTGTGAAAGATGGGAACGCCGGGAAAATACTCGAAGCTGCTGTTCACCAGATAGAAGTCGTCGCCCACGCGGCAGATGCTGGGATCGGGATGAAAGCCGGGCAGGATGGGATTGTCGAATCTGCGGCCGCCGCGCGCCTTTCCCTTGCCTGCCATGGCTAGCCCTTCACCGCGCCCGAAGTCAGGCCGCTAATGAATTCCTTTTGCAGGGCAAGGAAAAGCGCGGCCGGCGGAATCATGGCCAGCGCCGTGCCGGCGAGAAACACGCCCTGGTTACGGCGATACTCGGAAAGATAGAGGTTGAGCACCACGGGCAA
>Ga0265342_10001513_pt1 | contig 21528 bp, 15 predicted proteins | sample 4CB327metaG_FD_203125 | JGI IMG/M metagenome (GOLD analysis project Ga0265342, IMG submission 203125) | Rhizosphere microbial communities from Carex aquatilis grown in University of Washington, Seatle, WA, United States - 4-CB3-27 metaG | ecosystem: Host-associated > Plants > Roots >... | reverse complement strand
CCGCGTCGAGATGGCGCCCGCGGGCGAGCGGCAGCTGCCGCAGGAGGGCCCCGAGGCGGGTCATCGCCGCCTGACGTGCCGCCCGCTCCGCCCTGGCCCGGGCGCTCGCCGCCGACGGCATGCGCAGCTCCGCCGCCGCCGCGCCGGTCACCGTCAGGGCGCCGGCACGCCAGTCGATCGACGCCCCGGCGTCCAGATTCTCGACCAGCGGATCCGCGGCGGCCGAAGCAGGCGTCGCGGCGAACGGAGAGGCGGAGATCCCCCCGAGCACGCCCGCGCCGACAACGCCGACCAGGCCGACCACGCCCGCCAGCACCCTGCGACGCACGCACGCCCGCGCCGCCCCCCACCGCCACCCCCGCGACGTCATTCCCATTCGATCGTGGCGGGCGGCTTGGACGAGATGTCGTAGACGACCCGGTTGATGCCGGCGACCTCGTTCACCACCCGCGAGGAGATGCTGGCCAGGAGCTCGTACGGCAGCGGCACCCAGTCGGCGGTCATCCCATCGCGCGAATGCACCGCGCGCAGCGCCAGGCAGTTGGCGTAGGTGCGCTCATCGCCCATGACGCCCACGCTGTTGATGGGGAGCAGCACCCCAAAGGATTGCCAGATGGATTCGTAGAGCCCGGCCGCGCGGATCTCCTGCTCGATGATGGAGTCGGCCGCGCGCAGGACCTCGCAGCGCGCTCGCGTCACCTCGCCGAGGATGCGCACCGCCAGCCCGGGCCCCGGGAACGGCTGTCGCCAGAGCACGTGGTGGGGCAGACCGAGCTCGGCACCGAGCTCGCGCACCTCGTCCTTGAAGAGCTCGCGCAGCGGCTCGACCAGCTTGAGCCTCATCCGCTCGGGGAGCCCGCCCACGTTATGGTGAGACTTGATGGTGGCCGACGGTCCCTTGTGCGAGACCGACTCGATCACGTCCGGATAGAGCGTGCCCTGGACCAGATAATCGGCGCCCCCCAGCTTCCGCGCCTCCTCGTCGAAGACCGAGATGAACTCGCGCCCGATGATCTTGCGTTTCTGCTCGGGATCGGTGACGCCGGCCAGCGCCCCGAGGAACCGGGCGCTGGCGTCGACCACCCGCAGGTCGGCGTGAAAGGCATCCCGGAACAGCGACTCGACCTGCGCCGCCTCGCCGGCCCGCTGCAGGCCGGTGTCGACGAAGATACAGGTCAGGCGGTCGCCGATCGCCCGCAGGACGAGCGCCGCCGCCACCGACGAATCCACCCCCCCTGACAGGCCGCACACCGCCCGCGCGCTGGCGCCACCACCGTCCTTGTCGACCACCTGGCGGCGAATGGTCGCCACGGCCTGCTCCGCGAAGCTGGCCATGGTCCAGCCCGGCTGGCAGCGACAGATGCGGAAGAGGAAGTTGGCGAGGATCTCGCCGCCCCGCGGGGTGTGGACCACCTCGGGGTGGAACTGGACGCCCCAGAACTTGCGCGCCGGAGCCACCACCGCCGCCGCCGGACAGTTGGCGCTCTCGCCCACCACCGTGAACCCGTCGGGCAGGGCCTCCACCCGATCGCCGTGGCTCATCCACACGGGGATCTCCTCGCCGGCGGCGAAGCCGTGGAACAGCTCGCCCGGCTCCTTCACGCGCAAGGTCGCGCGCCCGTACTCGCGCCGCTCGGCCCGCGCCACCTTTCCGCCGAGGACCAGCGCGGTGAGCTGCACGCCGTAACAGATCCCCAGGGTCGGAACCCCGAGCTCGAGGATGAGCTCATAGAACGCCGGTTCCACCCGGGGCGCCGCAGGGTCGTAGGCCGACGATGGCCCACCCGACAAGATGATCCCGGCCGGCTCCAGCGCGCGGATGCGCTCGAGGCCGAGGTTGAAGGGGTGGATCTCGCAGTAGACCTTCTGTTCCCGGACCCGCCGGGCGATGAGCTGGGTGTACTGAGAGCCGAAGTCGAGGATGAGGATCAGCTGGCGTTTCATCGGTGAAGGCGAGGCTGCCGTCGGATCATTGTTCGACGCGATAATTGGGAGCTTCCTTGGTGATGATCACGTCGTGGACGTGCGACTCGCGCAGGCCCATGGGCGTCGCCCGCACGAAGCGCGCCTTGGTCCGGAGCTCGTCGATGGCGGCGCACCCACAGTAGCCCATCCCGGCCTTGAGCCCGCCGATGAGCTGCATGAGGGACTGCGAGAGGCTGCCGCGATAGGGGACACGGCCCTCGATCCCCTCGGGGACCAGCTTGGCCTCCGAGGTGACCTCGCCCTGGAAGTAGCGGTCCTTGCTGCCGGCCCGCATCGCCCCGATCGAGCCCATCCCGCGGTAGACCTTGTAGCTGCGCCCTTGGTAGAGGATGACCTCGCCCGGCGCCTCGTCGGTCCCGGCGAACAGGCTGCCGATCATCACCGAGTGGGCGCCCGCGGCGATGGCCTTGGCGATGTCGCCCGAGTACTTGATGCCGCCATCGGCGATCACCATGACGCCCATCCGATCGAGCGCCCGGGCGCAGTCGTTGATGGCGGTGATCTGCGGCACCCCCACCCCGGCCACCACCCGGGTGGTGCAGATCGAGCCCGGCCCGATGCCCACCTTCACCGCGTCGGCGCCCGCCTTGGCCAGCGCCAGGGCGGCGTCGCCGGTGGCCACGTTGCCGGCGATGATCTGCGCCCTCGGGAAGGTCTTGCGCACGTCGGCCACCGCCTCGAGCACGAAGCGCGAATGCCCGTGGGCGGTGTCGACCACGATGACGTCGCAACCGGCCGCGAGCAGGGCCTCCACCCGGGGGGCGCGGTCCGCGCCGGTGCCCACCGCGGCGCCACAGCGCAGGCGACCGAAGTCGTCCTTGGCGGCGGTCGGATGCTGCTGGGCCTTCTGGATGTCCTTGATGGTGATGAGCCCGGTCAGCTTCCCCGCGCCATCCACCACCAGCAGCTTCTCGATCCGGTTCTTGTGCAGCAGCTCCTTGGAATCCTCGAGGCTGGTCCCCTCGGCCACGGTGATCAGCTTCTTGGTCATCATGGCGTTGACCGGCTGATCGAGGTTGCGCTCGAAGCGCACGTCGCGGTTGGTGATGATGCCGACCGCCCGCCCGTCGCTGGCCACCACCGGCAGCCCGGAGATGTCGTGCTTGCGCATCAGCTCGAGCGCCTGGGCCAGCTTCTGATCGGGGCCGATGGTCACCGGGTTCAGCACCACCCCGGTCTCCGCCTTCTTGACCTTCTGGACCTCGAGCGCCTGCTCGGCGATGGACATGTTCTTGTGAACGATCCCGATCCCACCCTCGCGCGCCATGCAGATCGCGGTGGCCGCCTCGGTCACGGTGTCCATGGCGGAGGACACGATGGGGATGGCCAGCTTGATCGATTGGGTCAACAGCGTGCGGACGTCGGTGTCCTTCGGAAGGACGTCGCTCTCCGCCGGAACCAGCAACACATCGTCGAACGTGAGCGCCTCTCGCAGAGGTCCATCGGGCAACATTTCGGGAGATTAGCGGTCCCGTCCGGGCGGTTCAAGCGGGGGCTTCAAGAAGGAAGCGCCGGGTGGGATCGCGCCGCGTCCCGGGCCGCCGCCATCGGCGCCGCGGAAGTCCTCACGGGCGCGGCGAGCCCGGTCTTGGCCGGCTCGACGAGGCGCAGGCATCCGCCATCGCGCCCGCCTCGGCCTTGGCCTCGGCCTTGACCCCGGCCAGGCCCCGGAAGCGCTCGAGCTCCTGGCGCGCGCCCGAGCAATCGCCGTGCGCGGCCAGGGCCTTGACGAGCTCGTAGCGGGCGAGCGGGTTCTGCTCGTCGAGCTTCACCGCGGCGCGACACTCGGCGACGGCGCGACCGGTGTCCTTCTTTTCGATCAGGGTCCGGCAGGCGTCGGCGGCGAAGCCGGCGTTGGTCGGAGCGAGCTTGCGGGCGCGGCCCGACGCCTCGACCGCCCGATCGACGTGGCCACGCCGGAGCTCGACCCGCCCGAGCCGGTTCCAGGCCAGGGCCGCGCCCGCGTCGAGCGCGATGGCCTTCTCGAGCGAGGCCGCGGCGGCATCGTACTGCTTCCCGTCGGACTCGACCATCCCGAGGTTGGTCCAGATCGCGGGGTTGCGGGGCGCCATCCGCGCCGCCTCCCGCAGGGCCTGCACCGCCCCGCCGAGATCGCCGGTCCGCCGCAACGCCACCCCGAGGTTCATGCGGTAGCCGGCGTCGGTGGGCTTGAGGCGAACCGCCTCGCGGTAGGCCGTCACCGCCAGGGCGGAGGCCCCGAGCGCATCCCGGGCCACCCCGAGGTTGAACGAGGCCTCGGCCCAGCCTCCCGCGCGGGCGCGGCTCGCCGCCTCGAACGCGCGGGCGGCAGCCACGGCGTCTCCGCGCGCCAGCAACAGACCGCCGAGGTTGTTCTCGGCCTCGGGAAAATCCGCCTTCTTGCCGAGCGCCGTGCGGTACGCGGCCTCGGCGCTCCGAGGGTCGCCCTTCTGCTCGAGGACCACCCCGCGCAGATAGAACGCCCGGGCGTCCCCGGGATCGAGCGCGGCCGCGGCGTCGAAGGCCGCGAGCGCCCCGGCGGTGTCTCCCTTCTCGAGGGCCCGCTGCCCGCGATCGAGCAAGGTCGTGAGCGCGTCCGGTGCGCCGCCGCCCGGTCCCGCCCCGAGGACGAGCCCCGGAGCGCCGCAGAGCGCGACGACCAGGATCAACACCAGCACCCGTGAGACCGGCTTCTGCATCGGGCGACTCTAAGGGCCCGCGACGTTCGGTCAAGAAGACCTCGCACCTCAGGGGCCTCGGCCCTCCCGACAACCCACGTGATCGCCGTCCTCGTCCTCGTTCCCGACCGAATGCGACGCGGAGACCAGGACGAGGACGAGGACGGGGGCTAGCAGCCCATGGTGAAAGTCTCCGCGTCGCCGAAACGGGCGGGGCAAGGCCGTCTGCGGCGTCGCCGCTCGCTTGAATACCGCCAGTATTCCGCGCTTCGCTGCTCCTTGCATCCGGCCTCGCCGCGCCCGCTTCGGCTCGGTCCGACTTCCACCACGGGCTGCTAGGGCCCCCTTCCTGGACGTCCATCAAGGCTGTGGCAGCGAGGCCCGCAAGGCCTCGCGCACCTCGGCCATCCGCTGCGGATCGGTGATCTTCTCTCCACTGGCCTTGTCCCTCAGGTAGAACGTGTCCACCACCCGATTGGCCTCGGTCGCGATCTTCGAGCGGTGGATGTCGAGGCCCTGGGAGAAGAGGGTCCGCGCGATGGCGTAGAGCACCCCCGGACGATCCCCGGTGATGATCTCGATGACCGTGAAGTCGCGGCTGCCCTGGTTGTCGATCTTGAGCTCGGTCGGCACCTCGGGGGTCTTCCAGGTCGCGAGCGAGTCGGTGCGCGGACGCCCCGCGACCAGCGCCTCCACCTTCATGCGCCCCGACAGCACGGCCTCCATGTCCTGGCGGATCTTCCTCCACTTGGCCTCGTCGGTGACCGCGCGTCCGTAGCCGTCGCGCACCCGGAACACGTCCAGCGCCTCGGCGGGCGCGCCCCCGCCGGTCGAGTTCCGCGAGTAGATCGCCGCGTCGACCACGTCGATCCGGTTGGCGTGCAGCACCCCGGCGACCTCGGCGAGCAGCCCCGGCACGTCCTCCGCCGTGAGCACCATCTCGGTGATCCCGAGCTTGGGCTGGTGCGCGATCTCGATGGCCGAGGCGGTGCCGGCCAGCCGGCGCTCGTGCATCAGGCGCAGGTGCGAGACGATGCGCGCCGAGCGGTTCTCGACGAAGTAACGGTCGGGCAAGCCCCGAAAGAGCGCCGCCGGGTCGGCGCTGGGGATCTCCGCCAGGGCGAGCTCGGTGACCTTGCGCTGGCGCGTCTCGAGGATCCCCTGTCGCTCGGCCCCCAGCAGATCGCGCCCCCGCCGCAGGAACGTGAGGGTGCGCTGGTAGAGCTCGCGCAGCAGCGTCTCCTTCCAGCTGGTGAGGTTGTCGGGCGCCACCGAGCTCAGATCGCAGAAGGTGAGCAGGTACAGCTCGCGCAGGTTCTCCTCGTCACCGCACAGCTCGGCGAAGTCCGCGATCATGTCCAGATCGTCGAGGTCGCGCCGCTGGGACATCTGCCCCATCACCAGGTGCTGCCGCACCAGGAACTCGGCGCGCCGGGTATCTTCCTCTCCGAGGCCGAGCCGGCGCGCGATGGTGACGGTCAGGTCCGCGCCGATCTCGCTGTGCGGCTTGCCGAACGGCTTGCCCACGTCGTGCAGCAAGGTCCCGACGAAGAGCGCCAGGGGCCGCTCCGCCGCCCGGATGGCCTCGGTGACGGCGGGGAACTCATCCGCCAGATCCCCGCGCGCGATGGCGTGCATGCGCGCCACCGCGTAGAGCGCGTGCTGGTCGACCGTGTACACGTGGTAGATGTCGTGCTGGACGCGCCCGGTCGAGGGCTCCCACTCGGGCACCAGCGCCGACAGCAACCCGATCTCGTGCAGCTCCTCCAGCCGGCTCGGGGTGGACCGGTCCCCGATGTCGGTCAGCACCTCGATGAACCGCGGGCCCGAATCGGGATCGGCGCGCAGCCCGGCCGGCTCGGTGGCGCAGAGCTCCGAGATGAGCTCGCGCGACCGCAGCGCGAGCGGCACGTCGAGCTCGATGGACACCGAGAACATGCGGATCATCTCCGAGGGCTTGCGCGCGAAGAGGCCGTCATCGGTGGGCTCGAGGGCCCCGTCGCGCAGCACGAAGCTGGGATCGTGGCCTTTCGCGCCGCGCAGCTTGACCGGCACGGTGGTGCGGCGGTAGTCGTCGCGCAGGGTGGCGCGCTGGAGCAGGCGCTCGGTCTCGCGGTAGATGAGCTTGGCCTGGGCGTGGAACTGGTGCATGAGCGCCTCCACCGCCGGATGCACCGCCGGCCGCACGTCCCCGTCGGCCGCCTTGACGTCGGGGCACAGGATCGGGGCCAGCGCCTCCTGCAGCCCGAACCGCAGCTGATCCTGGCGGCGCCCGGCGGCGCCGTGCATGGCGATGCGCACGCGGAGCAACCAGTCACGCGCCCCGTCGTAGGCGATGGCCAGGCGCTCGGTCATGACCCCGAGATCCTGGAGCCGGCGCGTATCGGAGGTGCCGAACCGGGCCATGGCAGCCCACCGCCCGACGCAGAGATCGCGCATGCCCCCCGGGCCGTTCTTGAGATCCGGCTCGAGCAGGAAGATCGTGTCACCGAAGCGGCTGTGGCGGGCGGTGCGCTCGGCCCGCAGACGCGCCACGAAGTTTTCGGCGGCCGTGGCGGCGATACGCGAGCGAAACTCGGCCAGGAACTTCTCGGCGAGCTTCTGGTCGCCGACCAGGAACCGCGCGTCCAGCAAGGCGGTGGCGGCCGCCAGATCCGTGGCCGGGAGGGTCAACGCCTGGGCGTACGACCGCGCGGCGTGCCCGGCGTCGACCTTGGCGTCCCAGAGCGGATGCAGGAGATCCTGCGCGAACTCCCGCACCTCGGCCCCGGGCTCCTTGGCGCTGAGGAGCAAGAGGTCGAGATCCGAGTAGGGCGCGAGCTCCCGTCGCCCGAAGCCCCCGGTCGCCAGGATGGCGAGCGGCACCTTGCACTTGGTGACCAGCGGCTCGGCGACTTCCCGAAGAATCTCGTCGATGTCGGCCGAGAGCTGGCGAGCGCTGCCGATCCCGTCGGAGCCGCCCTTGACCGCGACGAAGGCGCGCTCACGGGCCTCGGCAAAACGCTTGGCGATGGATTTTGTCATCCGGTTGCAGGTCAGTATATCGATCCGGACGGATCAGGCCGGCAAGGGTCGCTCGATCGGTCCCCGAATGCGTCACGAAAGCGGTCCGACCCCGTTGGCTTCGAGCCCGTCGACCCGAGCGCCGGCTCGACCCCGAGGGCCCGCCCGCACCGTCGGAGGGAGCTTGACGCCGAACGACGTTGACGCCGAACGCGGTGTGCGGCACCGTATCGTCCATGGCTGAAATCGAGCTGGCGCCGCTCTCCCAGCGCCTCGACGACGACGAAATCAAGCTCCTCGGAAAACGACTCAAGGATCTGGGCGTGTCCGGCTTCGAACGCGGCGGAGGCGACGATGGTCTCGGGCACACCATCGCGGCGCGAATCTCCGAGGAGGCCTTGACCGAGTTCCTCGATCGTCTGGATGCCCACGATCTCGGCGCCGAGATCTATCTGCCGCTCGAGTTCGACGGCCGCGTCACGGTCGGCGACTACCGGATCGCCTCGGCCCAGGCCCTGGCCGAGGTCCTCGAGGAGATGAAGGAGGAGCTGGGCGTCGACGAGGAAGATGAGTACGAGGACGAGGACGACGAAGAGGAGGACGAGGAGGAGGAGGAGGAAGAGGAGGAGGACGGGACCGTCATCGAGGCGCAGCTGCGCAACATCTGGCAGCTGGTATCGGATGGCGTGGCCGAGTGCATCGACAAGAGCCTCCCGCTGCACCTGCAGGTCTGAGCCGCGGGCGACCGCCGGTTGCCTCGGCGACCCGACAATGCCGTGACCCTCAGGAGCGCATGTACACGTGGGCCGGCAAGCCGTCCCGGTAGACCGCGCGCAGCTCGACCTTCCGTTCGAGATCCCGGATCACCTCGTCCCCCACGTTGATCCCGTAGAGCTCGTTGATGTTGTGGATGCCCCCAGGAGCGAAGACGTTGATCTCCAGGATCTTGTCGCCCACCAGATCGACCCCCACGAAGTAGAGCCCGTCGGCCACCAGGCGCGGCCGCAAGAGCTCGCAGATGCGCGCCTCGGCCTCGGTGAAGTCGCTGCGCTTTCGGGCCCCGCCGACGTGCATGTTGTTGCGGATGTCGTCCTTCGGTCGCATGCGCCGGTAGGCCGCCACCGTCCCTCCGACGCGGCACACCGCACCGCCCACCAGCAGCACCCGCTTGTCCCCGCGGGCCACCGCCGGAAGGTACTCCTGCACGATGACGTAGCCGTCGCGGCGCACGGTGGAGATCATCTGGGCCAGGTTGGCGGTCTGCCCACGCTCCACGTAGAAGACGTTCTTGCCGCCGAAGCCGGCCAGCGGCTTGATGATGGCGGGGCCGTCGAGCTCGCGCAGAAACGAACGCGCGCGCTCGAGGGAGCGGGTGACCAGCGTCTTCGGTCGCAGCTCGACCGGAAAGCCGGCGAGGTACATCTTCGAGCCGGCCCGGGTCAGGCCATCGGGATCGTTCACCACCATCACCCCGCCTTGCTTGAGGCGGCGGCCGAAGTCGATGGCCGGGTTGAAGCCATCGCTCTCCCCGTCGCGGTCGGCGGTGTTGGGGTTGTTGCGCAGGAAGACCACGTCGAAGTCGTTGAGCCGCACCGACTCACGAATGGCCGTCGGGCCGGTCAGGGCCTTGATGTAGGCGGCGACGTCCCGGGTGCGGCCGGGGCGCGGACGAACCACGTCCCCCCGGACCTCTCCGTCCGCGCCCTGCCCCTGAGACAGGCCGTCCACGCCCACGAAGGCCACGTCGTGGCCCCGGCGAAAGGCGGTGAACGCCAGGTGCGCGGTGGTGTAGGTGGGTCTCTGCGTCCGAACGTTGTTGACCACGAAACAGAGTCGCATTCTTCGTGCTCCGTTGGCGCATGCACGCCGCGAACCCAGCCGCAAGACCGTCGAGGCGTACGGCGAGACGACCCGCGAGCGGCCCGCAAGAGGCCGGCAGTATAGCTGTATTTTCGGTTTGGTTTGGTAAACTTGCGACGATGTCCAGGAACACCCTGCGTGGTCTCGGCAAATCGGGTGGTCACAAAGGGACGCGCGAAGATGCCTCACAGAGCTCCGATCCGAGCCGCTCCGATCCGGTCGTCCAGACGAAGGCCATTCAGGAGCTGACGCCCGAGGAGCTGAAGGAGCGCATCAAGGAAGAGCTGAGAAAGATCCGCGAGCTCGACGCCCCCGAGCCGAACCCGGCGCGTACGGCAAGCGCAGCGAGCATCGATGGCCGCGGAGGCGTTCCGGTCTCCGCTCCGACCAAGGAACCTTCCTTGTCCTCCACGATCATGGGCATGCCTCTGCCCCCCTCCCTCTCGAGCAAGACCATCCTCGTGACCGGGGTGTCCGAGCCGCGGGGGGGGGAGCGGTCCGCCGACCTCGCAACGGGCGCCCTCGCGAGCGCCACTTCGGGGGGCGCGCCAGAGGAGCTGCTCGAGGAAAGGACCGACCGCGAACCGATCCAGACCGTGTCCGCGGAGGCCGCCCGCCTGCGAGGCACCTCCTTCGGGCGGGATCTTCACCTCCCGGGCCTCGTCGCCGGCAAGGCGTCGAGCCGCGCCTCGGAGGAGGTGATCATCGCCGAGGAGGTATTTCCTGCCCCACCGCCTGGGCGCGGGCCGATCGTCGATGGAGGTCATTCGGGCCGCGAGCTCGCGCTGCGCGCCGAGGTCGCGGTCCCCCAGCGCCTCGACTGGGAGCCCACCGACGTGAACCCCGTCGGTGCGCCGTCGGCCTGGGCAGTCCCCGGGGAGCACGACGCCGACCACCTGCCCTGGTACGATCAGGCGCCGCCGCACGAGGAGATCTACGAGGAGCCGAGGAGCCGCGTTCCTCTGCGGGCACGCAAGTCCATCGGCGTCCTGCTCGGCGTCACGCTCGCGCTCGGCACGTTCTACCTGATCCGCATGAACGGAGGCCTGAGGTCCCGACCCGCCGGGGTCGACATCAATGCCCTCGTGAATCGACCGGCCGCGGTCGGCCCGCCCCCGCCCTCCGGGCCGTCGAGCCAGGGCGCGCCGGGGGCGCCGGGGGCCGTCGCTCCGGCTCCGATCATCGGTACGACCGCCGACGTCACCCGCCTGCGCGGAGGGCCCGATGAGCCGGGGACCATGCCGGCCCCGAACGCGCGGGCCTCGCGCCAATCGCGCCCCGAAGGCCCCGGCCGCACGGGCGGCGGTTCCCTCGGTGAAGCGCCGGCCCGAGTCGTCGGGCCAGCAGGCTTGGGCGCGGGCACACAACGGGGCACCCCCCGCGTCCCACAGCGGCCACCCGCGACCGCGGTGGTTCGCCCGGCCGGCCCCGCGAACAGGGCTCCTGGCGCGGACGTAGGGCCCGGGCCGGGGCGCAGCGATGCGAAGCCCCGTCGGGTCGTCTCCGACGGGCTCCTTCGCCTCGACACGCGCGGGCGACCGGGCGCCTCCTCCTCTCCGTCGCCGGCCTCCTCGCCGCTCGTGCGTGGGGGCTCGACCGGTCTCGGGTCCCCGGGACCGGGAACCTCGCCGTGGGGGCAAGGAGCGCGCGGGCTCCCCGGGCAAGGACCTTCAGCGGGGAATCCGGGTGGTGGTCCGGTGGTCGGCCAGCCGAGCCCCCAGGAGCCGACCGGGACGGCCCGCCCGGGCACCTTCCCCCCGAGGCCGAAGCCGAGCTACGACCCCGACTCCACCCTGCCGCTCAACGGCGACTGAGTCCAAGTCCCGAAGGAAGTCTCCAGGGTAAACGCCGAGCCTCCGGTCCCCCCGTCCTCGTCCCATTCCCCGTCCCGCCCGTCCCACCGTCGGACGGGCGGGACGCTCGTCCGAAACGGGCGCAAGTCCGAGTCTTTTTGGGGGCGCCGGGTTGCGACCCGCCATGTTTCGTGATAGCCGTTCCTGCATCCACCATGCAGATCGCGCCGGATCAAATCGACTCCGACGCCGCGAAAGTCGTTCAGAGGCTGAGGCGTTACGACCACAAGGCCTACCTCGTCGGGGGTTGTGTTCGCGACCTCCTCCTCGGTCGCAAACCGAAAGACTTCGACGTCGTCACGAGTGCCACGCCCCAGGAAATCAAGCGGCTGTTTCGCAATTGTCGGATCATCGGTCGCCGCTTCCGCCTGGCGCACGTCTTCTTCGGACCGAAGGTCATCGAGACGTCCACCTTCCGCGCCAACCCGCGCGAAGTCGAGGAGGACGAGGCCGACGGCGGCACCGAAGCCGAATCGGGTGACCTGCTCATCCGCCGCGACAATGTCTTCGGGAGCCCCGAGGAGGATGCCCGCCGGCGCGATTTCACGATCAACGGGCTGTTCTACGACCTCGAGAGCGGGCAGGTGATCGACCACGTGTCGGGGCTGGCCGACCTCGAGGCACGCCTGGTGCGAACCATCGGCGATCCCGACATTCGCCTGCGCGAGGATCCCGTACGGATCCTGCGTGCCGTCAAGTTCGCGGCGCGCTGCGAGCTCACCATCGAGCCCGAGACCTACCGCCGCATGATGGAGCACCGGCAGGAGATCACCAAGTGCGCTCAGGCGCGCGTCTCGGAGGAGTTCTACCGGCTCCTGCGCGCCGGAGCGGCCAGGCGCTCGATCGAGCTCCTGGTGAGCACCGGGCTGCTCGACATCATGGCCCCGGAGCTGGCGGCCGGCCTCAAGGGTGAGCCCGAGAACGAGGATGCGGCCCGCAGCCGGCAGCGGCTCTGGGCCTACCTCGAGGCGCTCGACCGGCAATCGGCGCGACGCCCCACCCCGCCCTCGAACGCGCAGCTGCTGGCGGTGCTGGCCGTGCCCCCGCTGCGCGACATCCTCGATCCCGACAGCACCGGCGCCGGGGATGTCGGCCAGATCGTGGCGCAGTCGATCGGGCCCATGCTCGAGCGCCTCAACGCCTCGCGACGGGACGCCGAGCTGACGCGCCAGTCGCTGCTGGCGCTGCGCTACGTCCTGCCGTCGCGGCGGCCTGGGCGGCGGATGCCCCGACTCACCGGGCGTGACTTCCTCGACGATGCGCTGCGACTCGCGGAGCTCGTCACCGAGGCCGAGACCGAGACCCCGAGCCTGGCGGGCGTCCCGATCGGATTGTCCGTGGCTGCCGGCGCGGAACCGAGCATGCCCGCGGCCGCCCCTGGGACCGGCGCGGCACTGGACGCGGCCGGCGACGACGAGCTGCCGCCGGAGCTGAAGTCGACCCTCGACGATCGCCGTCGCCGGGGTCGGGATCGGGATCGGGATCGCGACCGGGAGCGCGACCGGGACAGGGAAAAAGAAAAGCTCGGGCCACGGCGGGATCTCCCCGCCGCCGCCGCCGCTGCCGCCAGGCAGAACGCGCAGGTGGAACCCGCCCTCTCCCTCGGCTGGCTCGAATCCGCCCTGCCCGTCGCCCTCGGGGACGACCGCCCGGGGTATCTCGGCAGCGGCAGCTTCGGTGGGCGCTGGGCCGCGATCGGGGATTGAAGCTCAGCGACCCGCGCGGTAACGGGTCGGATCCCGGATGCCGGCCTCGGCGAATCCCTTGCGTCGAAGCTGGCAGGCATCGCAACCTCCGCATGCGGCCCCGTCCTCCTCGGGGTCGTAGCACGAGTGGGTGAGGCCGTAGTCGACCCCGAGCGCGACGCCGGCCCGGATGATCTCCGCCTTGGAGAGGGTGATGAGGGGCGCCAGCAGGACCACCCCGTTGCCCGCGTCTCCCGCCCGTGTGCCGAGCCTGGCCACCTCCTGCATGGCCGCCAGCCACTCCGGGCGGCAGTCCGGATACCCCGACGCATCGAGCACGTTGATGCCGAGCACGATCTCGGTGGCGCCGATGGTCTCGGCCACCGCCAGGGCATGCGCGACGAAGATGGTGTTTCGAGCCGGCACGTAGGTGATGGGAATCCCCGCGCCGATCTCGCGTTCGTCGCGGCCCTTGGGGACGGCCAGGGCCTCTTCGGTCAAAGCCGACCCGCCGATTCCCGCGAGATCCACCTCGAGCACGCGGGTCGAGACCGCCCCGAGGGTGGCGGCGATCCGGGCCGCCGCCTGCAGCTCGACGGCGTGGCGTTGTCCGTAGCGAAACGAGAGCGCGTGGCAACGGCGCCCGCGCGCCACGGTGAGGGCCAGCGCGGTCGCCGAGTCGAGCCCACCCGAAAGCAGTACGATGGAATCCAGAGACATGGCCTCCAGGATAACCGTGAGCGCGCCCGCGGCGCGCCCCAAAGCCACCACGAGCCCCGCGGCCGCCTCGAGCACTCCGACCGCGGCGAAAGAGCCGCTCCGGATGCGCCGCGAGCCCTACCGCGAGCGCGCGGGCGCGCGAGAGCCCTACCAGGATCCGTGGCTCTACGACTGGGAATACCGTCGACGCACCCGGGACGTGGCGTTCTATCGCATGCTGGCCGACGAGCAAGGCGGTCCCATCGCCGACCTCGGGTGTGGCTCCGGCCGGGTGCTGGTCCCGCTCGCGCGGGATGGCCACAAGGTGGTGGGGGTGGACCTGTCCGGGGCCATGCTGCGGCGTGCACAGCAGCGGCTCACCCGTGCCGGTCGCCTCGTGGCTGGGCGGGCCGTGCTGGCGCAGGGCGATCTGCGGGCCTTGCCCCTCGGGACGGCCGGAGCGGCGGTGCGGGCCGGAGGGCGGGCGCGTCAGGGGGGTGGCTTCCCGTTCATGCTCTGCGCCTTCCACACCATCCAGCACCTCGTCGACGACGCCGATCTCCTGGCGCTTTTCCGCCAGGTCCGGCGCCTGCTGACCCCGACCGGCTGGTTCGCGTTCGACGTCTTCGTCCCGCACCCCGACTGGCTGAACCACCCCGCCCACCGGCGGTTCGACCACATCATCTTTCGCGATCCGGTGACGCGAGCCCGGACCGAATACAGCGTCTCTCACGTCCTCGACCGCAGCCGACAGGCGCTGCACATGCGGTTCCACTACCGGAGCCTCGATCCCGGCGGGGGCCGCGAGCCCGCCGGGGGCGCGACCCGCACCGTGCGACTTTGCCACCGGCAGCTCGACCCCGGGACGGTGGAGACCCTGGCCGCCGCCGCCGGCCTCCGCACGCTCTCGCGCTGGGCGAGCTTCGAGGGGCTTGCCCTCGACCCTGCCAACCCGCACCTGACCGAGCAGCACATCTACCTCCTCGGGCCGGAATCAACGGGCCGAACCCGCGCCAAGTCAGCGATCAGCTGACCTGCGACAATGTTCAGCGATCAGCTGACCTGCGACAATGTTCAGCGATCAGCTGACCTGCAACAATGTTCAGCGATCAGCTGACTGGCAACAATGCTCAGCGATCAGCTGACTTGCCGCAATGGTCAGCGAGCAGCGAAAACCAGCAGCCGACCAGGTGCGCGCAGAGGCCGATCTCCCGTCGAGAACGCGAGGCTCTCACCGACGGGTTTTCCTTGACTCCCCCGACGCCACCGATACGATCCACGGGCTTCCCGCACAATTTTCCGACGGAGGGCCGCCGAATGGCTGAGAAAGTCGAAAAGCTCAGTGTGCACCGAGAGAAGGACTTCATGTACTACGTGAAGGACGCCGCCGTCTGGAAGGTGCAGCGCAAGCAGCCGGGTGTCGAGAAGGGAAAGCCCGAGAAGGTGGCCGAAGGCACGTTCGAGATGGACACCGACTTCATCTACTTCGTGGATCGGGACGGCGACGTCTCGCGGGCCAAGCGGGCCGTGGGTGGTCAGAAGCGCAAGAAGACCATCGCCCCGGTCAAGCTGATCACGGGGCGAGGCGCGGCCAGCAAGCCGGCCAAGCCCGCGCGTACCAAGGTGAGCGGGTCGGCCCCGAAGCGAGCTGGCAAGACCCCGGTGCGGGCGGGCCGGGGCGCGGCCAAGGCCGCGGCCAAGGGCAAGGTCGGTCGCGGCGCCGGCAAGAGCGGCAAGACGAGCCAGAGCAACCAGGGCAAGGGCAACAAGGGGAAGGCCGCGGCCAGGGCCTCGTCGAGGACCAAGTCCAAGGCGGGCTCGTCGGCGAAGCCTGCCAAGGGCAAGGCCGCCGCCAAGCGCAAGAGCGGTCGCTAGGAGCCTGGCGCTCCGGCGAATTGGTGACGAGGAACAGCCCGTCACGGCACCGACCGGAATGGAGCCAATCCCGGTTGACGCACAGGGAGAACGCCGACGCCATCGACGTTGTGAGCTCGGGTTGCCGGTGACGTTGAACGTCGTCGGGAGGGTCCAGCCCATCATCGTGGAGCTCGTCGACCTCTCCCTGGTCGGGGGGCGCTTCCGCGCGATCACCGAAGGGGCGCCGCGCCTGCACGATCGGGCCGCCTTCCAGTTCGTGCTCCCCGGGCAGCGACACTGCTCGGCCAGCGGCCGCTGCGTCCGCGTGCGCGGGCGGAGCGAGTTCGCGCTGGCCTTCGAGACGGTGAACCTGGCGTTCCTGGCCTTCGCCAAGAACCTCGTGGCCGATGCCGAGAGCCAGGGCACCGGTCGCGAGGCGTACGCCAAGCTCTGAGGGGGAGCCCGGGCCGGTTCGAGGTTCGTCACTCACACCCACGGGGGCGTTCACGTTCAGGTGCACGGGCCCACGATCACGGGTTCGGCCAAGATCACGACCAAGAACACGGCCACGATCACGACCACGAGGGGGCCTGCAGTGAGGTCGAGGTCTCTCGGCTGAGGGGCGGCTTCAGCGGCGCGTGCGGGCGCCGCGGCCGGCGGCGGGACGCCGTCGGCCCGCCGCGGAGGGCGCGCCGCCTGCGCGCTTGGGCTTGCTCTCCGAGGGCGCGGGCTGCCGGACCTCTTCCTTGGTCTCGGGGATCGCGCCCGCCGGCGTGGATGCTGGCACGACCGGGGCAGCGGCCGCCGCCGCGAGCTCGGCCCGGGTCACGAATCCGAATTCGTAGAGGATCCAGCCGAGGGCCGCCAGCGTGGCCACCGACATCCACATGTACTGCTCGTCGAGCCAGGTCGGCATGATGCGCAGCCGTCCCCACGGGAATCCGCCGGGCAGGTACTGGGTCGGTGCCAGGTCGATGAACCCGGTCAGCGCCGTGGCCGCCAGCAGCGCGAGGCCGACCTCCCGGCGCTTCGTCCACAGCAGCGCCGTCACGATCAGGAACGAGTAGTAGTAGCACGTGAGCTCCGGGATCACGGCGATCATGAGGGAGCTCAGGGCCGCCGACTCCCACGCCGAGAACCCGCGCACCGCCCGGAACAGGAATCCGGCGAACGCCAGGACGCCCGCGATGTAGAGCCACTTGCGCTGACCGAAGGCCCGCAGCCGTGCGTCCTTCCAGTCCTTCCACGGATCCTCGAGGCGATCCGACTTCAGGAACCGGCCGGCCTCCTCCTCCTTGTAGACGACCACCGTTCGCCAGCCCATGTAATTGGTGAGCGGCGTGGCCGTGTGCTTCTTGCTGTTCTTGAGGAACATGCGGTAGCCATCGATCCCGCTGCTGGTCTTGAGGCTGATCGGCACCAGGATGAGCGCGGCCAGCGCCGCTCCGAACAGCACCGCGACATTGCTGCGGTCGACCTTGCGCAGGAGCGTCGGCAGCTCCCTCAGGGGCAGGCGCTGGCGCGCCGGACGCCCACGGGTCTGCTCGAGCACCTGATGGACGATCACGAACGCCGGGCCGAGGAGCAGGAAGACCGGGAAGACCCGCAGGAGCCCCGAGTACATCATCAGGAAGCCCCCCAGCACCGGTCGCTGCTTCTTCACCAGACAGACCCCGGCCGTCATGTGGAACAGCCAGTCCCAGCGCAGGTAGGCGCCCCCCGTCCAGTAGAATCGCGACGGGAAATTGGTGCCGAAGACCGCCAGGGCCACGCACAGCGTCTGCCAGCCGAACGCCCACCAGATCATCAGCACCATCCCGAAGATGAACACCGGATCGATGGCGGTGAGCAGGCGCAGCTGGGTGTCCGAGGCCGGAGCCAGGTTGGCCAGGGTGGTCCCGAGGATGTTCCACACCGGCGTGCCGTTGTAGCCGTGATCGGTCTGGGCTTCCTCCCAGCGCTTGACCCCGTGACGCAGCCGAAAATACTCGATGTCCTTCCGGAACTTCTGCCAGCGCTCCGGGGTGAAGTGATCCTTGCACCGCTCGGGGTGGGCCAGGATCTCCTGGGTTCCCCCGAGGAAGTTGGTGCGCAGGTTCATGATCTTGCGCAGCTCCACCCGCCGGCGGACCCCCGGATCCTCCGAGTCCGCCACCGACGCGCACTCGTAGAGGCGATCGTAAGACAGCTCGGCGAAGTACTTCGACCCGATGTAGTAGTGGTACGAGTCCCAGTAGTGGACGTAGTTGCCGAAGTGGAAGGCCCCGAAGTTGAAGTAGGCCTGGAACGAGAGCACCCCGACCAGGACCAGGAGCTGGTTGCGAAACGCGAACCCGCGCGCCGACGGCGGCGGACGGACCGGGCGGCCAGCCACCTCGCCGAGGGGCGGCCTCGAGCCCGGCCAGCGCGCCTGGATCCACTCGCGCGCCGCCGCCGACGAGGAGAAGGGACTGACGAGCAAGGTGAACGCGCTCGACAGGGCACACACGAGCGAGGTGACCCAGGTCGGTAGCCAGTTGGTGCCGTTGCTGATGAGGTAGGCGACGGTGAAGTAGATGGCGATCGATCCGGCGGCCGCCACGACCGGAGCCGAGGCGGGCAGCGCGATGTCCTTCCCGGTGCGCTCCACCTGCCAGCCCCACAAGAGGAGCAGGAAGGCCGCCGCCGCCAGGGCCATCTCGAAGCGCGCGCTCACCTTGTCCTCCCACCAGGCGAGCTTGGTCCAGGGCGGCTCAGTCACGGTCGCCAGCGGCGCCGACGTGACCCGGAAGGCGGGAGGAAAGGGGTTCGGCCGCAGGCAGTACGCCGCGAACTCCGAGATCGAGTAGAACCCGTCACCCACGCCCTCGCCCACCCGCAGGTACCGGACCGTCATGGCCGGGATCTCGACCCAGCGGGCGCGCAGGCCGTGTCCGCGGTCGATGGCGTTCTCGACCTCGACCACCACCTTGTAGCTTCCGGGGCTGTCGTCGAGCGAGCCAAGGATCCGGTAGGTGTCGTTGGCGTCCGCCTGGACGTAGAGCGCGGTGATGGGCGTCGGCTGGCCGAGATCGTAGGTGAGCGAGCCTGCGCCCGTGTCGAAGGTGATGGCCACCGGTGCGTCCCACTGCGCGCCCTCGGGGCCGACCGCCCCGTCGGTCACCAGGGACGCGTCGCCCCGCAGGTCCTGCCACTTCGCGGGTCGCTTTCCGGCGAGCAGGTTGTCGGAGGTGCACGACTGAGCGGAAGCCGGGGAAGCCACCGTCGAGCCTGCCAGCAGCGCCGCCCACGCCGCGAAGGGCAACAACCAAAATCTCCCCCGCCTTCCTGCCGGGTGGAACGTCATCCTGGGGGTGTGCATCGGGGGCAGACTACCAGCAACTTGCCGGGGAATGAATGGGCGGACGGGCGCGTCCGAGCCACGCCGGGCTGCATCGCGGCCCGGGCGCTGCGCGCCATCCGATATCCTGGCGAGCGTGCCACGCCGCCACGAGCCACGTCCCCCCGCCGCGGGCGAATGGCCGCTGCTCCGCGCCGCCATCAACCGGGTGTTCCGTCCGGGCGGCGGGGATCTCGCCGCCGAGTTGCCGAGGTTCCTTCATCCGCGCAACTTCGGCAACCTCCGGGTGATCGTGGGAACCGGCGCGGCGACCGGCCAGCCCGCCCCCCCGGGCGCGCAACCCGGCGGCGCGCAACCCAGGATCCTCGCGCACGCTGGCTTCTTGCCCCGCATCGCGAACATCCACCGCCGGAAGGTGCGCGTCGCTTGCATCGGCGCCGTATTCGTGGTTCCGGAAATGCGTGGTCACGGACTTGGAACACTCGTCCTCGAGGAGGTCCTCCGGCTGGCCCGGCGCGACGCCGACCTGGTGATGGTTTCCGGGGATCGTGGACTCTACCTCCGGCAAGGCCTGCGCCCGGTCGCACCGCTGGTCCGCGTCCAGCCCCCAACGGCGACGCCCGATTCGGCGGCCCCCCCAAGAATTCGGACCCGCGAGGCGACCGCAGATGATATCGATAGGCTGATCGCGATGCACGATTCCCTGGACGTCCGGTTCGCACGATCGGCCAGCGACTGGCGCCACTGGCTCGCCTCCCGGCCCCTCCTGTTTCTCGGCGCACCCGCTCGGCTCGACCTCGTCGGGGCCGCGCCCCAGGCCGAGGCCGAGGCCGATGCCGATGCGACGCCCGAGCGGTCCTGCGTGGCGTACCGCGTGACGGCGCTCGGCCGGCGGACCATCGTGGAGTACGCGGGGGACCCCGCGGCGGTGCTGGACAGCGCGCAGCTCTCCGGAGATGCGCTCTGGGTCCCCCCTCACGACCGCGAGATGCTGGCGAAGGCGAGCAGCCTCCCAGGCTGGACCTCCGCGCCGAGGCCCTTCCCCATGACCGCGGAGGCGCGCATTCCCAACCTCACCACCGTCCCATGGTACGGACTCGACTACCTGTGACGAGCGACGCCCGCAACCTCCGATGAGCCCGACCATCGCCATCGTCGTCACGGTCGTGATCGTGCTGGCCAACGCGTTCTTCGTCGCCTCCGAGTTCGCCTTCGTCAAGATCCGCCAGACGCGGGTCGAGCAGCTGGCGAACCAGGGCCGGCACCGCGCCAAGCAACTGCTCGGGATCACCACCCGCATCAACGACTACCTGTCGGCCAGCCAGCTCGGCATCACGGTCGCGTCCCTGATGCTCGGCTGGCTCGGCGAGCCAGCGGTGTCCAAGCTGATCGCGCCGTTCTTCACCCGGCACTTCGATCTGCACCCCGCCACCGTGCACACCATCGCCGCGACGATCAGCCTCTCGATCATCACCTTCCTGCACACCGTCCTCGGGGAGCTCGCGCCCAAGGCGCTGGCCATTCGCCTCACCGAACCGGTCGCGCTCTGGTCGGCGCTGCCCTTCCGGATCTTCTACCTCGTGACCACGCCGCTGACCTGGGCGCTGCGCAACAGCTCGGCGCTCGTGCTGCGGGCGCTGCGGCTGCCGCCCGCCTCGGAGGCCGAGATGCTGCACTCGCCGGACGAGCTGCGCCTCGTCCTGCAGCACGTGGAGCTCGACCCGGGCGCGCGGCGCCTCATCGATCGCGTGTTCGACTACACCCAGCGCATCGCCCGCCACGTGATGGTCGTGCGGCGAGACGTGGTGGTGCTGGTGGCCGGGCGGCCCTTCGAGGACAACCTGCGCATCGCCCTCGCCAACCAGTACACCCGCTATCCGCTGGTCGAACCGGAGAGCGATCGGGTGGTGGGGTACGTGCACCTCAAGGACATCGTGTCGGCTCTGGCGTCTGGCAAGCCTCCACAGCGCATGCGGGAGCTGATGCGCGAGCCGATCTACGCGTCGGAGGACACCCGCCTCGAGTGGCTGCGGCGCGAGTTCCAGCGGCGACGCGTGCACATCGCGGTGATCCTCGGGCCCGGGCACGCCTTCACCGGGATCGTCACCCTCGAGGACTTGCTCGAGGAGTTCGTGGGCGAGATTCAGGACGAGCAGGACCACGAGGAGATCCCACCGCTCACGCGGACGCCCGATGGCGCGTTCGAGGCCGACGGGAGGCTCACCCTCGACGTCGCCAAGCGCGACATGGGCCTCAAGCTGCCGCCGCTGCCCCCCGACGTGGAGACGCTCGGCGGGTACATCCTGACCAAGCTGGCCGAGGTGCCGGTCCCCGGTGACACGGTCGAGGCGGCGGGCTACCGATTCACGATCCTCGAGGTGCGCGAGCGCCGCATCCGCCGCATCAAGGCGGTCCCCCTCGCAGCCGAAGAGGCGACCGACCCGGACTAGGCGGGGGGCCGCGGACGTCCCCCCACGTGCCAGCGCCTCCGGCGCTCGCGGGGGGCCGCGGACGTCCCCCCACGTGCCAGCGCCTCCGGCGCTCGCGGGGGGCCGCGGACGTCCCCCCACGTGCCCCCCTCGGATCTTGCTGAGGCGGGCCGGCGCGGC
>Ga0265342_10001510_pt1 | contig 21560 bp, 18 predicted proteins | sample 4CB327metaG_FD_203125 | JGI IMG/M metagenome (GOLD analysis project Ga0265342, IMG submission 203125) | Rhizosphere microbial communities from Carex aquatilis grown in University of Washington, Seatle, WA, United States - 4-CB3-27 metaG | ecosystem: Host-associated > Plants > Roots >... | reverse complement strand
GAACGTCGTGGGCCTGATCTTGAACCTGGAAGAGGACAACGTCGGCGTCGTCCTCTTGGGCGACTTCGAAACCGTGCGCGAGGGTGACACGGTCAAGCGCACAGGTAGGATCGCGCAGGTGCCGGTGGGCAACGCGCTGGTAGGGCGCGTGGTCAACGCCCTGGGCATTCCCATCGACGGCAAGGGCCCCATCGAATCCAAAGAGTTCCGCAAGATCGAGATCAAGGCGCCCGGAATCATCTCGCGCAAAGGCGTGCACGAGCCGGTGCAGACCGGCATCAAGGCCATCGATTCCATGATTCCCATCGGACGCGGCCAGCGCGAGCTGATCATCGGCGACCGTCAGACCGGCAAGACCGCCCTCGCGGTCGATGCCATCATCAATCAGAAGGGCCAGAACATGTTCTGCTTCTACGTGGCCATCGGCCAGAAGCAGTCCACCGTGGCCACCGTGGTCGACAAATTGCGGGAACACGGCGCCATGGAGTTCACCACCGTAGTGGCGGCCACCGCGTCCGAGTCGGCGCCGCTGCAGTTCCTGGCGCCCTACACCGGCGTCACCATGGGCGAGTACTTCCGCGACAGCGGCCGCCACGCGCTCATGATCTACGACGATCTGTCCAAGCAGGCGGTGGCCTACCGCCAACTCTCGCTGCTGCTGCGTCGCCCGCCGGGACGCGAGGCCTTCCCCGGCGACATCTTCTACCTGCACTCGCGCCTGCTCGAGCGCGCGGCCAAGATGTCCACCGAAAAGGGCGGCGGCTCGCTCACCGCCCTGCCGGTCATCGAAACCCAAGCCGGCGACCTGTCCGCCTACATCCCCACCAACGTAATCTCCATCACCGACGGTCAGATCTTCCTGGAGAACGACCTGTTCTACTCGGGTCAGCGGCCCGCGGTGAACGTCGGCCTCTCGGTCAGCCGCGTGGGCGGCGCCGCCCAGATTGCCGTCATGAAGAAGGTGGCCGGCATGCTCCGCCTGGAGCTGGCCCAGTACCGCGCTCTGGCCGCGTTTGCCCAGTTCGGCTCGGATTTGGACAAGGCCACGCAGCAGCAGTTGGCACGTGGCTCGCGCATGACCGAGCTGCTCAAGCAGGGCCAGTACGTTCCTCTGCCGGTCGAGAAGCAGGTCCTGATTCTCTTCGCCGGCGCCAACGGATTTGTGGACGCCCTGCCGCTGGCCGCGCTCGACCGCTACGAAAAGGAGATGTACCTCTTTGTCGAGGCGAAACACCCTGAGCTGCTGGCCGACCTGCGCAGCAAGGGCACCGACGGCAAGGCGTTTGATGGCCTGGCCGCCCAGATGCGTTCCGTGTTGGCCGAGTTCGCCAAGGAGTTCGCAGCGACTCTACAAGCTGCCACCTAGTTTTCTTCCATGGCATCCCTGAAAGCTGTCCGCACCCGAATCGCGTCGGTCAAGTCGACGCAGAAGATCACCAGCGCCATGAAGCTGGTGGCAGCGGCCAAGCTGCGCCGGGCGCAGGACGCAATCGTGGCTGCGCGTCCCTACGCGCACTCGCTGGCCGAGGTCACGGCCGAGGTGGCGGCGCGCGCCGGTGGCGAGTCACACCCGCTGCTGCAGCAACGAGACCCGCGACGAGTGGCGGTGGTGGTCATCACCTCGGATCGCGGCCTGTGTGGCGGGTTCAACAGCAACGTGTGTCGTGCCGCCCAGCGCTGGGGCAACGAAAAAATTCAGCTCAAAGAGGCCGACGAGGTCAGCTACTTGGTGGTGGGCCGCAAGGGTCGCGACTTCTTCCGCCGGCGCAAGCTTCCCATGAAGGGCGACTTGCCCGGCCCTACCGGCGACACCGCTGTCCAGCGCGCCAAGGATCTGGCTGCCACGCTCACCGACGACTTCCTGAGCAGCCGCGTGGACAGCGTTGTCCTTGTCTACAACCAGTTCCGCTCCATCGTCTCGCAGAAGATCACCATTGAACCACTCTTGCCGGTGGCGCCCAGCGCGACCGGTCGCGGGGGCCAGGATTTTCTCTACGAGCCCAGCAAGAACGAAATTCTCGACTGGATTTTGCCCCTCTACGTCGAGATGCAAATTCACGCCGCTTTGCTCGAATCGATCGCCTCGGAATTTGGCGCGCGCCGAACCGCCATGGAAAACGCCACCAAGAACGCCACCGAGATGATCGACCGATTGACCCTGCAGTACAACCGCGCCCGCCAGGCGGCCATCACCAAAGAACTGATGGAGATCGTGGGCGGCGCCGAGGCACTCAAAGGCTGAAGTCCCGAACCTGAGGTCGAAGATTATGATCGCGACAAACACCAGCAATCAGCAAGGCAAAGTCGTCCAGGTCATCGGACCCGTGGTGGACGTGAAGTTCGAAAGTGCGGGCCTGCCCGAGATCAACACCGCGCTGACCCTGAGCAATCCGGCCATCGACGCCACACCCGACAACCTGGTCATCGAGGTGGCGCAACACCTGGGCGAACAGACCGTGCGCTGTGTGGCCATGGACACCACCGACGGCCTGGTGCGCGGCATGCCGGTGAAAAACACGGGCAAGCCCATCATGATGCCGGTGGGCCGCGAGGTTCTCGGCCGCATCGTGAACGTGGTGGGCCGGCCCGTCGACGAGCGCGGCCCGGTTCCCGCCACCAAGTTCTTGCCCATTCACCGGGCGGCACCCAAGTTCGTGGATCAGTCGGTGAAGGTCGAAATGTTCGAGACCGGCATCAAGGTCGTAGACCTGCTGGCTCCCTACCGGCGCGGCGGAAAAATCGGGCTATTCGGTGGCGCCGGCGTGGGCAAGACCGTGGTCATCCTCGAGCTCATCAACAACGTGGCCAAGAAGCACGGCGGCTTCTCGGTGTTCGCCGGCGTGGGCGAGCGCACGCGCGAGGGACGCGATCTCTACGACGAAATGACCCATTCCAAGCTGTCGACCGGCGAGCCTGTCATCTCGAAAGCCGCGCTCATCTACGGCCAGATGAACGAGCCGCCGGGAGCGCGCCTCCGCGTGGGTCTGTCCGCGCTCACCGTGGCCGAGTACTTCCGCGACGAAGAAGGCCAAGACGTGATGTTGTTCATCGACAACATCTTCCGCTTCACCCAGGCTGGCTCGGAAGTGTCGGCTTTGCTCGGCCGCATCCCGTCGGCCGTCGGTTACCAGCCGACTCTGTCGACCGAGATGGGCGTGCTGCAGGAACGCATCACCTCGACCAACAAGGGCTCCATCACTTCAGTGCAGGCCATCTACGTGCCGGCCGACGATCTGACCGACCCGGCGCCTGCCACGGCCTTTGCCCACTTGGATGCCACCACGGTTCTCTCGCGCGAGATCGCGGCCTTGGGCCTCTATCCCGCGGTTTCGCCACTTGAGTCCACGTCGACCATTCTTTCACCCGACGTCGTCGGCGCCGAGCACTACCAGGTCGCGCGCGACGTGCAGCGCATTCTTCAGCGCTACAAGGAACTGGTGGACATCATCGCCATTCTCGGCATGGATGAGCTTTCCGAGGACGACAAGCTGGCCGTGTCGCGCGCGCGCAAGGTCCAGCGTTTCCTCTCGCAGCCCTTCCACGTGGCCGAAACCTTCACCGGCCAGCCGGGCCAGTACGTGGAGATCAAGGACACCGTGCGCGGTTTCAAAGAGATCATCGAGGGCCGTTGCGACGACATTCCCGAGCAGGCTTTCGTCATGATGGGCGGCATCGAAAGCGTGCGTGCGCGCGCCGAGAAGATGGCCAAAGAAAGTTAAGCCAAGCAATGCACCTGACCGTCACCACCCCGCGCGGCTCCCTGGTCCAGATCGAAGTGGACGAGATCGCCGCGCCCGGCGCCCTGGGAGAATTCGGCGTGCTGCCCGGCCATGTGCCTTTCATGACCGCGCTCAAGCCCGGCGTGCTCTTCTACCGAACCAAGGAAGGCCCGCGCTTTCTCGCCGTGGGCGACGGCGTGTTGCAAGTGGTGCATAGTGGGGAGAGCGACAAGATCTCAGTGCTGGTCGATCGGGGCGAGCCCGCGCGCGACATCGATCGCGATGCCGCCGCACAAGAACTGGCCGCCGTCGACGCCGAGCTGGCCAAGACCAAGGCCGAGACCGCCGCTGAAGTGAAGGCGCTGCTGGGAAAGCGCGCCTGGGCCGCGGCAAGAGTCGATGCCGCGAATCGGGTGAAGTAGCAGGCGGGCGCTCGATTCGCCCACAATAAGAAGGGCCGCCGAACCGAGATTCTCGCGGAATCTCAGTTCGACGGCCCACTGCGAGCGATCTACGCGCCCGGCTTCCGGTCCTTCACCCTACAGAGGTGGAAGGCCCGGGAGGGGCGCTTGGAGAACCGCAACCGACGAGTTGACGCCGCTCGTGGCGTCGGTTCTCAACGACAAATTGGTGAAGAAGAGTTGATTGCCCCAGAAGATGGGCGATGCGGTGGTGTCCATGGGCGGGACGAGGTTGGGATTTGAGTAGCGCGCGGTCAGCTGCCCGGAATGCGACAGCACCTGTATTTCGTTGGCAGCGTTGGCCGCCACATACAGATTGCCGAGGAGATCGAAGGTAATGCCGTCGGCTCCCTTGAGCGCCGTACCCGTGGCGCCGTCGATGGCCGCGCCATCGGCGAAGATCTCCGACGCGCCTGCGGTCCAGCCCGGTCCCACATTGATGCGGATGATCCGGCGAAAGCTGGTGTTGGAGACGTACAGGTGTTGAAAGAACGCGTCGAATGCAATGCCATTGGCGCCAATCGGCAAGGGGGCGGCTGGATTGCCGGCCAAGAGCGGGTCCGCTGACCACACCGTCTTATTGGAGCCGTCTTGTCGCATGCGTGTAATCGTCCCCTGGAAGGAATCCGTCACGTACAAATTTCCTAGCAAATCCTCCGCGAAGCCGTTGGGAAACGAGAACCCACTGGCAATCGTCGTGACCGCTCCGCTTTCCATGTCGACCGAAAGCACGCGGCCATTGGTCTTCCCGCCTCCGGGGATCAACGTATCCGCAAAGTCGAGAGCAAACACCGTGTGCGGTGGCTCGAAGTGCACGCCGAGCAACGGGGTCACGTGACCAGGGCCAGCGGTGATCGGAACCTTCTTCACGAACGTACCATTGTGGTCGAACTTGCAGATGAAGGTGACGGGCGCAATCTTGGCCGAGCCGGTGTAGAAGTTGCCCTGCCAGTCGACCGTGAGCCCTTCGGGGTTGATGCAATCCGTGGCTGCAAGGTTGCCGGTGACGGTCGAGATGGTTCCCACCGGCGGTGACGCCACGGCCGGCGCGGAAAGTCCAAGCATGCTTGCCATCAAAGCCAAACGAATCCACATTGCGCTCTTCATGGTGACCTCCTCTGGTTTGGTTGAACGGGCCTACAGTTGCACGAGAGGCGAGGCGATCTTCTAGACTCGATTTCTCTAGAGCGCAATAGCCGACAGGGTCCGGTGATTGTGACACTTCGCTGTCAGATGGGAAACAGCCGGCCGTGCCGGCGAGCCTAATCCATGGGTATCGTAGACAAGACTCAGCAAAGCCCCGTGCCGATGTGGCAGGTCAGGTCGTCGCACTGACTGTCGCTCGTGCAATGGGGAACGCACACGTTCTCGCCAGCGCGGCCCGCCGCGGCACAGTGATAGCCCGTGCGGCAGTCGGCATCTCCGGTGCAGCGAAGGGCGCACACGCCATTGGGATCGTTGCCTGTGCACGCGGTGCCAGCCGCGCAGTTGGCGCTGGTGGTGCAATTGCTGGTCACACAATAGCCGTGGGGCCAGCCGAAATCGATCTCGGAAACGCACAGCCCGCTCTGCGGACAATCGGAGGCCACAGCACAGGGATCGCCCACCTTGCTTCCAGAATCACGGCACTGACCCACTGGGCTTCCAGCCACGGGGAAGCAGCTGGTGCCAGCCGGACAGCCCGTGCTGTCCACACATCCGGGAATGCACACCGCCGGCAGCAACAGACCGAGCGACTGGCACACGTAGCCGGACCGGCACGGAGCGCTGTCGCCCGCACTGCAGGTCCCGATACAGATCGGCCCGTTGTCGCCCGGAATGCACAGGGCCGCCGAGCCACCCGGGCAGTTCTGCGCCAGGATCGAGCAGCCGGGCACGGCACAGTAGCCCGAGGCAAATCCGATGGACGGCGGAACACAGACAGCCGTCAGACCCGGTAACGAGGCGCACTGGCCACTGTCGGTGCAGGCGCCGCCGGGCAGAACGGTACCGGGCAGGGGCTGGGCATCGGACCCGGGCGACGAAGTGTCGGTCCGGCTCGCGGCCGCATCAGAGGGCGGTGGTCCCACAGCGTCCGGCTGCCGGATCGGTGCGTCTGCAAACCCGGCCGGCACGCCAGCCTCGGTCGGCCGCGACACAGGGGCGTCCGGTTGCCGCGCACTGACTGGTGCGTCTGCAAATCCGGCCGGCACACCAGCGTCGGTCAGCCGTGACACCGGGGCGTCCGGTTGCCGAGGACTGACTGGTGCGTCTGCAAGCACGGGCGGCAGGCCAGCGTCGGTCAGCCGTGACACCGGGGCGTCCGGTTGTCCGGGCGGCACCGTGCCAGCGTCGGGCCCAGGGCTGGAAAGCACCGCCGCATCGCCGATGGGCAGGCCACCCGCATCCATGGCAGCGCTGCTGTCGCGACCTGCGTTCTGCCGAGGCGCGAGGTCCGGCCTCGGCCCGTCGACCAGGGCAGCGTCGCCGCCCGCGAGTGGCGGACCGGCTGGCGCCGATCGGGAAACCAGTGGGTCACGGTCGCAGCCAACAACCGCGAGACCGAAGACAAGAATGGTTTTCGCTGCGCGAATCATGAGCCCTCCTGAACAAGCAGGTCTCTTGTGAACAGTCTCTCCCCGGCAACTTACCGAGCGGTGCTTGCCCAAGATTCGCATGTCTGGGCCGTTGGTCAAGCAGCGGCCAGTCATCGACCAAGGCCTGAACAGCAGCGACTTGAAAAACCTGGCCTCGACGCCTTGGGTGCCACCTGGTAGGTCCTGGGGCGATGAGATTCTTCGTGACCTGCGCCCGTGGCACCGAGGGCGCGCTCCGCCGCGAGCTGGTGGTCCAACGCATCCACGCGCCCCGCGGCGCCACCGGGGGCGTCTCCTTTGACGGCACCATGGAAGATGGGATGAAGGTGTGTCTCTGGTCGCGCGTGGCCATGCGCGTCCTGCTCGAGGTGGGCAGCTTTCCCGCCTTCGACGCCGACACCCTCTACACCGGCGCGCGCGCGGCTGACCTGCACCGCTTTTTCGACAGCAAGACCACGCTCGCGGTCACGGCCACTGCCCACGAGAACCCCGAGCTGCACCATTCGGGTTTCGCGGCGCTGAAGGTGAAAGACGCCGTGGTGGATGCGCTCCGCGACCGCATGGGTCACCGCCCCAACGTGGACGCGAAGAACCCCGACGTGTCGCTCGTCTTGCACCTGCGCGGAAGGGACGCGCGCCTCTTCGTGGATCTGGCCGGCGAGCCGCTGCATCGACGGGCCTACCGGGTGGCCATGGCCGAGGCGCCCCTCAAGGAATCCCTGGCTGCGGCGGTGCTGGCCCTGGGCGGTGTGCGGGCCGACCAGCCCTTTGTTGATCCCATGACCGGTACGGGGACGCTGGCTATCGAGCACGCGCTGGCCAGCCGAAATATCGCCCCGGGCCTGCGCCGCGCTTTCGGTTTCGAGCGATGGGCTGACCAGAGCCATCGTCCCGTGTTCGTGCGACTCAAGCAAGCTGCCCAGGGCGCCCAACTGGCCAAAGCCCCCTGCCGCATTCTGGCCCGCGACGTCTCGACCCAGGCGATTCAGTCAGCGCGCCGGAATGCCCAGGCTGCCGGCGTGGCCGACGACATCTCGTTTGAGGTCGCTGACATCGCGACGCTGGTTTTGCGCGATCCGCCCGGGACCATCTGCTTCAATCCGCCCTACGGCGAGCGGCTGCCCGGCCCGGACCCAGAGCAACCGCTGGACGATCTCTACGCCAACATCGCCCACATTCTGGACCGGATGCGCGGGTGGCGCGCGGTCATCCTGTGCGGCAATCCGCTGCTTGCGCGTGCCATCCGGCGCCAACACGAAATCTCTCACCGTCTGTGGAATGGACAGCTCGAAACGCGCCTGCTGGTTTACCGGCTGTAGTCGCGTGGGGAGCCCGCCGGCTTTGCAGTTCCCATGAAGACGCTACATTCCGTTCAAGAAGCGCCACTTGCCAGTGGACATCCGTTCCAGCACGAACCTGTGGTGATCGTTGACACGACGGTAGCGCTCTCCGGTTTCGCTTTGTAGCTCGAAGGCGCCGTTCAGAAAGGCGTCGACCTCCGCCTGATCGCCTCTGATCGTGACTTTCTTGTATTCGATGTCGTAGCGCAAAGACTGCACGCGCCCGAGGCGGCTGGTCAGGACCTCGCGTAGACCGTCGTAACCATAGTCGTCGTTCGCCTGAGGCGTACCCCCATCCTCGAAGTACTTCCTGGACGCCAGCAGCAACAGTCCGTCAATGTTCTTCTCGACGAGAAAGGCTCGGTATTGTTCGATGGTCTCGACCACGGCCAAGTTGTCCTCGGTGGCCGGGATATTGGTTCCGGCCAAATACCGAGTGTGACCGCAGCCAACCATGGCTGTTGCCAATACCACCGCCAGCGCACTGAGGTTTGACGTCTTCATGCTTTTCCTGAAAGGACCTAGCATCAATCGTTCCAGCAGAAAAGGCCCACGGCTGCGCCAGCCTTTGGCCAGACCAGAACCCAGCCGCGACACTGTGGCCAGAAACAGCGCTCCCCGCTGCCAAGATGACAGCGCCGCGGGCTACCTTCCAAACAGGCTATCGACGTTTTCCTTCTCCCAGGCCGAGGCACGCTGGTAGTCGGCAAACTCGCGCTCCTGGGCGAGAAACTCGGGCGGATGGAAGCAGCGTCGCCTTCCGCTGCGACGGATCTCGTGCCTACCGTGAAGCATCTCGTGGAACACAATCCACTCGACGAAGAAGAGCGGAACCTCGGCGCGGTCCAGCGCGGGATGTACCCGAATGATGCGGTCCTCGACCGAGTAACTGCCCATCTTGATGGACCGCTGCCGGGCTCGCATGGCCGCCAGTCCCCAGGTGATTTGCGCCTGCAATGCTCCCTGGAAGTATTGCCGGTTCAGACGATCGAAGATGTCCTGCAAGTCGTAGACGCGTCCCGCTGTCCGCAGTCTCACCAAGCGCGGCCGGCGCGGCGCCCGATTGATAATGTGCTCATTACGCTCGATGAACTCTCCCAGGAAGCTCGACGCACGCCGGTCGTTGTGAACCACGTAGCGCGCCAGGGCCCGCACCAACCGAGGCTCGGCGGCTGCAAATATGCGGTGAATCCTGACCACGTAGGTCGAGGGATCCCGTCGCACGGCCACGATGTTGTAGTGATTGTCGGTCAGAGTGAGACGCAGACCATGGCCCGGCGGCAGGTAGGCAGCCACGGCCTGCTCCAGGCGAATCTCCTCCAGCGAGCGTCCGCTGGTCGGAATTCTGGCAACCCGACCTGGATTCGTTGCTCGCGCAGCCCAACGCGATATCGGAACCACCGAGCCCGCCTGTTCCCGGTCGGAATCGGCAAAGCGGAAGGTCAGCTGCCGCGGATCCAAGAAAGCCGACTCAGCGCCAGTCGGCGTAGCCTCGGCACCTCGACACAGCATCTCGCCGTTTCCTCGTCGCATCGCAGAATGTTCTTTTCTCACGTTTGATTCCGCGATCGTAACAACCGGCAAGCTGTTGATCAAAATTCTATCACTTTGAAGTTATTTGACTTTTCCTGTTGATAACCACACCTCGGCAAAAGTAAGACTTTATCCTACATCACGACGGCACACCGATATCCCAAGGCTGACGGAAAGCGCGATCACTAGCGCTGTGGCTTGGTGTCGTCAGAGCCAGCGGGAACCGCGTTCACTTCGGAGGCAACCTGCGGAGTCTCAGCGAGAGGAAGGCTGTTGGACGCGTCGGGCGCGGCACCCGGCGATTCGGCGCGGGCGGAGCCATCGGCTGACTCAGCCTGCCGACGAGTGTCCGGCGCGCTCTGCTCTTCGATCGCCTCGTGGTCAGCAGCGTTGCTGCGCTCTTCCTCTTCCAGCATGGCCTCGACCTCAGCGGGCGGGCCGAGCTTCTTGCGGCGGCGCCGCTTCCGATCGGCACGATCACCCTCACGGTCCGCGTCGGATCGATCAAGCGGCGTTTTCTGGCTGGGGGACCGCAACTCGAAATCCTCGAGCGCGAACGCGCCACGCGCCTTGACGATGATGCGCTTCTGCAAGCGCTTCTCCATGTCCTCGAGGTATCCGTGGTCCGTGGTGGCCAACACCTGGGCGACATCCGGGTGCACTTCGATGAGCACCGTATCCCCTTCGATGAGGTTGCCCTGCCGCCTCAGCTCACGCAGCAGCTCGTAGGCCACGGTCCGCCGCGACTTGGTGTAGCCTTTGCCCTCGCAGTGTTCGCAGGGCTCGGTCAACGCGTGCAAGAGCGACTCGCGCGTTCGCTTGCGGGTCATCTCAATCAGACCCAGCTCAGAAATGCGGGTGACAGCCGCCTTGGATCGGTCGCGGCGCAAGTGATCGTTGAAGGCGCGCGTGACCCGGTCGCGGTTGGACGCGCGGTCCATGTCGATGAAGTCGACCACGATCATGCCGCCCAGCGAGCGGATGCGCAGTTGCTCGGCCACTTCGCGACAGGCTTCCAGGTTGGTCTGGGTGATGGTGTCTTCCAGATTCTTCTTGCCCACGAAGCGGCCGGTGTTGACGTCGATGGCGGTCAGGGCCTCCATCTCGTCGACGATGAGATAGCCGCCTGACTTGAGCCACACCTTGCGCTCCAGCGCTCGGTCTATTTCGATCTCGATCCCGTAGCCGTCGAAGATGGGCTCCGGTCCGTCGTAGAGATCGATCTGCCCGGTGAAGTCCGGCATGAACGCCGCAATGAATTTCTTGATCTTGTCGTATTCGGCGCGGGAATCGATGATCAGCTTGCCCACCTCGGGAGTGAACATGTCGCGCACCGTGCGCAGCAGGAGATCGAGATCGTTGTAGATGAGAGCGGGACAACGACTGTTCCCGGTGCGGCGAACAATCTCGTTCCACAGCTTGATGAGAAAATCCATGTCCGCGCGGAGATCCTTCTCCGGCACGTTCTCGGCGACCGTCCGCACGATGAAGCCTGTCCCTGGCGGCCGCATCTGGTCGATGATCTCGCGCAGGCGACGCCGCTCCTTGTCGGAGGAAATGCGCCGCGAGATTCCTACGTGTTCCACCGTGGGCATGAACACCAAGTGCCGGCCCGGAAGCGAAATGTAGCGCGTCGCCCGAGCGCCCTTGGTGCTGATGGGTTCCTTGGTCACCTGAACGACGATCTCCTGACCCTCTCTCAGCAGATCCTCGATGCGCGCGCCGCCCGGCGGTCCCGACGGCTCGGCGTCTTCATCGTCGTCCTGGACGCTTGCGCGTGTTTGCCCTTCCCCTGCCGAAACCAACCGGCGAAGATCGTCGGGGGTTCCGCGCACGTCCGACACGTGCAGGTAGGCAGATTTCTCCAGGCCGATGTTCACAAAGGCCGCTTGCATCCCCGGCAAGACTCGCTCGACCCGGCCCTTGTAGATGTTCCCCGCGATGCCACGTTCCTGTTTGCGCTCGATGTAGAGCTCGGCCAGCAGGCCGTCTTCCACGAGCGCAACGCGAGTCTCGGGGCCGTCCGCGTTGATGACCAGAAAGCTGTCAGTCATTTAGGACTGTGAAAAACCGGCATCTAGGTTCGACAACCCTGACGCCAATGTCAGGGGAATCTGACCATGTGTAGCTCGTCGTATTACGGCGTGTAACATGAAAACCTCAAAGATTCAAATAGTTCCGCGTCGAGAAGGTGCCCGCGTCCAGCCCGGCACGGTCGTTGCTAGCTATGTTTTGCAAGCAACGACCGGCGGCAGTAACTCCGAGAGTTGCGTCTCCTCCCAACACACCGGCGCAGGCCGGTGTGACCTGAACTCGCGGTTGATTCTTCAACCGCTTAACATATCTAGACAAGCTTAACCAGCCTCGCTTAAGAATCTGGCAGCCCTCGTGGACAACCACGGGGGCTTTGCCGCATTGGGGCCTTGTTGTGCTCATTAGCGAAGAAGGTTGAAGTGCAGGTAAACATAGGCGCCGACGAATAGCAGCGCATCGATGCGATCCAGGACGCCGCCGTGGCCAGGAATGCACCGGCCGGAGTCTTTGACACCCGCCGCGCGCTTGATGAGTGACTCGACCAGATCGCCGGCTGGCCCGACAACGCTGGCAACAAGACCAATCATCACGCGGTCATAGGTAGTCAGGGTCGGCATGAAAACCCACCCTGCCACGAATGTCACGGTCAAACTGGCCACCAGTCCGCCCAGCGCACCCTCGACGGTCTTTCCCGGCGAAAGGGCTGGCGCCAGCTTGTGCCGCCCAAACGCCCGCCCAACAAAATAGGCACCGGTATCGTTGCCAAAAGTGACGGCAATGGCCAGAGCGACCCACGCCGGCCCTGGACTGCTATGCAAAAGAGCCAGTGCGGCGAGAAGTCCGCCAATGTAGGACACGCCGAATTCCGCGGCAAACAGCCTCGCCCCTGCGGCCGGAAGGTCCACCGCACGCACCAGGACCAAAATGGCCACAGCGATCAGGGCAGCCAGAAACCACATCACGCCCAGGTCGGGGCGGAGAGAAAGCGCCAGGTACAGGGCTGCGCCAATCAGCACGACACCCGCGCGCTCGACCCAGGACCGGCCGGCCATGGTCATGGAGGTGTACTCACGCAGAGCCTGTACCGCCACCACCAGACAAAGGGCGGTCATGCCGATTGGCTCGCGCCAGAACACGATCACGCCGACGACAGGCAGAGCCACCAACGCCGAAGCGATCCGGACGAGCAGGTTTTTCCGGTCCGGCTTCACGCCCTGGACCTTACCCCAGCCGCCGGAGTTGTTCTCCGGTGCGGCCAAAGCGGCGCTCGCGACCACGGTACGATTCCAGGGCACGCACGAACTCGTCGCGACCGAATTCGGGCCAGCGGATGTCGGTGAAATAGAGCTCGGTGTAGGCCGATTCCCAAAGCAAGAAGTTCGACAGCCGAACCTCCCCCGACGTGCGGATGAGAAGATCGAGCTGGGGCAGGTCAGCCGTCTGCATGGCTGACTGAAAACTCTCCTCTGTGATGTCGCCGGGCGAGAGAGTGCCCCGCTTGACCGATTCGCACAGAGCGCGGGTGGTGGCGACGATAGATTCACGGCCTCCATACGAGAGAGCCAGGCACAGGGTCATGGCCTGATTGCCTGCCGAATCGCGGACCAACTCGTCGAGCGGCTCGCGTACCAGACCGGGCAGCCGCCCTATGTCCCCGATGGTGATCAGCCGGATGGCGTTGTCCATGATCTCGGCGCGCTCGCCGATGATGTACTCACGCAGAAGCGCCATCAGCATCGTGACTTCGTCAGGAGGACGAAGCCAATTCTGCAGGGAAAACGCATACAGCGTGAGGGCCTTGACCCCTATCTGGCGCGCGGCTCGCACCACCTCGTGGACGGCGTTCGCTCCGCGACGGTGGCCTTCGATGCGCGGGAGCCCGCGGTCCTGCGCCCACCGCCCGTTCCCGTCCATGATGATTGCGACGTGGCGCGGCAGCACGGCAGGATCGATAGACATAGACGATTCCGGCTACCACAGGAACGCGTCTGCTTCAACTGCCGGCGCGAGTCTGTGGCAAGAAAACGAGTTTGTAGGCTGCTCGGGAATCGTCTACGCTTCGCCAGGAATCCTCTCGCAAGCGACGGGGTCCGACCAAACTACAGGAAAGGGTGTCGCCATGAAAACGCGTGAAGATATCGAGTCTTATCTGCTCAAGCTCGGCGTCACCTACGAAGACCTGGGCCACGACGTCTGGCGAATCAAGGACGACGGCTTCGACAACCTGCTGGTCTCCCTGGCCGGTCCTGTCGTTGTGTTCCGACTCAAGGTGATGGACCTGCCCCAGGGTCGGCGGGAAGCGCTGTTCGAAACCCTGCTCAGGCTCAACGCCAGGGAGATGGTGTACGCCACCTTCGGCGTCGACGGCAACGCGGTTGTACTCACGGATTCCCTGCCCCTGGAGGATCTCGACTTCAGCGAGCTGCAAGCGGTGGTGGACGACATGGGAATGGCCATCAGCAAGCACTACCCTACGCTATCGAAATTTCGCGCGGCGGCCTGAACCCTAGACCAAGCGCCTGACAAGGAAGAATCAGTCATGGGAATTTTCTCGCGGCTCGGAACTCTCATCAAATCGAACCTCAACGATCTCATCTCCAAGGCGGAAGATCCGCAGAAGATGCTGAACCAGCTGGTCGCCGACATGCAGAACCAGCTGGTCGAGGCGAAGAAGCAAGTGGCGGTTTCCATCGCGGACCAGAAGCGTTTGGAAAAACAGCGCGACGAGCAGGCGGAATTGTCCCAGGAATGGGAACGCAAGGCCATGCTGGCGGTGCGCGCGGGCGACGATACCCTTGCGCGCGAGGCCCTCAAGCGCAAGGGCGAGCACGAGACGCAGGCCGCGGAGTTCACCAAGCAGACACAGCTACAGAAGGACGCGGTTGAGAAGCTGAAGGATCAACTGCGCACGCTCAACGACAAGATCGAAGAGGCCAAGCGCAAGAAGAACATCCTCATCGCACGCCAGAAGCGCGCCGAGGCTCAGAAGGCCATCCAAGACACCATGCAGGGTCTGTCCGACACCAGCGCCTTCGACACCTTCGAGCGCATGGCGACCAAGGTGGATCAGATCGAGGCCGAGGCCGACGCCTCGGTGGAGTTGGGCAGCGAGCTGTCAGGAGACACCCTGCAACAGAAGTTCAAGGCCCTGGAGTCAGGCAGCGCCGGCACGGACACGGCGCTGGCTGAGCTGAAGGCTAAGATGGGCCTTGCCCCTATGCCCGAGGCCAAAGCCGCCCTGCCCGCCCAGGTTGCCCAGGATGAGTCGAAGATCCCGAGCGTGCTGACGACAGAAAACCGCAACAAGTGACCAGCGGACCCTGTAAGGGCGCGTAGCGCGAGGGGCAGGCAGATGGACCGTCGGTCCCGGAAGGCCGACGGGCGCCACACGAAAAGAACCCTGAATAAAGACGCCCACCTGCCGAGTATATAGGCAATGGCATTCACGGTTCTGCTGGTCGACGACGACCCGATGGCTCGCAGCGCCATGGAGCGGGCTATCCTGGACGACGCCAGACTGCGGCCCTTCGGACCCACGGTGTTGCAAGCGGCAAGCGGCGAACAAGGCCTCGCCATGTTTGTGAGCGATCGCCCGCAGATCGTCGTGACCGATCTCATTATGACGGGCATGGACGGCTTCGCGTTCTGTCGATCCGTGCGCGAGTCACCTATTGGAAAGGATGTCGGGCTCATCGTCATATCCGGCATCTACAAGGATCCCTCTCTGGCGGCCAGCCTGGACAAGGACGTGGGCGCAACCTTCCTCTCGAAGCCATTTTCCAGGAGTGATCTCGTGGAGGCGATCTTGGCCTGTCTGCGCACGCCGGGCCGACCCACTATTTCGCTGGCGGAAGCCCCGGCGCCGCCGGGGTCCCCTGCTCTGCCGATCACTGATGGCCGAGCCCTTGTGCCGGAAGGGACGCCGCGACCGGTTGTCACCATCCCGCGCGCGCCGGCGCCCGCGGACACGCCCGACGCGGCGATGGCCCCCCCCGCGCCGCCCATCCCGATGCCCGCCGCGACACAGGGTACGGAAACCGTGCGCTTCTATCCGCCCCCTCCTTCCTCGCGCCCGTTGCCAGGGCCATCGGGATCGCTCACCGATCGAGGGGTTCCCAAGCTGCTCTTCGACCTCATCGACGGGTGTCAGACCGGCACGCTCGCTCTGGCCCGCGGCAAGGTGCGGAAGGAAATCTATTTTCGCGATGGAAAGGTCGTGGCCGCGGACTCCAATCTGCGCCAGGAGGCTCTGGGTACCCTCCTGTGCGCCAAAGGAATCATCGACGAGCAGCAGCTCGCCTATTTGCTCGCCGAGACCAAAGCCCGCGGTCACAAGATGGGAGCCGTGCTGGTCGAACTCGGGTGGCTGACACCCGAGGAGGTGCTGCAGTGTCTTTCCGCGCAGGTGCGCAAGCGCGTGTCCGATTGCCTGCGCTGGGATGAAGGAAGCTGGACCTGGGTTCCCGGCGACACCTTCGGCGACCGCATCATCGAACACGAACTGGAAGTCGAGCGCATCATCTTCATGGGACTGCTCCGCAGCGCCACACCCGAAAAGCTGGTCACCCGCTTCGACCAGAATGCGGCCCGTGAAGTCGGGCTCACACGTCGGTTTGCCCATCACCGCGCTGACTTCGAGGGAGTATTTGGGGCCGACATCACTCAAGTTCTGTCCGCAGGAGCCAGTGTGGGATCGCTCGCGCTGCGTGACGATTCCCATCTGGTGATTGCCGCCATCGACACCTTGCTGGAAACGGGCCTGGCCGAGCTGGGCGACCCGGCTCAAGAACCTGAAGAGGCTCCTGCGCCCCATGCGTGGCAATCCTCGCTCTCGTTGGAGAGGCTGGGCACCGAGGTCGGGAGGCGAATCGACGCCATCCACACAGGCGCGCCCGATGAGCTGTTCAGTCAGGTCCAGCATGGCCCGACTCCAGGGCCCGATCTTCAGCCTGGCTTTTCTCAGCTGGCCGACGAACAGGACTCCGGCCAGCTTGACGTCGGATTGCACGCGATCACTCTCAAACCTGAGAGCGACGGGGTGGGCAGTGACTCCCTGTCCGCCGGCCGCGATTCGCCCAGCGAGCCTTTGCGACAAGCGATCCTGCGAACCTACCTGGCGATGCGGGGCAAGAGTCTCTACGAAGCGTTGGGCGTATCCCGCGATGCCCCGACAATGGAGGTGGTGGCGGCCTGTGCGGCCAAGGCCAATGAATTCTCGCCCTCTGCCGTGGCTGGGCTGCATCTGGATTCCGTCGATCAAGCCAGACTCGATTCCCTGCGCGCGGCCATCGACCAGGCGGCGAGGGTTCTCGCCAATCCACAACTGCGCCAGGGCTACGACCGAACCCTGACGCCCTCTGCGTCGCCTGAGTCGGATCCTCTGGGCGCCGAGTTGGCTTTCGGCGAGGGCCTGCGTCTCTTCAACACTGACAAGGCCGCGGAGTCGCTGCCGAAGTTCGAGGCCGCGGTGCGCGCTCGTCCAGATCAGGCGCTGTACCACGCCTATTTGGGCTGGGCCCGATTCATTGCCTTCGGTCAAGAGTGGGCCGCGGCAACCCGCGAAACCCTCCAGCACGCCCTTGCCCTCGATCCCGATTTGGCCGAAGCCCATACGATGCTTGGCCACCTGGCCGCCAGCGAGAACGACGCTGCGACGGTCCGCGAACACTTGGAGCGGAGCCTCGAGCTGCAGCCGATGCAGCCTGACGCGGCCGAGTTGTTGCTGCAGGCTTATCAGCGACTGGCCGATCCCAAAGGCGCAGAGGGGTTCATGCGCAAGCTGGTCGCGGCACTTGGCGATCGCGCCCAACCGCTCCGTCGACGCTTGTGGTGCGAACTGGCCAATGTCTACGAAACCCAACTCGGAGATCGGCTTTCCGCGCGCATCGCGTACGACATGGCGGCGCGCCTGGCACCCGACGACGTGGGCATTTTGCGCAAGTCGGCTGAGATGAATGCCGAGGATCCCACGCGCTGGCGCGAGATGGCGCGCGCGATCACGGGGGAATGGCAACTGCATCCCGAAGACGGCGAATCGGGGCAGCGGATCGTGGAGTTGTTCCTGGATCGAGGGCTGACACACGCGGCGGAGGTTGCAGCAACGGCCATGGTGCTGCGGGGGTTGGGCGACGAAAAGATCGCCGAACTGGCCAGCCAGAGCCGTCCCACGGCCTTCAGTCCGAGCCCGAATCTCCCGGCCGACTGGCCCAGCCGCGTCGGCTATGGCCCAGAGTTCACGGATGTCGAGTCGCTGATCGCTCTACTGGTCGAAACCGGGGTGCTTCCGCCGGTCAGCCTGGCAGAGATGGGACTCAGCAATGGGTCGCCCGTGCCCGCCAGCCAGCAACCGGCGCTGTTCCGTCGCGTGTTGCTCACCCTATGCGACCTCCTCGGAATTCGCGAACCGGCGGTGCTACGCCACCCGGGGCAGGTGGGTGATGCGCGCATGGCCCACCTGCAGACGCCGGCCCTTTTGTGCGGCCCGCGGCTTATCGAGAACTCCGATTCGGTGGAGCTCGGGTTCAGGCTGAGCCGCTCCCTGGCGCTGGCCACGACTGGGCGACTCGCCGGCTCGGTACGTTCAGGTGGCCAGCTGCGCCCCTATTTCATCGCCGCCCTCGCCATGACCCGCGCATCGTTGCGCCTGGAAGGACCGGGATTCGAAGGCGCGAACGCTGCGATTGCCGCTCTCGATGCGCCGGCTCGCGCACGCATCGCGGAGGTGAGTCAGCAACTGGTGCGCAAGTACGGCTCCATCAACCTGACCGCCTGGACCAAGAGCCTACGCCGAATGGCGTCGCGCCTGTCGCTGGTGATGTGCGGCGATCTGCTGCGGGTCGGACGCGCGCTGGCCGAAGAGGAAGGTCAGGCAGCCCTCGATGACCTGCTGGCGTTCGCTCTGTCTTTCGAGGAACTGGACATCGGCGAAGCACTCTCAGTGGACAGCACCTAGTGCCGGCGTCTTCGCCAAGAAATGCCGCATAGCGTCCTGCTAATTCTTGGCGTTGGCTGGCCAGTCTTTGCTCGCAATGGTTGTCCCGAGCCCCGAAACCCTGTTATATGGTGGGTAAGGCGACTGTACGGGGAAGATGCGGAGCGCTCCGGGACTGCAGTAGGCCAGAACAAGACTGGCATTATCCGTACTCGTCGCAGCACTAAGAAGTCCGGAGAGGAAGAAAAGAATGATGGCCCAAAGTCAGACGCACACGACGGCACGCTTCAATGGAGTCAAGGTCTTCTCGGCTACGATGGCCCAGGAGCGCGAGAACCTTGGCGAGAAGGTCACCGGCTGGATTCGTGAGCATCCCCAGTGCCAGGTGGTCGATACCATCGTCACCCAGTCCTCCGACGAAGCGTTCCACTGCCTCGCCATCACCGTCTTCTACCTAGAAGACCGACAGGCGAAGTAGTTTCTGCCGGGCCCAGCAGGGCGGCGGGTGGAGAGGAGGGAAGGCTGGGTCGAAGTCTGTCCTGCGTCGTCTTCTATCCACCGACGAACACGAACGGGTAGCTGACTGAGCCGCCGCCCTTTTGCGACTTGGGGAAGGACCAGCGCGAAATCTGCGCGGTCACACAACCCGGCAGCGGGGTGTCGTTGAAGGTCGGAGCATCCACGTGCAAGCTGGCCGGGCGGCCGTCAGCGCCGATGGTGAAGCTGACGATGGCTTTACCTGACTTGGCCTGACCGGTGCGCGCCATGTTCATGTAGCAGCCACGTACAGCCATGAGGTTGCCCCGGATGATGCGCTGGACTTCCTCGCCCGCGGGCTGTTCGGGCAAGGCCGCCAGCGCCTGATCCCCAGCGGGAGCCGCCAGCACCGGCGGGGGATCGGCCTTCACCCGGGACGCGCGGCGCACGTTTCCCATCAGGCCTTCGCCGCGGTCATCCTCTATATAGGCGACGTCCGCACCGGCCTGGGCCAGGGCAGCCCACTTCTTGTCGAATTCCGGATCAGAAGTGGACGCGCTCGCCACGGCACCGGGCGAGACTTTGTTTTCGGCGCGCTTCGAGCACGCCATCGAGAGCCCTACAACCAGTCCGATTCCTGCAGCCACTAGCTTGGTGTGATTGCGCATGGTCCGGCATTTTACACCCCTCGGGCCGTTGGTGGCAGCCGGAAGTCTGTGGGCAACATGGTCTTGGGCCGGAAGGGTGAAGCCTTCTGCGCGCGACGAACTCGCCGCAGCACGAAGACCCAAAAACCGACGGAAAGCGCCGTGATGGCGCCCCAGATGAACCAGTTCAGGCCGTGCAAGAGCGCGAAGTTGTAGGCGCCGTGGAAAAGCACAGGCAGTGCTAGACAGAGGATCTGGTCGCGCCAGACGCCTGAGGCGCGCCGGCCAGCCTTGGCGCTGAACTTGATACGGCCAGCGTAGTAGCCCATGGCCCCGCCGAACAGGGCGTGAGCCGGCACCGCGAACACCGCTCGCTGCCAGGCGATGCCCACGCCATGGCTCGATAGATAGAAAAAGTTCTCCAGAGTGGCGAAGCCGAGGGCAATGGTCACGCCGTAGATCAAGCCGTCGAGCGGCTCGTCGAACGCGCGCCAGTGGTAGACCGCCGCCATCAGCATCGCCCACTTGGCGATCTCTTCGATCAACCCGGAAAGCACCAAGGCCTCGAAAAGGCGCGCCGGCTCGCCGCCCAGGTGCAGCCATTCCTCGGACACAGCGTTCGCCACAACGGCGCCCAAGCTCTGCGCCGCTAGCATAGCGTACATGCCCAAGAGATACGCGATGGCGAGACGGGAGATGGGCTCGCGATCGTAGCGATCACGAAGGTAGAAATAGGTCAGAAGCGCCAGCGAAGGTGCGGCTGCCACCAGTGCGGTCAACATGGCCGGCAAGATTATCATCGATTGCCGTCGACTCGGTGGCCCGGTGCCTGGATGGGCGCTATGCTTTTGACAAGATCACATAAGGGGGCGAAATAGTTTCGACGGGAGTAAGCGAAGCTCTGGTAGCGTGCCGAGGCGCCCGAGGCCTCGTAAAAACGGGCAACAAACAAACGCGAACGATAACTCGTTTGCGATGGCCGCCTAAAGAACGGACCATCCCGCGACCCCTGGAACTGCCTACGGCCTAGGGAAGCGGCAACTCAGTGGGCTTTGCGTGCGGGCAGCGTCTTCCGGCCCGAACGCGAGACACAGGGAGGGCTGGCATCCGGGACGCCCCGTCGGCGGGCCAACCCGAATGCGAGAATTAAATCGCCGAACACGCACGTAGCAGCCAGGGTGTAGACCTTCCGGACCCGGGGGCAGTACCCGGCGCCTCCACAACAACTTCATGGTCTACGGGACCGCCCTGCGCGGGGTGAAGTTCGAGGGGTCCAAGCTGATGGGCATCGACTGGTCCGACGGCCACCGCTCGCTAGATGCGTCCTTCAAGGAGTGCGTGCTCGACTACAGCTCGTTCGCTCGCATCGATCTCAGGAAATGCACCTTCAAGGATTGCCGAATGCTGGAGGTGAACTTCTCCGAGGCCAACCTAACCGAATCTGACTTCTCCGGTTCAAGTGTTGACCGAAGCCGGTTCCAGCGAACCAACCTATCGCGTGCGAACCTGACTGGCGCCAGCAACCTTCTCTTCAACCCCACCGAGAACAAGGTCAAGGGCGCGGTCATCTCGCTCGATGCTGCCGTCGGCATCGTGGCCGCCATGGGAATGACCGTGTCCGGGTTCGGCGATGCCCCAAAGCGCCACAGACAACCGTGACCCTTGCCATCGTTTTCTCCGAGCTGAATACCGGCGGGCAAGCCAATTCAAATCGCCGCCAGCAGGTGGTCCAAATCGCTAACAAGAACGCGGCTCCCCTGCCCGCCGATGTGCTTGCGGCAGACCAAGGCGATACGAGTTGCATCCACCAGCTTCGCGGTCTGTCCCAGTCTGGCGACATCG
>Ga0265342_10001509_pt1 | contig 21561 bp, 17 predicted proteins | sample 4CB327metaG_FD_203125 | JGI IMG/M metagenome (GOLD analysis project Ga0265342, IMG submission 203125) | Rhizosphere microbial communities from Carex aquatilis grown in University of Washington, Seatle, WA, United States - 4-CB3-27 metaG | ecosystem: Host-associated > Plants > Roots >... | reverse complement strand
GGTTTCTTCCGGATTACAAACCACTTCTTCAGGTCTCTTTTTCGTCTATCTAGGTGAGTCTGATCCTCGGGCTTCAGTCCTTCGTTTTCAAGTTCCTGCCTGATCTGACCGCCGGAGATCCCCTCCGGGAATCTCTTTAGGACTTCAATGATGCGAAGGTGGATATGTCCAGGTTTGCTTACTCGCGACCCCGCTTGTTCATCTCGTGATTTCATCGGTTCCCATTCTAGGACTTGGGCACGCCCTAGTTCCAATTTGAATCTGGGGAATCAATGATGTCACAAAGCCCGCATCACCTTCAGCACCGCTCAAATTCCCTCAGTGCTCCATCGGCGGGCCGGGCGTTCCATCGGACCACGTGCCCACCGGGATCATCATGATCGTGACGCGCTCTTCGGGGTCATTCGCAGCGATCACGGGCGAGCCGTCCACGTTGGCGCCCCAGCTTTTTGCGGCGTCGCCCGGCACAAAAATCATCACGTGCGGATGCCAGCTTTTGCCCAGGTCGTTCAGGTACTGCTGCCGGGACATCATGTAGCACATCGCTCCCGGCTCAAGCGCGGGCAGCTCTCCCTTGTCGAGTGCCGCTGTGGTCGCAGCGAGAATCTCCGCCTTCGATTTCCCGGCGAGCACCAGCTTGGTCTTCATCAGGAAGATGGGCGCAAAGGTTTTTGCTGCTGCCGGGTTGAAGCAGGTAGGCGAGCGAATTTTGGGATTCCAAAACTCCGATGCATCGGTGGCGGCGCCCCAGCCCCGCTCCACGATACAGAGAAATCCATTGGTGCCCTTCACGGCGGTGGTGAAACCCGTCGGTCCAAGCACCATCACTTCCGCTCCATCGGAAATGGACGCGGGCGCACCTGTGCGTGCCAGCGCGATTTCAGCATTCTGGTCGGGGATTAAGTACGCGTCCAAGGGCGCCATGGCCGCATACGCCGTCGTCTTGGACTGCGCTCGTGCCTGAGAGTGGTGGCCCGGCATCATAGCCGGGACAAGGAACGCTAAAGCCAGGATCGCGACAGTGTTCTTCCGCATTCGATCTCCTCCGGTGCATTCGTACGTGGCAGTTTTGGGACAACGAAATTACTCTACGCCGCAAACACACCCATTGTGTCCATTTCATCGCGAAGGGGTTGACTGAACGGCAGGTGCGTGGCAGGCCGCGTCAAACTCGGCGTATTCGGCAAAGTGCAACGTCACCTTGGCGTTGTCGATGAACGGCCCTGTGTTCAGCTTGATGCCTTGTTCGCCGGGCCGGTCCATCACCAGGTCGGGGCCGTGCCACATGCCTGCTATGTCAAAGTAGCCGCGGTTCTGGTAGCTGATCGCGAACGGCTTTCGCCACTCCAGCAGGCGGAAATCAAATAGGCTGTTGTCGGAACTTGTGTAGCCGCCGTACATGGTGCCGCTCAACTCCATCCGCTCCACCGTGCCCTGTTTGATGCACAGCCAGCCCGTGCCGTCGAGATCCGCGCTCCAGATCTTGCCTTCGCGCCGGCCGCCACCGTTGCGGTGCGGCTTGCCCGGCCAGAACGAGAGATACAGCGGATAGGTCTTTCCATCTTTCGAAATCACGGTGCCTGTTCCGTGCCAGTAGAGCAGAGGCGTGGAGCGCCCGCCGATGTGCAGCGCCCAGGGATTGAGCGCAACGATCAACCCATAGAAGGCTGCGCACAACACAACCGCCGCCATCACGAGCTTGACCATGCATCCGCCCAGCTTGGCTAAACAGCCTATTCCGCCACGCATGCGCAGAGTATATAGCCGATTTACTGCGTCGAATCGCAGCCTCGTGCGAAAAATCGGCGGGAAAGGCCAGCTCGAACAACTCGTCACATCGCGGGCGGCGCGATCGCGTCCTGTGCGACAATCGACCCACCGGCCGTTCCCCGCAAGCGGAGGATCCGATGCATTTTCCAACCGAACCCGCATCTTCAAGCCCGCTACAGCTGATCCCGGCGAAGCGACGCCTGCCCGCGATCCTGCTCTCGGTGGCATTGCACGCCGGTGTGCTTGGTTTGGCCGCGTATCTTGGCACGATGGCGCGCAACCGGTTCATTGAGCCCACGCCGTTCCAGACCCTGGCGCTGCTCGATACCGCAGGCGGTTCCCACGCAGTCCGGATTGAGTTGCCGCCGTCGGACTTCGCGGCGCACACCCGCACGCCGACTAAGGACCCAGACACCAGCCACAAAACGCCGCTTCCGGTGGAGCAATCGGCCCCCAAAATGTCAGGAGGCGGCGCACCCAAGGCGCCTCACGCGGGGGATGGAGCAGGCCAGGCCGTGATTGGCAATGGCAGCGATAACGATGACGTGCATCCGGCGTTCCCTACTTTCTCGCCGAAACCGCCTGTTACCAACCGCGCGCTTCTGCCGGCTGTCGAGAAGAAGATTGTGGTCGATGTGGAGGTGGACGTACTCGGCCAGGTGGTGCACGAGACCCTGGTGAAGGGCATCGGCAACCAGCTCGACCAGATTGTTCTCGACACGGTGCGGACCTGGAAATTTCAACCGGCCACGGTCAATGGCAAGCCCGTGCCGACGCAGGACGAGCTGATCTTCCCATTCAATCCCAGTTATCCCATCACCGACTCGTAGAGGGATATTTCGACGACGCGGTTATTGGAAGCCGGGACCATGTGGCGCGCCGCACTCTCTCCACAGCTTCTCCCAATTCCAGATGCCGTCAGAGGCCTTGTACGGCAATGGGAACCCCATCTGGTGCGCGAGAAGGATCACCTGCCCGCGGTGGTGCGCTTCGTGGGCCAGCATGTAGCAGAGCATCTCCACGCCCACGGGCCACGACGGAGCGAGTGCGTCCCTGCGAAAGATCTTTACTCGGCCCTCGCTGCCTCCCAGAGCCTCCCCGAGCATCTCTGTGCACCGTGCGGCGCTCTCCGCTAACCCCTGCTGCGCCTGTTGCATGGTGCAGCGCGCCCGGTTGAGCTGGGCTGGAACCTTGAGATGGGGCGCCGTGAGCCTGACCCACTTGCAGCGGACATTGTGCATGTGCGTAAAGATCGCCACAATTGGGCGAACCTTGCCTGGCGGCTTCGCGGTCCACGCCGCTTCGTCCAGATGCTCAATCAGAAGCTGATTCATGCGATCGTTGGCTGCGAACATGTGGACGGCGGGCAGCGCCGTTTGCGTATCGGCCGTTTTGTTTTCGGTGCGGGATTTGGGTTGGCGCGTAGCCACAGTCGGGCTCCCGTTGAAGTTCGCCTATTTGATCTTGATGAACGTGGTTTTCGCGGCGCTCTTGCTCACGAAGACGGGAATGTGCGAGATGGCGTTCAGATTCGGTTTCACGCCGTTACCCGTCGCAGGAGCAGCGGCCAAGCCAGTGGGTGCCGAGGGCGCTGCAGCGGCGCTACCTGGGCTCGTGGCTGGTGGTGTGGCGTCCGGGGGAATCGCAACTGGCCCTGCTGGCGCCGTGCCTGCGCCCGCCACCGCGGTCAGTTGCGTCAGCGCGATGTCCATCCGGTTATCCGTGCCAAACGCACTGGGAAAGGCCTGCGGTCCGTAATCCTGGAATCCAGTCGCAGTCACGTGAAAGGTCACGGCCGATGGATCTTTGAGGCCCGCGAACTCGAGGCGATACGCGCCGTTCTCGTCGGTCCAGTCGTGGTAGACGCCGCCTCCCGGCCCATTCGCTTTAAGTTCCAGCTCGACCATTGCCTTGGCTACCGGACTGCTGCCGGAGTAAACCATGCCCTCGAACACGACAGGTGGCTTTGGCAGCGTGATGTAATACACGCCTGCGCCCGCAATGATCGTGCTCAGAATCCCAGCCAGCCAGATGCCGAAATTCTTCATCAGGAAACACCTTCCTCTTGAATTGAAACGGGAAAGAGCGGGAAAAACCTTGCCGGACTATAGCACGAAGCAGAATTAAAGTGACACATCCCAGAAGTTCCGACGAAATCGAGTAGGCGCGCCTGCGATTTGGAGAGCGAGTCAAGAAATTCCGCTCAATTGCCAGTGAAAGTGCAGAACAGGGCAGGGAATTCAGTCGAAAAACTGGTCAATTTTGCTCCTGTTCTCGTGCAAATATTTGACTAAATTGCCTGCCGAACCGTGAATGCACTGTGAATGGTGATATCCACAGATTTACTTGAGATTTGCACTTGCTTCCACAGATCGGACAGGTTCATTGTCTCTAATCAGTTGGTGACCCTGTAGCGAAACGGACGGCAGTTCCCGTCAGGCAGGAAACGAAGGATCGGTCACTTAGGGCGTTCATCGCAGGCGCAAGTCGGCGATGAAAAGCCAGAGAGATTGAGAGAGCGTGGAAGGTCAGGCAGGAGAGGCTGGACCTGATTGCACACGAAGATTCATCCGCGGCGCAAGCTGAGGATGCAAAGTTCGAGAGCAGGCAGGGATTCAACATCGACCCAACCGTGGATGCGGAGCTGGGGCAACCCGAGGAAACATCAACGGATCGCCGAGGGGCAGTGAACCGGGGCAACCCGGTAATCGGCCAATCGGCAGCACTGACCGACCTGAGTTTTAGGGCAACCTGGAAGTTAGCCGGTCAGCGCAGCCAGAGGGATAAAGAGCCGGGGCAACCCGGAAGTTTATCGAGCTGGCTAGACCGGTGGGACCGGAGATTCGGGGAGACTCGAAAGTTCGCCCACAGGCACAACCGGATGGTGCAGAACCCAGGGGAAACTCGGGGGGACCATCAGCCGGTGCCGGAAGATCTGGATGCGGGGCAACCCGAGGAAGGATCATCGGCGATACCGAAAGACCGAAGTTCGGGGCAACCTGAAAATCGGTACTCGGCACCGCCGAAGGATGCGAGGTTCGAGGCGACTCGGAACTCCATCGCCGGCCAAGCCGGAGATACGGAACGCGGGGCAACCCAAGTTCCGTGTCAGAGGGCGTCGCAGGAGGGCGTGAGGAAACGGGGCGACCCGCGGAATCACCGAAACCCACGACGCACGAGGATGCGAAATTCGGGGCAACTCGAAGGTCCATTGCCGGCACAGCCAAAGGACGAGAAAGCGGGGCAACCTGCGGAATCGTCGCACGGCGCGGCCAAAGAGTGCGAGGTACGGGGCAACCCGGAGACGCAAAACTAGCCAAGCCGCAAGATGCAGGCGAAGGGGCAACCCTGAGCCCTCATCAAAAGGCTGAAGGGACGATGCATGATCCGTTGAACTGCAAAGGCACCCGGAAAGCGCCAGTGGCCGCAAGGTCTCTGGCGCTTTCGTTTGTGCGCAACAATGCGCCGATCCCGCGGCCCGGCTGCGAGTGCGGCCTCAGATCACATCACACCGATTTCAGCTTGTGCGTTTCTTCTATCAGCTCGTGCGGAGTCTTGGCGATGTGCCGGAAGCCCACCGCAAGAGCGAGAGCGGCGCTGTGCAGCAGTCCCGTAATTCCTACCGCCAGCACGCAGCCCAAAATGCCAAATGTGTTCAGCACGGCCAGGCAGATGTGCTGTACGCAAAGCACCATCAGCGAGATTCCCAGCGGCGCGCCGACGAGCATGAAGTAGGCCACAAGCGGCGTCTCACTCCTCGCCGCGCCGATCAGCAGGGCAATCCAGATCACTGTGCAGGAAGTAAACATGGCGATGGCCCACATGCCTGCCGTTGCAATTTTGCGGGCGGCATCAATGAACGCGCGCGGTGCACCGCTGATGGAGTGCCATGTCGGAATCGGAATCGGGCCGAAATGGATCATCAGCTTCGGCGGCGGATCCGAGGCGATCGGCAAGTCCATGCTGAATTGTCCAAAGTGCACCGACTCGAAAGGGTGCACGATCCGAGTACACGAAACAAACCAGCTGCAGTTGTAGCTTTCCAGCGAATCGGTGAAGGTGCCGCCCAGGGCAGTGGGGTTCACGGCCGTCAGCTCGGCAAGCTGCTTCCGCACGAGATTCTGCAATCGACCGGTAAACGACCGGGCATCGCTGCTGGACTCCTGCTTGACCACCTCGTCGCGCATGTCGTGCAGCACATCGTAGACGTCCGTCAGGGCGTAGTAGCCCGAAAGCACAATCAGGAAGATGCTCCCGACATGGATGAGGCGTCTGCGCCAGCTATGCCTGGCCGCAGCAGAGCTGGGATCTTCGGTCAACTGACTCATGGGGGTCAAACTCGCGAGGGGAACGAGTTCACTCGATTATCTGGTGCGCGCAGTAGCGGGTCAACGGAAAAGCCGTAGCCCCGGCCGCTCGCTCGCACCAGGGCCTGTTAACAGGCCCTAGTGCATCGCGGCGCCGCCACCGGCGCCCTGGCCCGGCCGGTTCCCGCTCAGCAGGAAGGCGATGACAATCAGGCCCAGGGACATCCACGAGAGCTCCATGTACACGTCCTGGTAGCCCTGCGCCTGCGCCTGCATGTTCAGTTGGTTGTAAAGAGTGGCCAAAGCCAGGCCACCGCTATTGGGCCCCCCGAAGCTTCCACTAAAGAAACCGGTGAGCGCCTGCAGGTGCTGTGCGTACCCGGGAGAGCCAGGGGTCATGGCGTTTTGCAGATGCTGCTGGTGCCACATGGCGCGGCTGGTCACCTGCGCACTCGTCAGGGCGATCAGAATACTGCCGCCGATGTTGCGGGCGAAGTTGATTAACCCGGCGACCTGGTTGCTCTCTTCCTTCGGCATCCCGACATAGGCAGCGTTGGTAATTGAGATAAAGCAGAAGGGCAGCGGGATCATCTGTATGACGCGTAGCCACGAAGACGCGCCAAACGTCATATCGAGGTTCGTGACTGCCGCAGCATAACGATAGGTGAAGAAGAACAGTGTGAACCCGAGCACGGCGAGCCAGCGCGCGGCAACTTTGCCAGTGGCAACGCCGGCCAGCGGCATCACAAGGACCAGCGTGAAGCCGCCTGCGGTCAGCGCGAGCCCCGACGTAGTGGCTGTCCAGCCAAGCAATTGCTGCATGAATTGCGGCTGCAGCACAGTGCTCGAATTCAAAACACCGCCCACCAATGCCATTAGCAAGCAACAGATCGCGAAATTTTTGTACCGGAAAAGCTTGATGTTGATGAGAGGCGTCTTGTGATTCCACTCCCAAAAGAAAAGGCCAACAATTCCGGCGACAAAGAGAAAGCCGAAGAAGCAGATGAAAGGAGACGAGAACCAGTCGTTCTCTTCGCCCTTGTCGAGCATGATCTGCAGGCCGCCCATTGAAATGGTCAGGAAACTGAGGCCGAGATAGTCCATTTTGCGCAACAGGGAGCGATCGGGTTTGATCCACGGCGGATCGTCCACCAGCCGCGTGACCAGGATGAAGGCCAGGATCCCAACTGGAATGTTGATGAAGAAAATCCAGCGCCAGCTAAAGTTGTCGGTGATCCATCCGCCAAGAGTCGGCCCGATCGAGGGTGCGAGTACGGCGACGAGACCGTACAGAGCAAAAGCCTGTCCGCGCTTGTGCGGCTCGAAGGAGTCGGCCATGATGGCCTGGGCCATGGGCTGCATGCCGCCGCCGCCGAAGCCTTGCATGATGCGGCACAGCAACAGGATCGGCAGCGATGGGGCCGCTCCGCAAAGAAAACTCGAAATCGTGAAGATGGTGATGCAGGCGACAAAGAAATTGCGCCGGCCCATCAGGTTGGATGCCCATCCGCCGAGAGGAAGAACGATGGCATTGGCGACAAGATAGCTGGTGAGCACCCATGTGCCTTCGTCCGGGCTCGCACCCAGCGATCCCGCGATGTGAGGCAGGGCCACATTCGCGATCGAGGTGTCGAGCACCTCCATGAATGCCGCGAGAGCTACCGTCATGGCAATGAGCCATGGATTAACGCGCGGCTTCCAGGCCGCTTGCGGGTCGATAGTCGGATTGGCCACGGTCACAGAGCGGGGAGGGGCGCCCGGTGCAGCCAGGGAATTCGTATCGGCCAAAAACCTGCTCCTTTTATCTGCTTAGCGAAAAGACAATCCGATTGGGGAATGAACGACACATGCGGCCGGTGTTTTCGAAACCGGGCAAGGTCATTCCGGTATAACCACTGCGGCAAACTGGCCTACGAAACCTTAGATTCTCAATTGTAGCTTTGGGGTTCACGAATCTGGGGGCGGTTCAGGCCGCTGATACCTCGGCACTTGGCGAGACCGGAGGGGTGCGCCATCCAATCAGCGCGATCGTTAAAGCCACCATCTGCATCGCGACAATAAAGCCCACGCAAGCCGGCCATTTCCCCATTGCCCAGAACGCGCCGGGAATGACGCCTGCCGCGGTGCCACCCAAATAGTAGCAAGTCAGGTATAGGCCCGCGGCCGTCACGCGCGCTCCGGGCGGTGCAGCAACGCGCAAGTGGCTTTGAGAGGCCGTCTGCGCGATGAACACGCCGCTCGACAGCATCGTGAGCCCTACGATGACCACAGGCAGAGAGTGCGCGAGGGTCAGCAGCACCCCGGTGATGGAGCAGGCAATGGCGCCGCTGATGCCCGCACGCAGGCCTACACGCGTAATGAGCAGTCCGGCCGCCGGCGTCACGACGAGTCCGATCAGGTAGACGAAGAAAAGGGAACTCAGCGCAGTGGTCGATAGATTGAACGGCGCGGCCGCGAGATAGAAAGTAATCCACGTGAAAACGCCGACCAGAGAAAAAAGAACATTGAACCCGACAGCAAACGTTGCGACCAGGCGACGGATGCGAAAGAGCCCCTGAATCTGGTAGGGGAAGGATGGAAGGGTGTCCAACTTGGGATGCGGGATGGCGCGCGGCCGACCGTGAGGCAGCCACAAGGAAACTGCTCCAGCTCCTGCGAGCGCCGCGGTGCCGAGCGCCAAGAAGCTGACGCGCCAACTGAATCGATCCGCAAGAATGCCGGCCGAGATGCGGCCTACGAAACCGCCAAGCGCTGTTCCGCTGACATAGAAGCTCATGATCAGGGCGACTCGTTCCGGTGGCCATTCTTCACCGATGTAAGTGACAAGCACTGCGATTACGCCGGGGACCGTGATCCCCTGCAGGAATCGCCAGAACACGAGTTGCGCGAGCGATGTCGACGTTGCCGCGAGCAGAGTAGGCACAGAGATGCCGACCAGCGAAGCTACAATCACCCGCTTGCGCGGAAGCCGCTCAGTAAGTGCGCCGAAGATGGGTGCGGAGATGGCTACGCCCAGCGTGGCCGCGGATACCGTCATGCCAACGCCCGTCTTCGAAGCGTGAAACAGGCGCGCCAGCATGGGCAGCATCGGCTGCGTGCAATACAGCTCAAGGAAGGCGCACACGCCGCACAGCGCCACGGCTGCTGCCGCCAAAGGGCTGGGCGCGGGGCGGCTCTGGGATGAAGTCTGCAAGAACCAGAATACCGGATCACCGATTCCAGAACGTCGGGCGCATCGATGAACCTCTCACTGTGCTCAGCCTCACAGCGCCAGCCTCGAGGGACCGGTAGCATGCGGCGCAGCCTCCCCGGGGGCGCGCCCAACGGCGCCGGAACTCGCGTGTTGGCGCTCTTCGTTGTCGCGGGCTGTCCAGGGCCGAGCCGCGAAGGTCATCCGGATCACCGTTGACTTGTCGCTCCCAACCAGTGGAAAGGGGTTCATCCAGATGAAGCAGAATAGCCGGAAGATGATCATCGTCGGCGGCGGTATCGCCGGGCTGTGCACTGCGGTCTACGCGCAACGATGTGGCTACCAGGCAGAGGTGCTGGAGATGCACTCGATGGCGGGCGGACTGGCGATGAGCTGGCAACGAGGCCACTACACCTTTGAAACGTGCCTGCACTGGCTCATCGGGTCAAAGCCCGGCGGAGAAATGCACGCAACGTGGCAGGAGGTTCTCGATATTGAGAAGCTCACGTTCGTCAATCCCGACGTCTTCACGCGGATTGAAACCGAGAGCGGGGAGAGTCTTACGATTTACACCAGTGTCGACCGCCTCGAAGCCGAGTTACTAAGGCGCGCACCGCAAGATAAGCACGAAATTCTTGCCCTCACGCGGGCTGTGAGGACATTGAGCCGCTTCAGGATGCCCGATCCGTCCGCGGGACTGGCGGAAAATGCTTTGACATTGTTGAGCGAACCGGCGGGATTGATGCTGCTGCGAAAATTCTCGAGCCTCACTGGAAAGGAATACGCGGAGAAGTTCAGAGATCCCTTGATCCGCAGTTTCTTCGCTGAAGGAGAGATGGGGCGCCTGTCTGCGATTGCTCTCGTATTCTCGCTGGCGTTTATGCACGTGGGCAATGCGGGCTATTCGATTGGAGGATCCCAGGCGCTCATCCGCGGGATCGAGGAAAAGCTAGCCGAGCTTGGCGGTCAGATCCGCTTCAACGCAAAGGTGGAGCGGGTTCTGACCGAAAATGGAAAGGCCGTGGGAGTCGAACTGGCGTCCGGCGAGACTTTGTACGCGGATTGGGTGGTCTCTGCAGCGGACGGCTACGCGACCATCCACAAGCTACTGGGTGGAAAATACTCCGACGCTACCGTCAACAGACCCTACGAGACGATGGAGACCTTCCCGTCGTACGCGCAGGTGTCGCTGGGTGTTGCGCTGGATTTGCGGGATCAGCCCGCCATGCAGACGCTGATACTCGACGTGCCTTTCCCGGTCGACTGCGGTACTTACCTGCATCAAATCGGATTTCGATTTTTCCACTATGACCCGACCTTTGCGCCGACGGGCAAGACGGCCGTGACCTGTTTTCTTCCCACGCGCAACTTCGAATTCTGGACAGCGTTGGAGAAGGAGAATCGTCCGCGTTACTGCGCCGAAAAGAAACGTCTTGCCGAATCGGTCATAGCAAGACTCGAAAAGAAGTTGCCGCAGATTCGCAAGGCGATTGAAGTCGTCGATGTCTCCACTCCCGCCACCGTCATTCGCTACACCGGCAACTGGAAAGGGAGCATGGAGGGCTGGATGATTGCGCCCGGCACGGGGTTCAAGCCGCTGCCGAACACGGTCCCCGGACTGGAACACTTCATGATGGTCGGGCAATGGGTGATGCCGGGGGGCGGGCTGCCGTCAGGACTGTTGACGGCACGGACTGCGTTGCGATCGATCTGCAAACAGGACCGCGTGCCCTTTACTCCCCGGTGATTGGATCAACGATCGCAGTTCTACGGTGGAATCCGTGTAGTTGTACCCCGGAGCGTTGCTTTCTAGTGGCTCCTTCCTTAAGAAAGAGTCACCTTGCACGCATTCATCGAGGGCACTCTTACACGGGTTTTGTTCTAGAACTGCAACTTGGCTCCGAATTGAATCTGGCGCGATGTGGTTGATGTTGAAGTCACCAGGCCGGCCGTTGGCGAAATCCCCGATGTCGCCGAGCTGTAGACTACCTCATTCGGCGTCAGGAAATTCGTGTGGTTGAGAATGTTGAAAAATTCCGCGCGGAACTGCAGACCGAGTCTCTCGCTCAGGTGCGCGGTGCGCGTCGCCGAGAAATCGACTTCCGTTAATCCCGGACCGGTCAGTGCATCGCGCGAGACATTCCCGAAAGTCCCCGTGGCAGGCGGCAAAAACGCCGCCGGATTGAAGTACTGCTTCGCCGTGTGCGGATAGAGATTGCCGGTAAAAGTCGGATTCCAATTCGGCCGAACCGGATTGCGGGTATCGCCGTTGCCGGTGGGGTTGTAACCAAGCTGCGGCGTGAACGGAAATCCACTCTGCGCACTCACGATGGCGCTCGCCGTCCAGCCGCTGATGATGTAGTTCACCGGCGTCGCCGCATGATTCAGGAAGCGCTGATGCGGACCGAACGGCAGCTCGTAGCTGGCGTTAATCGAAGCAGCGTTGCGTACGTCGGTCGCCGCCGGACCCCAATCCAGTTTGGGATTCAACGGAAATTCGACGAACGCCGGCGTGTTGCCGCTGACGCTGGTGTTCCATGCCGAGCCGTCGTCCAGATTCTTCGCCCACGTATAGTTGCCGCGGAATTGAAGCCCGCTCGCAAACGAACGTCGCACATCCACGATGAGCGAGTGGTAGGAGCCATCGCCCTGCGATACCCACGACGTCGAGTTAGCCAGATTCGGATTAGCGTTCTTCGCGCCCGTTGGATAAAAGACGGAGCCATCCGGTTCGTAGGTGGGCACGGGCTCGTTCATATCTTCTGACAGAATCTGGTGATAGCTATGCGACCCCACGTAGCCCAGCGTGAATGAAGTGCGCGGCGCAATCTGCTGCTCCACCCGCAGGCTCCAGGTGAGCACGGCCGGCGTGTTGATGTCCGGCTGCACATTGCTTGGCGAAACCTTGGTGCCCGCGGGAGGCGGGGTCCCCGGAGTGATGTGCAGGTTTGAAACCGCAATGTTCGAGATGGACTCGGCGGTGTTGTAGGGAGCGGTCTGGTCCAGCCGATAGTCGAGCGTGTCGAGGAGTCCGTGATAGAGTCCGAAGCCGCCGCGAACGGCGGTTTTGCCGTTGCCCCACACATCCCAGGCAAAGCCCACACGCGGTTCAGGTAGAAACTTCGCATGATTCTTGGTCAAAGCGGAACTGCCGACGACAGGATTGGTTTGCAATACACCATCCACAATCGCGTAGTTGGCCGCGCGACCCTGCGCTTCATTCCAGCCATTGGTCGATTCCGAACGGAATCCCGCGCGTAGTTCCAGACGCGGCGTCACCTTGATTGTGTCTTCCACGAAACCGGCGCCCTCAAACGACCGCCAGCCAAGCTCCGTGGGCGAGGGAACCACGGTGAAGGTTTTCACCGTGCCCTGCAGGAATGTCTGCAATGTTGCAAACGACGCCTGCCCATACTGGCTCTGCGCCAGCAAGTCGTTGGACTCGATGCGTTGCAGCCACACTCCGGCTTCTATCTGGTTGCGCCCCCGCGACCAGTAGACATGATCGTCCCAGGTAAGCAGATTGCGTGCCGCGGTATTATTGCTGCCCACATTCAGTCCGGCCTGCGTAATGGCCGACGCGCCGTTGGATGCGGTGCTGCCGCTGATCACGATAGCGCCGATCGGTTTGCCAGTTACCCAGCCGGTCTCCGTCACCGGGGTGTAGCCCGTGAAGAAGTAGCTCGCGCGCGAGTAGCCGAAGCGCGCCGTGTTCAGCAGCGCAGGGGAAAACACGTGCTGCTCTTGCACACTTGCCACTTGCTCACGCAGGCTCTCGTCGATCAGGCTCAGCGGATTTTGAGAGGGCGTGTTGGCGGTGCTGTCGTCGACGGTGTAGACCGCGAACAGCAAATCTTTGCCGCCGAGATTATCGTCAAAACGCGCCGTGCCAAAATCTTCGCGAATGATCTGCTTGGGATGGCTGAACGCTTCGGCGATGCCGCCGCCCAGCTCCGGTCCGTTCTGCACGGGCCACAGCGCCAGCAGCGGCGCCACCGCGGCATTCACGCCAACATTCTGCTCACCGCCGCCGGATTTGGGCAGAAAGCCCTCGCGCGCCCGATTGTCGGGCACTAGCGTAACGGCGCTCAATCCCCAATTCTGACGGAAGCCTTCGTAGTTGCCGAAGAGAAAGAGCTTGTTTGCGCGAATCGGCCCGCCCAGCGAACCGCCAAACTGATTGCGTTGAAATTCGGGAATCGAGCCCTGGTCAAAATAGTTGCGCGCGTCGAGTGCGCTGTTACGAATGAATTCGAACGCCGTGGCGTGCAGCCGGTTAGTGCCGGAACTGGTGACGATGCTGACCTGTGCTCCGTCGCGCTTGCCGTAGGTGGCGCCGTAGGTGTCCGTTGCCACGTTGAACTCGCGCACTGCGTCGACGCCGAGCAACTGGCCACTGGTTCCGCCAGGCGTGACGTTGATTAGCGACGAACCTGTGTATTCAATGCCGTTCAGGAGGAAGAGATTATCCTGTGGACGCCGCCCGCTGACGGCGAACATATTGCCCACCGACGAGTTTGAGCTGCCGATGCCGCCCGACCGCTCGCCGGTGTAATTCAAAGTTGCTGGATTGAGCGTGAGCAATTCGTCGTAACTGCGGCCGTTCAGCGGCAGCTCCTTCACCTGGCGCTCATCGATCAATCCTGCAGTCTGCTGGGTCGTCGTGTTAACGCTCGCTTCTGAGGCGTCGACAACAACCTGCTGTTGTACGGTCGCGAGGCCGAGCGCGAAGTTGAGCTGCAGACTCTGGCCGATGGCCAGCGAGATGCCGGCCTGCTGCTGAGTTTCGAATCCGTCGTGTGCAGCGGAAACAGAGTAGGCGCCCACCGGGACAGACGGGGCGAAAAAGCGCCCTTCGGAATCGGTGGTGAGTGTGCGGGTGGCGCCCGTTTCGATCTGGCGCACGGTCACGGTTGCGCCGGATAGCGCCGCTCCGCTTGCGTCATGGATGGCACCGCTAATGGTTCCGCCCACAACCTGTGCGTGTGCGGCGAGCGCGCCCGCTAGCAACAGAGTGGCAAGGGCGAGAGTCAGAATGCGAGAGAGCTTGGCTGCAAATGTCACGATGCCTCCTGAAATTGGATCAATTGCCTGGTTTTCCAGGACTGAGGAAGAAAGCGCGCGTGTCTAAATTTTGGGGAAATTGGCGCGCAGGTTCAGTGCGTGCGACAGGGTCAACAGCTACAACAACACCCAGTCCGCCGGGCGGCGGTGGTGTGGAGCTGCGAGTTATCGATGACAAAACTCATGGAACCCTGACCTGCACAATGCAATGGATTAAAGGATGGGCAAAAACACAAAAGCCGCGTCAGCAGGAAGCTGAGACGCGGCCGTAGGGAAACGGATGAGACTTACTGGCTCATGCCCACGACCGGTCAAGCGCGCAACAACACGCAGACCGCATCGACGTGGAGCCAAAACTCATGTTTTGAAGATACCAACGAATGAAAATCGAGTCAATCCGGTCATACTCGACGCCGTTACGTCTCGTCTGACGCAACCAAAACACGATACCCTAGAACGCAGATGGATTCCCCTCCTCAAAAAGCTGAACCGCCCATCCCCGTGCGGCGAGGCATGGAGGCCTTTGCTTTCCGTGACTTCAGGCGCTACCAGATGGCGCGCGCCGCAGTCATTCTGGGTGCTGAAGCGCAGTCCGTCGCGGTGGCCTGGCAGGTTTATTCCATCACTCATCGGGCCCTCGATCTGGGATATACGGGCCTGGCCTTGTTCCTGCCGGGCCTGCTCTTCCTGCTGCCTGCCGGCCATGTGGCCGACCGCTTTGACCGCCGCCGCGTGATTCTCGTCTGCTACACGGTGCAGGTATTTTGCACCTTCGCACTGCTGCTGTTTGCGCGCGCCGGCATGCGCAGCGTGTATCCCATTTATGCCGTCTTGTTCCTCATCGGCATGGGGCGCGCCTTCTCCGGACCAGCCAGTTCGGCCCTCGTTCCCCATCTTGTGCCGGAAAAGCATTTCGTCAACGCCGTCACATGGGGCGGGGCGATCTGGCAGTTCTCGAATGTCACCGGGCCGGCGCTGGGCGGGTTGCTGTTTACATTCCCACTCGCGCGCTTCGTGCCCGGCACGCGATTGGACGGCCCCGGAATCGTGTTCGCGTTCACTCTCATCACCCTCGTGTTTTTTCTGGTGCTCATCACCAGTCTCCATGTGCGCCCCGGACGCATGGAGCATCGTGCGGCTTCCCTTCAAGTCGTTCTCGCCGGGTTCAAGTATGTGTGGAACATGCCACTGCTCCTGGGCTCGTTTTCACTGGATCTTTTCGTCGTGCTGCTCGGGGGAGCCGTGGCACTGATGCCCATCTTCGCCAGCGAGATTCTGCATACAGGACCACGCGGTCTCGGTATGTTGCGCGCAGCACCGGCCCTGGGCGCGTTGACCATGTCGCTCGTCATGGCGCGATTTCCCATTGTCCGCAATGCAGGCAAGCGCTTGTTTATCTGCGTGGCCATCTTCGGCGTCGCCACGATCATCTTCGGGGTCTCGCACAATTTGTGGCTCTCGCTTGCGGCGTTGGCCGTGGGCGGCGCGGCGGACACTATCAGCGTCATCATTCGCGGTTCATTGCTGCAATTGGCGACTCCTCCTGAAATGCGGGGCAGGGTCAGCGCCGTGAACGCGCTCTTTATCGGAGCGTCGAACGAACTCGGCGAATTTGAAAGCGGACTCACGGCCCAGTGGTGGGGTGCGGTGCGCGCCACATTGTTTGGCGGGATCGGCTCTCTGGTCGTCGCCGGGGCGTGGGCAGTGCGATTCACTGCGCTGCGCAATGCCGATGAACTCACAGCCGAGGCGCTGCGGCCAGCGCAGGCAGCGTCGAAGCAAGCGTCTGCAACGAAATGAGGGAACGATGGCCTTGGATTGGAGCAACGGCGCGCTTGCAGAAGGGCTGCGATGTTATCGAAGCGAGGAGTTCTTTCTTGCTCACGAGCACTGGGAGTTGGTCTGGCTGCAATGTGAAGAGCCCGAGAAGACCTTCCTGCAGGCGTTGATTCAGATTGCGGCGGCGTTCTACCACCTGCAGCGACACAACCTTCGAGGCGCTGCATCCTTGCTGCGCCGTGCGCTGCACCGGCTCGAAGAATTCCCCGCAGAGTATGGCGGCATCGCCGTCGAACCTCTGCGCACCAGCGTCCGCTCCTGGCTTCAGGCACTCCAAGAATCGGTCGCGCCCGCGCAATTGCCGTTTCCCGAAATTCTCTAAGAAATCTGCAGAAATTGAGACCGAAGTAAAGCCGTTCGTTTCCGACTGCAATCACCGCTGCAGCAGATCAATCGGCTTCGTGAAATCGGTAACGCGGATGTGCTTCGCCAGCGTGGGATGCTGCCGCTGCAGCGCCAGGTACATCTCCCACGCAACGCGGCGATAGCTGAAGTGGCCAGCCGGGCCCGAGCGCAGTTCGCTGATGTATTGCGCCTCAGCAAAATCCATCTTGAACAAGCAGCGAATGCGCGTCGCCAACGGCAGCAGGTACAGCGCCGATTGCGCAGCCTCGGGCGCTGCGCTTGCCGTAATGCGCGTGCTGGCGGCGTGCGCGGCTTCGATGGCAGCCTTATATTCGCCCACGATCCCGGCTTCTGCCAAACCGGCGGCGTCACCGGAGTGCGGCGTCTCGTAGCCATGCTGTGCCGTGAATCCCTGCATGATCTGCGTAACGCGACGGTGGCGATGCATATCGCGAAATCCGCCGATATCCATCAGGATGTCGAAGCGCAGCGCCGCCCCGGCATGAAACACGCGCAGTGCTTCATCGTGCTTGCCGCGGTGGCGCAATCCGATCTCGATGATCTCCGCAATCCGCGCCGCAGGAAGCCCCGCAACGATATCGCGCACCTGGCGATAGGAATGGTGGCTGCCCCAGTAAATCAACGTGGCGGCGAGCTCAACCTCCAGCGATTCCGTCCGCTCCACAAGGTCAACGACCGGTGCAGCAGCCGGCGCGATGCCACTGAGCACTTCAGCCGCCGCATGTTCCACTTCCGATCGAGTTTCGGTCAGGTACTGGTTGGGCTCGGCGTATTTCACCAGCGTGGGCGCGGTGCGTACCTCGCGCGTCAGCAAGCTGGCGGCTTCCGCAGCAAGGTCGGGGTGGGCCGCGAGCTTCTCCACAAACGCCGCCCCTGCCTGAGTGTTGATATTCCATGCAGCGCCCGTGGCCGCCTCGCGCAGCTTCTGGCCCAGGTCTCGCACTTCGGCGATGGGGTGCGCCAGCAATCGCGAAACCTGTGTCTCCAGCGTGCGAGCGTTCACGATCTGGCCGAGCGAGGTATTCGTGGCCAGGGGAAGCAGATAACGGGCAACATCGAAGGCGCGCGCTTTGAGGGTGCGCTCGTAGGCCTCGGGCTTCATGGTCCCGGGACGCGCCACCCGCTCGCGCAGGGCGTCCTGCACGGCGGCGGTTGTCCGTTGGTAGGTGGCGAACAGATGTTCGACCGTCTCTGTAAATAGTTGGGTCGAGGCCCCGTCGGAGCCGAAATCCGGCAGATACCAGCCGGACTTCATGAAATTCTGGTAGCGCGTCGAGCGCTCCTGCCCATCCCAGCGCTGCTCGTCCACCAGTACGATGGCTGCCAGCAGGCTGAGCCGTTCAATGGCGAAGGCAATGTGCGCCAGGTCGGCAATGGAGCGGTGGCCATACTGAAAATAAAAGGTGTTGAGGAACTGCTCGGCGCGCTGCGCGCTGATCTCTGTCAAAGAATCGCGCATAGACAGGGCGGAGCGGGAGTACTTTGCCATGGCATAGGCCAGGACTTCGGGGTCTGCTCCGTGAACGGCATAAACATCGGTCTGATTGCGGGCGTCGACGGGCACGAAAGATTCACTGGACATTGGCTGGGCTCGCGACCAGAATACGGCATAACGGCGGGACGCGCTTGTGCATCCCTTGTCGTAATCTACTTCTACCAGGCAGGTGCCCTACGTCGATGCAGGAGATCAAAGTGCGCACGTCGCAGCGACCTCGGCCCATGCCGCCCGGGCGCTGGGCCATGACTCAGCGGTGGAATGACCTGCTGTTTGCGCACTGGCGCGCCCCCGCCTCGCAGGTTACTGCGTTGCTGCCCGAGGGTCTGCATGCCGACACCTTCGATGGCTCGGCCTGGGTGGGCGTCGTACCTTTCTGGATGGACCGCATCCGAGTGCGTGGGCTGCCAGCCGTCCCCGGCGCACGCAGTTTTCCCGAGTTGAATCTCCGCACCTATGTGCGCGATCCCCGCACCGGCACGCCCGGCGTCTATTTCTTCTCGCTGGATGGAGCAAGCCTCCTCGCTGTCCTTACAGCGCGGACGTTCTATCACTTGCCCTACTACTGGGCCCAAATGAGCATTGAACAACGTGCCAACCATGAATTCGCCTTCTTCAGCCGTCGGCGTTTCGCATCGAAGCCGGTCATCTTCAAGGCGCGTTATCGGGGCCTCGGCCCCACCCGCAAATTAGCGGAAAATCGCGCGGGGACACTCGAATATTTCCTGACCGAACGCTACTGTCTCTTCACGAAAAACCGTGCAGGAGAACTGGTGCGCGCAAATGTGCAGCATGTTCCATGGCCGCTTGAGGAAGCCCAGGCCGAGATTGAGCGCAACGATCTGCCCGCCTCCATCGGCATCAAGCTGGAAAATCAAGACCCAGTGCTGCACTACTCGCGGCGGCTGGCGGTCTACATGTGGCCGTTGGAACTTGCCCTGCCTGCCCGCCGGCGCCAGAGAATTCCCGCCCAGGTCATGCCCACGGCTTAATCGTGCCGGCGTAAAGCCAAAACCCCACACCCGCTAAGTCGACAATCGAAGTACATCGCAGGGTCCGGTCCCTATAATGGCCTTCGGAAGAGCGCGGCCTCGAGGCCGCCGTCGGTAAGGGAGGAAGAATCGCGAAATGGCGGATCTGCAAGGAAGAATTGCACTTGTGACTGGAGCCTCGCAGGGCATTGGGCGGGCATGCGCACTGGAACTGGCCAAAGCAGGGGCGACGGTAGCGCTCGCTGCACGGAACGAGTCCAAGCTGGCCGATGTGGCGGCGGAGATCGCCGCGGCGGGTGGGCAGGCAGCGGCCTTTGCACTCGATGTGGCCAGCGAAGAGTCGATCAAGAACGGTGCCAAGGCAATCCTTGAGCGCTACGGCAAAGTGGAGATCCTGGTCAACAATGCGGGCATTACGCGCGACGACCTGATGATGCGCATGAAACGAGCCGATTGGGACGATGTACTGAACACAAATCTGACCGGCGCCTTTTTGCTAACGCAGGCTCTGCTGCGGCAAATGATGAAGAATCGCTGGGGCCGCATCATCAACATCACCAGCGTGGTCGGTCGCACGGGGCAAGAGGGCCAGGTAAATTATGCTGCGTCGAAGGCGGGCTTGATCGGATTCACCCGATCGCTGGCACGCGAGGTCGCGTCGCGCGGCATCACCGTGAACGCGGTTGCACCCGGCTACATCGAAACGCCGATGACGGCTGTGCTCGACGAGAAACTGCGCCAAGTCATGATCGTGCAGATTCCACTGGGACGGCCCGGCACTGACAAAGAAATCGCGCAGCCAGTGGCGTTCCTCGCGTCCGATGCGGCGGCCTATATCACGGGGCATGTGCTCGACGTGAACGGTGGTATGTTCATGGGGGGCTGAGCGTCAGCCAAGCCGTCGGCATTGCGGTGGCTGGAATTCCGCAGGGAAGTGCCGATAAGCGAATACAGGGAAATCGCGCAAGTAAGCCGAAGGGTAAGATGCAAGTTCCTGAGGGCGCCACAACTACCGTACAAAGTAATGGTCTGCGCTACTACGCGCGGCAGCCGATCTTGAATGCAAGAGGAGCAGTGTACGCCTACGAGTTGTTGTTTCGCAGCGGGCCCGAAAGTGCCTTCCGTGGGGACGGCGACCAGGCGACCCGCACCATGCTCGACAATACGGTGATGTTTGGCCTTGAAAGGCTGACCGGCGGCTTGCCCGCCTTCGTCAATTGCACATTGGAGGCGTTGACGAGCCAACTGGTTGAGGTTCTGCCTCCCAGCCTGACTGTGCTGGAGATTCTCGAAACGCTTGAAGTGACACCGTCGCTGATTGCGGCCTGCGAAAAGCTCAAGGACCGCGGCTTCGGGCTGGCGCTCGATGACTTTGTATGGAGGCCGGAGTTAGAGCCGCTGATTGAAATCGCGGACTACATCAAGGTGGATTTCACGCTCTCAAGCCATATCGATCGGCTCAACTGGATGAAATTCCTGCGCAATCGGCATTTGAAGCTGCTGGCGGAGAAAGTCGAGACGCGCGAGGAGTTTGAACAGGCCTGCGACGAAGGGTTCACGCTCTTTCAGGGCTACTACTTCTGTCGTCCCACTCTGGTAGAGAAACGCGAAATTCCCGCCAATCAACTCACCCAACTCGAACTCCTGCGTAATCTGCAAAAAAGCAGTTTCGATCTGCGCAAGATGAGCAAGTTGGTTGAGCGGGATGCCGCCATCACCTATCGCCTATTACGACTCGTGAACTCGCCGATGTACCTCTTCCGCAAGGAAGTGCGCTCGGTGGAAGAGGCGCTGCTCGTTGTCGGCGAGAAGGCCTTCCGCCGCATTGCCACACTGGCCATCACCACGGAAATCAGCGGAGATCAGCCAGCGGAGATTCTGCGCATGGCGCTGATGCGCGCGCGGTTCTGCGAACTGGCTGCGCCCTCGTGCCATCTCGATGCGACGGAGCAATACCTGTTGGGACTGTTCAGCCTGTTGCCCGCCATGCTGCGCATACCCATGGACCAGGCGATTTCTGCGCTTGCGCTGCGCGAAGAGATTCATGCAGCGCTGCTGGGAGAAAAAACTCGCGAACGCGGCCTGCTCTGCTGGATGGAGGCGAGCGAGCGCGGCGACTGGTCCACGTGCGATACCATCAGGAGCTTAAACAATCTAGACGAGGTTCAACTTACCCAATGGGCCGCGGATTCGGTGGAATGGGCCGAGACCACCCTGCGTTCCGCTTCCTGAGAGCGATCACAGGTTCAGCGAGGACTGCATCAGATCTCAAATACCCAGATGCTCTTTCACGCTGCGCACGCGATCGCGCGCCACGGTAAGCTGCGTGTGCTGTGCGTCTTTTAACGTCAGCACCACTTTCCCTGCGAACCAGGAATTCACTTCGTGCACCCAATCGACATTAACCAGAGCGGCGCGATGAATGCGCAGAAACTTCGCAGGATCGAGACGCCGCTCCAGTTCCGCGATCGTCTGATCCACACTGTGGTTGCGGCCGTTGACTACGGCGTACGTGAGCTTGTCCTGCGCCATAAAGTG
>Ga0265342_10001507_pt1 | contig 21594 bp, 8 predicted proteins | sample 4CB327metaG_FD_203125 | JGI IMG/M metagenome (GOLD analysis project Ga0265342, IMG submission 203125) | Rhizosphere microbial communities from Carex aquatilis grown in University of Washington, Seatle, WA, United States - 4-CB3-27 metaG | ecosystem: Host-associated > Plants > Roots > Rhizosphere... | reverse complement strand
GTTGATGAGCGTCTGTTGCGGGGTTCCGGAACTCAGGCTGACGCCAGTCGATCCGGTAGAAGGCGAAACTGGCTGCGGCGGAGCGGGGGCGTCGACTAGACGATTCACGATAGGGTTTTCAATTACAGCGCTGAAAAATGGCTGCGCGACCGCGGGGGGGTCCTTTTGAACAAGGTCGGTGCGCTCTTCCAGAGAAACCAGGCAGGCACGAAACTTGGCGCCGGGAGACGGAAGACGGTTGCCCATCACGATCGCGTAGTAGCCGTCACCGGATGCGGCATTCAGTTCTCGATCGTCTACATTCACCTGGCGCGCGTGGGCCAAAAGCGTAAGCTCATCAAGGCTGGGGAGAACGGATTCAAGTAGTCCGAGTTCGACTTCAATGGAATCGCAAGTGATGCCATCCGCTACTTCCAATCGCGTATAAACGGTGGAAGGCACCACGCTCTTGAGAGCAACATTCTGATGGAGCACATACTCACCTTCAGCAAAGAGCAGCAGCGCCATCCACGGCGCAGGGCCGTACTCCTGCGGTTGGCCGTCTTCAAGTGGAAATGGATTGGGCTGCTTTGTGTTGGCGTCGCGTTTTGGAGTACCGATAAGACTAAGGTCCGAGGTAAGGCGCCGTTCCCATGGAAGAGTGCGGCGGGAAATGACGATCTGCGGAATATTCTGGTCGAAGCCGCCGTGCCCGTTGCGCGGAGGAAACACTCCCGCCACATCGGTAGCAGGGAGCGAAAAACGCGGGCCTTCAATATCGAAGTAGCCGCTGTTTGAACTGAGTGGTGCCTGCTGGCCGTCGTAGGTGACATTGGTGACCACATCCAGGCGATAACTGTTGTCCACCAGCGGCGGTGTTATGTCGTCGTAGAGATACATGGATCCGACGGGTGGCGGTGTAGTGCTCATTGCGCGACTCCTGTTGTGACTACTGAAGTGGGGACGGCGATCATCCGTATCGAAATGCTGCCGTCCGCCGTAAGTGGGCCGTCCGGGACGATGTGTTCGGGCACCTTTCCCTGCAGGCTAGTGGCCCATTCCTGCGCCTTACCTGCCATGCCCACTACGCCCGAAATGCGCCATCCCGTGACGCTGGCGACGCCAATCGTGATGTGGTCCGACTTGGGATCGGCATCGCTCACGTCATAAAGAAGAGCGCGCCGGCGACCGCCCAGAATGCGGATTGGCGACGCTGCCAGTGTTGCGCCCTGCGCCGTTAGCGAAAGATCGCCGTCGGCACTCGCGCCGGCGTCCTGCAGATCCAGCAGGATCATGACCACGCCAATGGACGTGGGCAGCCAGGTCTCGGTGCCGATCTGCTCCGCGACTGCATCGGAGACGCGCACCATGGTTTGCGAGATAGCCTGACGATTGCGAACGGGAATGTGAGTTTGCGGAAGCATCAGGCATGCACCGCGGCCCAAAATTGTGGTGGGGCCAACCTGCGGCAACAGATTCCCCGCTTGCCATCCGGCTACGGTCTGCTTGCCTGCGGGCGCTGAGGCAAATGCCACGGCAGCAAATCCGGGTGCGGTTGCTGCTTTTCCGCTCGGCAGCTTGCCCAGGCATTCAATAGAGATCATTCCGCAGCGTGCAGGCATGAATATGCCTGCTTGTTTGCCGCCGGGATACTCGCGATCAGCAATGACAGCACCACCCCGCGTGAGGAAGGTGATGCGGAATGCGGCGTTTCCGGTGACGACTAATTCGTCCTTCGCACCGGCAGGAACATCCCAAATGTGCGTGACGCCGGCGGGGATAGTCAGGCCGTTTCCCTGCAGACTGGCGAGAGCATCGCTGATCTCGGTCTGATGTGCAATTCCGGAGGCCCATCCGACTTCGGCGGAGCGGAGGGTGTTGCCGGGTTTAGCGATCCTGGTAGCAGCCGGGGCGGTTGCGGCTTTTACCCGCACCAGGCGTGCGCCGAGTGCGTCGGCCAGCGGCGCAGCCATACGCGGAATGCCGGCAGCAGCGGAGACCGAACTCACAGTCGTTCGCAACGCAGGAGGTGCGTCGCTCACCACCTGCGACAGGCCGCGCAGCACCACACGAAGGCGCGGCTGCTCCATCACCACGGGCAAGGCCGCTGTGGGCCGATTGATCACCGGCGGCGCGGGCAGAGCGGGCGCCTTCATGGTTAGTCCAGTGGTCAGCGGGACCACCATCGGTGGTGCAGAACGGCTAAAGAGCAATGCGCGATTCGCGACCGGTGGGTTGCCAATCGCCGGCAGTCCGGAAGCAATGCGCTGATTGGAGAAGAAGCCGCTTCCGCTCAGCATAGCGCTGGCAATCTTCAGCGTGTTTGTCGAACTGGCAAGTGCGGTAACCTCAGCAAGCAGGTCGGCTGAGGCTCCATAGCCTTTGTAGATATGGAAATTCGAAGTGAAGTCAGCGGCAAACGGCAAGGGCCGGCTATTCCCCGAGTCATAGAGTTTGGCGATGGGAATGAGCGCAGTCTGCCCCTCAAGGAAACAGAAACCCTCAATCTTTAAGCCCACCACTGCGGGAACGGTGTTGGCTGCAGCCGGCATGTTTGTTGGGTCGTTCCAATGCCACGTAGCTTCGGACACCTTGCCGACAATTGGCGTCATCCGCCAATGCACAGTGTCGATTTGGAAGTCGGCATTCGAGCTGGGATTCTGCACACTGATCGGAATCCAGTTGTTGCCGTCCTTTCCAAAGAGAGTGACAACCATTCTTGTGTCGACCGTCTCTTTGTTCATGGGCGCTAGGTCGATGCTATGAACGTTGCCACTCTGATCTTGATCGCCAAAGACAAAGTCATTGGTAATTGTGGCGGGCATCTTCGTATCGCATTGGAATGAGAACTCGCTCACCATCTTCCACGGTTTATCACTGGTTCCGGGCGCAGGCTCTGCACCGGCGGGAGCGGGCGGGACGAGTCCGGAGAGGACATTGACACGGAAGGCGTTTCCATTCGCGTCGTTGCCGAAGAGGTACTTCGTGGCGAACACGCTGAAGTCAGTGATGTACGGCGGCTGCGGATTAGCGTCGTCGCCAAAGGCCACCGTGATGCTGCAGATAGCCAGATCGACTGTAGCCGTGCCGTGCAGTGGCGGTCCGGCAATGCTCAGTGTGGCTCCGAGCGAGACGGTGATGCTGACACCAATGCAGAAGCCCCAGAAGCAGACTTGGATCGAAAACGTTGCTCCCACCGATACCCCAATACCGATCTCGTAATAGAAGGGATCCCAGGAGATAAGGAAGTCGGCGAAAGCTGTGAACCAGATGTACGCACAAGAAATTCCATAGGTCAGCTCAAGGCGGCCGCCTGCCATGATGCATGTATTTGTCAGAGCAAAGTAGTTCTCACCTTTGATCGTGGCTCCGATGGGCAGGCTCCAGCGGAACCCGAGGCGTGGGACATCGGGGAACTGTGTGGGCTTTTGGAAATGCGGATGATAGCCGCCGATCGTAATAACGAACTGCCCTTGCGGGAACCACATGAAATAAGCGAAGCCGCCCGTGAGCTGGCAGTCTTTGTCGAAAATGTAAGAGTTTGAAGTGAGTTGAGCCTGGATGGAGAGAATGCCTTCAGCGCTGGAGTAGCGCGCCTTCAATGCGAGCTCAATGCTGACGAGAGCTGTGTCGTCGGAAGGAACGGCCAGGCGCGCCACGCCGAGCAAGCCGATTTCAACACCGCGATCGAGAGCGACATAAACAATAGCAGTGACATGAACTATGACAAATGTGGTGCCATGCAGTCCGACCGCCAACCACAAGCTGCCGCGCTTGGCGGGGATGCTATCCCGAATCTGCATCAGCTCGCCCATCGGATCGTTAGCCATTGCGCCGCCATCGTCGAGCGCAGCAACGAGGATGAAGTCTGGGATCTTGTTCATGTCGTCGGGAATAATCAACTCGCGGTTATAGCCGACGCCCAGGCCGATCGCCTCGATTTCGATGATCGGTGGAATTCCGATAATGATGAACAACCCGGCAAAGATGAAAACGCTGGTGTAGTCGCCCTGCGCATCTTTGGGCTTGGAATAGGCGCCGACCGCTACCAGGCCGAATTCCGTCACCTGAATCAGCAGCATGCCGTCGTATTCTATGGTGCCGTTGCTTTCGCTCTTCAGCAGCGCCCCGGCAATGGTGATACCAGGAGTCTGGAAACTGAGAGCCAGGCCCTTCAGATCCAGCGTCCAGTTTGCCGGCTGCATGATCGACGCAAAGGGAATGGTGACGCCGAGTTCATCCACCTGTCCGGTGAGTGGACCCACCTTCACCGTGGCATCGAGAACAAGCGAGGCAGAGGTGTTTCCGTCAAGGATGATGCCGATCTGATCAAGGTAAATGGGCCCCAGTTGGGCGTGCACTCCGATCCAGATCGGTTGGTCATTGCCCGCGAAGAGGATGTGGAAAGTGCTGTCTCCGGCTGGCGCAGACCAGTACCATGCGGACACATCAATTCCAGGATTAAGTGGCTGCGTATCGCCGCCACCGTTACCTCCTCCACCACCTCCGCCAAGCAGGCCGGAGGCGACGGGATTGTTGCCGCCCACGTTGCCCCCGGTGGCTTGCGATAGCGGCAGTCCGAGTTTGTCTATCTCGACGCCCGCACCCGGAGAGTCGAAGTGGAAGCCGCTTGCGAACTCTCCCTTGAAGAAGGAGTAGAGACGAACCCCACCGATGCGGAAGCCGTTGCTGTTGACGAGCGGGCCGTCATTTTGTCCAGTGAGCCCGAGCCCGAGACCTGCGGCGACAATTCCCGGATTGAACGTGAATGTGGAACTGCTGAACTGAAAGAGATAGACCGTGACTCCTGCATCGAAAGTGCTGCCCCACGTGGTGGGCGCGCCGAATCGCATGCTGAGAACGTAGTCTCCGACCGGAAAATCCTGATTGCCTTGCAGGCGAACGCCGAGTCTTCCTGCGTCATTCGCGAGAATGAGATTGAGCGTACTGGAGAGCGGAACCGTAATACCGGTGGCCAACGTGCTGAGTAAACCAGTTACCAATGCGGTGATGTTGGGAAAGGTCGGATTCAGGATGAGTCCGCCGCCACTTGGCACAGCGATCTGCGAGCCAGTCAGTACCGTTTGCAGTTGCGGGCCACCTGTCCAAAGCGGCGTGGCGAATTTATCTTTAACCGCGGCGAGCAGCGTGTCCGCAACCAAGGGCATGAGCCATTGCTCGATGAGTTGCACTGGACCATCGGCCGCCATGTGAATCGCTGGCGGAATAAAATCGACGGTGATGGGTCCGTTACCGGTGCCGCTAGCCAGCGGAAAGAATTCAAGTTGGAACGTGCCGCCGCTTTCGGTGAATGAGAGCGTTGGAATCAGGTCAATCCCAATCGCATTCTGGAGATGAATGCCAAGGTCAGCCGAAACGGCCACCGTGCCCGCTGCGAATCCGGCCGCAGCCGTAATTTGGAGCGCGCCGTCACCTAGTTTGAAATCCGCAACGCCAACTGTGGCTGTGGGTCCGGTTGTATCCCAGCCGAGGGCAACCGTGACAGTGCCGGCATCCGCGCCTGAAAGGGGCAGGGCCCAAGTAACAACTCCCGCATGCGGACCGCTGCCGGCGGAGACGGTGCCCGGTAGTGTTCCGGCCAAAGGCGAGCCACCGCTGAACAAGCCTGCAATAGCCGTCGCGATGCTCCCGCGCTGGGCCACTGTGAAGCCGCTGAGCCAGCTTCCATTCAGCATCGCTTTCAGCGCATCAGCATGTGCTGAGAACTTGCCGACGTTGTCGTAAATGCCGAGTGCCGCCGCAACGTCCAAGGTGAGCGTTGTTACCGTCGATGGACCGATAGCAGTGACCGCGGCGTCGAGAACTTGAGGCAATAGGGCCTCTGCCGCTCCCGCAATTGCACCGAGACCGCTGAACGTTGGCAGAATCTGAATTGGAGCACTGGCTGGTGATGTAGTTGGCGTGAGCGAAAGTGTTACGCCCGCGGAACTGGCGCCGAATTCCACGGTGATACTTGTCCAGACAGATGGCAATGGAATCGTGATGGACACCGAGCCAGTCGGGCTGGGGTGTATCAGCTTGTCGAACGCAACGCCGCCGGTCAGGCTAAGCACTCCGCCGATGGCGGCGGTGGTGGCCATTTGCAGTTTCACCGGATCTGCGTCCGTTCCCGCGCCTGTTGCCGTAAGTTCTAAACTGCCGGGCAGGTTCAGCCCTGGGCCAGGCGGCAGTCCCGCAGCCTTGGCGAACGCTTGTAGAAGGCTGGTCAATTTCGCGGACTCCAGGCCGGTACCCGCGCTGTTTCCCAAAGCAGTTGCTTTGGTCAGAACAGTCGACATCGAAGTGAAGAAAGTGTCGATGGGTCCCACGGTAAGGCCAGGTCCTGCAAGGGCCTCCAAAACAACGGAAGCAGCTCCCGAGAACAGCATCCTGGGAAGTGCGGAGTTGAGCGCGCTCTCTAGAGTCGTTGCGCTCGGAGCAGGAATAAGCGTTAACGGTGCAAGCCATGGCTCCGCGCTCACAGCGAGTTGGTTGTTACTGCTGGTCCATGCGAGAGAGAAAGCTCCCAGCGCAAAAGTGGCATCGAGTGCGGGCGTGAATGCCGGAAGTGTAACGCTGGCATCGAGGTTGATGCTGGTATGCCCCGCAATCTGCCAACCTGAAACAGCAGAGTTGCCACCTCCGGTGGAAATGGTTCTGAGGCCGACTGTCCAGGGTCCTGGGATCAGGTATATTTCGAGCGGCAAGGAACCCAAAGCAAGCGTCCATTCCGGAATCGCTGTCGTTCCGCGTCCCGCAATCACTGCCGTTGTTGCAGTGAATCCAGCAAAGCTTTTGCCGGCATTAAGTGCGGCAGTCAGTTGAGTGGCAAGGTAGCCGGCAGCATCCGCGGTAATCGCGTTGAAGGCGTCGGCTGAAATACCGATGCCCCCGTGGCTATCGACTACCGCGATGTTGAGAGCTTGGAGCGTCGTTAGCAGAATTCCCGCGGGTGAAGTCGATACCGGAGCCGGCGAACTGATCGTGTGGAGTACTGCGCCCAGCAGCGCTTGTGCATTGGCGTCTTTGAAGGAGGCGAGCGGCGATACCGGGCCGTGCCACGAAACCTGGTGCAGATTTATGACGGGATCTACCTTCATCCCACTCGTGTCGGTGTAGACGTCGGCGCCGATTTCGGCCCAACGCACGCGCACGTCCACAGGCGGCAGTGACGTACCGGCAACGGAACTGGAGGCGCCAACAAGCCATCCGTTGGGATTGGTCAGTTTGGCGCGAACGTGAAGCCCATGCGCGGGATGCGGTGGAGCTGCTGCGCCGCTGTGCAGAGCCAACTGGAAGAGATCGCCACGCAAAGTTGTGTCGACATCGACGCTGCCCGCAGAAGTCGTCGCAAGGTTAATGTGTGCGCGCGCGCCAAAGGCCAGGTGTGTTGGTGCGGCCGATGTCGTCACCGGATGAGCTGCGCTATTTGCTATCGCCGCGAGTGCGGGCTTAAGCGCGTCAAGCAGCGTACCACTGAGTGTGCCGCCTATGGCCAGAACTGGGCGGCCGCCTGAATCGATGCTTGATGGAGCGGTAATTGGGACGGGAAAAGATCCAGCCGGGAAGGGCGACGCAACGGGCAATCCTCCCACAGTGGCGGGCGGTAAGTAGCCGTCGAGAATTTGCAAAAGAAAATCAAGAGCATCGCGCATCGATCCGGCGGTAAGCTGTGGACGCAAGATCTGGATCACGCGCAGAGCGTCTCCGATGCGACCGTCGGACAGAAATGGCAACGCGGAGCCCAGATGCGGCGTGCCCAGTGTGATGAGACCCTGAACCAGCGAGGGGTTCGCGGCGGTAAAGGCGCGCGCCGCCAATCCTGCGGTGGAATGCGCCACCAACGTGACCGGGCCACTGCCATTAATCTTCTGGATGCGGGCCACGACGCGGCCGATTTGTGCGCTCAGTGAAACAAGGTCGCCGGTTCCGTCATCATTCAAGTCCGCGGAGTAGTACGCGGCCGTGGCCGTCACACCTGAGAGATCAACCACCGATGGATCAAGGCCCGGCACGCGCAAATTGAAACTCGTGTTGGCAACCGTAGTTCCATGAAGATTGGGATCGGCCATCAAATCCGTCCAGATGGTGTGGTCACTGAAGGCCGGGCCAAGCAGCAGGACTGTGCGCGCGCCGCCCGCTCCTCCAGCGAGGCCGTCGATCTGGGCGAGGATCTGCGAGATCGCCGCGGGGTCCGAGGGCTGCGCCGAGTGAGCGCTCGCAAGCGTTGTACCCGCAGTCCAGTTGGCGCTCGTGGGAACCTGAGAGAAAAGCGGCACCACTCCGTCTCCGCTCGCAAAGAACGATGACAGAGAATTGAGCGCAGACGCCAGCACTCCGGCATCGCCGTTGGCTAAATCGCTGTTCAAGTCCGGCAAAAATCCGGCAACAGTTTGGGCAACTTTGAACAACGTCGAGAAGTCAGCAGCATTAGTCGCCGCAGCTATCAGGGGCGTGGCCCAGTTCGAGGGCGGTCCTGCAGGTTCGAGCCATAGCAGAGCATCGACACTCGCGTCAGCCGTGGTTGAGATTGGTAAGGCCCATGGATCGTCGTACGTGCCTGAGCCGCTGATGGGCAGGCTGAAACTCGGCAGGATTCCGTCGGGATCTGTCGGCAGCGCGCCCGAGAGCAGGCCCCTCAACCATGGAAGTATTTGCGGCAAGTACGGAGTGCCATCCGCAGCGACACCGGTGCCAATTGCCGCCACCCAATTGCGCAGCGCAGAGAAGGGATCGCTCAGTAAAGATCCAGGCGCTGCCGGGTCTGTGAGAGTCGGCCAATCTGCAGGCAAGCCATTCAGGCCTTCGTGTATTCCGATCAAACCGGTGAGTACATACGCCGGCATCCCACCCCACGAATAGACAGCGCGGGCAAGGACGAGACGCAGTAGCAACTCCAGGTTGGGAATCGTTAGCCCGAATTCGGCTGCGATTGCGGTGGGATTGTTGACGTCGAACGGTGCGGCAAGTGGGAAGCCAATGGATGGAACGTTGATAGTGCTGCCGGCATACGCCAGCGAAACATTTTGCAGTCCAGCATTCCAGGCCACCGCGGTGCCTGGAGACCATGTCATATCGGCAGCCAGGTCGCCGATGCTCAGCGTCAGTCCACCGACTTGGGGAATCGTAGGAATTGGCTGAATCTCAAAGTGCGCATGCTGCCCGGCCATCAGTGAAACGGTTCCAGCTGCAGACTGCGGCAGGTCGAAGGCCAGCAGTTCGGCGAGCCAATAGAAATCAAATGGCGCTTGCGAGAACGAGGCGCGCAGACCCACTCGAAGCTTCTGCGGATCAGTGGCAACGCCGCTCGTCTGGTCGTTCCATGCGGCAACCTCAACGTGGAATGCTGATGGTGGTGCAAGACTGAACACCCACGGATCGCTGCGGGTGCCGGTGCCCGTGGCGGAGGCAGTAATTCCAACCAGACTGCCAATCTCCTCGAGCATGTGCGACCAGCCGTGCGCGGAGTCGAGCAGGACCGCACGATGAACAGCAGCGATGGCTCGCGCAGGGTTCGAAACAAGTTGCGTCGCGTCAAGATGGTGAGGCGAGGCTGAATCGTTTTGGGTGGGACCATGCCTATTAAAGCAGCAAGATTTCGGCCCGGGCCGGTTGTGCCCAGGTAACCTGCAATCGTCGATCCGATGAGCGACGACACGTCGCTGGCGACGCTGTCAGCGTTGGTTAAATCAACTTTGTTGTAGTGAGTCGTGGTGCCGGCCAGCTGAAAGTCGACGGCGTCGAGTTCCAGCAATGGTTGCAGTGCCGCGCCTGTCCAGTTAAACCCGGCACGCAAGGACTGCACAGTGATGTTTGACGTGCTTACCAACGCGCCCGCGCCAAGTGCGCCAGGAGCATGCGCAATGACCGCGGCCGAAGGCAAAACCGCAGAGGACCCCGCGCCCGTTATCGGGACCGATGCCAGAATTGCATTTCCTTCGATGCGGACCGGTGGCGTTGCTCCGCCGGGAATCACGCGTGCCTGCAAGCCAATCAGCAATGAAGTCGTCGAAGAAACCGTCTTCGACGCCATCGTGATGTTCAGTCCCGAGCCGGTAGCCGAACCGAAGTTGAGAATCGGAGCAACCCACGGATCGATCTCTGTACCGGTACCGGTCACAGTAACAGCACCTGCGCCGAGCAAGCCGACGAGATGTCCAAGCCATGTCACTACTGGCGCAGAGGAACCGCCTTGCAGCAGCGAGCCGAACCAATTGTTAAGCGCCGCCGGGTTCGAGAGCTGGGTGAATGGAAACTGCGGGATGGTGCCATCCCCAAAACCGAGTAATTGCAGCAGGTTGTTGGCGACAGCCGCTGCTTCCCCCGTCGGTCCCGCAAGACGGCTAAGCTGCTCTTGAATAAATCCAACGACAAGGTGAGTGGCTTCCGGTCCCAGATTGGCAGGGTCCAGTAAAACGTTGTTCGGGCCGCTCGCGTCGAGTTGCAGACCTTCAAGGCTGACGGTCAAGGCTGCAGGCGTTCCGCCAAGCGGCGCCAGACTTGCTTTTACGATTACGGAATCCAGTCCGATTGGTTCCGTTCCGTAATGGAACCCGAGGTGGATACGCAGGTTTACATCAAGCGGTCCCTGTGCGGTTCCCGCCACTGCCGTTACGTTTCCACCGCTGAAGCTTACGAGCGGCAAATGAGCCTGAAGCGATGCCAGCGGCGGCGGACCATCGGTGCTATGGAAGTCCCCTGCAAAGCCCATCGTGACCCCGTTTGCGGTGTTCACGGTAATGTAGGCATTACCTTGGGTCTGATCGCCTAGCAGAGGGTGCCATGTTTCATTGGCTGGAATGTCCGGCGATTGAATCGGCGGAAGCAGTGCATCCAGCACGCGCAGAAAGGCGGCGCGCTGGCTGTCAGTGGTGAAGATCGCTTCAATGCTGGTGAGGGGATTCTCAAACCAGTGCGGCTGTAGATTCCCGCCGTCGTCGAACAGTCCTATCGCTTTGCCAAGATCAAGAACCTCATTCCCGAGACCGTCGCTCATGCCGGCCCTCCGGTGGAGGCGAGTGTGGTCAATGCGCCTCCAGCATTCAGGCTGAGATTTCCGGCGGACGCAGAGAGCGCTCGCGGGGCCAGATCCCGCTCTGCGGCGTGATCATTCACGATGCCCATCAGACTCGACCAGACTGCGGACTGAAGCTGCTGACCCCAGCAGGATGCAAGCATGCCGCTGCCTTGCGGCAGTTCATCAGTCGTAGCCACAAGGCCACCTAGTTCGCCCTGGCCGCTTACAGCGAAGCTGCAAACCAGCGGAGTGCGTCCCGTTTGGTCGGTCTCAAGATCAACTGAGACCAGCACCATACGGTCGAGAATTCGAACCGATGTGGAATCGAGATGAACAAGAACTTCATTGCCGTGGTCGATCCATACGACCTTCGATAAAGCCGGTGAAGATGAATCGGAAGAAATTGGCACGCCATTTGCTGCGGTCCCCGCTAATCGCACCGTCAGATGAGTCGTAAGGTCCGACTCGCCAAGCTGATTGGGAATCTTGTAACCGGGCGGCGGAGGAGGTGGCGGTGGCTGAGGCGGCGGAGGTGCTGGTGGCGGCAGATGTTTCCTGAACAGACGCGCGAGTAGGAATCCGATGCAGATCCCCAGCACCAGGACGATCAAAAACACAAAGAGCACGAGGGCAGCAATCGCTCCCATAGCAACTCCGATTCGTTTTGATTTCAGACCAAGGGAAGTGGCGAATGTCGCATTTCTTATCGAGTGTTCACAAGAGTCGGGGAGGTCTGCGACGTAGTTGCAAGGAGAACAGCAAGCCCAAAAATTACACGTTCGCTTTGCCTCAAGTCAATAAAAATCGCGCATGGGCTGTTGAATTTTTGTTCAACTTAACTTTGGGTCAGGGGAAACTAATCATACATTCCTACTGTTCGGGAATCTGAGAATCGGATATGATGCCTAAAGCATTGGAGGGCGCATGGACTTCATCGAGCGAATCTTTGGAGTATCTCCAGACGGGGGCGATGGATCGCTGGAACGCCTGTACCTGGTCGCAATTGCCGCGACGATTGTTATGGTCTGCTGTTGGATTCGTTATCGCGCCAACAAGCTCAAACGAATCAAATCGGATCGGCAACAGTAACTAAATACTTGCTTCAACATCGACTGACTTAGTCGAAGCGCAGGCGTATGAATGAAGTTCGTTGAGATCAAGATCGTCGCCGGCGTTTGACGATGCCCACACAGGATTCAATCCGGAGATATAGATATCTCGACTCACTTGCGGAAGCTATGGACCCATTACATAAGTAATGGGATAATTATCTGGTTTTGTGCAGGCCAGAAGAATATTGATGACTCGCCACACAACCAATTGCTCGCATCTCAATTTCTTTTTTGAAGAAAAGAATATTCATAATTGAACGCTTCCAGTTATCATGTGCGAACAAACGATCGCTGAATGGGCGGAAGCAGTACTTCCCCGAGACTTCATAGTGCGCCTGCTCCGCTTATTAAGAGAGACCTCCCATGGGACAACGTCCATTAATACTCATTCACGGCTATTCTGCTGACGAGAAGGCATTTCACCCTCTGCGCGACAAACTTGAGAATGCTGGAATCGCTCTTGATTTCATCGACGTTTGCTCGTACGTCTCTCTCAACAACGAAATCAATATAAAGGACATTGCTGAGGGCCTCGACCGCGCATTTCGATACGATCCGCGCCTGAATGCAAAGTATGACATGGATTCGTGCGAGTTCGACGCAATCGTCCATTCCACGGGGATGCTCGTTATGCGATCGTGGCTTGCCAATTATGGCACCGTGGTTCGCGCCGCCAATAGTCGCCTCAAACGCCTCAAACATCTCATCGGAATTGCGCCTGCGACATGGGGCTCGCCGCAGGCGCATAAGGGACGTACGTGGCTGGGAGCGCTCGTCAAGGGGAACAAGCAGTTAGGACCTGATTTTCTCAACGCCGGTGACGCCGTCCTTGATGGACTTGAACTCGGAAGCAAATTCACCTGGGATCTTGCCCATGTCGATCTTATTGGCCCCGAACCCTTTTACGGCAGAGAGTCGAACACCCCCTACGTCGCCGTATTCATAGGCAACACGCCCTACAGTGGCCTTTCCAGCGTTGCCAACGACCCCGGAACCGATGGCACAGTTCGATGGGCCGGGTGTGGTCTCAACACCCGCAAAATCACCGTCGACCTCACCCGCTTTCCAAGCGATCAGAATGGCAATCCCGCTCAATGCAGGGTCTCGATGTCAGACTGGGCCGACGACAGAATCGACGTTCCGATCATCCCAGTGGACGGCAAAAGCCATGCCACGATTCTGTCTGATCCGGATCCGAAGATGGTGAGTTTGATCGCGGATTTTCTTCAAGTTGGTGACGTGAAGAACGATGGTGCGAAGCTGACGTACGATGCGTGGCTTCAGAGTGCCGCAGAATTCGGAAAGACAGGAAAACAAAAGATGCTCGATAATCCGGGCAAAGGTACATCTCAACTTGGCAAAGATATTCATGCTGTGTTTGGCCATCTTTTTGGTGCAGAACCCGATGCTCCGCTCGAAGGCTGGCAGGAATTTGTGGTGCATGCAAAGGATGAGCGCGGCGACGGGATCTCCGACTATCTTCTTGAAGTTCTGCGCAGTGTGAATGGTGTGGACGTCCCATTCCAGGAGATGTACACCGATGTGCACGCCTATCGAGCTGACCCAAGCTATAGGAGCTTTCACATCCGGCTACCGCAGGGAATCTGCGGTCCAGATATCCGACTTAAGATTCGTGTACAAGCCTCCTCCGGCACTGCGCTCATCGGATATCAAGGTTACACTGACTTGCATCCGGATCAGCAACCGTCAGCCTCCGGCGCCGAGCAAGGACAGAAGATGGATGCAGTGTCAGCCCCCGTCATCCTCGATGTCAAAAATCTTGGAAATGGCAATGCATCTCTCTTCCATCCGTTCACCACAACGTTGATAGAGCTCGTGCTGAGTCGCGAACCCCTCCCGCTGCAAACCGTGAGCAGCGTTCTCGAATTCGTTTGGGAAAAGCAAAACGAAAGCGGCCCCGCGTCAAATCAGGCTGGCACGTAATCAGCGATCGTAGTGATTCGTCTCGAAGCAGAGGCACTTCGAAATACTGAAAGGCAGTCCGCATGACACTCCTTCAAGAGTCTCAAGAGAACAGGCTTAAGTTTTTCGCCAACATTTTCAAGGGATACATGGGCATCATGCCTGTCGTTGCCGCAGCACTCGCTCCGTTGCTCACGGCGATGAATGTTATCCCGGCGTATGAGTCGCAGCGAAAACCTCTCGCCACCATTGCTGGAGTCTTGGGCTTCCTTCTGCTCGCGTGGCTCTTTTATGTGCGCAGAACCATCGCTTTGGGGAGCATCAAGCACGGATATAGATGGTTCTTCAATTCATGTCCGCTGTTCCTGATCGCGGCGAGCATTGCCTGTTATGTGAGTTATGCGAATACCATCGATAGCTCATTGGTCGGCACCGTCGGTGCGACATACACGCGGGCGCAGGCTCTCGGTAGTCACGAGCCTAGCGGCACTGCATCGCTGCAGCTGCAATTACTCTATCTTGGAATGTTTCTTTTTGCTGAAGCTGCCTTTGTCATGATGGCGCTGCGCGAATACGCCAATGATGTTCGCGGCATTTCAGAGCGTGAATGGATGTTCGGCTATCAGGATGGAACAGGACTACCGGAGGCACAACTGTTGCCGGAAACCCAGCAGGTCAATTCCCAAAATCCAAATGCGCCGCAATACCTTGGAACAGCGGATTCAATTGCGTCCAGGCATTAAGGGTCAGGAAGCATGCGCTTAAAGAACCTGGTTGACCATGACCGAGTCGTTCGATTCGTAGTGCTTCGCCATGCCGCTCCAACTGATATCCATCGCTCGATTTGAATTACTTCCAGCCAATGCAAATACAACTGCTATGCCCCAACCTCCTACAAATGAGGCATGTGTCTTTTTCGCAAAGTCCCCGAGCACACTTCTGAAGGCCTTTACCTTCTCTGTGAATATCGGATTCGAGTTGAAACCGTCCGGGGAAATCGTATCGAGAAGCGCCAGCAACTCCGCGAGTTTCGGTGCGACATTGAGCATCGCATCCGCCCACCAGCGGATAGCTATCCAGTCTGCTCCAATTGCTCCAAGCGTCGGAGGTGGCAGTTGGCTCAATTGCGGAATAGTTACAAAGGCATTTACATTCCCAGTCGAATCCATCGCATCCCAGATAGAATCGCTCGCGAGCGCCGTTCGGCGTTGAGATCCGCCCGGGTCGCCGGCATCGATCAGGGCAATCATTGTGTCCCTTCCGATTTGTTCAATCTGGGCGCGGGTTCTGGGTTGACGCAGACCAGCATCGGCGAAGAAAAGACTCAGAGCCTTGTCGGCGTCGTACTTCGCGGAAGCGAAGATGCGAGCGGCCGCAAATTCCGAGTTGGCCGCCACAGTCTGGTCCCATAGTTGCCGTTCATCGTCGTCGCGGATCAGGCCAAGCGCCGCACCAATAGAAATTTGATCCCTCATTGTTTGCTGCGACATCTTGTTGGCATAGAGAAAGTATGACTGTTGGATTGTGATTGCAGGCTGCACTCGCGAAGCAACAACTGAATAGCTTGCCGTCACCAGAAAATCCTGTGCTAATGCAAGTCTCACTTTGTCGGCATCGGCAGCGTACGGAGTGGCAGCAAAGCGAATGCGACTGGCATTCGTCTTGTCGGTCACGCTTACGTGGCCGTTCTCATCGCAGAGCATCGTGCAGGATTGAAGATAGGTACTACTTGCGGCAGAATTGTAGAGTCCGAAAAGATTGATTGTGAGCCCGCGCTTGTTTTCCTTTGCGTCTATAACTACATTTCTGATTTGCTTCGCATTCCCAAGCCGCGATAACAGCGTCCAATCACCCTGCAAGGCGGACTTCAGTGCGGCATCGGTTGCTTCCACGTTTCTAGCGCTCAGATCAACCTGGTAGATCACAGCGGCCTCATCTGAAATGACTGCCGTACAACTTCCGTTTACTGATGCTGAGAAATTGTGGTCGATGCTTGCCTTAAGAGCACTGTCCACGCTCGCCATGTCGTCGCCACCAATTCCGATAGCCGTGCTGTCAACGTCCGGAAAAATCTTCGCAAGAATCTTCTTGGCGAGAATGGTGGAGTCCTTATCCAACTCAATGCCTGCCGAGGTGGTGAAGCTTGCTGCCAGCACAGTTCCCTTCTTTTTGTAGACGCCAAGACAGAGAACCGTATCTGCAATCTTGTAAGTGCGCACCATCAGGTCGCCGCTAATAGCGACAGAGCCGGAAAGTCCCAGCGTTACTTCTGGCTGAACCTTGATAGCGTACTCGAATGGGAGATCGGCAGAGGCCAGCGCATTAACTGACACCGGCAACTCATAGGACCCCGCAAACGTCACGCTCCCGCTAATTTCGTTTGTGCAAACAATCCCGACCGGCAGATTGCGCAGCGCAGCGGAGCTCGACGCCAGATGAACTCCGTCCAACGCCATCTTCAACCCGTCAATTAGCGCTGGAAATCTTCCTCCCGTCGATTCAATCTTTGTGTAGGTCGTCAGCCCCACGCCGGCGGTGCCATCGACATTTATCCCAAAGCCTTCACCGGTGGCGTTCACGCTTGCATCAACCGACGCCTGCAACGAAATGCCGATCCAGCATTCGGTCGGCTTGATCACGATTTCGGGAGAGAACGGGTCGTTCGCGAAGAGTGTCTTGGCATCCGGTAACGCAATGGATACATCGACGGATGCGTTAGCTTCCGCCGAGAGGCCTGCAATGTCGCCAATCGACGCATTTGGACTCGAATAGGCTGCTTCGAATGTGATCTCAGCCAATTCTGTCTTATCGATAGGCTCTTGAATTTCATCGACGAATGAACCGGTCTGGCTGAGCAGACTAAGGAGTCTTCCCTTCGCCAGGAGAGAGTCATCTCGAAGGTCCACGATTGTGGAGTTCCCATTCTTGTCAGCAATTTGAATCTGAGCCACGTTATCCTCTCGGCCGTTTCAATATCTGATTGGTGAAGAAATAGGACGCGTCTTACCAGTTGAAGTAACTACATATATGACGGACTGCCTCGCACGCGATGAATGCTCTAGCTGTGCGAAATTCTCGCAATAGCCTGCTCGACCGCGATTTGCATTGTTCCCGGCTGGTCCTTTAGCTCTTGCTTTAGCAATCGATATTTTTCCAGTGACTCCTGCCGCTTACCCAAAATCTCCAGCAGATTTGCGTTGACGAATTCATGGACGATCCGGTGATCCTCTGCTTCGCCCTGCCCCATGTCGAGCCACAAATAGGTCTCCCATGCCTCATCTGCAGGTACGGCGGAAAGAGACTCTGCGAGTTTTCCATGATCCGTCACTAGCGGGTCAAAGCAGAAACTCAGGATACGTTTCTTGTAACCTTCGTCGAGAGGCTCACCAGATTTCCGCATATCGTTCGCGGCCTTCACCTGCGCCGCTCTTGACCCACGCCTTTCCAGATAAATAAGCCCGCCGATTTGCAACCGTCGAACGAAAGGGCGCGCCCGGCCGGTAGACACAGCAACGTCAAGATGATGCACAGCCTCACCAAAATCGCCGTGGTTCTGCAGCATCCAGTTGCCCAGCATCGAGTTGGCATAGACATTGAAAGGATCGGCAGCCAGTGCTGCGCGAAAATTCTGTTCAGCAGCGGCGCCAAACTCCCTTTCTGCAATGTGCTGGTTAAGCCAGTGGGCCCATCCAATGTGGGCCTGCACATCCGCTGTCTGCGTCCCTTTGCTGCGCGCGAACCCGGCATCGAGAACAGACATGATCTCATCGAGTGCCGGCCCGGCCTCACTCGCTGCGCTTTGGCCTTCCGGAACCAATGCGTGAAAGTCCTCAACCCAAAGCATGGTCGTGTTCAACTCCTGGTCCATAGCAGAACGATCTAATGGATCGGCCTTGAGAATTTCTTCATAGCTTTGAACTGACGCCTGATACTCTCCCTGCTTTGCCTGCGCTTGCGCAAGCGCAAATTTTGCTTGCCGCTCGGCCTGCTGCCTGTGGTGAGTTACAAACCATGTAACACCGCCGCCGACACTAGCGAAGAATCCAATCAGCGCGGTTGCTCCACCCACCCAGCCCATCACACGAGGCCACGCCGCCTTGGCGTCGAGCTCCAGCTTTTTAGCTTGTTCATCCACGAAATGTCTCCACGCCTCAATCGCGCATATTCGGATACGATATGCGCCTTTCAAATCAGGTCATCATTCTTTGCCGTTAACCAGTCCAATGAATATAACTGCCACATCGCTTCTCCCGGTACTCACGGCAGCCGTAGTTCTCTGCGGGCAAACAACTGAAACTCCTCAGAGTAAATAGGCTTGAGCGCCGTCCATGCGTCTCGCAGCAAAGTCACACGGCTCCACCTCCTGAACAGACACACCCACCCACCCGCATGGGGAGAAACGCGGTTGCCCGGGAACGCCAGTTGCAGATTTGTATAGACCGTATACATGAAATTCAACACGGAATTGGCAAATTGGCGAGCATACTGCTCGTCTGCATCGGTCCGCCCGTTCCAGGTAAGCTCGTCGGCTTCTGCCCAGGTCTTCTTGTCATTTAACGCTTCCGCAAGTCCTATCAGCTCGGTGCGTGCGCGAAGCTCGCTCAAGATCGCTTCATACTGTTTCAGGTGGTCGCCGAGATGCTTTTCCATCTCCGGAGTCGGCGGATACCAAACGGAATAAAGGCAATTGAAGAGATTCGAAATTTCCTCTTGACTCTTGACTTCATCCTGATCTGGCTGCAGAGCCGGCCGAATCGCCGTCATCGCAATGTGGTGCCCGAGTCGCCTGTAGCTCTCGAATTGCGTTTCCGTAAACCACTGGTTCGCTGTCGAGTCCTGAGGAAATTCTTCATGCTGCAATTGGTAAGCCAGCAGGTCCGAGGGCTCATCGCCAACGAGTGACGTCTTGATGTATAAGATTGTCCCCTTGTAACAATCGTCTGACTTTTCACCAAGGCATTCGCAAATGCTTGTGGTAGCTCCTTCCGTCTTCGTTCCTTGCCGCGGCGGAGGATAGTGAATTGTTCCCACGACACAATGCGCCTTGCTGCATCCGTTTGGCTGTTTCTGGAGCGGCCGGAAGTCCAAATCAATTTCCGCTCCAAAATCCGCTCGGCATCGATTGATCGCATTTCCCATTCCACAGAACCTTACATCTGCATCCTGCTCTGCATCGCATACGATAATGAATTTGCAACGGCGTCGCACAAGCTCGTAAAGACCCATATTTTCAAAGTGGCCGCCGTCGCTTAGGTTCACATAATTTGAAGCATCATTGACCGCTCCAAAAAGCTCCAACAGGAGATATTTGAGCGCAAACTTGGGTGTGGCCCTGATTTTGTCACTCCTCCAGTTGTTGGCCTTCCGCGGATTTGTAATCCACCAGCCAAGCCGCACATTGAAGAACGTCATGATGAAGGCCAATGCCGGATTGCTGTTGTATCCCTGATTGGGATTGAGAGCTGCACCGGAAATGGCCGCCACAGTATCGAGATGGATTCCGCCATTCCTGTACGCGTATTCCGGCGTCGGCACGTATCCGTTCAAGCTCACGCGCGCATTCTTTTTCGCATCGGTCCATCCAACGCTATATCCCGAGTACATTGGCGTGAATGCAAAGCTGGTTCCCTTGCGCTCCTGGGATGCAAGATCTCCGCCGGTCGTCAGATTTAGAGTTGTGCAAAGAATTGGAAACGGGCCATCATATTTTCCGGGTGGTCTTCCTTCCCATCGAAAGTTCTCCGGCAGCAAATCTTTCAGTAGTGGGGGATTCGCGTGTTCACATTGATCTGCTGTCTGCACTCGATTGCGGACATCGAAGCCTGTAAACGGATCGGGACGGCGGTTTGGAATCGTAGCGCCAAGATAGCATCGCCCTAGTCGATTCCGATAGAACGACAGCATTGAAAACTCGTTGATGTCTACACGTCGACCGAATACTCCTGCGATCAAAGCAGCAAAGGCAGCGCAAGCCAAAAGCACAGGTTTCCAGCTAAGCAGTTCCTTATCGCCACTTCCCAACAGGAATTCCAGTAACGCGTGGGCGCCGATCCAGTTTCGAATCTCGATGCAGTGAGGTGACTGCACAAGAAAGCTGGCCAACCAAGTCACTCCAAATGAAAGCACCACCAGCAAACTCAGAATAGCGATTGGAGCCGCCAACATAGCCAGCAGATCTGCCGGCCTGTAACCAAGCACCGAATTGTCTTTAGGCTTGCCGTCGCTTTTCTCACTCCACCCTGCAATGATCGTCACCAAATGTGCAATCACATAGGTTGCGAATGCGGAGAACTCGGCAGTGTGACCTTTTGAAATCAAATAAGAGACCACGTATGGCGCTAACAGCGCAATCGCTGTCAGGCCCATCCACACTGTGGCATATAGCATTGACCACGCGCGCAATCGTGCAAGCCACTCTCGCCGGCTATCCGCGTAATCTCTACCCAGGATTCCGATCGTTAGCTCCATGGCAATATACGGAACGCTCAAAAGCAATGCCGGTAGAAGGACGATCTGAATACGCCATGGATCTACGAGAATCTTCTCCGCGTCAACTCCAAGGTTGCCAATCTTACCGCTGACAAACTCGGCTATTTTTAAACTGCTCAACTGAAATACATACGCCATGGCACAAGCCACTCCCGTTGCTCCGCTCGCGCCAACTGAGAATCCCAACATTGCCAGCGACGGTCTAGCCGCCGCCACGCCCGTGTGAGCTTTAAATGCCTCTAGCGCTCCACCTGCGAACACTAGAACGAGGGCCACGACTAGAACCATCGCGCCGCCGATCCATGGCATCCACGGCGTCCACCATACGGCCTTTCCAAATTGCAGCCTGCACCAAAAGGTGGCCCAAACCGACAAACCGAGCCAGGGCAGAACAATGAAAGCTTGCACCTTGCCATTCCCCAGCAGCTTCTCGAGTAGGCGCCCCTCCAATTCGCGTTTCTTGTTGAGTCGTTCGATCCTCTTCTTTTTGTGAGCTTCGCTTTCCTCTCGAGGCTCCGGCTCCGGCGCGATATGCGACAACTGTGTCTGTCGCCGCAGATCAAGTGCAAGGAGCCAGATTGCGCATAGGCTTGCGCACCCCAGCAATAGCCCCACAATGAGCGTGCTCCATTCGCCTCTGCCACTGAGAAAGTTTTTGAATGAAACTTCTCCGTTCAGGGGCTGCTGTACCAGTAGGTTGATTACAAACAGTGCGGTTGCGAGGAATGTCACAATCGGAATCTGGTTCAACGTCGTGTTCCTCAACCAGATCGCGAATAGGGTCCATGTGTCAGCGCTTAAGATTCCGCGCTTCGGAGTCAGGTAGCTTGAGTAGCGTTGCAGCCACCTGATCTCTTCAGGCGAGCGCGGCGGGCATCCGGGCTCCGCTTGTGGAATCATCTTTTGCGCTACCTTGCGCAGACCACCTGGTTCCCTTAGCGTCCATGCCGCGAAAAACTCATGGATGTATCCCCCGCCTGAAACGGAAGATAGGTAATCAATAAAGGGCAAGATTCCCAATTGGGCCAAGCCTTGAAGCACGCCCAGGTTGAAAGTCGCGCTCCTTATGCCTCC
>Ga0265342_10001503_pt1 | contig 21610 bp, 19 predicted proteins | sample 4CB327metaG_FD_203125 | JGI IMG/M metagenome (GOLD analysis project Ga0265342, IMG submission 203125) | Rhizosphere microbial communities from Carex aquatilis grown in University of Washington, Seatle, WA, United States - 4-CB3-27 metaG | ecosystem: Host-associated > Plants > Roots >... | reverse complement strand
CGGAAAGACCCATGGCGCCGGCGATGTGAACCTGGTGGGGCCGAACCCCGAAGCCGCCAGCATCGAGCTGCAGGGCCTTGGCTGGAAGAGCAGCTTCGGGACCGGCAAGGGCAAAGACGCGATCGGCAGCGGCCTGGAGGTCACCTGGTCCCAGACGCCGACGAAGTGGAGCAACGCCTTCTTCGAGAACCTGTTCGGGTACGAATGGGAGCAGAGCTTGAGCCCCTCCGGTGCGCACCAGTGGGTCGCCAAGGGCGCCGAAGCGACCATCCCGGACGCGCACGACCGGTCGAGAAAGCACGTGCCGACCATGCTGACCACCGACCTGTCGCTGCGCTTCGACCCGGCTTACGAGAAGATCTCGCGCCGATTCTTGGCCAATCCGGGCGAGTTTGCGGACGCCTTTGCCCGAGCGTGGTTCAAGCTGACCCACCGGGATATGGGTCCGCGTGCGCGCTATCTCGGACCGGAGGTTCCCGCCGAAGAGCTCATCTGGCAGGACCCCATCCCTGCCGTTGACCACAAATTGATCGATGCGGGGGACATCGCCGCGCTCAAGGCAAAGCTGCTGGCTTCCGGCCTCTCGGTGTCAGAGCTGGTGTCCACTGCGTGGGCGTCGGCGTCGACCTTCCGTGGCTCCGACAAACGCGGTGGCGCAAACGGTGCCCGGATTCGCCTGGCGCCTCAGAAAGACTGGGAAGTCAACCAGCCAAAGCAACTCGCCAAGGTGCTGAGGACACTCGAGGGCATCAGGGACGAATTCAACAAGGCCCAGGCTGGGGGCAAGAAGCTCTCACTCGCCGATCTGATCGTGCTCGGGGGCTGCGCAGGCGTCGAGCGGGCGGCAAGCAACGCCGGCCACAAGGTAACCGTGCCGTTCACGCCTGGACGCATGGACGCCTCGCAAGAGCAGACCGACGTGGCGTCCTTTGCCGTGCTGGAGCCGATTGCGGACGGATTCCGCAACTACCTCCCGGGCAAGCACGGCGTGTCCGCCGAGGAGCTGCTCATCGACAAGGCACAGCTATTGACGCTGACCGCGCCCGAGCTCACGGTGCTCGTGGGCGGCTTGCGCGTGCTTGGCGCCAATGCGCAAGGGTCCAAACACGGCGTCTTCACGAAGAAGCCGCAGGCCCTGAGCAACGACTTCTTCGTGAACCTGCTCGACATGGCCACCGAATGGAAGCCGATGTCGGATGCCAAGGACGTGTTCGAGGGGCGCGATCGCAAGACGGGTGAGCTGAAGTGGACCGGCACCCGCGTCGATCTCGTCTTCGGCTCGAACGCGCAGCTGCGCGCCCTGGCGGAAGTCTATGGCAGCTCGGACGCGCAAGAGAAGCTCGTCCAGGACTTCGTGGCGGCGTGGAACAAGGCGATGAACCTGGATCGATTCGACATCTGATCCCTGCTATATCCTGGCCGCTCCGCCTCGGCCTGACATGACCTGCAGATGCGCTCCGGTGAAGGAAAGATGGCGCTTAAGGCGGTTTCTATGCTCCGCCTGAATCTCCGGGGCACGAATGGCATCCCAACACGGATCCATCAATTGGGAGTTTCCGAGCCAGGAGCACACGAATTTGCGTTCGAGATGCCTCAACTCGATCTTCCCTGCTTAACGCGATCTTCTCCGAAGGAAAAACTGATGATTTCAGCGTGTAGGACTGCTTCGGTCTTCATGTCCTTGGTTTTGCTGGCGACGATTGGATGCGGTAGCAACACCTCGACCGGCGGGGCAGGCGGCGGTCCCGGCACTGGGGGCGTGGGTGGGAGCGGGCCATCGAAGGACGCCGGGGTCGTCAGCTCGGGCGGCGTGGGCACTGGTGGGTTGGGTTCAGGAGGTGTGGGTTCAGGCGGCCGCGGCTCAGGCGGCGTGGGCTCAGGCGGAGCTCTCGATGCCGCTCACGATGTGGCGGTGCCACAGCCTGATGCTGCGGCCGATCTGCCGGCCAAACCGGACGTCGGTGCCGGTGGTGCGGACGTCGGCGCTGCCGGCGATATGGGTGGCGCAGCGGGTGGTGCCGCGGGGAATTCCGGGGACACTGCCGGTGCGGCGGATGGCGCATCCGAGGTTGGTGGAACGGCGCCGGTCGTTCTCGCTAACGTCAAATCCGCTTTCGCAATTGCCATCGATAGCACCTACGTTTACTGGAAGGGCATGGACGGACTCGTCATAACAATCGGGAGGGTGCCGAAAGCCGGGGGAACGCCCACCACCATTTACAATTCAGTTTCGAATCCGTCACTGGGTTGGGGTTCATTGGGAGCAATCGTCGTGGACAGCACGAGTGTCTATTTCGACCAGGATACGTGCTGCGGCGAGATCAATGCCATTCTGAAAGCAGCTAAGGACGGAAGCACCACTAACGGGGCTGCACCCGCAGTCGCCCAGACCACTTCGACAGCTGGAGAAACTAACGACATAGTTGCGGACAGCACGACGCTCTATTTTGTATTCGGAAATGGCATATACAGCGTACCACTCGCTGGCGGAGGCCAACGGACCGTGGTCGATCCGACGGGAGCGAGTCCAGTCGATCCGGTGAGCGGGAAGCCTACCGGGTTCCCGTCCATCACGGGTATGGCCAAGGACGGGACTAAGGTGTACTACGTGGCCAACGGGTACTTGTTCAGCGTCCCTGTCGCAGGGGGAACGCCCGCTATCCTCATTCCGAAAGAAAGCAGCGACGCGAGTGATCCGAGTGGCAATACGCCCGTCGTTGGGGCCGGAGCCGGCCAGCATGTCTCCGTGAACGGCGCCTTCGTATACTGGACCAATGCACTGTCTGTGTACAAACTGTCGGTTCAAGGTGGAACCCCGACCGTCTTGGCGACGTTTTCAACGAACGGTGACGACTATTCAGGAGACGCCATTTCCGACGGGACCAATGTTTATTACCTACTGGATAGCGACCTGTGGAGGGTTCCAGTGGAGGGCGGTACGCCGGTCAAGGTGGTCACCGATGGCAGGTATGCCAGGAGCCTCGGGCCCGGGCAGGATCCCGGGGGCTTTCCGATCGCTGTAGATGATACGAGCGTTTATGTCGTCGCGAACAGTTTGGGGCAGATCATCAAAGTCGCGAAGTGATTTTGAAAAGAATGACCCTGCTGCGAGCCCGCGGTGCAGCCCGGGCTCGCGGGCGACGGCCCGACGTTGTTCGCGGGGCTATCGAAGCGCACAAGGTCCTCACAGTGTGTTACTGTTGTGGACCATGAAGAGAACAATGGCAGAGGCGTTGGCTGTCTTCTGGCTGGCGGGTCTGGGGGCTTCCTGCGACGGCCAAGGCTTGCGCTCCGGAGGTTCCCCGCTAGACCTCTCCACCTGCCAAGAGAACTGGCGTGTGCTGCTACAAGATTCGGGAACCGACTGGACCATAACAACCGACCTGAACGGTTCCGGACTCAGCTGGAGCAATGGCCAGTTGTACTTCGAGCATCGGGACTCGGCATGGACCAACCCGGGGACCCTTGCCAGCATCTCCGCCTCTACGCCAGTCGGGTCCTACACCGACCTTGTGCCAGTCGATTCCTCCTCGTGGTGGATCGAAGACCAGCAAGTGATCTACGTGAGCGGCGCCTACCTGCTCTACAGTGTGCCACTGGCAGGCGGCACCCAACCCACCTTGCTTGTGGACCTCGCCCAAGACTCCCCGGATCCCTTCTTCATCAATTTCGTCCTCGATACTGAGGCCATTTACTGGGTTAGCCTGCAACAGGTTCCGTCGGATGCTTCGGGTTGGTACACGACAACCGGCTGGAGCGTGTGGCGAGCCCTGCGCGCCACTGGGGAACGGCAGCAGCTGGCGATCATGCCGGTCTTGTACGCCCAGTCGGGTTTGGGGGCCAGTCTGGTCCTGACTCGCGATGCGGTGGTGGTCTATGATGGAATTCAAGGGCTCACCGGAACGCTCTTCGTTGTGCCCAAGGCGGGCGGCGGCCCTGTTGCGTTGCCTTCCCCTTCCTCCGCATCCTACCGGATGCTCGGGACCAGTTTCGAAGGCGTCACCCTGTGGCAGACGTCGGCATCTGGGCGGGACGGTTACCAAATCTGGCGTTCGACCAGCGATGGCGCTGCGCTTACGCCATTCTGGACCGACATGGCCTCGACAATGTCTGTGACCAATGCCTGGTCCGACGGCGACGGCGGCTGGTACCTGGCTGCATGGGAATCCACCGATGCGACGATGAACTTCGCTTCGCAACACACGACGCTCTGGAGCCTCGACAAGTCAGAACATGGCGCCCGCCTGGCATGCAACCCTTTGGGCAACATGACCAGCGAACGCTCCGCCGCGCTTTCTCCCACGGCAGTGTTCCTGCTCGACTCGGACGATTCTCGCCAGGTCAGGTCCATCGTCTCCATCGCGCACTCTAGGTTGTAGGTGAACAGCACAGGCTTGGCGGCGAGTAGCGGCGGGAAGGAATTCGGCCATACTCCCAAGTCATGGGACCGCTTCGGTATTCCATCAATGTCACCTTGGACGGGTGCTGCGATCATCGTGTGATGATCCCGGACGAGGACTTGCATCGTCACGCGGCCGAGAACCTCGCCCAGGCCGATGCCCTCCTCTTCGGCCGGGTGACTTACGAAATGATGGAGGCGGCTTGGCGGGCGCCGAAGGGGACGGGAGCACGGCCCGATTGGATGCTACCCTGGATGGAGCCCTTCGCCCGGACCATCGACGCGGCAAAGAAGTACGTCGTGTCCAGCACCCTGGATCGGGTCGATTGGAACGCGGAGCTCGTGCACGGGGATCTGGGGACGGCCGTTCGGCAACTCAAGCAGGAGTCGGGTAGGGGACTGCTGGTGGGGGGCGTGAAGCTCCCGCTGGCGTTGGCGGAGCTGGGATTGATCGATGAGTACGAGATCGTGGTGCATCCCCGGCTGGCGGGCCATGGTCCGACATTGTTTGCGGGGCTATCGAAGCATATCGACTTGAAGCTGGTGAGCCGGCTGGCGTGGAGCTCGGGGGTGGTGGCGATGCGATATGAGCCGAGAAGGTAGCCATTGCCCATGATCCCCGAGCGAGGGTAGTTTCGAGTCGGCCCCAACGTCCGGAATTCGGGGTGACCCAGCATGGGCCGTACGCCGTCGTTCGTCACCCCATGTACGCAGGAGGCGGGCTGCTGGTTCTTGCTACCCCGCCCGCCCTCGGGTCCTGGGCGGGCGCTCCCGATGTCCCTTGGAGTGCTGCTTGTCCTCGTCGCCCGCATTCTAGACGAGGAGAGATTTCTGTCGGCAAACCTCGCCGGCTACGAGGATTACCTGCGGAAGGTTCGCTATCGCCTGGTGCCGTTCGTATGGTAGCGCCCCTGCAGGACCTATTCAGCCTTCCGGGCGACGCGCGATCAAATCGATGATGGCCGAGCGTCCTTGGTGGCGTTCCCCTTCGTCCAGGTCGCGCTCGTACGCTTCGATGCGAAGAAGCTCCCAATCGGCAAACGCCGCTCGCAACAGCTCCTCGGTGTATAGCTGTTCCGCGACCGGCGGCCCTCCCGTCCGGTACTCGATCTGCTTCGGCGTGTAGCCGTGGAGCAAGACGACGCCCCCGGGCCGGACCGCGCGCTTCATCCCCGCAAATATCTCGTCCCGGAAGGCAGGCGGTGCGAACTGAATGAAGACGGCCACGACCGCATCGAGCTCCGCCTTGGGCCACCGCCACCCCTGCAAATCCAAATGTCGAAATTCGACGCTCACGCCGCGGGCGTCGGCCAGCTTCCGCGCCTTGGCAATGCCTGCCTCGGCGATGTCGGTAGCCACCACGCGATGGCCCATCTCGGCCAGAAACACCGAGTTGCGACCCTCCCCGTCGGCGGGCACCAGCACGCGCGAACCCGGGGGGATGTAGTGTGCGTTGTCCACCAGGAAAGCCGCGGGGCGGGTACCAAAGGCGTACGACTCGCCCGCAAAGCGGCCATTCCAATAATCCTGATCGTTCGAAGGCATGGCTTCCTCGCATACGATTGTAGTTCCCGGCGCCCTTCGCGGCCAGCGGGTCGGTCCCGAACGTGCGCGAGTCCGGCCGGGTGTTTTGTGGTAACCGTCGGGACCAAGCTGTCATCAGAGCGCGTACGAACAGAGTCGGTACGCAAAGGGCAGGGGTGGGCCGCTTTCTTAAACACCGAAGGTGGGCCGCCAGCCGAGTCAAATCAACATTCAGGAGACACCTATGAAGAAAAGGTCGAGTTTGATCCTCATCGCATTCATTGCCACTGGCTTTGCGGGGCTAGCCTGGGCAGCCAAGAAGGAAATCGCCACCATGGTACCCGCGGATCTGAAATGGGTTGAGGTTCCAAAGAGCGGCGGCGTTCAGGTCGCCAACGTGTCGGGCGACATCATGAAGGGTGCCTACGCCGCGTTTGCCAAGATCCCGGCGGGGCAGATGCATCCGTTGCACACGCACTCGAAAGACACCAAGGCAGTCGTGGTGTCCGGGACCTTCCTGCTCACGGCCGAGGACGGTGTCGAGAAGAAGCTTGGCCCCGGTGGCTACTTCTTCGTGCCGGGCGGACTCAAGCACACGAGCGGCTGCGCCGCAGGGGCGCCGTGCCTGCTGTTTCAGGAGGGCCCTGGCGCGTTTGACATGAAGCCGGTCGAGGCCAAGGCCGCCGAAAAGAAGTAGCCTACACGCCGCTCAATCCAAGCCGGCGTCGGCTGAGCCCGGAGCGCTCCCGGCATTAATCACGTGGCGTGCAGTGAAGGTTCCGGGATGGCCACCGACCCAGCTACCGTTCACGAGCTGGTCGGTCGATGGGTCGTAGGTGGCGACGTCGTTCTCCAAGACGACGCCGCCGTGGCTATTAGCAAGGGCCTGACCGTTCCAACGGACCTGGCGTGTGGCCGAAACATAGGTCCCCGTGTAGCTCTCGGTGGTCGAATATTGCCCGTTGGTCGAGAACCAGTTCATCGTGGCGGTTAGGGTCGCGCCGCCGCACGCCGTTATGACCGAGTTGAAGGTCACGTTGCTGCCGTCCCAAACGACACCCGCTGAATCGGTGCAATTGTAATAGATCCAATACCCGGTCGTCAGGTCGGGAAGTACCTCGACGGGAGCCTCGCACGCATCTGGTGACGCGTCCTGGGACAGAGCACTGCCTGCGGTGTCTGCTGCGGAGGGGGAGTCGTACGACGCGCTCGGGAGAAGATCGGGCACGGCTCCGGACGCCAAGTCCATCTTGGCTGAACCATTTGCGGCATCAGCGTTGCCGCCGTTGCTGCTGCACCCACCCCAGAGTAGCGAGACAGTGGCGAGCGAAACAGAGATGGAAAGACCGATTCGAGCCCGTGCGAGCATTAGTCATCTCCTGGATACGGCACCGTTACAGAGTCTTCCTGGCGGCGAATCAATTATCAGTACTGCCTTAACTAAGATTCCCCGCCTAGCAGTTGGTTGCGCGCAAGGTTCCCCAAGACACACGAAAGCCCGCCGCCTGCCGCCCCCGCAGTCCTTGAGGGGCCGGCCCGCGACGGGCTCTGTGTTTCTGTCAGCTAGCTCTTCGAGCAGCGACTACATCATGCCGCCCATGCCGCCCATGCCGCCCATGCCGCCCATGCCGCCGCCGCCGCCGGGCGCGTGTGGAGCAGCCTTCTCGTCTTTGGGCTTCTCGACGATCATGGCTTCCGTGGTGATGAGCAGCGAGGCCACCGAGGCGGCGTTCTGCAGGGCCGAGCGCACGACCTTGGTCGGGTCGATGACGCCAGACTCGAACAGATCTTCGAACTCGTCGGTCTGCGCGTTGTAGCCGTAGCCACCTTTGCCTTCGCGCACGCCCTGGACGATGATCGAGCCTTCCTTGCCGGCGTTTGCAGCTATCTGGCGGCACGGCTCTTCGCACGCGCGCTTGATGATCGACACGCCCACTGCCTGCTCGTCGCTAAGCTTGTCCAGCTTCTCCATCGCGGCGACCGCGCGAATGAGGGCCACGCCACCGCCGGGAACGATGCCTTCCTCGACCGCTGCGCGGGTCGCGTGCAGGGCGTCCTCGACGCGGGCCTTCTTCTCCTTCATCTCGGTCTCGGTGTAGGCGCCCACCTTGATCACGGCAACGCCGCCCACCAGCTTGGCCAGACGCTCTTGCAGCTTCTCGCGGTCGTAGTCGGACTTGGTGTCCTCGATCTGGCCGCGCATCTGCTTCACGCGGGCTTCGATGTCGGCCTTCTTGCCGCCGCCGTCGACCACCGTGGTGTTGTCCTTGTCGATCTTGACCGTCTTGGCCCGGCCGAGATCCTTGAGCGTGATGTTCTCGAGCTTGAGGCCGAGATCCTCGGTGATGGCTTGGCCGCCGGTGAGGATGGCCAAATCCTTCAGCATCTCCTTGCGGCGATCGCCGAAGCCGGGCGCCTTGACCGCGCACACCTGCAGGGTGCCGCGCAGCTTGTTCACCACCAGGGTGGCCAGCGCCTCGCCCTCGACCTCTTCGGCAACGATGAGCAACGGCTTGCCCGAACGTGCGACCTGCTCGAGCACGGGCAAGAGGTCCTTCATGTTCGACAGCTTCTTTTCGTAGATCAGGATGTACGGATCGTCGAGCTTCACTTCCATGCGCTCGGCGTCGGTCACGAAGTACGGCGACAGGTAGCCGCGGTCGAACTGCATGCCCTCGACCACGTCCAGCGTGGTCTCCATCGACTTGGCTTCCTCGATGGTGATGACGCCTTCCTTGCCCACCTTCTCCATGGCCTCGGCGATCAGCTTGCCGATGGCCTCGTCGCCGTTGGCGCTGATGGTGCCGACCTGGGCGATGTCCTTCTGGCCTTTGGTGGCCTTGGACAGCTTCTTTAGGCCCTCGACGATCTTGATGACCGCGATGTCGATGCCGCGCTTCAGCTCCATCGGGCTGTGGCCGGCGGCGACCATCTTGGCGCCTTCCCGGTAAATCGCCTGGGCAAGCACCGTCGCGGTGGTGGTGCCGTCGCCGGCGACGTCGGAGGTCTTGGAAGCAACCTCGCGCACCATCTGGGCGCCCAGGTTCTGGAATCTGTCTTCCAGCTCGATCTCCTTGGCAACGGTCACGCCGTCCTTGGTGACCGTGGGAGCGCCCCAGGACTTCTCGATCACGACGTTGCGTCCGCGCGGGCCCAGCGTGGCCTTCACTGCGTCGGCGAGGGTATTGACGCCGATGAGGATCTGGGATCGGCCTTGTTCGCTAAAAAGAATCTCTTTGGCAGCCATTATGAAATCTCCTTGCTTTCTTTCGTCGTGGAATCGGGTTTCTTACTTTTCGATTACGCCCAGCACCTCGTCCTCGCGCAGGATGATGTGCTCGACACCATCGAGCTTGATCTCGTTGCCGCTGTACTTGCCGAACAGGATGCGGTCGCCCTTTTTCACTTCCAGGGCGCGTACACCACCTTTGTCATTCGGCTTACCGCCGCCCACCGCGATGACCTCGCCCTCGGCGGGCTTCTCCTTCGCGCTGTCGGGGATGATGATACCGCCCTTCGTCTTCTCCTCTTCGGCGACGCGGCGAACCAATATGCGATCATGAAGCGGGCGAACTTTCATCGAATCTTGCCTCCGTGAATTTGATGGATTGGCAGGTTTTCAGTGCAGCCGGGCGGAGCCCGCCAGCACTCACGCGCGGTGACTGCCAATGGTAGGCCGCCAATTTATGCACGAACCCGGGTAAGTCAACCCGCCCGCGGTCGATTTTCAGCCAAGGCGCAGGTTGTCGATCAGGCGCGTCGTGCCAACAGACGCGGCGACCAAAATGACTGCGGGGCCCGCGATTCGGTCGATGGGCCGGAGACTTTCGGCGTCGCGAATCTCCAAATAGTCGATGCGATCCACCCCTTTTTCGACGAGCGAGCGAGCTTCCGCGGTCAGCGCTGAAACGCTGCGCTCGCCCGCCGCGCTCCACTGCTTGGCGGCACACAGGCCTTTGTAGATAAAGGTCGCCCTGGTCCGGTCTGCCGGCGACAGATACGCATTGCGCGACGACATGGCCAACCCGTCGGGCTCGCGCACGGTAGGATGGCCGATGATTTCCACTGGCATGTTCAAGTCGGAGACCATGCGGCGAATGACCGCGAGCTGCTGAAAGTCCTTCTCGCCGAACAAAGCCACGTTCGGCCGCACGATGTTGAGCAGCTTGCACACGACGCTCGCGACGCCGATGAAGTGCCCTGGCCGGCTTTCGCCGCACAGGCCCTGCGAGACCTCGCGAACGTCGACGTAGGTCTGGTATCCCGCGGGATACATGTCCTTCGCGTCGGGCACGAACGCCACCTCGGTGCCCGCGCTGCCCGCTTTCGCCAGGTCGCCCGGCAGATCGCGAGGATAGCGCGCCAGATCTTCCTTGGGGCCGAATTGCGTCGGGTTCACGAAAATGGACAGTGCCACCACGCCGCCGTGCGAGCGTGCCGCCGAAAGCAGCGACACGTGCCCCGCGTGCAGCGCGCCCATGGTAGGCACAAAGGCGATGCGCTTTCCGGTCGCCCGAACCGCGTCGGACCACGCGCCCATCGCCACCGGCGTGCTTATGACTTCGACCTTGGACATGGCGAAGTTCTGGCACAAGTTGGGCTTGTGTGAAAATACCGCGTTGCCCTACCGAGCCAGAGAACAGCGATCTATTTTCGCCCGGTCGCCTTGAGCAGTTGGGCCCGAGCGATGTAGAGCTGGTATTCCGATTGGACGCTTTGGGCTGCGGCGTTGGTTACGGCCACCTGCGCGTCGCCCAGCTCGATCATGTTGCCCACTCCCGCCTGGTAGCGCCCCTCAGCCAACCGCAGCCGATCGCGGAAGTTGCTCAGTGCCTCGGCGGCAGAAATGATCGAGGCTTTCGCCGCACGGATGCTAAGGCGCGCCTGCTCGACGTCGAGACGGACCTGAAGCCGCTGGCTCTCCACCTGAGCTTGGGACTGCGCGAGCTGTCCCTCTGCCTGATGGATTTGCGCTCGGATGGATCCACCCTGGATCAACGGAATACCAAGCGAGACTATGCCGCTGAAGTTCCACGCGGTTCGATCGATCTCGGGACCAGCGTCATTGAGACTGCCGCTCAGGCCCAGACTGGGCCAGTTCATGTCGCGGGCCGACTGCAGGCTCAGTTCTTGACTACGCATGGTTAGCCGCAGGTTCAGCATCTCCGGTCGCTTCTGCTTTGCTTCGTCAACCAGGCCATCCACAGTGCCATCCTCACCTTCGACTGGCGGACATTCATCATCGGACAGGTCGTACTCGATCGAGCGCTCCACGCCCATGGCTTGGTTGAGAGTTGCTCTAGCGAGAGCGTAGTTGTTATCGGCCGTGATCAACTGAAGCTCGGCAGTAGCGCGATCAGCGCGCGCTTGTGTGAGATCGATTGCCGGGTGGGTGCCGACCTCGACGAAACCTTTGACCTGCGCCAAGTGCTTCTCCTGATTGGCCAGGGTCTCGCGTGCGACGTCAACCAGGTCTTTTGTCGCGCGGGCGGTGAAAAAGGCGAATCTTGTGTTGTAGTCGATTTGCGCCTCTGTGATATGGACGCTCTCCTCCGAGGCATCGGCGTTGACTTGTGCTGCCTTCCACTTGTTGATGGTCTCTCCGAAGTCGTAAATCATTTGGCTGGCGCTAAGCCCAACATTCCATTTGGCGTAGGTTTGGAAGGAAGATACCGGCGCGGCTGAGCTGTTCGGATTGGAGCCTCCTGGCGATGGAACGTAGTTGTTCGTTCCACGCGCGTACGAGGCTTGGCCGTTGAGCTGCGGCAAGAGCGCGGCGCGTGCCTGTTCTGCTGCCCCGACAGCAGTCACAACGTTGCTTCGCGCCACGGCAAGTGCCGGCTGGCGCGCGCGTGCGGAGCGCAAGGCTTGCGCCAGTGTCAGCACACGCACAGAGGTGACGTCGTCGGCCGGCGCTGCCTCCGGTTCCCCAGCGCGCGCCAAGTCCGTCCACGCGCTGATCGCAATCACGGCAATCGCAAGAAATCGAAGTGTCATGCTCGCCTCATTCGAACCTCAGGGCGTCGATAGGATCCAGACGCGACGCCTTCATTGCCGGGTAGAGGCCAAAGACCACGCCCACCAGGCCCGAAAACGAAACCGCGATGACGATGATGTCGACGCGAACCAACACTGGCCATCCCATCTGGCCGGCCAGAAGATTGGCCCCAAGCAACCCGATCACAACCCCGATGACGCCGCCGAAGAACGACAACGTCAGCGCCTCGACGAGAAATTGCGCCAGCACGTCGAGCGGCCGCGCGCCCACCGCCATGCGAATGCCGATCTCGCGCGTTCGCTCGGTCACGCTGACCAGCATGATGTTCATGATGCCGATGCCGCCCACCAAAAGCGACACGAAGGCGATGCTGGCGAGCAGCGACGTGATCGTGTTCACGCCCTCTTGTTGAGCGGTCGCCATTTCGGTCAGGTTGCGGATGGAGAAATCGTCGTCGCCGCCGATGGGAATGTGGTGTCGGTCGCGTAGCAGGTTCCCGATCTGCTTTTCCGCCCGTGGCGTGTCGTCGCTGCTGGTCGCGCTGACCATGAGCATGCCAGGTACGAATTTCTGCAGACCGCCCTGAATCTTGGCCTGAAACGTGGTGTATGGCATGAACACCACGTCGTCCTGGTCCTGGCCGGTAACCGATTGCCCCTTGCGAATGGCCACGCCAATCACCTGGAAGGGGAAGTTCTTGATCCGCACCGTCTGACCGACCGGATCGGCACTCCCACCGTACAGCTTCTCGACCACGGTCTGTCCCAGCACGACCACCTTGGTGCCGCCCTCGATGTCCGACGGACTGATGTTGCTTCCGCTCGCAACCGGCCAATCCTTGATCGCGAAGAATTCGGGCGATACGCCGTAGACGCTGGTGCCCCAGTTCTGGTCCTCGCTGATCACCGAGGCCGACCCGCGCAATTGTGGCGTGACGTAGCGAACGGCATTGCATTCAGTGCGCATAGCCTTCAAATCGTCCCAGGTCAGCGTCGGCAAGCTGCCGAAGCCGCCGCGCGCACCGCCCGAGGTGGTGCTGCCGGATAGAACAATCAGTAGGTTCGAGCCCATCGACGCAAATGCTTCCGCGACCTTGGCTTTGGCGCCTTCGCCGATCGCCACCATGGCGATAACCGCGGCCACGCCGATGACCACGCCCAACGTGGTCAGAAATGAGCGCAGCTTGTTGCGCAGAAGCGCACGAATGGCGACGCGGAAGACCTGGAATGCGTTCATGGGACTCCCGCCTTGAAGGACTCGGCGGCGGCGGCAGCCACATCGGCGAGCAGCGGCGTTTGGCGCCGATCGCTCTGCACCAATCCGTCGCGCATCACCACCACGCGCGAGGCGTAGCGCGCGATGTCCGGCTCGTGGGTCACAAGCAGAAGCGTGATGCCGCTGCGACCAAGCTCCTGAAACAGCGCCATGATCTCGACGCTGGTGCGCGAATCGAGGTTGCCAGTGGGCTCGTCGGCGACCATCAGATGCGGACGCGCCACCAGCGCCCGCGCGATGGCCACCCGCTGCTGCTGACCGCCGGACATCTGGTTGGGATGGTGGTGGGCGCGGTCGCCCAGGCCCACGCGGTCCAGCGCCTCACGCGCACGCTTGTGGCGCTCGCGCCCGGAAACGCCCGCGTACAGAAGCGGCAGCTCGACGTTTTCCTGCGCACTCGTACGCGAAAGCAGATTGAAGCTCTGAAACACGAATCCGAGAGTGCGATTGCGCACGCGTGCGAGCTGATTGCGGTCCATCGTCGACACTTCCTGCCCGGCCAGGTGGTAGCTGCCGCGGGTCGGCCGGTCGAGACAGCCGAGCACGTTCATCAAAGTCGACTTGCCCGACCCCGACGGTCCCATGACGGCAACCGATTCACCCTCGGAAATGGTGAGCGAAACGTCGCGCAGGGCGTGCACCTCCACGTCGCCCATGCGATACACCTTGGCAATGTGCTCGACCTCGATAAGCGCGTCGGCCATGACGTGATCCTAGAACGGCCGGGGCGGACCACCGCGGCCCGACGGCGCCGGAGCCGGCATGCCGGGCAGGCCGGGCTTGAAGGTGCTGCCCGTGTAGGTGGCATCGGTGATGACCTGATCCCCTTCCGCCAGCGCGCCCTCGCTCACCTCGGTCTTGGTTCCATCGCTGGCGCCGACTTTGACCTTGATTGAGCTCGGCACACCTTGGCTCAGCACCCACACCGACTTGCGATCGGGAGTATCGTCGGGCTTGCCACCGCCGGATCCTGTCCCTCGCTGGCGGCCGGCGCCGTCTGGCCTTGGCGTGGTCGCCGCCGGCGCGCCGCCGACTACGGCGCTGTCCCCGGCATGCCCGCGCTTGCCGTCCGTCTTCATCGCACCCAAGACCTCGGGGCTGGGGCGAAAGCGTAGCGCCGCGTTCGGAACCCGCAGGACGTCGTCGCGGTTGGCGAACACGAAGTTCACGTTGGCGGTCATCCCGGGCTTCAGCTTCAACTCGGCGTTGTCGACGTCGATGACCGCATCGTAGGTCACCACGTTTTGCACCGTCTGCGCGGCGTTGCGGATCTGGCGAACCTTGCCCTTGAATCGTTCGCCCGGATACGCATCCACCACGAAGGTTGCGTCCATGCCCGCGGTCAGCTTGCCCACGTCCGCCTCGGCCACGCTGGTGTCGACCTGCATCTTGCGCAAATCTTCGGCAATCACGAACAGCGTCGGCGCCTGGAGCGACGCCGCAACGGTCTGGCCCACGTCCACGCTGCGAGAAATGACCACGCCGTCCGTCGGTGAGATGATGCTGGTGTACGCCAGATTCACGCGCGCCTGATAGAGCGAGGCCTTCGCCTGTTGCAGCTGTCCCTCGTTTACCGCGATCTGGGCCTTGGCAGCGGCCAAGTTCGCCTTGGCCGTGTCGTAGTCGGCGGGCGCCACCAGCTTGCGTTCGGCAAGGGCCGCTTGGCGCTTGAAATCGATCTCGGCTTGGTCGGACTGCACCTTGGCCTTGAGCAGATTGCCCTCGGCTGCGGCGAAGCTCGCGCGCGCCTGTTCGAGCGAAGCCTGGAAAAGCTGCGGATCGATCTTCGCGATAAGCTGCCCCTTCTTCACCGGGGAATTGAAGTCGACCAGCAGTTGCTGAATCCGCCCCGAGACTTGGCTGCCCACCTGCACGGTGACCAGCGCCGACAGCGTCCCGGTGGCGGTCACGCGCGCGACGATGCGGCCGCGATCCACCGCCGTGGTCTCCCACTGCACGAGCGGCTTCTGCCCGCGACGCTTAAGCAGCGCGCGGGTGCCGCCAGTCCCGATGGCGACCACAATCACGACGCCCCACAACTTCTTGGATTTGAGCCAACTCATGGTCTAGCCGGGTAGCTACCATTCGTGGGGCGTTTCGCCAATCCCCGACCTTTCGCAAAATCCGGCGCCTCTTTTGCGTCCAGCCGGTCGAGATTCGCCACCATCCTGGTTAGGAAGTCGCTCAAGGTGGCGATCTCCACCCCGGAAAATCCGCCCAGAAGGGACTTGCGAATCTGCTCGGCGACGCCCCCGCAGCGAGCCGCCAATCGCTTTCCCGCGGAGGTCAGGCGCAAGCAGCGGCGCCTTCGATCGTCGGGGTCGCTTTCAATCGTGATCAAGCCACGCTCGCCAAGCGCCGCCAGCACCCGAGATGCGGTTGGCTGGTCCATGGGCAGCGTCGATAGTATTTCAGCCAAGGCGCAGTCGCCTCGCTCGTAGATGGTCTCGAGAACCCAGAATTGCTGACTGGAGAGGCCCAGGTGCCCGACCCTGGCCTCGACCGCCTGACGCTGGCGTCTTCGGACCGCGGCCAAGAGCCGGCTGACCTGTGCTTGCTTTGACATTGGTTGGTTTACCATGGATTCACTCTTCCCCTTGGGACTCGTGGCGCCCATGACAAAGCAAGCTTCGTGCCGGCGAGTAACACGCGCCGTTCCTGGCCCTCACCGCCGGGCCTCTGCAGAATCCGCATGGTCCGGGTGCGAGTTTCGCTACCAGCGTTCCCTGTGCAGCAGGTCTTCCAGCCTCTTGCGCGCGAAGGGCCGTGGGTCAGCGGCCGGATATCCGAGTGGTGTCATGGCGACCACGCGCACCTCAGCAGGGATACCGAGAATCTCCTTGGTCTTGGTCTCATCGAAGGCGACCACCCAGCAGGTGCCCAGTCCCTCCTCGGTGGCGGCGAGAATGATGTGGTCCATCACGATGGCCATGTCCAAATCGCCGGCATTAAACCCATCGACGCGCTGCCATGCCTTCGCCGGCTCTACGCACCCGACCAAAATCGCGGGCGCGGTGTGGAACCAATCGCGCGAATAGGCCGCCTTGAGGCGCGTTCGCGTGTCGGCGTCGGTGACCAAGATGAGGTGGATGGGTTGCAGGTTGGCCGCCGTGGGCGCGATCCTTCCTGCCCCCAGCACCCGGTGAAGAACGTCGTCGGCGATGGGCTCGGCCTGGTAGCCACGGATGCTACGCCGCACGCGGATCAGTTCCTGGAAATCCATGGCCCGACTCTCCTTCCATGTGGGTTCGGAAGCAAGCACAGACCGAGAAGGTGTGACCCACGTCGTCTTCGGGGATGCACTCGCGCCCATGTTTGTTGCATGCTGGCGCCCGCGTGTCGGACAATGTCCCGTGCATGAACCCGGCAGCACGACGACTCGTTGTCCTTACTCTCTTGATCTTTTCTGGCGCCTGTCAGTCATCGCACAGCCCGAAGCCCGGCCAGGATGCGGGCGTACCTGACGTCGCCCGCGCCGGGGATGGGCTTGGCGTGGACACCGCGGCAGAGACCAACCCGACCCGGGACGGGATCGCGACGGAGGGCGGCTCGGCGCAGGACACGCCGGATGCCAGCGACGACCTGCCAGCGAAGGGCACACCCGATGCCGACGGCGATCTGTTCGTCGATGCCCCGCAGCCGGGCGCCGACTTGCCCGTGCCGCACGACGATACTGGCGACGATACCGGTCGCAACTTGGGCGAACCGGACGGCGCTCCCGATCAACCTGCCCTGGGCACCGATCCGCCAGCAGACGGCAGCGTCGGCGGCATCGATAGTCCAATGTCCGACGGACCAGACTCTGACCTCGTCACAGCAGACGACGGTCGGACGGACAGCGCCGGGACGGGTCTAACCGATGGGGGCTCCGGCATCGTCGACGGAGATGGCGGACCGGATACCGCCGACGCTCCGGTTGCAAACCCTGATTCGCCGGCCGACCGCCCCGCGGACGGCACAGATGCGCCCTCAGCCGACCGTCCGGACAGCGCCATTCCGGCCGACACACAGGGCTTGCGCGACGGCGCTCTCGGATCGATCGACGGCGGCATCGACGGCGCTGGCGGCCTCTGCTGCGGCTGTCTGTGCCGCGATCCAGGCTGGTCTTGTGCCAAGGACACCTGCCTCGACAGCACCGGCCATGCGCTCGCCCTTGCGGCCGAGGCCGGCTTCTTCGAATTGTCTGGCGGCAACTACCGCTCTGAAAGTCAGTCGCGCGCAAGCCCCACCCATCGGGTTTGGTACTCGTTCCAGCCGGCCCAGTCATCGCCCGAAAGCAAGCCCTTGGCGGTTTTCTTCAACGGCGGCCCCGGCGCGGCGACCAGCGCCTACCTGTTCAGCTTCAATACCGCACCCTATACGCTCGACCCCGCCGTCGCCAGTCCCGCGAAGATCGCGTCCAATCCCAACGCCTGGACCCAATTCGCCAACCTCCTCTACGTCGATGCACCGGGAACCGGATTCTCCTATCCGCTCGCGCTCTCCGACGGAAGCCAACCGAGCGTCGGAATCGATCTCGACCGCGAGGCGGGTGCGGTGCTTCGGGTGGTGCTTCGTTTCTTGGACCGACATCCGCCGCTCACGGCCAAGCCGGTTATCATCGTCGGCGAAAGCTATGGCGGAACCCGCGCCACCCTGATGCTGGATCATGTCTTCAACTATCAGTCACTGAACCAAGGTGGCGCCGCGTACAATGACCCGGATCTGTACAATGACTTGGTCTCTCACTTCAGCACAGTTTGGCCGACCGACAATCCTGCGGCTATTTCGGCGACCAAGCTGTCCACACAATTCGGAAGCCAGGTATTGATTCAGCCGGTGGTGGCTGGCGACGCGCAGTGGAGCTTGAACAACCCGAACACATCGGCGTGCCCTATTTCAAACTACGATGTGTATCAATGCGACCAGACCTCCGGCTGGATGAACTCCAACGTGCAGCTCGCGGCCAACAACCTGACCACCATCGCGACGCTTCACCAGGCTTTGGGCGTCGACCCAACCACCATCGACTGGCTCTACGCGAGCAATCGCACGAAGGCGTACGGCCGCAGCAACGCTGCCGCCCCCATCATTACCACGACAGAAATGACCGCGACCTTCGGGGTGCTCGGCAGCGCCGACAGCTACTTCGTGGCACAGAGCTCTGATGCCGGCGGCGTCTACGATGGGGTGGGGCGCAACTGGCACGACTCGAGCATCGGCAGGAACTTCCTCAACAACCTCATCTATGTGAACACACTGATCACCAACGCCAAATACGACATGGTCGTGCCCACACCTGCCATTGCGCAAGGGCTCGCGACGTTCACCGACGTCGTTGCGGGCACGGAGATTGATACCAACCAAAGAGCTGGCATCACCCGTCCGGGATGGATCACGGTCACCTACGCCACCGGTGTCATTCCTGTGCCGAACACTCGCGAGATCCGCTTCCCGTTCTATGACAAAGCCGGGCACTCGGTGCCCATGCGGGACTCGGCCCATCTGCTTGCCGACGTCATGGAGTGGTATTCGGGATTGTCGTCTGCGTCCGTGGTCCCGACTGCCGCAGTCTTGGCGAATCGCACGGCACTGCCCTCGACCGAAGAGGGGGCGCTGGCGCCCGCAACCGGCCACGTCGACCAAGTGCTTTACATTGGGCCGTAGCGTGACGGCCGGCTCTTACTGACAAGTCGCGGTGGCCGCCACGCCGCTGCCTGCTGCGGCGCAGCTCAGACCGCTGTTGCAGGTGCGGGCGTCGACTCCGCCGATGCCGCAGCACGGCTGTCCCGAAGCTCCACACGCGTCGCACGTATAGGTCACACCGCCGCCAGCATCCGTGGCCACGCCCCGACACGCGTTTCCCGACGAGCAGGTTCCGCCACCCGCGCGGCCACCGCCGCAACAAGCTTGGCCGCGACCACCGCACGAGACACAGTTGCCGGTGCTCGTGTTGCACGTGGTGTTCGCGGCAGTGCAGCGGTCGTTCGAGCAACATGGGCTGCCAGCCGCGCCGCAGTTGCCACAGGCACTCCCCGAGCACGTGCCGGTAATGCCGTTTCCGCAGGCACCGCCCGACGCTACACACGCCGCAGCGCCACCACCGGTGGAAGCCACGCAACAACCGCCGCCCGCACACGCGCCGCCCTCACAGCAGGGCTGTCCGCCGCCTCCGCACGCCTCGCAAGTACTGCCACCACCGCCGCCGGCTCGCGTGGTGCAGGCGGTGTTCGATGCGGTGCAAGCCGTGCCCGACGTGCAGCACGCCTGACCGGCCGCCCCGCACGCGCCGCACACGCCGCCCACGCACTGGGATCCCGAGCTGCTGCATGCATTGCCGGCCCCCGTGCAACACGGCTGTCCGTCGGCACCGCAGGCCTGGCAGGTATCGCCGCCCGTGCCCCCGCCCGCGCATGTGGTGCCGGCGGCGTTGCATCTGCGTCCCGCGCAGCAAGCTTCGCCGGCGCCCCCGCAGACCACGCAGCTGGTGCCATTGCAAGCCGTGCCGGCGGCCGTACAGGCATCGCCCGCGCAACAAACCTGTCCCGATCCGCCGCAGGGTGCGCAGGTTCCGTTCGAGCACGCGACAGCGCTCGCGGTGCAGCTGTCGGCACGCCCGCCCGTCTGGGTACAGCAGGGCTGCCCATTGCCCCCGCAGGTGCCACAGGAGCCGTTGGCGCAAGTGCCGCCCACCGAGCACTCCGTTCCGCTCGCGACGCAGGTATTGTTCACGCAGCAGCCGCTGCCGCACGAGCTGGCGCTGCAGCACGCCTCTCCCGGCCCGCCACAGGCCACACAGGTTCCGGCGCCGCCGCCTCCTCCGGAACAAACCGTGGACGGGCCGTTGCAGATCCGGCCGGTGCAGCAGGCCTCGCCGGCGCCGCCGCAGGCGACGGTCGACGTGCTGGTCGACGTGGTGGTGACCGTCAACGTGACCGTGCCGGTCTGTGTGCCAGTGCCGGACGAGGTAACGGTCTTGGTGCTGGTCGCGGTCGAGGTGACGGTCAGGCCACCGTTGCTGCTGGAGCAGCTGGCCAGTGCCACCGTCGCGAGGATCGCGCCGAAGGGGCTGAGAGACAGTGACGTGCCGCTGCCGATTCGCATAGTCTTCCTCCTCGAATTCTGGAAGTGAGCTTTACCGGGTTAGTACCCCGGGACGACGTCTTTTCGTCACGGCGGTTCCGGGGAGGGTAAGGACCGGCGCAGCCAAGCGCCGATCCTGCACTACTGCTCGGGCAAGCCGTTGGCGATCCACCGGCGCAGCATCTCGATTCCGTTCGGGCCTACCCCGTCGCCGTCCTTCGCGGCAGGGGGCATCTCTTCTTTCACGATCCTTCGAAGACAATAGGGGTCGGTGTCCGATCCAACCGTCACTGTGAAGCAGAACTGGGCGCCTAGGGGGTGGTCGGTGTCCCCATACAAGTCCAGGCGGTAGGTGTGCGGCGCCCCACGATTCGGTGGGTTGCCGTGGCACAGAACGCAATGGTCCGAAAGAAGCGGACGCACGTCATGATCGTAGGTCGGGCTGTCGGGCACATAGGCGAGATCGGGCGAGGCGTAGTGACATCCCGCGACCGATGTCAGAAGCAAGACAACAACCTTCGGAAATCTCATCGCAACGCTCCGATTTGGGCAGGACTCTACCTGGATACCGATTGAGAGCTAAGATGCAACAGCCGGTCCAATGGTTTCGAAAGTGGAACCGAAAGTCCGAAATGAAGCATCTCACCTGGGCGATCTTCTGCATGACTATGAAGTCGTCGTGGTACCAGACTCTTAGGGCGGCGAGGGCTCAGCACCTGTGGTTCCCTTCACCTCTATCGGATAGGCACTCATGAAACTTCTTCCGGTTCTCACATCCGTATTTCTCGTCGTCGGCCTGTCGACGCCTGCCCATGCGGCCAAGAAAAAATCGCACCACGCCCAGTCCGCGCAAGAAGCGGCGTCCGAGGACAGCGGCTCTGAAAATGCGTCCGAGGAGACGCCGGCAGCTGGAAAAACCGAGGCCGGGAAGACGCCCGACAAGGCGGGCTCGTCAAAGACGTCTCTCGACTTCGACTTCTTCGCCGGCCAGACCGCCGCAGCAGAGGGGGCGGGAGCGAGCTCGGGCAACCTGGTCAACGCACCTGAACTTGAGGAAAAGGCGAAGACCCGTCGCTGGATGCTCATAGTCCATCAGACGCTGGGCATCACCACCTGGGCAGCGATGCTGGCCACGGTGGTCATCGGACAGCTCAACTACAACGAGCTCTGGGGTGGCGGCAGCGGAAGCCCCAAGTGGCAAACGCCCCACCGCGCCCTGGTGATCACCACCAGCGCCCTGTTTGCCACGACCGGCGCCTTCTCGCTGCTGGCGCCAACCCCATACAAGCGGCCGCTACGCTTCGACACCGGCCTGGTCCACCGCATCGCCGTCATCGGGGCGACCGCGGGCA
>Ga0265342_10001499_pt1 | contig 21624 bp, 16 predicted proteins | sample 4CB327metaG_FD_203125 | JGI IMG/M metagenome (GOLD analysis project Ga0265342, IMG submission 203125) | Rhizosphere microbial communities from Carex aquatilis grown in University of Washington, Seatle, WA, United States - 4-CB3-27 metaG | ecosystem: Host-associated > Plants > Roots >... | reverse complement strand
CATCCTGGGGCTGAAGTAGGTCCCAAGGGTTTGGCTGTTCGCCAATTAAAGCGGTACGCGAGCTGGGTTCAGAACGTCGTGAGACAGTTCGGTCCCTATCTGCCGTGGGCGCAGGATTCTTGCGAGGACCTGCCCGTAGTACGAGAGGACCCGGGTGGACGGACCGCTGGTGTTCCGGTTGTCATGCCAATGGCATCGCCGGGTAGCTATGTCCGGAACAGATAACCGCTGAAAGCATCTAAGCGGGAAGCTGACCTCCAGATTATGAATCCCGAGCCGCAAGGCTCCTCAAGGCCCCTCGTAGACGACGAGGTTGATAGGCCAGGTGTGGAAACGCTGTAAGGCGTGGAGCTAACTGGTACTAATCGGCCGTGAGGCTTGACCACCATTATTTTCTTCATTCATGAGTCGCGAGACTCCGTTTATAAGGTCGAGATTGAAGCTCAGTGAATGAGCTGCTTGGTTGCTCAAAGTCATCACTCAAGACAAATTTGGAAATGTTTATTCAGGACCCTCGTCATTGAGGGTGCTGTGAAAGGTTTCCGGCGGTCATACCGGAGGGGCCACACCCGATCCCATCCCGAACTCGGAAGTTAAGACCTCCAGGGCCCATGGTACTGCAGGGGAAACCCTGTGGGAGAGTAGGTCGCCGCCGGGATTATTTAGAGAAGCCCCCGAATCACACGATTCGGGGGCTTTTCGCTTTTGGGGCTCCCGGCCCTCTTCGCTCAGAGCTTGGCCATCTGCCGGCCGAAGCGCTCGGCGATGACGTGCTCGACGCAATAATTCGTGCCGTTCAGGCGCTTGCGCGTGCAGCCCACCTTGCGGCAGTCGATCTTGCGTTCGCGCAGCTCGCCCAGGTGGTCCTCGAGGCGCGACAAACAGTACGCGCGAAGCGTGGCAGCCCGGTCGATGTCGCGCAGCCGGCGCGCCGAGCTCGGCTCCGGGCGGCAGACGATCATTCCGCCGTCGATCTCCTCCGGCCAGACCGCCAGCCAATAGCGCTCGCAGGCCGGGCACTGGCGTAGCTCTTCCCACTCGGCCAGCTCGACGACGGGCCACTGCATGACCGAGTCGTCGTCGATCCGCGCCCACGCGGGCCGCCCCGCGCACGTGCACGTCGCTGCTTCCGAGCTCAAAAAGGAGGAACCTCCGCCGGCCGGAGAACAGGCCGAACCTCGAGTTTGCCTCGAAAACAGGCGCTCGGGAAGAAACCCAGGAATATAATTCGCGCCCCCATGACCACGACGACATCCGCGGCTGGCGACGCGCTGCACGTTCTGCGCGAGCGGGGCTTCGTCCAGCAGCTCAGCGACGAGGCTGGCCTGCAGGCGCGCCTTCGCACCGGCCCGGTTTGCTTCTACGCGGGGTTCGACCCGACGGCTTCGAGCCTGCACGTGGGCAGCCTGGTGCCGATCATCGCCATGGCTCACCTCGCGCGCGCCGGCCACCAGCCGATCGCGGTGCTGGGCGGGGGCACGGCCATGGTGGGTGATCCGTCGGGTAAGACCGAGATGCGGCAGCTCATCACCCAGGAGGCGATCCAGTCCAACCGCCGGGGAATCGAGCCGCAGATCCGCAACATCATCGGGGAAAATGCGCGCTTCGTCGACAATGCCGAGTGGTTGCTGTCGCTGAACTACGTCGCGTTCCTGCGCGACATCGGGCGCTACTTCAGCGTCAACCGCATGCTCAGCGCCGAGGCGTACAAGATGCGCCTGGAAAAAGGCCTGTCGTTCATCGAGTTCAACTACCAGCTCTTGCAGGCCTACGACTTCCTCGTGCTCAACGAGAGGTACGACTGCGCGCTGCAGATCGGCGGCGACGACCAGTGGGGAAACATCGTGGCCGGCATCGATCTCATCCGGCGCGTGCGGCAGAAAGAGTCGTTTGCGCTGACGTTCCCGCTCCTCACCACCGCGAGCGGCGCGAAGATGGGCAAGACGGCAGCGGGAGCGGTCTGGCTCGATGCCGTGCTCACCACGCCGTACGATTTTTTTCAGTACTTCGTCAACGTCGACGACCGCGACGTGATTCGATTCATGAAGCTGCTCACGTTCGTTTCCATGGCCGAGATCGAGCGCTATGCGCAGCTGCAGGGCGCCGAGCTCCGTGAGGCCAAGCGCGCGCTCGCCCGCGGGGTCACCGAGGTGGTCCACGGCGCCGCGGCCGCTGCCGAGGCGGATCACGCCGCCAGCGCGGCTTTCGGCGGCGCTGGTGCCTCGGACACGTCGGTGCCGACCTACGAGGTCGCGGAGCCCGACGGCGCCATCAAGATCGTCGATCTCCTCGCGGCGTCCGGCCTGGCTGCCTCCAAGAGCGCGGCGCGCCGCCTGGTCGAACAGGGCGGTGTCCGCGTCGGCGATCGCAAGGTCTCGTCGATCGACGAGGTCGTCCGCGCCGGCGACGTCGGCGAGGGCACGCTGCTGCACGCGGGAAAGAAAAACATTCGCCGCATCATCTTCGCCGGCCGTCGCTGACCGGACGGAGTCCGCTCGAGCCGAACGCTGTTCAAGCGTGCGCCGCGCTCGGCGCGAGTCGGCTAGCGCGGCGCCAGCTCTTCCTCGACGATGCGCTTCACGGCGCTCGGATCGAACTTGCCCTTGTGTGCCTTCATGATTTCACCCATCACGCGCCCCGACTGCTTGGGGTCCGACGCGCCCATGCGCACGATCGTTTCCCGCACCACCGCGCGCACGTCGTCATCGCTGGCGAGCTTGGGTAAGAAGCGAGCACAAAATCCGATTTCGAAGTCGAGTTGCGGCAGCGCGTCGGCGCCGCGCTCGCCCACGGCGACGTACTCCTCGCGCGCCTTGCGCAGCTGCTTCTGGTAGGCGCCGATCACGTCCAGCCACAGGTTGTCGTCGAGAGGACCCTTGAAGCCCGCCGCCGTGCGCCGTTCCATGTGCTTGGTCTTGATCATGCGGATGCAGTCGGCGGTTTGCGCGTCTCTCGCGCGCATGGCTTCCTTGAGCAGATCGTTGAGCTGGACCTCTATGGACATGGGCGCCAACCTAGGCCGAAAATGACGACCTCGCAACGGTGCCTGTGAATTCACGGCACGCTGGGAGCGGCGTGGGCAATCTGGGGGCGTTACAATTTCGGTGGTTGCACGAAGTGGGTGTGGCGCGTTCGTTGCTTGTTACGCCCCGAGGACCCAACGGCCAAAGAAGGAGATGGAGAGCTCGTATGACCAGTAGAGCCATAGCGTCCGGAGCCGCCTTCGCAGGGCTGGCGCTCTCGACGCTGGTCGCCACCCAGGCGTATGCCCAGAGTGACGACTATTACAGCGGCGCCTACGACGACCAGTATGGCGCGCCTCAGGGGCAGGCTCAGGGTCAGGCTCAGGAGCCGCCCATTCCCCCCTATGTCGAGGGCGCACCGATCGCAGCGCAGGGCGGCGGCGGGTACTGCTATGTGGGCCCCCACCCCGTCGACACGCGCGTCGTGCCGGGCCCGGCCTTCGAGGACGTGCAGGGTCAGAACATCCGGCCCTATCCGCCGGTCGATCTGCGGCTCTTCTCGTACCACCAGGGCTGCTACTACTTCATCGGCGATCCGCGCGATTTCGGCTACGGCGGCCAGGCCTACAGTTACTACGGCGCACACCCTGTGCTCGACGTCTACGGCGGCGGCTGGTGCTTCATGATGGGCGGCCACTATCACTTGTGGCGCCCGTGGTCGCCATACTTCACGGTGGTTGGCCCCTGGTATTACTGGTACGGGCCCTACGATCCGTTCTTCTGGTCCTACTGGCCGTACTACTCGTTTTACTACCGCAGCTACTACCCGACGTACTACGCCGGTGGGCGTTTCTATCGTGGCGGCGGCTATCGCGCGGCGCCGCCAATCTCGCGCGTGCCGGCCACCGCGATGCGAAGCAGCCCGACAGGCACGCCCGTCGGCGGCAGCAACTTCCGCGGTTCGCCGCCATCGGGTGCTGTGTCCGCTGGTGCGTGGCGCGGATCAGCGCCGGCGTCGGGTGCCTCCTCGACGGCGCCGTTCCGTCCGGCGACGCCCAGCGCGCCGTCCTCCGGATCGGCCTTCCGTGGCTCGCCGTCGGGCGGCGGTTGGCGTGGCGGCGGCCGTCGCCGCTGAAAGCACCGCAATTCGGCACGCGGCGGCGTAGGTCTCAGTTGTCGTACGCTCGAGACGTGACGACCGACGACGTCACTGCCGGCGGCGATCAGCGAGGCCATGAGCTTCGAGCCAGCGATAGATCTGGCGCCGGTCGCGTCCGAAGCGGCGGGCGAGCGCGTGCACACTGCCACCCAGCTCTTCGAATGCGTGCGTGAACTCTTCGCGCGTGGGCACGTCGCCTGCTCGCGCCGCGCGCGCTGCGGTATTCGACGACGGGTCGACGACGGCTGCGACCGGCGCCGCTATGCTGGGCGGCACGGTCAGCCAGCCGGGTAGGGCGGCGGGTGTGACGAGGCCCGCGCCTGCCGACGAGCCGAGCTCGTGCACCAGCCGTTCGACCCGCGCAAGTTGAGGGGCCAGGCGAATCGAAGGATCGCCTCGGCGGCGTCGGCGTCGAAGCGCAACGGGGCCGCGGCCGCACCGGCGGCGCGCTTCGCTGCCCAGGCGGCGTGGAAGCGGTCGACCCAATCGAACAGATCCGTGCGCCGTTCGCGCAGCGCGGGCACCCGCAGCTCCCAGAGCGCGAGGCGCGCGTAGAGATCGACGCGGAAATCACCGGAGGCAACGGGACGCCCGAGGTCGCGGTGGGTGGCGGCCACCACCCGCACGTCGACGCGTACCGGCTGAGTGGCGCCGACGGGCAGCACCTCGCCCTCCTGCAGCGCGCGCAGCAGCTTGGGCTGCAGATCGGGCGGCAGGTCGCCGATCTCGTCGAGGAGCAGCGTACCGCGATCGGCGGCGCGAAAGAGCCCGGGCTGCGCCTGGTCGGCGCCGGTGAAAGCACCGTTGACGTGCCCGAAGAGCTGGCTCTCGACGAGTTGCGCGCTGAGCGCGGCGCAGTTGAGCGCCACCAGCCTGCCGCGCCGGCCGCTCAAGCGGTGGATCTCGTACGCGATGCGTTCCTTGCCGGTGCCGGTCTCGCCGATGATCAGCGCCGGCGCCGGATCGGGCGCGGCGCGCGCGAGCAGCAAACGCAAGGCGCGCACGGGGGCGGCGTGGCCGGGGAGCGCGTCCGGCGAGACGGCCGTTGGCGCATCGGTGGCGGCGACGTCAGCCGGTTCCTGTTCGTAGACCAGCAACGTGTCGCCGATCCGCAGGACCGATCCGCTGATCAGCGGCCGCGGCTCGCCGGTGGCGCGCACGCCGTCGATCCAGGTGCCGTTCCGGCTGCCGAGATCGGCCACGGTGTGTGCGCCGCCCTCGGGGCTGGGTGACACGCGCGCGTGCCGCCGCGAGATCGTACCGTGGTCCACGAGAAAGCCGTCGAGGTTCGGGTCGCGTCCGACGGTCGCTTCCACGTTGCCCAGCACGAAGGTGCGTCGGAGCTCGGTGGGAAACACCACGTGCAGCATCGAGCGGGCAGACGCGCGCGCGCCCCCACGCCCGCGCGCTCCGGTGAGCGTCGTTCTGGGGAGGCGATCGACCATGCGCTGGAACCTTACCGTCAATCTACGGCGGTGTGACGGCGATCATATAGGTCTTGTGAAGCCTCGCGGCAACGTCACGCTCGCGCCCGCCGCCGAGCCGACAACCGTGGCGCCCATCTTCGCTGCGTTACACTCGCGCGATGATCTTCGAGCAGATCCGGCACGGAGGCTGCCTCTCGTATTTGATCGGATGCGAGGTCACCCGCCACGCAGTGGCGGTCGACCCCGAGCTCGACGAAGTGGACCGATATCTGGCGCTGGCGGCGGAAAAGGGGCTGCACATTCGGCGCATCGTCGACACCCACACCCACGCCGACCACTTCACGGCCGCGCGCGAGCTCGGGCGGCAACTCGGCGTGCCGATCGTCATGCATCGTCGCAGCCCCGCTCCGTTCGTCGATCTGCGCATCGAAGACGGCGACACGTTGATCGTAGGTGAGCTGCGCCTGCGCGTGCGCGCCACGCCCGGCCACACCGACGATTCGGTATCACTGGTGCTGCCCGATCGCGTGCTGACCGGCGATACATTGCTGATCGGCGGCACCGGTCGCACCGATCTGCCCACGGGCGACCCCGGGGCGCTGCACGATAGCTTGTTCAACGGGTTGCTGCGCTTGCCCGACGAGCTGCTGGTCTTTCCCGCGCACGACTACAAGGGGCGCAGCCATTCGACGCTGGGAGCCGAGAAGGCCAGCAACCCGCGCCTGCAGCGCCCGGAGCGCGACGCCTTCGTCGCGCTCATGCGCGGCCTGGACCTGGCCATGCCCCAGCATCTGACCGAGGCGCTGCGCACCAACCGCGCCGGCGGCAAGACCGTCAAGCAACTCATCGCGGAGGCGGCGCGCCAGATTGCGTTCATGTCGATGGACGAGGTGGCCGAGCACCTGGGGCGCGCGGCACCCGACCTCGTCTTGCTCGACGTGCGCGAGCGCGATGCTTTCCGTGCGAGCCACTTGCCCGGCGCGCGCAACATCCCGCGCGGCGAGCTCGAGCTGCGCGCCAACAGCGAGCTTCCCGATCCCACCGCGCGCATCGTGACGTACTGCCAGCTGGGCAAGATCTCGACGCTGGCGGCTCACACGCTGCGGACCATGGGCTACCTGCGCACCGTGGCCCTCGACGGCGGTTTCGACGCCTGGGTGAAGGCGAACGGCGCCTTGGCGCAAGGCTAGCGGCGGCGACGCCTGCGCGCGCTCCGGCGGCGCAATCCCGGAGGCGTACCACACGTCGACGACTGACAGGCGCCTGGTGGCCGATCCGCTGGCGCCGCCGCTGTGGGCACGTTTCTACGACCTCGCGGACAACTCGATCGTGCTCGCGAATCGCGACGGCAAGCGGGTCGCGACCTACGACCAGATCGCGCGCGAGCGCCGCACCGGCTACGACTGGTACGGCGACTGGCCGGCCCGGCTACTCGCCGAGGAGCTGGCCGCGTGGCGCGCGCGCGTCGCCGCCGCCAAGATCGCCCAAGCCCGGACGCTGGGCCTGAACTAGACTTCAGTTCGTGCCGTCGAACGCTGAACACCGGCGAGTCCGGTTCTGGCGGCCCGAGATACCGTCGGTGGCTGGCATGTTTCGGGTCGAGCGCGAGGATCGCCTCAAGATCACCTACGCGGAGTCCTTCAGCGTGGTGGTGGTGTACGAAGGGGCCTTCGACGGCTGGTACCGCGGCGGGGTGCGCGCCCACGTCGCCGGCTCGCTCAAGCTCAAGGAGCCGGGCGAGGTCCACCGCGACGTGCGCGTCCGCGCGCCGTTCACGCTGCAGGGCGCGGGGTTCACGCCCGAGATCGTGGCCGCCGCGGCCGACGCGATGGGGCTGCGCGGTGCGGTGTGCTTCCGGGCGCCGACCTTCGCGCCGGGAGAGCGCGCCGCCGAGCTCGCGTTCGCCATGCACGACGCGCTGGTTCGCGACGGCGCCAGCGAGCTCGAACGCGCGACGCTGGTCGCCGAGACCCTGAGTGAGATCGTCTGCACGAGCACGCCCGCGAGCCCCCGAGCGCCGCTGGCCGTGCGGCGCGCGCGCGCCTTCCTGCACGACGCGCTCGCCGACAAGGTCACCCTCGACGATCTCGCCACGCACGCCGGGCTCGACAAGTTTCACCTGGTGCGCGCTTTTCGACACGAGGTGGGCCTGCCGCCCTACGAGTATCTGACCCACCTCCGGGTTTCGCGCGCCCGCGAGCTGCTCCGGCGCGGCGAGCGGGTCGCCGAGGCCGCGCAGGCGGTCGGCTTCTACGATGAGAGCCAGCTGCATCGGCATTTTCGCCGCATCGTGGGCGTGCCGCCGGGTGTCTACGCCCGCAGCTTCGCCCCTGTGGAGCGAACCCGCCAACATCGCCCAAGGCGCGCCGGCGCGGGCGACGTATCTTCGTCGCATGGACAAATCCACTCGTAGTTCCGGTCACGCCCACGCTCCCGCCACCATTCGTCTCGGCGACCTCGAAGTGCAGCGCCTGGGCTACGGCGCCATGCGCCTGCCCGGCAAGGACGTCTGGGGCGAGCCCGAGGATCCCGCTCGCGCGCGCAGCGTCCTGCGGCGCGCGGTGGAGCTGGGCATCAACTTCATCGACACCGCCTGGTACTACGGCCCGCTGGTCTCGAACCGTCTCATCGCCGAGGCCCTGCACCCGTATCCGCGAGAGCTGGTGATCGCGACCAAGCTCGGTGGCAAGCGACTGCCCGACAAGGCGTGGGCGTCGGCGCTGCGCCCCGAGGAGCTGCGCAAGGGCGCCGAGGAAGATCTGCGCACCCTGCGGCTCGAGCGGCTCGACGTCGTGCACCTGCGTTACATGGCCGGCGCCGGCGTCCCATTCATGGAGTCGCTCGACGCGCTCCTCGCGATGCGGACCGAGGGAAAGATCCGCCACCTGGCGCTGAGCAACGTGAGCGTCCGCGAGCTCGAGCAGGCGCTCGCGCGCACCCCCATCGTCGCCGTGCAGAACATGTTCAATGTCTCGGGCGGCGGCGGCGCGATCGCCAAGTACACGCACTCCGAGGTCGACGACCCCGAAGGCGTGCTTGATTTCTGCACGCGCGAGAACATCGCCTACCTGCCGTTCTTCCCGCTCGCCGTCGGCAACGTCGGGAAAGAGAAGCCGGCGCTCGCGGCGATCGCCGACAAGCACCGCGCCACCCCCGCGCAGATCGCGCTCGCCTGGCTGCTCGCGCGCTCGCCGGTCATCCTGCCGATCCCGGGCACCAGCTCGGTCGAACACCTCGAGGAGAACTGGGACGCGCGCCGCATCGAGCTTTCGCCCGAGGAGGTAAGCGCGATCGGTCAGGCGTGACTGCCCTACTTCGGCGGCGCGGCCGGTGAGCTTGCGGTGGGGGGCTTTGGCGCCCCTGCGGCCAGCGCCGCCTGTGCGGCGATGACCTGCGCGTCGTCGGGCCGGCGTACCGCCTGACGCGCGATCAGCTGCCAGCCTGGCGGGCCCTTGACCCAGACCGTGAGGATGAGGAGCTTGATGACCGTCGTCGGCTTGCCCTTCATCCGTTCGTGAAAGTCCGCCTTGCCGTTGACGATCGCGACGTTGCCTTGCATGCGAACGGTGGTGTCGGAAAGTTCGATCGCTTCCCAGCCGAGGCTGTCCACCATGTGCGCGATCGCTTGCGCCTTGTCCTCCACCTTGGCGCTCGAGTGGCTGTACGTGAGCTCGGGGTGGAATATCCTCTCCAGCGTGGCGCGATCCTTCTTGAGCATCGCGTCCTTGAGGCTATTCAGCGCGGTCAGGACCTCCTTGTCGTCGGAGCTGGCGGCGAACGCCGGCTGAGCCATCACGATGAAAACCAACACACTCGAGATCCGAGCCAGGTTGCGCATGGGTCCTCCTCGCAGCGAAGCCCAGAGACTACGACGATTCCGCGCGGGCGGGCCGGCGATCCCCCTGGTGACAATCCTCGCGGTGATGCTGGGCGCAGCGGGTTGTGACCAGAACAGGGGCTGCTCGCCTTGTCCTCCCGGAACGCGTGTCTCCAATCCGAAGGAGTTCTGTAGCGCCTGCATTGTCGTCGACGCGGGCTCCGATCTCGCGGATGTGGATCGCTGACAGCGCTACGAGGCGGTGACGGCAAAGACCGAGGCGAGACCCCGCTCACTTCACGCTTCGCTTGTAGCCGATCACCAGCGGCACGCCTTCGCGGTCGCGCACGTATGCGGGTTTGACGGTGCCGTAGCTCTCCCAGAACCAGCCTTCGTAGATGGCCCAGTGCTTCTCCCACACCAAGAGGCCCATAGACGACGCCTGGATTCCCGGCTCGGCGGCGCCGGTGTCGCCGACGGCCATGTCGAGCCGGCCCTCGCGCTTGTACATGTGCAGTGCATCGCCGAGCACGTCGTGCCAGTACATGCGCCGGTTGTCGGCGTGGTCCTGGTTGATCCAGTTCAACATGGGGGCCACGCAGTAGCCCCAGAATTGCCGGTTCATTCCCAGCGAGGCGCCGCCGGCGAAGCCGCCCGCGAGCAGGTTATAGTGGCTGAGACCGTCGGGTTGCGAGCGCTCGGTCTCGGCGACGGCCGGCAGGCAGAGCAACACCGCCAGCGCCGCCGGCAACGCGCGCGCCAGCCGCGGGCGCTGCAACGCGCGCACCTGCGCTGTCAGCACGCGCGTCAGGGCCGCGACCCCGATCGCGGCAGCCACGGCCAGGAACGGCATCGCCGGCATGAAGTGCTTCACGCCGCCGAAGATCGGTGTCGAGGGCACGGCGAGCAGGCAGAGCGGGCCGAAGATCTGCGTCGCGAGAAACGCGCCGGGCGCGCGGTCGACGTCGGCGCCTGGGCGCAGCCAGCTCGGGCGCGCTCCCTCGGGCGGCGCTTCGACTGGTCCGTCGGCGACGACGGCGTCTCCGCGGCGGCGGCGCAGCAGCAAGACAGCGCCCCAGATCGCGAGCGCCAGCGTCGTGACCGGCACCGTCAGGCTGGTCGACACGAACGGGAACGTCGTCCGAATCAGCTTGTGGGCGAGATCCGTCGGAGGGTTGTTCCAGTTCATGCCCAGGTATTCGAAGTTGTAGTGCTCGTGCAGCAGGTGCCGGTTGAAGTACATCTGCACGCGCGCGGCCGGCGCGGGCCACAGCCAGGGCCAGTGCGCGAAGAAGATCGGCGGCCCAAGGAGCGCCATCGACACGAATGCCAGCGGGATGCGCGGGGGGCGGTGGCGGCGCAGGACGTCGTCGCGCCTCATCCACAAATAGTGCGCGGCGAGAAAGACCGGCATGAACCAGGCATTGTGCTTGGTGCCGAGCGCGACGCCCCAGACCACGCCGCAGGCGATGCCCCACTTCGTGCTGCGCAGCGACTTCCAGTAGGAAAAGCCCACCGCGAACGCCATCGTGGTGATCGGCGCGTCGAAGCAGGCGATCGGCGCGTGGAAGAAATAGTGCGGTTGTGCGAGCGCCAGCACCGCGCCCGCCGCCGCTGCCGGCCGCGGCACGAACCGCCTCGCGAACAAGTAGACCATCGCGATGAGCAGCCCCGAGAAGAGCATCGCGGGGAAACGGAACGCGGTCGATTCGCGCGCGAACAGCGGCAGCGTGATGTGGCGCCCGCGCACTGGTATCGGGTGCAGGCCGCGCGCCGGGCCCATGCAGGTGCAGCGATGGAAGGCGCGCCACGACAGCCCGTAGAGCGTCTTCATGATCACCGGGTGATCGGGCGCGTTGTCGCTCCAGTAGCGGTCGATGCCGCCCTGGCTGAACGACTGCTTGACGTTGTGGTGCTTGATGTTGTCGGCGAGCTCCTCGAACCAGCCCCAGTAGCGCTCGCCGGCGCGCATGTACTGGCCTTCGTCGCGGCCGAAGCCCTCGCTCTTCTCGGCGACCAGCAGCCAGGCGACGGTGGCGATGCCCAGCAGCAGGGCGATGAGGCGGTCGCGCTTCACGGGCGAAGCGGCGGAGCTCAACTGCGGGCCTCGGCGGCGAACCCGAAGTAGCGCGCGTACGTCGCGGTCGAGCTCACCTCGAAACGCACGGCGGCGGTCTGGCCGGCGCGCGCCGTGGTGTCGATGTGCGAGATCAGCCAGCCGCTCTCGTTGCGGGTGGTGACCTGCATCGCCGGTTTGCCGTCGATCCACACCACCAGATCGACGGGCCCCTTGGCCGCCTTGCGCATCCAGACGTTGGACAGGCCGGTCGCCACGGCGATCTCGCGGCCGAGCACCACCGCGGGGTACTCGACGACCACGCGCGCGCGCTCGACCGGCTGCGCGAGCAGCGCCCAGCGCAGGTGGGTGTCGACCTCGACCAGCTGGCGGCGCACGTAGTTGAAGCCGATCTGCGGGCACTGGAAGCGATCGCCTTGCCACGGGCAGGGCAGGGCGGCGCCGGTCGCGTCGACGCGGCTCACGTGCGCGTCGGTCCAGCGCGCGAGGAAGTCGTAGCTGACGTTGGCCGCGGCGCGTTCGACCTGGCGAACGGTGAGCGCGCCGTAGTGGTGCTCGAGGACGACCCGGCCGTCGCGCCCCACGGGCGCGCGCGCGCCGCGCTGGTCGATCTCCCAGACGCGCGCGAAGCGGGCGCCGTCCATGCGGCCGGCGGTGGGGATCGAGATCAGGTCGCCGAGATGCATGCGCATGATCGGGTCGGCCCAGGCCGGCGCGGCGACGATCAGGTCCCCCGCGCGAAAGCCGGCGCGCACGTCACGCTCGGCGGCGGCCCAGTCATCGGCCTTGGGCGCGCGCAGCGGAGCGGTCAGCGAGACGAGCGCCTCGATGAGGGCGAGCGCGACGACGGCACCCGCCGCCAGCAGGGACAGCGGCAGCCGGGTGTGGCTGACCTCCAGCCGAGGCGCCGGCGGACCGTCGGGTACCGTTTCCACGAGCGGGGCAGACTAGCATACGCGGTCCGAGCCCGATCTCTCGCAAGGCCTGCCTGAGCGTGTCCGATCCCCTCCCCCCGTCTGCGGGGGAGGGTTAGGGAGAGGGGCAGTCGGGCGCTGCGACTCGCAAGGCCTGCCCTCTCCCCCGCAGACGGGGGGCGGGGACCGGATCTTCCGGTTTACTTCACCACGAATGTCCCGACCCGGAGGCGCTTCTTCCCGTCGGTGAGCTTCGCCGGGGTCACCTCCAGGCGCTCGACGCCGCGGAAAGCGCCGACGGAGAACGTGTACGTCCCCGGCGGCGTCGTGGGCGGGATGAAGATCTGCTGCACGTCGCGGATGCGCTGCCCGGGGCGCCAGCGGTCGACGGGCAGCAGGCCGTCGACGGGGACGTGGTCGAGGTTGCGAAAGCCGCCCGGTCCGTCGAGGTGGAAGAACAGCCGCCAGCGATCGGCGAGCCGCTTCTTCGACGCGAAGTAGACGGTCACCGTCACCTCGGCGCCGCGCGCGACCTCGGCCGGCGCGATGTCGGCGCCGATGACGTGCAGCTCTGCGCCGATGTCGGCGTCGAGCGCGATGGCCGGGTGGGGATCGGGTGCGCCGGCGGGGATCACGCCGCGCGCCATCTTCTCGGCGTAGCCGGGCGGCATCGCAAGCGTCGCGACCATGGTCTCGAGCTCGCGCTTGAGCCGAACGCACTCGCCGTCGCTACTCGCGCGCCCCCACAGGTCGTGGACTTCGCTCGGGTCGCTGCGCCGGTCGTAGCACTCGGTGGTGTTGTCGGGGATCCAGTTCCAGAGAAGGTGGTGTGTCGCGCTGACCATCGCGCGCTTCTTGCCGCGCTCCGACGAGACCTCCTGAAAGACCGGGCGCTCGGCGGGCACGCTTGCGTCGGGGGCGCCCGCAAGGGCCGGCAACAGCGACCGGCCGAGGAAGCTCGGCTCGGGGTTGCCGCGCGCCAGGTTCAGGATCGTCGGCGCCAGGTCGACGTGGCCGGCCGGCGTGATCCGGCGCTGTGGCGGAAGGCCCGGCACGTGGATGATGTACGGCACCTTGGTTTGCGGCGCGTAAAGATCGAACCCGTGCTCGGTGATGCCGTGCTCGCCCAGTCCCTCGCCGTGGTCGCCGGTGACCACGATCATGGTCCGCCCGTCGATACCCAGTGCGCGCAGGTGCTCGAGCACGCGGCCAACGTGAAGGTCGGTGAAGCGGATCTCGCCGTCGTAGAGGTCGGGGCGCGAGGTGCCGAAGCTCGGGACCTCGGTGTGCGGCTCGTAGCTGAGGTGCGGATCGTAGAAGTGCAGCCACAGGAAGAACTTCTGCTGCTTGTGCGCGTCGAGGAACGCGATCGCATCGTCGGCCATCTCGCGCGATGACGAGCCGTGCGACTCCATCGGTCCGTTGATCGCGACGTGCAGCGCCGCGCGGTCGGCGTTGTAGTAGTCCATGCCGCGCTCGAAGCCGCGCCGGTCCGAGAGCGCGAAGTAGCTGAAGCTGAACAACCCGCCGGTATAGTAGCCGAGCGCGTGCAGCGACTCGGCCAGCGTGTGCGGGTTGCGCATGCGGGGCCACCAGATCGACTCGTCCCAGTCGATCGCCGACGGCCATCGGCCGGTCGCCAGCGCCGGCATCGAGTAGCGCGTCGACGGCGCGTGTGCCCAGCCATTCTCGAACAGCGTGCTGCGCGCCGCGAGCGCGTCCAGGTTCGGCGACGTCGGGCGCGCGTAACCGTAGCAACCGAGGTGGTCGGCGCGCAGGGTGTCGATTGTCAAGAACAGCACGTTGAGATCGCGCGGCACGGCATCGGGGACCGGCGCGAAGGTCGCGGGCTCGAGCTTCGCGAGCTTCGAATCGTGGCCGTCGCAGTCCTGATCGATGCCGTCGCCGGGCATGTCGACGGCGCCCGGGTGAATGCCGGGATCGTCGTCGTCGCAATCGCCGCCGCCCAGCAGCCGCGCGTAACCGTCGTGATCGAAGTCGAGCGCCTGGCGGCCGAGGGCCAGCAGCGGTGCGACCAGGCCGGTGCGGGCCGCGCCCGCCTTGCGCGCCGCCTCGGAGGCGCTGATCGGCAGCAGCACCGCGACCGCGACCGCGAAGGCCGCCGCGGCGAGCGCGACGCGCATGAGCGCGCGCCGGGGCCAGCGGTTGCGCAGCAGCCAGCTCCAGCCGAGCGCGAGCGCGGCGATCGCGGTGCCGGTGCCGATGTCGATCCAGGGCGCGAAGCGCAGGTTGTCGGACCAGCTCCACGCGATCGCGACGATCGCCGGGACGACAAACAGCACCGCGGCGATCGCCACGGCGATCGGCCAGCGCAGCCGCAGCCGGGCGGTCGCTGCCGAAGCGACGAACCAGGGCGCGATCGCGCCGATCACGACCGCGCGCGCGAGATAGACCGCCAACGCGTGTCCGTGCAGCGGCGCGCGCGTCTTCCAGAGCAGCAGGAACGAGGCGCCGAAGACGACACCCAGTGCGGCGGGGATCGTCACCAGCGCTGACGGCGCGATCGCGGTGGCGGGGGTTCGTTTGCGGTCACTCCGGCCCAAAGCCAGCGCGCGCGCCAGGGCCGGCGCCAGCGCAGCGCCGACGATCGCGGCCGCAACCAGGGTCAACCCGGTGAGCCCGGCGGCCAGGAATCGGTTGTTGCGAAAGCCGAGCTCTGCCACGCTGGTCGCGCCGGCGCCGGCGGCGGCGGCTCCAGCGAGACCCCAGGCCACGATTCGGGTCCCCGCCGGCGCTTCGGCTCGCCAGCCCCAGGCTGTGCCGCGCGCGACGAGCTCGAGCAGCAGACCGGCGGTCGCGCCCAGCAACGCGTCGGCCGAGCCGGCAAGGATTGCGCTCGCGAGCAGCGCGCTGCTGCTGGCCCCGGCCAGCGCCCCCGCGCGTAGCCCGTCGGCGACTCCGACCACAACGCCTCCGAGCGCGCCGACGAGAGGTCCGGTGGCCGACGGAAAGCGTCTCGACATGGATGCGCAAGAAATTACCATGTTCGGCGCCGGGGGCCGGCGTCGCCGAGATCTCCGGTCCCCTCTCCCCTGCGGTCCGCCGCCGCGGGGGAGAGGGAGGAAGAGCCGTCGCTACTCTTTCTTGGTCTTCTCTCCCGGGAACGTCTTGACCGGGGTGTTCTTCCCTGGCTGGGCTTCGAAGGGCTGGGCCACCAGCTCGTTGGGCGCGCGCTTGAGCACGACCACGGTCTGCAGCGACTGCACATCGTTCGACTCGCGCGCGAAGACCTGCACCAGGTTGCTGCCGGTCCACAGCGGGATGTCGGCCTCGAAGTCCATCTTCGTCCGGTCGCCGGTCAGGCGGTTCGGCTGATAGAAGGCCTTCTTCACCGGGATCTTGGCGTTGCGGTTCCAGACGCGCACATAGACGTCGCGCACCAGGTGCTCGTCGGTGACGTGACCGGTGATGTGAACCGTGTCACTGGTCGACACCGTGGGCGCGTTTACCGTGAGGATCGGCGGCGTGACCTGCCACTCGGGCTTGATTGCCCCGTGCGGGGTGCCGCCCGACTTCACATCGGCCGACGCGATGAACGCCGAGTGTCCGCTGTCGAGCTCGACGCGCGTGAATGCCCCCAGCTTGCCGGTTGCCTTGAAGGCGATCCCCTTCGGCGCGCGCCCCACGACCAGAGCGCTCTCCGCTGCCGCCTCGTGCAGCGGCGCGTCCTCGCGATTGACGGTGACGTTGCCGGTGATCGACTCCGGCGTCGCTCCGGCCGGCGCGAGCTTGACCTTGATCTTGTCGGTCACCGACTCACCCAGCGTCGTGTCACCGACCGCCAGCTCCAGCTGGTAGTCGTCGCCGGCGTAGTCGGGGCGCACCTCGTAGACGAAGGAGAAAGTCTTGGTCTCGCCCGGCCCCAGATCCTTGGCCTCGAAGCGTCCGGCACTGATCAGGATCCCCTCCTGGCCGGTGCCGTTGCGCAGCACCGCCTCGGTGTGAGGCGACTTGCCCGCGCCGATGTTCTTCACGGTGACCAGCGTGCGCACCTGCTCGCCACGCTGGACCAGACCGTCGTGGTTGCTGCCCTTCTGGTCGTCGATGGTCTGATAGGTGTACGCGAACATCGGGCGCGGCTTGCCCTCGATGTTCAGCACCATCTCTGTGGTGGTGCCCTTGGCGCTGCCGCGCTGGCTGAACAACGTGCCTTTCAGCACATCCGTACGCGTGAACGACGACGCTGGCACCTTGACCGACAGCTCGTAGGACTTCGACTCGCCGGGGGCGATCTTGCCGAAGACCATCTCGTTCTCGTCGAAGATCGGATTGTCGCTCTCCAGCACCGCGCGCACGCGGTAGGCCGGCGTCGAGCCGGCGTTCTTCACCACGCCCTTGACCTTGGCCGTCGTGCCGGCCGGGATCTTGGCGTCGCCCGCAATCGACTGCAGCGTCAGCTGCAACTGTGCCGGCGCGCCCGTCGTCGGGCCAGCGGTCCAGTCGACGCCTTGCTTCTCGAGCGCCGCGCTCAGCTTCTTGTCCTCGTTGGCCCGCACCTTGTCGAGGAAGGCCTTCGACGCGCTCACCGCCTCGCGGCTGTGAATGCCCTTCGCCTGAACCAGGAAGTCGCGCGCGAAGTCCATCAGGAAGTCGTTCTTGGTGTCGGCGTCCTCATCGGGCTCGGCGTCGGTGTCGGGATCCGTGCCGGGATCCTCGTCGTCGTCGTTGTGCACGCGCCGATCGTTGCTCTTGGGCGTGAACAGGTACGACACCGTCTCCAGCGGCTTTTCGCCGCGCCGCGCGCTCGGGTGCTCGAGGTGCCACTCGTAGTCCGCTTCACGCCGCTTGTGGCTGGACGGCTGCAGACGGATCCACGACCGGTCGCCGTCCTTTTGCACCAGCATCGGATCGGTCTCGATGTCGGGGATCACGCCGACGCCCTGGATCGAGATGTCGCCCGGGGTCAGATACTGCGCGGTCGTCAGCTTGAGCCCGAGCTTGTCATCCTCGGACTTGTCGCCGAACGAGATCGGCGACTGGATGTCGAACAGCACCTGCACCGAGCCCTTGCCGAACGTCCCCTCGCCAATGACCACGCCGCGGTCCAGGTTCTTGAGCGCGCCGGCCACGATCTCCGACGCGCTGGCCGAGTTCTGATTGACCAGCACGGCGACCGGAACTTTGGGCTCGTGATCGCTCTTGGTCGCGGTCTCGTCCTTGCGCTGCGCGCCGCCAACGCCGACCATCGAAACCAGCGTGCCCGACTCGATGAACGCGTCGGCGACCTTTTGCGCCTGCTCGTAGAGCCCGCCCGGGTTGCCGCGCAGGTCCATGATGATGCCCTTGACGTGCTCCTTCTCGAACATCTGCAGCGCCTCGGCCAGATCGCTCGCGCTGTTGGCCGAGAAGTGCTGCATGTGGAAGTAGCCAACCTTCGCCGCCGGCTGGCCCGGCGCCGCCGGTACGTTCATCACCCGCGCCGGCGGATCGATCGACGGCGGGCGGATGAACGCGCGCGTGATCGTGAACTTCTTCGTGCCCGGCGAGGTGTCGCGCTCGACGTAGACATCGACGTTGGTGTCGACGTCACCGCGCAGTCGCTCGACCGCCTCGTTCAGCGTCATGTTCATCGTCGACTCGTTGTTGATGCGAACGATGTGATCTTTCGCCTTGATACCGACGCGGATCGCCGGCGTATCGGGCATCGGGCGCTTGACCGTGATCCGGTTCTTCTTGTCCATCTCGATCACGATCCCCAGGCCGCCGAACTTGCCCTGGGTCTGCGTCCGCATGTCTTTGTAGGTTTCGACGTCGAGCAGCACCGAGTGCGGATCGAGCGTGTAGAGCATGCCGTTCGTGGCCGCCATCTCGATCTCGACCAGGCGGCGCGCTTCTTCCTTTTCCGGCACCGGCTGCAGGTTGGGCTGAACGAAGCGGAAGATCTCCTGGAGCGTGCTCCGCAGGCTCCAGGGCGCGTCGACGCGCTCGATCGAGAAGTTGCGCTGCTGTCCGTTGACTTTGACGGTGACCTGCTTGGGCTCGTGCTCGGGCCAGCGGTCGATCAGGATCTCCGGCACGTCGCGCTGGACGAAGTCGAGCGCGCCGACCAGCATGCGCTTGGGGTCGAGGCGGTTCTTGTCGAAGTAATTCTCGCGCACGTAGAACAGCGTCTTCGAGAAGATCGGCAGCTGGGACAGGTCGTACTTGCCGCTCGCGCCGCGCACCGCCGCCCGAAGCTGGCTGTCGGCTCCGACGCGCAGGCCGTCACCGCCGTGGCGCACCGTCAGGATGAGGGCCGCGCTGCATGCCGCGGTGAAAGCCAAGATCTTGCTGAACCGCCGCATACGGGACTCCGAAGGGGAAGGTGGGTTGGGGTTGCTGGGGGGGGTGGCCGACTGGTCAGGAGGCGAGGTGGGGGGATCCGAGGGCGGATCGTCGAGAAGATCCATGGAGCTGACAACAATCATAGCGAGCCTGGCATGCGCGCGCACGGATATACACACTACCCCGCGCGGATAGGTGCCTCGGAGCGGCGGTGCGTGCTTCGTCGGCGTCCGGTGGATTGCTACGACGAGAAATCATCGTTGCCGCGTGCTCCCATTCGGCATCTCGTTGGCTATACTCTGCCGCCTGAATGTCGGGTCCGAGGAAATTGGCGTCGAGGAGCGCATCGGTGGGGGAGGAGCCGGCGGATCTGGAATCCGTCGACGGAGATTCGCAGGAGCCCGATGCGGCCGCGCTGGGCGAAGCGCCGGACGACGGTGACGACGAGCTCGGGGATGTGGTCAAGGTTGGGGTCTCACTGGGCGTGGGAGGCGTCGGAGCGGAGCAGCTCGCGGACGGTCGAGCCGAGGACGAAGCCGACGTCGTGCCCGCCGGGATGACGCCCGAGGTGCTGGCGGCGCTTGCGGCGGACGACGACGGCGATCTCTCCGACGACGAATTCGAGCTCTCGCCGCCGGTGATCGACGTCGCCGTCGTCGCGACACCTCAACCAGAATCGGCCGACGACGATGCGATCTTGAGCGCCGCGGCGCCCGGCAGCCTGGCGGCTCTGGCCGGTGCGGTTGCGGCGGCGCGCCCCGGCGAGGCGCCGATGCTCGGCTTCTCGGCGCTGAGCGCGTATCTGCACGAGCTGCGTCGTCATTCGTTGTTGAGCCGCGACGAGGAGCACGAGCTGGCGGTGCGGTTCTCCAAGACCGGCGACAGCGCGGCGGCCCGGCGGCTCATCACGGCGAACTTGCGGCTGGTCGTGAAAATTTCCCAGGAATACCGGCGCGCGCACAAGAACCTGCTCGATCTCATCCAGGAAGGGAACATCGGGCTCATTCAGGCAGTGCAGAAATACGACCCCTACCGGGGCGTCAAACTGTCGTCTTACGCAGCCTGGTGGATCCGCGCCTACATCCTGAAGTTCATCCTGGCCAACTGGCGCATCGTGAAGATCGGGACGACGCAGGCGCAGCGCAAGCTGTTCTTCAACCTGCGCAAGGAGCGCGAGAAGCTGGAAAAGGCGGGCTTCGAGGTCGAAGCGCGGCACCTGGCGGCGGCGCTCGACGTCAGCGAGCAGGACGTCGTCGAGATGGAGCGGCGGCTCGGGTCGTCGGAGACGTCGCTGGATTCGCCGGTGCGCGGCGACGAGGGCGGCGGGCGCACGCAAGGCGACTTCGTGCCGGCCTCGGCGAACATGCGCCCCGACGTGCAGGTCGAGGTCGGCGAGTTCCAGGAGTTGCTGCGGCAGAAGCTGGAGGCGTTCGGCTCGACCTTGAAGGATCGAGAGCTGGACATCTTCCGCGATCGCCTGCTCAATGATTCGCCGGCCACGCTGCAGGAGATCGGCGAGAAATATGGCGTGAGCCGCGAGCGCGCGCGGCAGATCGAGGAACGCCTGAAAAAGAAGCTCCGCAATTTCTTACAATCGCACCTGGGTGACGCGGTTCAGGTCAACCAGAACTGAGGCGGTGGCTGACAGCCGGATCCCCCTCACCCTAACCCTCTCCCCGGCGGCGGACCGCAGGGGAGAGGGGATGCCGCGCTTTCAATTCTCCCTCTCCTCTGCGGTCTGCCGCGGAGGAGAGGGTTGGGGTGAGGAGGTCCGCTACTTCGACACGAGGCCGCGCCTTTGAATATCCGTCCCGGCACCCTCTTCGTCGTCGCCACGCCGCTCGGCAACCCCGGCGATCTCTCGCCGCGCGCCGCTTCCACGCTGCGCGACGCCGACGTGATTGTCGCCGAGGACACGCGCACCGCACGGCGACTTCTGTCGGAGAACCGCGCCGCGCGCGACGATCGCCCGGTCATTTCTTGCTACGACGCCAACGAAGCGTCGCGCGCCGGCGAGGTCGCGGGGCTGCTCGCCGCCGGCAAGAACGTGGCGCTGGTCTCGGAGGCGGGGACGCCGCTGCTCTCCGACCCCGGCTTCCGCGTCGTGGCGGCCGCGATCGCCGCCGGTGCTCCGGTCGTGCCGATCCCGGGGCCGTCGGCGGTGCTCGCGGCGCTGGTCGCGGCGGGGCTGCCCACCGATCGCTTCCTGTTTCTCGGCTTTCCGCCGCGCAAAAGCGGAGCGCGCCGCCGCCTGTTCGAAGGCGTGCGCGCGCTACCCTTCACGCTGGTCCTCTACGAGTCGCCGCTGCGTGCGGGGGCCACGCTCGAGGACCTCGCCGCGGTCCTGGGGGCCGACCGCCGCGCCTGCGTCGCGCGCGAGCTCACGAAACCCTACGAGGAGCTGGTTCGCGACACGCTGGGCGCGCTCGCCGAGCGCTACCGCGAGACGCGCCCGCTCGGCGAGGTCACGCTGGTGGTCGCCGGCGCGCCCGACGGTGCGACCGCCGAGGCGCCACTCGACGAAGAGGAGATGACCGAGCGCGCCACGGAGCTGCTGGCCAAGGGCGTGAGCGCGCGCGACGCCGCCGACCAGCTGGCCGCGCTCACCGACCGCCCGCGCCGCGAGGTCTACCGTCTAGTCGTCGCCGCGGGCGCGCGTCGCGCCGCGGGGGACGATGGCGACGCCGACGACGCCGACGGGGGAGAACCCGGAGACGGAACGGAGCCGGAGGGCTAGCGAGCCCGAAGACGGAACGGAGCCGGAGGGCTCGCGAGCCGCTAGCCCTCCGTCATGTGATTCCCCTCGGCTCGTGCTAACTTTTGCGCGGCTCTTGTGGCGCGCCGGTCCCCGCCACACCTTGACTATCACCGGCCGAGGCAGGAACTCCACGATGAAGATCGGAATCGGCGCCGACCACGCAGGCTACCGCTACAAAGAAATCTTGAAACCGGCGCTGGTCGCTCGCGGCCATCAGGTCGTCG
>Ga0265342_10001498_pt1 | contig 21632 bp, 17 predicted proteins | sample 4CB327metaG_FD_203125 | JGI IMG/M metagenome (GOLD analysis project Ga0265342, IMG submission 203125) | Rhizosphere microbial communities from Carex aquatilis grown in University of Washington, Seatle, WA, United States - 4-CB3-27 metaG | ecosystem: Host-associated > Plants > Roots >... | reverse complement strand
TCGACACAGCTTCATGCCACCACCTCTTCGATGACGACCAGCAGGTCGCCGGACTCGACGCTCTCGCCGGCGCCGGCGACGATCTCGCGCACCACGCCGGAGATCGGCGCCTTGACCACCGTCTCCAGCTTCATCGCCTCGGTCACCAGCAGCTTCTGCCCAGCGGTCAGCTTCTCGCCGACCTTGGTGACCAGATCGATCACCCGCCCCGGCATCGGCGCGCCGACCTCGCCCGCCCGCCCCGGCGTGACCTTGCGCCGCTTGGGGCCGCTCACGCGCGCCGAATCGTCGGCGACGCGCATGGTGCGCGGCTGGCCGTTGAGCTCGAAGGTCAGAACGCGCGCGCCGTCGGGCTCGATGTCGCCGATCGACAGGAGCTTGATGATCAGCGTCTTGCCCGGCTCGATGTCGACCCACGCCTCCTCGCCGACGCGCAGGCCATAGAAGAACGCCGGCGTCGGCAGCACCGACGTGTCGCCGTGAAGCGCCCGGTGCTCCATGTACTCGCGCAGCACCTTGGGATAGAGCGCGTACGACACGACGTCGCGCCGCTCGACGCTGACGCCGGCCAGCCGCTCCATCTCGCGCCGCGCGCCCGCCCAGTCGAACGGCGGCATGCCCGCGCCCGGCCGGCCATCAATGCGCGCTGCGCCCTTGAGCACGTGCGTTCGCAGCGGCTCGGGGAAGCCGCCCGGCGGCTGGCCCAGCGACCCGCGCATGTAGTCGATCACCGACTCGGGGAAGGTCAGCTCCTGCGCGCGATCGGTGACCGCGCGCGCATCCAGCCCCTGCTTCACCATCCAGATTGCCATGTCGCCGACGACCTTCGACGACGGCGTCACCTTGGGGATATCGCCGAACAGACGGTTGACGTCGGCGTAGGCGCGCTTGACCGCCTCCCACGCCGCGCCGACGCCCAGCGCCTCGGCCTGCGCGCGCAGGTTCGAGTACTGGCCGCCCGGGATCTCGTGCTCGTACACGTCGGCCGCCGGTGCCTTCAGCCCCGACTCGAACGGCGCGTACCACTCGCGCACCGGCTCCCAGTAGTGCGACAGCTTCTCGAGCCCGTCGATGTTGACGCGCGGATCGCGCGGCGACCCGGCGAGCGCGAACGCCAGCGATGAGAGCGACGGCTGCGACGTCATGCCGCCCATGATGCTGACCGCGCCATCGACCACGTCGACGCCGGCGTCGATCGCCGCCAGGTACGAGCTGATCGCGTTGCCCGCGGTGTCGTGCATGTGCAAGTGCAGCGGCACGTCGACCGCTTCCTTCAGTGCCTTGACCAGCATCGTCGCCGCGCGCGGCTTGAGCAGGCCGGCCATGTCCTTGATCGCCAGCAGGTGCGTGCCACGCCGGCAGATCTCCTTGGCCATGTCGACGTAGTACTTGAGGTCGTACTTCGTGCGCGCCGGATCGGAGACGTCGCCGGTGTAGCAGATCGACGTCTCGACGATGCGGCCGGTCTTCTGCGCCGCCTCGATGGCAACCGTCATGTTGTCGACGTCGTTGAGCGCGTCGAAGATGCGGAACACGTCCATCCCGGCGGTCGCGGCTTCTTGAATGAAGGCCTCGACGACGTCGTCGGGATAATTGGTGTAGCCGACAGCGTTCGAGCCACGCACCAGCATCTGGAACATGATGTTGGGCACCAGCTTGCGCAGCTCCTCGAGGCGCAGCCACGGATCCTCGGACAGGAACCGGTAGGCGACGTCGAAGGTCGCGCCGCCCCACATCTCCAGCGAGAAGAAGTCGGCGCACAGGCGCGCGGTCGCCGGCGCGACGCGCGCGAGATCGTAGGTGCGCACGCGCGTCGCGAGCAGCGACTGGTGCGCGTCGCGCCACGTGGTGTCCATCAGGTGGACGCGCCGGTTCTCCTTGAGCCAGCGCACCACGCCCTCGGGCCCGCGCTGCTCGAGGATCTGCTTGGTGCCGGCCGGCGGCGGCGCCTTGGCGACCTCGGGCGACAGGTGCGGCAGCGGCGGCTCAGTGTTCAGCACCGCGGGCGGCGGCTTGGGCTTGCCGCGCACGGTGGCGTGACCGTTGACCACCGTCGCCGCCACGTAACGCAGGATGCGCGTCGCGCGATCGCGGCGCGGCGTGTACTGCGCCAGCGCAGGCGTCTCGTCGACGAACGTGGTGTGCGCCTTGCCGTCGATGAACGCCGGGTGCGCGAGCACGTTCTCGAGGAAGTGGATGTTGGTCTTCACGCCGCGGATGCGGAACTCGCGCAGCGAGCGGATCGCCTTGCGGCGGGCGTAGTTCCACTCCAGACCCGACGCGGTGATCTTCGCGAGCAACGAATCGTAAAACGGCGACACGCGCGCGCCAACGTAGCCTGAACCATCATCGAGCCGGATGCCGAGACCGACCGCAGGCCGGTAGACCGAGATCTTGCCGGTGTCGGGCAGGAAGTCGTTCTTCGGATCCTCGGCGGTGACGCGCACCTGGATCGCCACGCCGCGGATCTCGATCGACTCCTGGTTGGGGATGCCGATCTCGGGATCCGACAGCTTGTAGCCCTGCGCGATGCGGATCTGCGACTGCACGAGGTCGCGGCCGGTGATCACCTCGGTCACCGTGTGCTCGACCTGGATCCGCGGGTTGACCTCGATGAAGTAGTGGCTGCCGTCCTCGCCGACCAGGAACTCGACGGTGCCGGCGTTGGTGTAGTGCGCGTAGCGCGCGACCTTGAGCGCGTCCTGCGCCAGGCGCGCGCGCAACTCCTCGGGCAGCGACCAGGCCGGCGCGTACTCGACGACCTTTTGATAGCGGCGCTGCACGCTGCAGTCGCGCTCGAACAGGTGCACCAGGTTGCCGTGGTTGTCGCCCAGCACCTGCACCTCGATGTGCTTGGGCCGCACCACCAGCTTCTCGAGGAAGACCGAGTCGTCGCCGAACGCCTTCTTCGCCTCGGAGCGCGCGCGGTCGAGCGCCTCGTCCATATCGCCCGCCGAGCGCACCACGCGCATGCCGCGGCCGCCGCCGCCGGCCGCCGCCTTGACCAGCACCGGGTAGCCCGCCTTGTCGGCGAAGGCGCGCGCCGCCTCGATCGTGCGCAGCGGCTCGGCCGTGCCCGGCACCACGGGGACGCCGGCCGCCTCAGCGATCTTGCGCGCCGCGATCTTGTCGCCGAGCGCGTCGATCGCCTCCGGCGTCGGACCGATGAAGACGATGCCGGCGTCGCGGCACTTGCGCGCGAAAGTGCCACGCTCGGACAGCAGGCCATAGCCCGGGTGAATCGCGTCGATCTCGTGGCGCTTGGCGAGCTCGATGATCTCGTCCTCGGCCAGGTAGGCCGCGACCGGCTCCAGCCCCTTGCCGACCAGGTACGCCTCATCGGCCTTGTACCGGTGCAGGTGCACGCGATCTTCCTCGGAGAAGATCGCGACCGTGCGGAACCCGAGCTCGGTCGACGCGCGGAAGACGCGAATCGCGATCTCGCCGCGATTGGCGCACAGAAGTCGCTTGAAGGGGATGATGCTCATGAGCCCCGGGACAAGTACCATTTTATTGAGGTCCCGCCGAGCCCGAATTGACCCCGTCCGGACGCGCGGGACCGAGTATGTTTTGTGCCGTTGACTGAGCCACAGGAAAATTCATTCCCGAGCCCGCGCAGCGCGATCTCGGCGGCGTGGAGCCGGCGCTGGCGCTGGGGCCTGCCCCTGGTGGCCGTGGCGTTTCTGGCCCGTTTCATCTGGGTGCTGGCGGTACCGACCGTGCCGGTCGGCGACTTCGCGACTTATCGCGAATCGGCCAACTATTTGCTCGAGTTCGGTTCGCTCGACCACGGTTTCATCTACATGCCGGGGTTCGTGCTCATGCTGGCCGGTGTCACGGCGGCGGGCGGGGATTTGCTGGCGCAAAAGATGATCGGCGTGGTCCTGGGGACATTGGCGGCGGCGGCGATCTTCGGCATCACGGCGCGGCTCGCTGATTTCGACCCTTCGGACCGCGACGGCGACCGCGCGGGTGACGGTGCGGCCCGCCGGCTCTGCTCCTGCCCGACGGCCGTCGTGGCGACGCTGCTCTACGCGCTCTGGCCGGCGGGCGTGGCGCTGGCGAGCGTCGTCGGCACCGACGTGCCGGCCGCGGCGCTGATGATGCTGGCGCTCTGGGCGTTGGTCGCGTGGGGCGAGGTCCGTCCGATCGGCGCCGCGCTCGGCTTTGGCGCGCTCATGGGCCTGGCGGCGTACGTGCGCGCGGTGGCGCTGCCGCTGACCCTCATGTCGGTGCTCTACTGGGCGGTCCGGCGCGGGCGCACGAGCTGGCGCCAGGTGGTGCTGCTCACCGCGCTGACCACGGCGGCGACGCTGGTGGTGCTGCTTCCCTGGGCGCTGCGCAACCGGCGCGAGCACGGCGCGCTCAAGTTCACCGACGACCACGGCGGCATCACCGCGCTCATCGGCGCGAACCCCAACTCCGAGGGGACTTACACGCGCGCGCTCAATCTCATGTTCAAGGATCTCACCGGCCGCACCGTGCTCGATGAGCCGCACGCCGAGACCGACAAGCTGGCGTTCGACCTGGCCAAGGACTGGACGCGCTTCGAGCCGCGCTACGCGCTGGGGCTGGTGATCTTGAAAGCCGAGCGCCTGTTCTGGTCGGAGTGGCACCTGCTCTACTGGCCGATCGGGCGCCCGGGTGTACTGGTCGGCGCGCCCGAGCGCTGGTTCGCGGCGCACATGGACGCGGCCAACACGCTCGCCGACTGGTTCTGGTATGGACTGTGCGGACTGTTCGCGGGCGGCATCACGCTGGCGATCGGTGAGCGACGCTGGCGCCTGCTGGCGCTGATCCCGTTCCAGCTCGCGCTGACCGCGACCTACAGCGCGTTCTTCGCTGAGCCCCGCTACCGCGTGCCGATCGAGATGATGGCGTTTCCGCTCGTGGCCTTCGCGCTGAGACGGCTGTGGTTCTCGGTGCGCTATCCCATCCCGAAGGGACGCGTGACGCCTGCCCACGCACGCCTGCTGATGGCGACAATCGTCGCGCTAGCGATATTCGTCGCGGCTCCGGCCGTCAGCGACGCGGGCGAGCGCCTGCGAGCGACGCATCGCTGGGCGGCGACGGTCTGGATCGTCGATGGGCACGCGCGCCTGGCAAAGTGGAAACGCCACGGCGAAGCGCGCGGCCCGTCGCCGGTGTCGGGCGCGCCGAACGGCGTGCGGCTCGCGCTGCCCGCGGGCTCCGCCGCGCCGGTTGAAGCCGAGATCGTCGTCGCGGATCTTCCGCCGGGACGCTATCGCGTCGAGGGCGAGGTCGAGGGCTTCAATCTGGCAGGCGGCGCGTTGCGCTTCGAGCTCGGCGAACAAGACACATCATTTCCGGTCCCCTCCCCCGTCCGCGGAGGAGGGTTAGGGAGAGGGCAAACCTTGCCAGTGCAGCGCCCGCCGGCCCCTCTCCCTAACCCTCCCCCCGCAGACGGGGGGAGGGGATCGGAAATGCTCGTCGCCAGCGCCGAGCTCCCGTCCAGCGAGGCCGCGGCCGACCCGACGGGAACGACCGACCGATCGCCGCTGCAGGGCACGCTGGTCCACGCGGGCGGCCCGCTGGTCCTGCGGGCGCGGCTCAGCGCAACACGCGCGAGCGATGCGCCCGCGTCGCCGCCCGAGCTCTGGATCTCGCCGGTCAAGCTCAGCACCGAAGGCGCGCTGCCCTGAGCCGCACGCGTTCCACCGGCGCAGCGTTCGCGCTCTGCGTATCGTCGCTGCTGTTTGCGGTGATGGCGGTCGCCGCCAAGAGCGTCTCGGCCCGCATCCCCGGCCCGCAGACCGCGCTCGTCCGCTTCGCGATCGGCGTCGCCGTGACCCTGTCGCTGTTCGCGGCCGGGCATGCGGTGATCCGCCCGCGCCGCTGGGGCTGGCTGGTCGCGCGCGGCTTCTTCGGCGGCATCGCGGTGCTGTGCTACTTCGCGTGCATCCAGCGCGTGCCAGTCGGGGTGGCGACGCTCCTCAACCAGACGCAGCCGATCTACACCATGCTCTTCGCGTGGTTGCTCATAGACGAGCGGCCCTCGCGGGCGGCGCTGTCGGCGCTGCCACTGACGCTGGCGGGGGTGGCGCTGATCATCGGCGTGCGCGCGCGCGACCTGCAGGCGGGCGGCGCCAGCGAGCTCTTCGGCCTGATCCTCGGCGTCGTGTCGGCGGTCACCTCGGGGATCGCCGTGACCTCGGTGCGCGCGGCGCGGCGCGACCTGGGCGACGGCCGTCCGTCCGAGACCGCGTGGTCGGTCTTCTTCTCGTTCACGACGCTCGGCGCGCTGCTGAGCTTGCCCGCCGTGACGCCGCCGCTCGGCCACTGGGTGCGCCCGACCTCGCACGAGTGGCTGCTCCTGGCGCTCATGGGCTGCGCCGGCGTCGGCGGGCAGGTGGTGATGTCGTACTCGCTCGGTCACGTCGGTGGCGGCACCGCGGGGATCATCTCGCAGTTGACCGTGCTCTTCGCGGTGGTGGGCGGCGTGCTCATCTTCGGCGACCCGATCCGGCCGACATTCGTGGCCGGCGCGGCGCTGACCTTGACGGGCGTCGCCCTGACCGTGCTCAGCGCTTCGCCCCGGTTACTGAGCAAGCTGCGGATTGATTGAAGGTTGCCGCTCGCAAGGTCTGCCCCCAGCCCCGGCCCTCTCCCCCGGCGGACCGCGGGAGAGGGTGACTCGCTGAAGAAGGTTGGGCTCGCAAGGTCAGGCCTCTCCCCGGCCCAGCGGGCGGGGGCCTGTGCTAGCCTTCCGGTATGGGTTACCGCGAGGTTCCAGTAGGCACTGAAAAGTGCCTGGGCTGCGGAGGGGCGGTGGACGAGGGGACGGCGCTCTGCCCGACGTGCGGCGCTCCGATCGACGTCGGCCAGTACGCCGAGCTCGAGCTGAAATTGAAGCCGCACGAGCGGCAAGCGCGCGTGGCGCTGGCGGTCGCGACTGCGATCTTCGGCATGTGCTTCTTGTTGCTCGTGGGGCTGGAGGCGCCGGTGCCGACGCTGGTGACCGCCGGGTTCGGCGTGGGGCTGTTCGGCGGCTGCTGCCTGCTGTCGGTGTGGCGGCCACTCGCCGCATCGGTGATCGCGCTGTCGGTCTTCTCCGCGCTGCAGATTGCGGTGATCACGCAGGGCCATCTCTGGATGCTCTTCCAGGGAGCGGTGGTCGTCGCGCTCAAGGTGATCCTGTTCGTGCTGCTGATCGGCGGCGTCAAGGCGGGGCTGCGCATCCGCGACATCCGGCGCCAGACCCGCCCGCGCGATCGAAAGGTCGTCGCGGCGATCGTCGCGACCACGCTAGCGGCCGGCGTCGTGCTGGGCTTGTGGGTGCGCCAGCACGAGACGGACGCCTATTCGTCGGACGACGCCTCCGATACCATGGACGCGATGCAGGAGTAGGCGCGCGCCGGACCACGCCACCCGCGAAAATTTGATGCATCCCCCACGGCGACACAGCCGCGGGGAACCTGGTACCGTCTAAGGCATGCTTGCGACGGGCGAGCCCGCGGCGGCTGAGGGCGGTCAGAACGAAACCAACCTGCCCTGGCTGCTGCGCCTGCGCTGGGGCGCGCTGGGCGGCCAGCTGCTGACGATCATCGTCGTCCGCTACGTGATGCATTCGCCGCTCCCGATCGCGTCGTTGTTCGGGCTGCTGGCAATCTCACTGCTGACCAGCGTCGCCTGGCGGCTGCGCCCGCCGGGGCTGGTGATTCGCAGCTCGTGGCTGGGCGCGACCATGGTGCTCGACATCCTGGTGTTCAGCGGCCTGCTCTATTTCACGGGCGGTCCCATGAACCCGTTCAGCTTTCTCTATCTCGTGCCGATCGCGCTCGCGACGGTGATCCTGGGACCGCGCTGGACCTGGGCGCTGGTGGCGCTGTCGCTGGCGGCGTCGGCGACGCTGTTCTTCTGGCACCAGCCGCTGATCCTGGGCGAATCGCACGCCGAACACATGCTGCTGCACCTGCAGGGTATGTGGGTCGCGTTCGGCGTCGGCGCGGCGTTCATCGTCTACTTTCTGCACCACATTCGCCGCGCGCTGGCCGAGCGCGAGAGCGAGCTGCAGGCGTCGCGCAACCTGGTCGCGCGGCAAGAGCGGCTGGCGGCGCTGGCGACGCTGGCCGCGGGCGCGGCCCATGAGCTGTCGACGCCGCTGGCGACGATCGCGGTCGTGGCCAAGGAGCTGGAGCGCGCGGTCGAGGCCAGCGCGTCGAGCCACGTCGTCGAGGACGTCAAGCTGGTGCGCGACCAGGTCGAGCGCTGCCGCGCGATCCTCGAGCGCATGTGCGTCGACGCGGGCGAGATGCGCGGTGAGCGTCTCGCGCCGGCGACCGTCGACGAGCTGGTCGCCGGCTCGCTCGCGGGCCTCGGGACCGAGGTCGCGGTGCGGGCCGACGTCGACCCCGCACTTTCCGCGGTGAGCCTGCACGTCCCGGCGCGCGCGATCGCGGAGGCAATCCGCGGCGTGCTCAAGAACGCGCAGGACGCGTCGCCGGCCGGCGCCGCCGTCGACCTGACCGTGCGCCGCACCGGCGGCGCCATCGATTTCACCGTCGCGGATCGCGGTCCAGGCATGCCGCGCGCGGTGCTCGAGCGGGTGGGCGAGCCGTTCTTCACCACCAAGCCACTCGGACGCGGCATGGGCCTGGGGTTGTTCCTCGCGCGCAGCGTCGTCGAGCGGATCGGCGGCTCGCTGCGGCTCGATTCCAGCGTCGGGCGGGGTACGACCGCGATCGTGCGCGTGCCTCTGCCGGAGCACCGCGAGTGACGGCGCGTCCGTCCCTGCTGCTCGTCGACGACGACGAGACGTTCCGCGAGCGCCTCGGCCGCGCGCTGCGCGACCGCGGCTACGACGTGGTCACTGCGTCGAGCCACGCGACCGCGATGGAAGCGGCGCGGGCACGCGTGCCGGCGTTCGCCGTGGTGGATCTCAAGATGCCGGGGCCGTCCGGGCTGGAGCTGGTCAAGGATCTGCATGAGCTGGATGAGCAAACGCGCATCGTGGTGCTGACCGGCTACGGCAACATCGCTTCCGCGGTCGACGCTCTTCACCGCGGCGCGCACGACTACCTCAGCAAACCGGCCGATGCCGACGAGATCATCGCCGCGCTACGCGGGCAAAAGGCAGCCGGTGCGGCGTCGAGCTCGGGCGCGCGTGTCGCCGATCCGCCCCCCAGCCTCGCGCGCGCCGAGTGGGAGCACCTGAGCCGCATCCTCGCCGACGTCGGCGGCAACGTCTCCGAGGCCGCGCGGCGGCTGGGCATCACGCGCCGTACGTTGCAACTGAAGCTTAAAAAAGATCCTCCCCGGCACTAAGGGGCCTCGGACCTCTGAGGCCCTTCCTCTTAAAACATCCAGGTGATCGCCGCCGCCAGCTCGTTGCCGCTCGGGCCCGCGCCGAACACGTGCCGCCGGTAGTCGAGCTTGAGCCCGATCTGCATCACCGGCCGATACGTGAGCCCCACCGTATAGATCGTGCGGCGAAACGCGGGGTTGGCCACGAAGCCCGACGGCACCGACGCCTGGGTGTCGGCGTAGTCGAAACGCCCGAACAGCGTCACCGACTGGTCATTCCCAGGCGCGAGCACGCGCAGGAGGTCGTAGCCCGCCTCGACGTAGCCGCCGCGCGACTGCGACGCGACCGGATCGGGCGCGGTCCCGCCGGCCGCGATGGCAGCGTCGCGCTGAGCGGCGTCGAGGCCCGCCGCATCGCCGATGAACAGGAACGCGACCTCGGCGCGCGCGGTGAACCCTCCCCTGCGCGTGCGCGCGTCCGCCTCCAGCAGGGTGACCGGGATCCTGCCAACGGTGCTGGTCAGGCTGTTGCCCGACGTCGCGTAGTACGCCGACCCGCCAAAGATCGTGCCCAGGCGCGGCTCGAAGTCGAGGCGCGCGACGCCGCCCCAGTCGCCGGCGTGCGCGAACTGCGCCTCCTGGTGGCCTTCCCGGAGCGCCCTCTCGGCGGTGAAGCCGTTCGCGTCGAAGCCGTTCACGATGTAGAGCTGGTAACGCAGGCCTTCGCGCAATTCGCCGAAGATGCCGACGCCCGGCTCGCGCCAGGTGGTCGGAACGACGAAGGTATCGACCGCGGGGCGATCCACGCCGTTGAAGGTCGGCGGCTCGTGATAGACGTTGATGATGCCGACCGGCATGATCATGAGGCCGCCGCGCACGCTGATGCGCCGGCTGAGCAGACCGTCGAGATAGGCCTGCTCGACCTCGGCCTCGCCTCGGTCGCCCGCCGAAGAGACCGCGTGCTCGACCTCGAGCTCCGAGTAGAAGCGCAGGCGATCGGAGAAGTTGTGGCCAAAGAACAGCACGAAGCGCCGCAGGTCGATTGTCGCCTCGGGCGGTGAATCGAGCACGTACTTGCCAGGCGCGTTGAGCGTCAGCTCGCCGTAGCCACCGAAGGCGCTGCCCTGCAAGACCCCGCCACGGCCGAGCGCGTTCTCGACGGCGGTCTCGCGCGGGAGCGCGGTCGCCGGCCCCTGGGCCGAATCGGCCGGCATCTCAATGACCGGCTGCGCGTGCGCGGTGCGAGCAGCCCCGAGCCCCGTCAGAACTAAGATGCAGGCCTCGATCAGCGCCGCCGTGCGGCGCGAACCGTCCCGTTTCGTGAAACTGACATTCATTCTCAAAATCATAACGGAGTGAGCCTGTATCGCCGATCCGGCCCCGTCGTCAAGGGTGTCGGATCACGCCGCGGAATTAGGCAGGGGGCCGAGAGGTTGCGCGCACCTGCTCCGATCAGGGACCGCAGCCCGACGAGCTGATGTTGAGCGAGGTCATGCAATCGACGAGCGGATTGCTGCCGCCAACCTTGTTAAAACACGTCGTGTAGCAATTGCCGGTGCACGGATAATTTTGTCCCAGGCAATCAATCATCATCATGCATTGCGGGCCGATGGACGTCGAATGGTCCAGGCAGCCCGCACAGGTGGCGGTACCCGACGAGTAGCCGCTCATCTGGATGGCGCTGATGCAGTTGGCGCCACCGTCGACGACGATTCGCCCGCCCGCGCCGGTGCCGCCCATACCCCGACCGCCCATGTTGCTCCCGCCCGCACCGAGGCCGCCCGCGCCGCCAACAGCGCTGCCGCCGGCGCCGCCCATGCCCCGGCCACCCATGCTGCTCCCGCCGGCGCCGATGCCGCCGCTGGCGCGACCGCCGGCACCGCTACCGCCGTTGCCGGTCACGATGTGGCCGCCATTGCCGGTCACGATCTGACCGCCGCCACCCGTCTTGCCCCCGCCACCCGATCGATCGAAGGGGTCCGCCCCCTGACAGCCGCCGAGCACGGCGAATGCGATCCAGCCGACAATTCCCAGCGCGACAACTCGGTTCATAGGCATACCCGTCAGGTAAGGGGGATGACGTTCAGATTAACACCATTCCGGGAGTCACCGGCGCCCAGCGCAATCGCCGGAAGGCCGGCGGGCGGAGGACGCAGCTCATTTCTTCATGCACGGACGGGACGGAATCGATCACGTCAATGCGCGCTGTCGCAAAATGATCAGGGAGGAGAGAGAGGGATTCGAACCCTCGGTACGTTTCCGTACACACGATTTCCAATCGTGCCCCTTCGGCCACTCGGGCATCTCTCCGGGATGAGCGGTGAAAATTAGTTCAGAGGAGAGAGTGGGAGTCGAACCCACGTTGGACTTGCGCCCAAACCTGATTTCGAATCAGGCGCTTTCGGCCACTCAGCCATCTCTCCGAATTAGGGCGATATCTTTAGCACCAGACGGTTGGGAGGTCGATAGGTGTAAACAGGCTATGGACCTCGGCACCGTTCTGTGACAGATAAGGCTCGGTCCCGGGCGACGGAACACCAGCGAACCCCGCCAGGCCCGGAAGGGAGCAACGGTAGCAAGTCGACCGGGTGCTCGGGACCTTATTCTTCTGCATTCAGAAGGGAACCCCCGGAAGGTTCTCGAAGACTCCCTCCATGGCCGACGTCGTCTACCTGATCCAGGACATGCTGTTCACCTCGAAGGTCCGCGAGGTCGCGAAGCAAGTCGGGGTCAGCGTTCAGGGTACGCGCGACGTCGCGGCGCTCGCGGCGGCGGCCAGTGCGGGCGCCAAGCTCGTGCTGGTCGACTTGCGACTGCCGATCGCGGCAGAGGCGCTGGCGCGACTCGGCAGCGACCCGGCGACGCGTACGATTCCGTCGGTCGGGTTCATCGACCACGAAAAGACCGACGTCATGGATCAGGCGCGCGCCAGCGGATGCGGTCAGGTCATGGCCAAGGGTCAGTTCGCGAACGCGCTGCCCAAGCTGTTTTCGTCGCTGGTATAGGCCCACCCGCTCAGCGCCAGAGCGGGATGAGCTGGCGCAGGCTGCGCACGATCATGTCGGGCGAGCCCCAGGCCTCGGCGTCGTCGATCGTCTCGGCGGTCACCAGCGCGGTCCGGCAACCGGCGGTGCGGCCGGCGACAATGTCGAACGCGAAATCACCGACGACCAGCGCGTCGGCGGGCGCGACGCCGAGCGTGCGGCAGAGATGCAGCACACCGTCGGGCGCCGGCTTCGGCGGGCCGTCCTCGCGCGTGTAGGCGGCGATGATCAGCGGCGCCGATTCATCGTGCAAGACCGGCGGCGCGCCGCCTCCGTGCGCGAAGGCGGCCCCGAGATCGAACTTGCTCACGAAGCTCTCCACGACCTCGCGGATGTTGCGCGTCAGGATCGCGCACGGCACGCTCGCGGCGTCCAGGCATGCGAGCAGCTCGACGCAACCGTCGGCCAGCGTGGCGTTGGCGATCGCGTCGCGCTCGTGGCGCCGCATGATCTCCTCGCCGCGCGCGCGGAGCGCCTCGTCGCCCGCGGCGAGCTGCTCGAGGATTGGCAAGCCCGGCGGAAGCCCGATCTCGGCGCGGATCGCGTCGAAGTCGAGCAGCGGCTCGGTCAGCGTGCCATCCATGTCGAAGATCACCGCGCGCGGCGCGGGCGCCTCGGCGCTCGGAGGGTCCGGGAACCCTCCCAGGGTTCCCGGGGTCATTCGCTGGACTCGGGCGGCCCACCGGTGCGCGCGATGTCGCCAGTCTTGATCTTGTCGAGGTTCATGCCGCGCGCCCGCTTGGTCATGGTGGGCAAGAGCTGGTCGAGTGGCGGCGGCTCGCCTTTGATGAAGCGCAGCGGATTGACGCGTGCGACGACGAACGCGCGCAGGTATGGGCTGGTCATCCCGCGCTGCTTGAGGCCATCGACGACGGCGGTGACCGCTTCGTCGAAGTCGAGCAAGAGACCAGCGCGGCGCTCGCGCTCCTCGACCGCATCGGCGAGCTTGCCCTTTACCCAACTGTCGACCTTGCGCAGGATCGGGTGGTACGCGCCACCCGACAGACGCCCGCGCTTTTCGTAGGCGAAGCCCAGGGTCGCCAGCGCGGGCTCCTCGAACTCGAGCGCATAGTCGTCTTCGGTGCCGCCCACGCTGCCGGCGAGATCGCGGTACATACGGCGCACGCCGATCGCTTTTTCGCGCAGGTTGTGCGCCTTCTCGATGTTGAGCGCGAGGATCTGATACGCGACCGCGCGCTCCGGCACGAGCAGCGCCACGATCGTCTTGGCGTCGAGCTCCTTGAGCGCGGTCAGACGATGGTAGCCGTTGGGCGTCCAGTAACGCCCGAGCTCGGTGGGCTCGCGCACGACGATGATCGGATCCAGGTAGCGCTTGGTCTTGTCCATCGCCTGCGTCAGGCGGCGCACGTGCGTGTCCGAGATGTCGCGCTGAAACGGCGTCGGGACGATCTGGTCGAGCGGCAGCGCCACCAGCAAGAGCGCGTGACCGCCGAGCGGCTCGCGATAGGCGGCGAGCACGCGCCCGCCGTCGAGTGCAACCGCCTCGGCCAGCGGCGCGAGCTCGGAGGGTAGGGGCTCGAGCGCCAGGTCCGCGGGCGTGAGCCCGGCGGGCTTCAGCTTGACGCCGCGCCGACGGCGCGGTGTTCCGCTCGGTTTCCTTTTCGCCGGCTTCCGGGGAGGCATGGTGTAAGTATAAGGAGAACCGCGTCCGTAGTCGGAAGGAGATCGAAGAGGCGATGCCGAGAATGGTCAAGTGCGTGAAGATGGGCAAGGAGCTGCCCGGGATCCCTTACAAGCCGTTTACCAACGAGCTCGGCCAGCGCATCTACGACAACGTCTCGATGGACGCCTGGCGCCAGTGGATCGAGCACTCGAAGATGATCGTCAACGAGTACCGGATCGATCTCGCGTCACCGCAGGGGCAAAAGCTGATGCTGGAGCAGGCCGAGAAATACTTCTTCGGCGAGGGCGCCGACCGGCCACCGGACTACGTCCCCCAGCAGGCGAAGTAGCGCGCGGCGGAACCCAGCAAGGTAGCCACGAGAGTGACGTTGCGCGCTCCGGGCGACATCCTGCTGGTCTCGTGCTACGAGCCGGGCTACCAGCCGATCGCGATCGCGTCGCCGGCCGCGTTTCTGCGCGCCGCCGGCTACACGCCGCTGGCGATCGATCTCGCGGTCGAGGAGCTCGACGAGCCGCGCCTGGAGCGACTGGCGCGCGCGCGCCTGGTCGCGATCTCGGCGCCCATGCACACGGCGATGTCATTGGGGCTGCGCGTGGCGCGGCGGCTGCGCGCGATCAACGCCCAGGCGCACGTCTGCTTCTTCGGCCTGTATGCGGCGCTCAATCGCACGTTGCTGCAGCGGCCCGTGGACGACGGGGGGGGCGCGCGCCCGCTCGCCGACACCATCTTCGGCGGCGAATGCGAGGAGGATCTGGTCGCGCTCGCGCAGCGCCTGGAGGCGGGCGCGAGTCCGGTCGCGGCGGAGGCGGAGGCCCACCCGCTGCATCGCCTGCCGTTCTTGCTCCCGGATCGCACCGGGCTGCCGGCGCTCGATCGCTACGCCCGCCTCCTCGTCGATGACGAACGGCGGGTCGCCGGCCACGTCGAGACCACGCGCGGCTGCAAGTACCTATGCCGCCACTGTCCGATCCCACCCGTCTACCACGGGCGGTTCTTCGCGGTGCCAATCGACATCGTGCTCGAGGACGCGCGCCGGCAGATCGCCGCGGGCGCGCGCCACATCACGTTCGGCGATCCAGATTTTCTCAACGGCCCGAAGCACGCGCTGGCGGCGGCGCGCGGGCTGCACGCCGCGCACCCGGACGTCACATTCAGCTTCACGACCAAGGTCGAGCACATCGTTGCCGAGCGCGAGATCTTCCCCGAGCTCGCGGCGAAGGGCTGCGTGTTCGTGGTGTCGGCGGTCGAGTCACTGTCCGACGAGATCCTCGCGTTGCTCGACAAGGGCCACACGCGCGCCGACGTCTCCCTGGCGCTGTCGATCGCGCGCAGCGCCGGCATCTCGCTGCGGCCGACGTTCGTGGCCTTCACACCGTTCACGTCGATCGCCGACTACCTCGCGCTGTGCCGGTTCATCCGCGACAACGACCTCGAGCAGGAGGTCGACCCAATCCAGCTCGCGATCCGATTGCTGATCCCGCCCGGATCGCTGCTGCTCGAACGAGCGGAGCTCGCGCCACACTTGCTCGGCCTCGACGAGGAGGGGCTCACCTACCGATGGCGTCACCCCGATCCCCGCATGGACGTGCTGGAAGCGGAGGTGTCGGCGCTGGTCGAGCAGGCGACCCACGACGGCGAGCCACCGCATGCGACGTTCGCGCGCATTCACGCGCTTGTGGCGCGCGCAGCCGGCGAGCCCGCACCGCCGGTGAGCTTGAAGCGCCGCCGCCCCGCTCCTCCCCGCCTGTCCGAGTCCTGGTTCTGCTGCGCGCAGCCGACAAAGATCCAGGTGGGGAAAACGCAGAAGGTGTAGGGCCGGCGCGTCGCTCGCAAGGCTCGCCCTGTCCCCGGCCCTCTCCCGCAGCCGGGAGAGGGTGACTCGCTGAAGATCCGATCCCCTCTCCCTCGGTCCGCCGAGGGGGAGGGTTAGGGAGGGGGCAGGCCTCGCGAGGGGTAACGCGCGGCGGGACGCTTAGTAAATCGAGATCCCTCCAGTCAGCGTCCCCGCGGTCGACCAGCCGTCGTCGAAGTGGGCGGCGTTGGCGCCGGCGCGGAAGGACAGCGCCAGCCGCGTGGTCAGCGCAATCTCGACGAGCGCGCCGCCGCCGAAGATCGGCCCGGTCTGGGTGGTGACCGAGTCGTTGGAAATCGCGGCGCCGCCCTTGGCGAAAGCGCCGAGCCAGAGGGGGCCGACCGACCAGGGAAACACCTGCGCCTCGAGCGCGAGCGAATGGCGCTGGAACAGACTCGAGCAGCAGAGCGAGCCGCCGCTGAGCCCGATGTCGAGCATCAGCCCTACCGAGCGCGTGAAGAACCCGCCGACCTGGATCTGCGAGGCCATCCCGGCGATCTGCTGCAGGCCCAGGTTGAAGTCCGAGCTGCCCATCTCCACCTTGAAGGCCAGCCCGCGCCGGTCGAGCGGCGCGCGATCGCCGATGCCCAGGCCGAAGTCTTCGTCGTCCTTGACCGTGGCTTCGACCGCCATCTGCGCATCGTACGATGTGAGATCGGCAAGCGCTACGTCGCGGTTGCCTCGAAGGGACTCGCTCTTGAGATGGATCGTCTGCTCGGGTGCCAGCTCCGCGTAGCCGTCGAAACGCATGCCTTCACTGGCGACCAGCGAGACGCCCGCCACCACGGCGACAACGGCGAGCACCACCGCGATCACCACCAGCGCCTCACCACCACCACCACCGCCACCACTGCTGCTTCCCCCGCCGCCACCGCCGACGTGGATCCCGCCACCGCCACCGCCGTGCGCTCCGCCGCCGGCGGGGCCACCACCGCTCGGGGGCGAGCCACGCCAGCCGCTCGCGGGAGTACCGCGTACGCCGCCCGCCTGCGGCGCTGACCCGCGCCAGCCACCGCTCGACGGATTGCCGCGCATGCCGCCGGGCGGATGCCCGTGGTGAACGTGGCCAGACCCCGAGCCCGAGCCGTCGATGTCGAGGTCGATCCGGCCGCCGCCGTCATCGCCGTCCCACTCGTCGGCGACGACTGGTCCGCCCGCCTCGCCCTCGAAGGGCGGCGGCTGGTCCGGCGCAGGCGGCGGCAACTCCGGCGGCGGTGGCGGAGGGGCGCGGTAGGGAATCGCATCCGAGCGGCGATCGCCGAGCGACTGCACGACATGCACGTGATGCCCGCGGATCGCCGGCGGCGTCTGCGCCAGACGCTGGAGCTCGTCGTTTGGAATCCGATACTCGTTCGACAAGCAGCCGGTCGTCACGTGAACGAGGAACGTCAAAGCAATCAGAGCCACCGTCCGTTCGCTGAAGCCCGAGGACCGGCACCACGACGAACGACGCCGCCGGCCCGCACCCGCGACCACACACGACCCGGGAGCGAATCTCATGACCCCCGACCCTCTTCACGTTGGGTGCCATCCGTGAATCGCCGGTCATCCCTGCGCTTTCAGGCTCAAAAATGCACCGCAGCGCGAGCAGTGTGGCTGCGGCGCCACGCCGCCGGCGACGCTCGCCGGCCACAGACATCGCGCGCTCAGGCCCGAACGGCCGTCTCCATCGGGAGCCGCGCCGCGATGTCGAAATTCAGGCGCGCATGTGCGCGGCGCAGCGCTTCCTCGACGGCATCCGGAGAGTCGCCGCGCGCGAAAATGAAGCCGAGGTAGCTGGCCCCCTCGGGCAGCGGCACGACCGCCTCGCCGGCGCGGATCGAGATCACCACGTCCTCGATGCCCGGCTCCGCGCGCGCCTCGTCGACACCGTTCACGCCGCGCAGGATCCCGGCGCGCGGGATCGGAATCATCATGACCCCCGATGCTTCGTGCGCCCGCACTAACCCGCGCACGTCCTGGCCCAGCGCCTGGCGGATCACCAGCTCCTCGAGAGGCACGTCGCGCACGAAGCGTAGCGCGCGCGAGCAGAGCCCGCCGATCGGCCGCGCCGCCAGGTCGATCACCACCGGCTGCGGCAACCCTTCCCCCTTCGCCCCACGTCCGCCCAGCCGCAACTCCGCGTGCACCGGCCCGCTGCCGATACCGACCGCGCGCGCCACGCCCGCGACCGCCGCGACGATGGCCGATTGCATCTCGGGCGACAGGCGCGACGGCGTCACGTAGATTGTCTCTTCGAAGAACGGGCCCTCGAGCGGATCGGGCTTGTCGAAGATCGCCAGCGGGTGAAGCGTGTCGCCGTAGAGCAGCGCCTCGAGCGCGACCTCGGGCCCATCGACGTACTCCTCGACGAGGATCTGCCGCGACGCGATCGGATCCATCTCCAGCAACGCGGGCGCGAGCAGCAGCCTCCGCAGCCGCGCGAATCGCTCGACGAACGTCTGCGCGTCATCGGCGCGCATGACCCCGCGGCTGGCCGACAGCAGCAGCGGCTTGAGCACGCAGGGCCAGCCGACATCGACCGCGACCCGCGCTGCGACCTCGGCCGGTGATTCGTCGATGCTGGCGGCTGTGAAGCGCGGCACCGCGAGCGCCGAGGCGCCCGCCGCTGCGCAGACCTCGCGGAACCGCAGCTTGTTCCCGACGGCGGCCACGGCGTCGGGATCGCGCCCGTCGAGACCGATCCGCCGCGCGGCCAGCGCTGCCACCCGCGCCGGTCCCTCGCCACCCACCGGCAGCACGGCGCGGACCGGTCGGTCAGGCGCGGCGGCGGCCCCGGCCGCGATCACGGCGGCCGCCCCGTCGGCGTCGTAGAAGTCGATGACCCAGGAATCCTCGGGCCAGTCCCAGGTCCGATCGAGGATCGGGCACCGATCGGACGCCAGCACCACGCCCACGCCCACGCGCCGGGCCGCAGCGACGAACGCCTCGACGGCGTACGAGGTGGTGTGCATGACCAGAACGATGCGTTCCCGACCCACCGGATCGACATAGCACAGAGACTCACCGGCACGTCGCTGCGCGCGGTATACTGAACCCGCACCATGGCCGACGACCGCTCCGCAAAGCCCGGCATTGCTGCAGCTACTGCTGCAAATCCGGGCGCGTCCGCGCCGATCAGCCCGACGCCGGCTTTTGGGCGCCCGCCGCGCTCGCCCATGGCGGTGCAGGTGCGCTGCCGGTTTCCCAGCATCATCGACTTCGTCGAGACCCAGTCGGTCAACGTGAGCCGCGAGGGGATGTATCTGCGCTGCGACTCTCCGCCCGAAGTCGGCTCCAAGATCGACTTCGACGTCAGCCTGGATGACGGCTTTGTGTTGCTGAAAGGGAGCGGAATCGTCGTTCGCGTCGTCACCACCGGTGATAAGGGGCTGGGGATGCGCTTCCTCGACCTCGACGACAAGAGCCGCAAGCTCATCAACCGCATCGTCGAGGTCAACGTCGACGAGGGGAAGAACCCGACGCTGCCGCTCGACTTCTCGCGGCCGGTGCCGGCGCCGCCGATCAGCGCGCCCGCAACCGCGGCGGCGCTGTTCTCGTCGCCGCCGACGTCGCCTTCGATCGGAGCGCCGGCCGCGGCACCAGCATCCGCCGCGCCGAGCGTGCCGCGCACCACGCAGACCCGCGCTTCCGCCGCATCGGTCGCGCCGCCGCCGAGCGCGCCGCGTACGACGCAGACGCGCCCCGGCGCCGCCGTGCCCGCACCAGCGCCGGCCGCTGCCAAGCCGATCCAGATCGGCGACGGCAAGCTGCGCGTGGTGCTGAACGCCGCGACCGCCACCTTCTTCTCGTACAACCCGCTGCTGAACATCCGCATGGGGGGCTTCTTCATTCCGGTCGAAGAGGAGGTGCCGCTAGGGACCACCTACAAGGTCGAGATCGTCGACGCCCAGAACCAGACGCTGGTGACGGGCAAGGGTAAAGTCGTGGCGCGGCAGGAGCTGCGCATCGGCATCCGCCTCAGCGACGTCGACAAGGACGCGCTCGGGCGGCTGCAGGCGCTGGTCGGCAAGCTCGCCTCGTCCAAGTGACGCCGGGGGAAACGGGCTTGTCTGCGATGCTGGCGGAGGCACCCGCGCGCGCGATCCGGGTCGGCGGGATCAACATCGCCCCCGGCGAGGCGCGCACGCTGTCGATCTCGCTCGCGACGCGTGCGAGCGACGACAAGACCGAAGCGGTCGCCGTGCCCGCGTGGGCTGCCGTCGGACCCAAGGCCGGGCCACGCGTCAGCATCGTCGCGGCGCTGCACGGCTACGAGGCGGTCGCCGCGCGCGCCGCCGCCGAGCTCACGCGCAGCATCGATCCCGCGGCGATGTCGGGCAGCCTGGTGGTGGTGCCGGTCATGCGCGCAGGAGGCCGGTTCGCTGCGGGCGAGCGCGTCACGCCGAGCTGGGCGTTCCCCGGTGACGCCGGCGGCACGCGCGAGCAACGCGACGCCTTCGCGCTCTTCTCCGAGGTGACCGTCGGATCGACGGCGCTGATCCTGCTGTCGGCGCCGCCGCCGGGCCGGCGCGCGCTGCCGGCGGTGCGGGCGGCGATGGACAATCCGCGCACACGGCGGCTGGTGGCGGAGACCGGTTCCACCGTCGCGCTGGCGACACGCGCACCGGCGGGCTCGCTGCGCGCGGCGGCGAGCGAGGCCGGCGTGAGCGCGCTCGAGCTGCGCGCGGGGGGCGCTCCCGGAGAAGAGTCGGCCGACGTGGCGGCGCTGGTTTCGGCGGTGCGCGCGGTGCTGAACGCGATCGGCCTTCTGCCCCTCGACGGCCCGGCCAAGGGCGAAGGGAAAAACGAGGCGAAACGCGAGACGCGCGCCACCGAACCGCGCGGCGCGCGGGCGGCATCGACGGCGCCGCTGCCGGTGCGGCGGACATCGACGGTGCGCGCGCCCTCGGGCGGGCTGGTCGAGCCGCGCGCGGCCGCGGGCGCGCTGGTGCGTCGCGGGGACGTGCTGGCGCGCATCGTGCCGCCGCTCGGGGGCCGCGCCATCGAGGTGAAGGCGCGGCGGGACGGGCTGGTCCTCGAGTCGCCGCTCCGCCTGACGGCGCGAGCGAAGACCAAGCTGTTCTTGCTCGGCGACCTCGCGCGCGCCGATATCGAGCGCGCCGGGGCCGCGCCGCTGCGCGCGCGCAAGGCCGACCGCGCGCGGGCGCACGACACCAAGGTGCGCGCCGGCTGGGTCGAGCACGTGGCGCTGCCGAACCTGGGCATCGCGCGCCTCAAGGCGAAGATCGACACCGGCGCACGCACATCGGCGCTGCACGTCGCGCGCATGAAGACCGTCGACACGGCGGGCGGACCCGGCCGGCGGCCGATCCTGGAGATCACGGTGCCCGGCGGCCCGCGCGGCAAGCGCCCGGCCAAGGTGCGCGCCGCCGTGCGCGAGTACGTCGTCGTGCGCGACACTTCGGGCCGCATGGAGCGGCGCCCGGTCATCGAGACCGCGTTGCGGATCGGGCCGTTCAAGAAGCGGATCCTGGTGACGCTCACCAACCGCGGCGACATGCTGTTCCCGATGCTGATCGGGCGAACGGCGCTGGGCCCGGGCATCGTCGTCGATCCGTCGCGCCGGTACCTTTTGTCAATTAGTTGACATCCGCTCGCGACGAAGAAATCCTTTTGTCGTGCGGCAACGTCGACGAAGCTCCGGTTCCAAGCGCACGCGCGCTGTGCCGGCCGCGTCGCGCGTGGCGGTTCGCGGTGGCGCCGCGAACCTGCGCGGCAATGTGAACGTGCGGGCGGAGCCGGGTCCCCCGGCGGAGCCCATCGCGGGAGGGTTTGGGAACCCTCCGAGGGTTCCCATCTTGGAGATGCGGGCGGAGCCGGGTCC
>Ga0265342_10001497_pt1 | contig 21635 bp, 14 predicted proteins | sample 4CB327metaG_FD_203125 | JGI IMG/M metagenome (GOLD analysis project Ga0265342, IMG submission 203125) | Rhizosphere microbial communities from Carex aquatilis grown in University of Washington, Seatle, WA, United States - 4-CB3-27 metaG | ecosystem: Host-associated > Plants > Roots >... | reverse complement strand
TGTCGGGCGCGAGCAGCCGCGAGTGCATGTCCAGCGCGTGCCGGGCCGCGTGGTAGTAGTACGAGTAATCCATGCGGCCCGCGACCGCAGCGTCGTGGTTGCCGAGGATCGTGTGCTTGGCCTTGGAGCGGATCAGCGCGCAGCACTCGTTGGGGCTGGCGCCGTAGCCGACCGTGTCACCGAGACAGATGTATTGATCAATGCGCTCCGCCTCGAACGCCTTGAGCACGGCATCGAGGGCCTCGATATTGGCGTGAGTATCGGAGAAAATTCCGAAACGCATTGATTCTCCCGGTCCGGACAGTCCCCAAGACTAACACCTCGACGGCACTCTGTCGCGGTTCGCCACGGCCAGGGAGGCGCCGCGATGACGCCCGTCGGGTCGGTTTCCGACCTAGCGCAGGGCCTCGTCGGTGGTACGGGGCTGGATGATCACCCGCGCAAAGACCGAGGTGAGCTCGACAAGCGGAGCCGCCTGCGCGGCAGAGCTACCCCTCCCCTTGGGCAGCACCTCGGCGTGCAAGCGATCGCCGCGCTGCCAGACGGTCCGCATGGCCAGCCCCGATTCGACGGGAAACGCTGAGCGCGCGTGTAGCTCGAAACCCCCGCGATCCATCACAGGAATCATGCGCACGTCGCCGGTGTAGCTGCGCAGGTCGTAATGCGCGGACGGGCGCAGCAGCCCGATGAACACGATCTCGCCGGTGGTCGTGGTCAGGCGCACCAGCGCCGAGCGGATGTCCTGGGCGCGGATGCTGCCGTCGACCATGCGGGCGTCGAGGCGACCCCCACCTACACCGCGCACGTCAAGGTTGCCCTCGACCCCGTCGAGATCGATGTCACCGTCGACCGAGGTCACCGTCTGCCCACCCTTGAGCTGGCGGGTGACCACGCCGCCGCGCACGTCGGAGACGCCGATGCGCCCGCCGGTGGTCTCGAGCCGGGCGCCGGCGCGCAGCCCCGACGCCACCAGGTCGCCGCCGAATGTCTTGGCCTCGATTCCCAGCGTCGCCGGCACTTCGATGACCATGTCGATGCGGCTGCCCGACAGCGGCAGTGAGCGCTCGCGGCCGCCGAGCTCGACGCGCGTGTCCACGGAGATCTCACCGCTCTGCCAGGCGGTGTAGTGGACGCGCAGGCGGTCGAGCGCCTCCTGCGTCGCCGCGTGTTTCTCCGCGACGATGTGGATCTGGCTGTCGCGATCCCAGGCGCGTATCTCGATGCGTCCCAGGGGGTTGTCGATGCGCAGGAGCTCGGCGCCCGGCGTGGGCACGATGAGCTCACGGCGATCGACGACGCCCCCCGCGGCCGGCGGCGTCGTTGTTGCCGTCGTCGCGTTGGCCGCCGGCGCGGCGTTCTCACCGTCGGCGGCGGCGAATCGCGAGGCCAGCGCCAGCGTCGAGGCGAGCGTCAAGGCGACGCCCGACCTCACTGCGTCACCCCCTCGTGCTGAAACATCTCCTCGGGGCCGCCGCGGTGGACCGCCTCGGCGAGGAAATCGATCTTGCTGCGATAGGCGGCGAACAAGATCTCGTTGCCGGCGCTGTCGCCCGGCGTGCTGCGCGCCGCCGCGCGCGAGCGCTCGATCGCGTCGTCGAGGCGCGCCAGACGCTCGCGGAAGCGGCTGCGCGCGTCGGGGCTCCAGCGCGGCTCCTCCATGCGCGCCAGCAGCGCGCGCAGCTTGGCGATCGATCGCTCGTACGACGCCGCGGCGGTCTCGAGCTCGTTCTCCGCCTCCTGCAGCATCGGATCGATCATGGCAGGCGACGCTCCCGCCGCGAGCGCCGGCTCCGGCGCTGTCTCCGCCGACCTCGACGACCAGAGACGGCGGCCGAGCGGCCCCAGCCCGACGACCAGCAGGATCATCACCGCCGCGCCGGCGAGACCGCCGAAGGCGAAGCCGCGCACGAAGATGCGGCGCCAATCGAGCAGCGGCGCCTCGCGCTCGGCGAGCGCGCCTTCGATCGCGGGCCACAGCGTCGGCGGCGGCTCGGGACGCTCCAGCGAACGCGCGCCCGCGACGATCGCGCGCAGCTCGTCGGCGGCGCGCGTGCACGCCGCGCAGCCGTCCAGGTGGGCGCGCACCAGCTCTGTCGCCTGCGGCTTCATGTCGCCGTCGAGGTACGCCGACAGCTGGTCGACCACATGACGGATCGGGTTCGAAGACGAGTCTCCTCCTTCGGTCACGTCAGCGCTCCTCCAGCTCGGACGACGTGATGCCGTCCTGTTGGAGGATCTCGCGCAGCTTGCCGCGCGCCTTGTGCAGCTGCGACTTCGACGTCCCGACGTGGCAGCCCAGGATCTGCGCCACCTCCTCGTGCTCGAGCCCCTCGACGTCGTGGAGGACGATCACCGTGCGGTAGCCCAAAGGCAGCTGCCAGAGCGCCCGTTCGAGCCGCGCGCGCAGGACCGCGTCGCCGCTGGGCGGACCCTCGATCAGCGCCGCCGAGACGGCTACCTCGGGATCGCTGGTCGCGCCGGGGACCGCACCGCGCCGCGATCGGTGCGACAGGGCCGCGTTGACCGACAGGCGATAGATCCAGGTGCCGAGCGCGGAATCACCCCGGAACTTGGGCAGGCCGCGGAAGATCCGGATGAAGGCTTCTTGCGAGACCTCCTCGGCGTCGGTCGCGCCGACGATGCGCACCGCCAGCGCGAAGACGCGCCTCTTGTAGCGGTGGTAGAGCGCCTCGCGGCTACCCGGATCGCCGCGCCGGATCGCCGCGACCAGCTCCGTGTCCTCCGCTGAAACACCACTCTGGGCAAACCCCAACGGTCGATCGATGACGCTGACGTTGAGCATGGGAGATCGAGGTGGTTTGACGGTCATCGCGTGGCGGAGGTTGCCCCGGACACGAGGGGCGCCAGAGAATCATCGACTGGCTAGTGGTAGTCGCTCAGCCGCAGATTGTCGACAAATGTCCCATCCGCGGGAGCATTCCAGACGCGCGAGTGGTGTAGAGTCCGGCGCCATGCGGGCCGTGATCCTCGGCTGTTTTTTTCTGTCCGGCGCGTCGGGTTTGGTGCTGGAGATGCTGTGGACGCGCATGCTGACGCTGGTCTTCGGCTCGACCACCCTGGCGGTGTCAACGGTGCTGACCGCGTTCATGGGCGGTCTGGGTCTCGGGTCGTACCTGGCGGGCAAATGGGCGGACCGGCTGGAAAATCCCGCCCGCTCCTACGCGTTCGTCGAGGCGTCGGTCGGCCTTTACGCCCTGCTGGTTCCCTGGGTGATCTCGTTTTATCCCGGGCTCAACCGCTGGCTCTGGGCGGCGTTCGGCGACCGTTACGCGCTGCTCTCGATCCTGCGGTTCGTGGCATCGGCGGGGCTGCTGATCGTGCCGACGACGTTGATGGGCGCCACACTGCCGATCCTCGCCAGGCACTTCGTACGCCACCCCTGGGAGCTGCGGCGCGTCGGCCTGCGCATCGGCTCGCTCTATGCGGTCAACCTCTTCGGGGCGGTCGCCGGCTCGTTCTTCGCCGGGTTCGTGTTCCTGCCCAGCATCGGCCTGCGCTGGACCAACGTCACGGCGGCCAGCTTCAACCTGACCCTGGCGGCCGCGATCCTGCTCGCGCGCCGCTACTTGCCCCGCGGCGAGGTCAAGCACAGCATGGACGAGCTGCTCGAGAAGGCCGCCGCCGAGGGCAACCTCGACGCGAGCGCGGGCGTTGCGGCGATGCTTCCCGACGTGATGATGACCCCCGCGGCGCGCCGGGTGGCACTGGCCGGATTCGCGGTCTCGGGCGCGGCGGCCATGACCCTTCAAGTCTTGTGGACGCGCGCGCTCGCGGTGCTGATCGGATCGTCGATCTTTTCGTTCACGCTGATCCTGCTCGCCTTCCTGATCGGCCTCGGCCTCGGCTCGGCGATCTTCGGGAGGATCTCGCAGCGCACGGCGCACCCGATCCGCTGGCTGGCAGCGTTGCACCTGGGCATCGCCGCCGCCGTGGGCGCGTCGTACCTGGTCACCGACAAGCTGCCCTACGTCTTCACCTGGCTGCTCGAATCGGCGAGCTTTGGCGTCGACACGATCCTGATCTGCCAGTTCATCCTGACCTGCATCGCCGTGCTGCCGGCCACCGTGCTCATGGGCGGCGTCTTCCCGCTGACCGTGCGCATCGCAGCGGTGCGCCTCGACTCGGTCGGGCGCGACATCGGCTCGGCCTACGCCCTCAACACGGTGGGCGCGATCGTCGGATCGTTTCTCTCGGGCTTCGTGACGCTGCCGGTGCTCGGGCTGCAGAAAGGGATCTACGTCGCGGTGCTCGCCAGCCTGTCGCTGGGCGCGCTGCTCTTCGCGTACGCACCGGGGTTGCCGCGCGCGCGGCGCGCAATCGGCGTCACCGTCGCGATCGCCATGGCGCTCGTCGGCTTGCGCCTGCCGCGCTGGGATCTGGTCAGCTTCTCGGCCGGGTTCTTCCGCGTGTCGATCGCGCGCGAGTACATCTACCGCAAGCTCCACAAGAAGGTCTGGCAGCACCCCAAGCTGGTCTTCTACGAGGATGGCGTGGCGACCACGGTGTCGGTCGACCAGTGGGGCAAGACCTACTCGCTCAAGAACAACGGCAAGGTCGACGCCTCCAACGACGGCGACATGGCCACGCAGATCATCGTGGGCATGTTGCCGCTGCTGCTGTACCAGGGAAAAGACGCGCCCAAGGTCGCGCTCGTCGGCTATGGCTCGGGCGTCACCGCGGGCGCGATCACCCAGTATCCGATCAAGTCGCTCGAGGTCGTCGAGCTCGAGCCGGCGATCTACCGCGCCTCGCGCTTCTTCGACAACGACAACCACCGGCCGCTGTCGAACCCCAAGGTCACGGCGCGCGTCGGCGACGGTCGCAACTTCCTCGGTCAGCGTTCCGACCCATTCGACGTCATCGTGAGCCAGCCGTCGAACCCGTGGTTGACCGGCGTGTCCAACCTGTTCACGCGCGAGTACTTCCGTGACATCAAGACCCGCCTCGCGCCGCACGGGATCTTCTGCCAGTGGGCGCAGCTCTACGAAATGTCGCCCTGGAACATCAAGGCGATCTACCGCACCGTGCGCGAGGAGTTCCCCTACGTCTACGTCTTCGCCGCCGAGGATCTGTCGTCGGACACGATCCTCATCGCCAGCCTCGAGCCGCTCAAGCTGGATCTGAACGTGGTCGAGCGCGCCTTCCGCGATCCGACGACGCGCGCCGAGGCGCGGCGCGCCGGGCTGTCGTCGCCGCACGACGTGTTCGCGTATCTGCTGCTCGGCCCCGAGGAGCTGCAGTCGTTCACCGCAGGCTCGCCCGACAATACCGACGACAACGCGCGCATCGAGTTCAGCGCGCCGCGCGACCTGCTCGGCTACGCCAAGTTCGATCCCTATCTCGCCAAGGTCTACGGGCCGCTCTGGCCCTACGGCCGCCTGAGCGAGGTCGTCGCCGGCTACGAGGAGCCGGGCCGCGCGGCCAAGTGCGGCCTGCTCGCGCGCAGCCTGCTCGCGCATGGCAAGTCGCGCGAGGCCGAGCTCTGGACCCGGCGCGCCGAGGCCGCGGGCGACGGCGCCGAGGCAAAGCACGCGCGGCTGCTGCTCGACCTGGTGTCGACGCGGTTCGACCGCGATCCGGAGATCCCGCTCGCGCCCGCCGACGGTCTCGTACCACCGGTCGTGCCGGAGAAGGTCGCGACGGCGCAGCCGGCGCTGGTGGCGCGCGTGGCGGCCGAGTACCCGCAGATCCTGGCGCTGGCCGCGGCGCACAAGTACGCCACGGCGTACGACGTCCTCAACAAGTGGCCGGAGCCTATCTGGACCGGGCTCGGCAAGGACTTCGCGCTGCTGAGCGGCTTCCTCGAATACAAGGCCGAGTTCTACAACGACGCCGTCGACGATCTGAAGCCACTGTCCGACGACGCGGCGTTCGTCGCGCGCCGGCCAGAGGTGCTCTACTACCTCGGCCGCGCGTACTACGCCAACGCGAGCTACGTGAAGGCGATCGACGCGCTCGAGCGCTACGTGCGGTCGCAGACGATCCTCGATCGACCGCTCCTGCCCGCATCGGCCGGCGATCTGGCCGAGGCGGCCGAGCCGGGAGCCGGATCACCAACGCCGACGCCCACGCGCGCGAGCAACTGAGAGGTTAGGTTCCGCCCGAGGCCCGAGGCCCTTCCCGCGCCCCCGCCCCGCGCGAGGCGGCGCGAGACATGATAACGTCCAGGGCATGGCTACCCTGTCCGATCGCGTCGTTGGGATCGGCGAGGTCTGCTTGCACCAGATCGGCGTCGCGCCCCGCTCCCGCGAGAGCGTGATCGAGCTGACCCGCTTCAGCGCGCAGGCGGGCGGCGCCATCGGCACAGCGCTGGCGACGGTGTGCGCGTTCGGTGCGCAGGCGCGCTACTTCGGCCGCCTGTCCGACGACGAGTTCGCCGCGATGATCCTCAAGGGCCTGCGCGACTTCGGCGTCGAGACCAGCTTCGTGCTCACCGAGCCGGACAAGACGTCGCCGGTCTCGTTCACGCTCGTCGACGAGGTGAACGCGCGGCGCGTGGTGCGGTTCACGCGCGGCAACATCTCGGACCTCGAGCCCGGCGAGCTGCCGCGCGGGCTGCTCGACGGCGCGGGCCTGCTGCTCATCGACGGGCACAGCCCGGCCGCGCAGGCAGCGGCTGCCGAGCGCGCGCGCTCACTGTCGATCCCGATCTTGCTCGACGCGCGCCACCTGGGGCCCGGCATGGGCGAGTTGCTCGACCTCGCCGACGTGGTGATCGGCTCCGAGCGTTTCGCGGCCGAGATCGCGCACAGCTCCGACGTCGGGCGCTCGCTGATCGAGCTCACCAAGATGGGCCCGCGCATCGCCGTGGTCACGCTGGGCGAGGAAGGCGCGGTCGGCCTCGAGGGCGAGAAGATGGTCCGCCAGAGCGCGATCGAGGTCGACATCCAGGACACCTCGGGCGCGAGCGACGTCTTCCGCGGCGCGTTCGCCTACGCGCTGGTGCAGGGCTGGCCGCTCGAACGCAGCCTGCCCTTTGCCAACGCCGCCGCCGGGCTCGACTGCCGCCACCTGGGCGGCCTGGCAGGCATTCCGTCGCTGGCCGAGGTGCTGCGCACGGCCGGGCTCTAGGCCTGAGGGAAAAACGCTCTCCGACGGCCTCGGGCCAGAAAGTCAGCGGCCCGCGACGTAGGCGATGGTCTTGGTTTCTTTCTCGAACGCGGTCTTCGCGGCGGCAGCTTCCTGCGTCGAGGCGTAGTTGCCGACGCGCACGCGGTAGACATTTGCCTTGCCGGGCCCCTCGGCGACGGCCACGTAGGCGCCCTGCACGGCGAAACGCTTCGCGAGCGCTTCGGCCTCGGCCCGCTCGGGGAACGAGCTCAGAACCAGCGAGTACTTGCCCTTGGCCGACGCCGCAGCGGACGGAGACGGCGCCGGAGCGGCGGGCGGCGGGGCCGGCGCGAACGCGACCGTTGCCGCGGCGGGCAACGCCGGTTTGGCCGCGATCGTCGAGGCCAGCTTGCCGTTCGCGATCGCCGTCACCTTGGTGGGCGCCGGCGCCGGCGTCGGCTTCGGCGCGACCGGCGGCGCCACTTTGGCCGGAACCGACGCCTTGGCGGCCGCCGCGGGGCCCGCTGGCGCGGGGGCGGCCGCTGCCCGGCCCGCGGCCAGGGACGCGCCGTGCGGCCGGGCTGGCGCGCTGATCAGCGCCTTGGGAAAGGTCAAGGAAGCCTCGGACTTGGTGCTCGTGGACGCGCCGGCGACGGGCGTCCCGCCATTCATGCGATCGAGCACCGCGAGCGGATCCTGCACCTCGGGGATCGCGGCCCGCCCCCGCGACTCCAGCCGCTTGCCGACGATCACGCCGAGCACGAACAGCATGCACGCACAGAGCGCGCTGCCGAAGAACAGGAAGAAGACTTGCCGGTTGTCGAGGCGCACCTCGATCTTGTCGCGCCACGGGTTCTGTCCGAGGACGGGCCCGAAGTCACCGTCCGAGCTCGCGTCCGATCTGCCAGCCGAGCCCTTTTCGACATCGCGAAACGCCGCCTCGTTCATGGTCGTCTCGCCAGTGTAACGCGCGCAGATTCCCTGTCTTCTTTCTGCACTTTTCTGCGGCGCGTCCGTGCGCGTTCGGGAATTTACGAACGGCCTACTGGATCGGCCAGAGATTGGCGGTCGATATCGGGTCGTCGTAGATCGGCACCGAGCTGCTGGTGTCGATGGTGGTCGCGCGCCGGGGGTTGATGCGCAGGATCTGGCCGCGCGTCGCGCCGACACCGGCGGCAGCGCTGCCCAGGCGCCGCTGGTCGATGACGAACAGGAACGGCAGCTCCTTCGTGGGGCCGAGATCCGCAACCTGAGTCTGCGAGTCGATCGGCCCGAGCACGATCCGGTTCGGCGTATTGATGTCGATCGTCGTCGGCAGGATGACCTGGTCGGGAGCGAAGCCGCCGTGCACGTCGAAGGTGATCAGATCGGAGTTGCCGGCGAAGAGCTCGAAGTTGACGAGCATGAAGCGAATCTCGCGGTTCTGGAACAGCACGCGGAAGGGCGGCCCGAGCTCCTCCTGCGCTCCCCCGTCCGCCTGCATCCCCCCGTCCGTGCCCTGGGGCGCGCTGGATCGGATGAGGCACGGGTTCGGATCGGGCGTCTTGTGCACCGCGTTCAGCAGGGCCGTCTGAATATCGTTGTCGGATTGCGTCTTGTCGATAGGTTCGACGTTTGTGCAATCCGGGATGGGCGTGCGCACGCCATTCACAATCCGGAAATAGGGGATGCGGTCGAGGCGCGACGGATTTGGGACGCAGCTGAACGTCGTCGGATCGACCATCCCGGGCACAAACGGCGTCGGGGCCGTGCCCTGGACCAGGAAACTACTGCCAGCGCCGATCTTGTACGCCGCCAGCTGATCCAGGCCGCAATCGTGGAGGAGGCCCTGCCCCGGTGGCGCCGGCGAAATCACCGGAGCATCGGCGCAGATCCCCTGGGCGGGGAAGTCGGCCGTCGGGAAGGGAACACAGCTCCGTCCCGATCGGCAGTCCGAATCCCCTGAGCAGGACTTGACGCAACGGAGGGGGCCCGAATTGTCGATCGCGAGACAGGCATAAGTCGAGCGCGTGTCATCGTCCGCGGGCGCGCAGTTCGTCGCAGGCACGCCACCACCAGCATCCGCACCGGCGTCTCCCATTGACGGCTTCGGTCGCGGGGCGCCGGCACACGTCGTCAGCGACTCCGACGCGATCTCGTCGATCTCCGGCCGCAAAGTCAGTGTGCTTCCCGTGCCGGACGGCGATTTGGCCTCGACGATCTCGAAGCGGCGCAGCGAGTTCAGCAACGCCGTACAGTCGTTCAACGCCTTGCTCTGCCCGGTCGGGTCATTGTTGTTGGGGACACAAAGGCCATTGATCGGCAGCGCGTCTGCAGTCTCGGCCGCAGTGGTGCTGCGACGACAAACCTGCGCCGGGCCACACTGCGAGTCGACCGTGCAGCCGAAGAGGGTCACGATGTCGCCGGGCAGCGCGCCCGCCTGGCAGAAGTCGACGCCCTGATCGGTCAACACCAACGGACTCGTCGGCGTTGGATCCTTGCCGAACGTGAGCTGACCCGAGAAGCTGGGACCCAACAGATCGCCCTCCCAGGTGACGCTCCAGGTCTGTCGCTGCGGCTGGATCATGGGCAGCGTCGAATCGCACTGGGTCACCGCATTCAGCGTTCTGCGCGTGCAGACCTGCTGCGGGAAGAAGACATACGTTGCGAGGGGCGTCCCCGGCTGGAGAATCGTAGCGTTGTCGTCGGGCGAGTACGCGTTGAGTGCCGAGATCTGCGGCCCCAGCGCCGCCACCGTCGGAGCGAGATCGAGGCGCGCCGGGCCCACCGTCGGATCCAGGCTCGACGTGAAGGTGATCATGTTCTGGTCGCGGAGCGTGTTGACCAGCGGCTGAACCTCCGGCAACGGCGCGGGGCTGGCGACAGTGCTCGTCACCTGCTGCGTGCGTAGCGTCGGAGCGATGTTGACCTCGTAGACCGCTCCGCTGATCGTCAGGATGAATGCGTACGCTCCATCGAGCACCTCCTCGCGAGGATCGGCGATGGGATAGGTCGTCAGCTCTGCGAAGGCGATGTCGCGCGGGATCGACGGCAGCGTGATTCCCGGCCCGCGCGCCAGCGGCCGCCGGTGCGCCAGGTCGGGCGGCTCCGTCGGCCAGCAAACGTTGGTGCGATCGGGAACCAGCGGGTCGCCCGACCGCTCGGGTACGAACCGAGGATCGACATTGACGTCGCATTCGGTCTCCGGCAGCAGCTGGTCGCGTGGGCTGATGTCGACGACGCGGACGGTCCCGTCGCGCGCGACCACGTACAGGTAGTGGTGGAGGGTTGGGGTGCCGGCGCCGATGAAGTCGCCGAGCTGCCCCGTCAGCGCGCTGCTGCTGCGGCGGAAGGGGTCGACCGAGAGCCGCACGGCGTTCACACCAAGCGCGCTCTCGTGCAGCTTGATGCTGCCGCCGGTCGCCGGGATCGCCAGGTGATTGGGCTGGACATCGAGCGTGGCCACGAATGAGGCCTGGGTGAGACCGATGTAGACCCGATCGCCCTTCGGCACGATCGCGAGCGAGCTCGGGCGCGTGCCGGTCGGGTTGACGAATGGATCGCTCGAGGCCGCGGTGGCGGAGGAGCTCCCGCCCCCGCCGGCCGAGCCGTCGCTCGCGCTGCCATCGGTGCCACCGTCAGGGACAGCGACCGCAGGTGCGGTGCGACCGTCGCAGAAATCCTCGACCGGGCAGTCGGGATCGGAGCCCATCGACTGGAGCGCGATGCTCACGCCGTCGATGCCGACGTCGACCTTGACCGAGTCGACGATGTTGCCCGACGGCAGATCGACCAGTGCCACGAGGTTGCAGGTCGGATAGGTCACCAGGGCCTTCCACTGCGTCTCGACCGGGACCGCGGGCGTCGAATTCCATCCGATCGGGTCGGCGTGCGGACGGTCGCGCGTGCACAGGTTGGTCGTGCCCGAGATCGCCGACGTGTCCTGGGGCAGGAACATGACCTCCTGCGGGTTCAGGCGCAGCGGCTTGCCAGTGGTGCCGCCGCGCACCACGATCTCCTGCGAGACCGTCGATGGCCCGGTCACGGTCCCACTCGGGGAGTCGACAGCCGAGACGGGGACCTTCTCCTCGACCGCCAGCTCGGGCGTCATCAAGGTGCCGATGTCGACCATGGTCAGGTCGCACGAACCGCGGTTGGCGGTGACGATCCGGCAGCCGTCGTTGCTCGCGGACATCTGCTCCGGCAGCACCCCCAGCGGCGCGACGTTCGTCTCCGGGTTGGCGAGATCGAGATCGATCAGCTTCGAGTTGTTGAGATCGATGACCGAGAGCTCCCCGCGCGCGCTGTTGGCGACGAAACCGAAGGTCCGCCGTGTGATGTCGAAGGGCGGATCGAAGAACCCGGGTTTGTTGCACTCGTACATCGGCCGGCCCGACACCAGGTTCGTGCCAGCGGCGGTGCTCGCTCCGCCGTCAGGGTTGGGAGGGAACAGGCCCACGCAGGCGAACGCGATGTCGCTGGGACGTTCCAGGTTGTGGGCCGAGACCGGCGGCGGCGTCGTGCTGCAGGCCCCGCACGCGAGCGCGGCGACGAGCACGATCGAGAGTCGGTGGGTGATCTTCATCGCGGCAACGCGCTGGGAAAGCCGATTCGCTGGACCACGTGGTACTGGGTCGGGCCCGGGGCGAGATCGATCACCGACACGTTGTTGGCGCCGAACCCGACGACGTATGCCCGGTCTGGGCCCGCCGGGTCGCACGGGGGATTCTTGCAGCCGAACGTCAGCCCCGCAGGTCCGCGGCCCACCTCGATGATCGAGATAATCTGAGGCGTGTACGGATCGACGACGTAGACCTCGCCGGCCTCGAAGCAGGTCACGAAGAGCCGCTTGTCGGTGCCGGTGTCCGAGGCGCCGGTGCTGCTATCGGAAGGCACGTAGGGCGGGCTCATGTGCAGGAACGTCGGCCCTTGGCACATCTCCATCACGTCGGTAGCCACGTTCTGCCCGCCGAGCGTGTCGAAACCGACCAGCGCCGGCGGCGTCCGCTGCAACAGGTAAGTGCGATTGATGCCGGGGATGACCTGGATGCCGCGAACCTCGGCACCGGCGAGCGGCGAGACGAACACATCACCCGCATTGGCGAGGAACACAGACGAGGAAGAGTCGTCGTTGGGCGGAGGGGTGGCGCTTGCGCTGTCGATGGAGACTGCGAAGAACGCGCCTGCGCGCGGCAGAAAGCGCGAGGTCGCGTAGACGCGACCCGTGTTGAGCCCATAGTCCTTCACGGTGAGCGAGGTCACCCCCATCGAGCCATTGACGTCCCCCGGGAAGATGCTCCCAAAGGAGCCGATGATTGTCGGTGGTGTCTCAAGCAGGCTGATCGCCGAGAGGAAACCGCCGCGCAGGTGGCCCACGTAGAGGAGCGGGTGGGCCTCGCTGGGGTCGACCGCCAGCGCGTAGGGTTCGTCGGGCAGCACGGGCGCGGGATCGGCGTGCTGCCCGTTGGGCTCTTCGGTCACCCGGTGCACGGTGTTGCACTCGACGAAGCCACTGGCATCGGCGCAGGAGAACGCCGGCGGGGTCGCGTCGTTCGGGTCGGTCGGCCGGCTGACATCGGCCCAGGTTATCGACGCGTTCCCGCGCACACCAACGAAGAGACGAGACTGACTCGGGCCCAAGCTCGAGGCGCTTGCTGGAGCCACCGGCTGGACCTCGATCGCGCTGCCGAAGCTGCCGATCCTCACCGCCGACCTGATGTAGTTACGCTCGTCGCAATTGAGGATGTTGCGATCGAGCGTGTCCCAGCAGCAATAGCCGGAGATCAGACCCGGCGCGCGCGGCGGCGACGCGGGCGAGGTCGACTCGTAGATGTAGTTGGCGCTGGGGCAGTTGCCCCACGCGCCGTCCGTGGTGCGGTCCTGTTCCGCCAGGGCCAGATCGACGGCCACCAGCGTGCCGTCGTTGTAGCGGAGGTCCGAGTTCGAGTTGACCACGTAGAGCCAACGCTCATTGATCGGGTCGACGCGGATGGCGCCCGGAAAGAAGATCTGATTGTTGGGCGGACCGATGCCCTCCTGGTTCAGACCGCAACCGATCGCGGCCGCACAGACTGCAGTCGCGATCAGCGCCGACACCAACCGCATTTTGCCCCTTTGACCGGCAAACGCCGGTCTAGGTTGCCTTGAGCGCAGCCTGCGCCGCCGCCAGTCGGGCGATCGGCAGTCGGTACGGGGAGCAGGACACGTAGTCGAGCCCGATCTCGTGGCAGAACTCGACCGACGACGGGTCGCCGCCGTGCTCGCCGCAGATGCCGATCTTCAGCTTCGGCTTCTCGGCGCGGCCCGCGGCGACCGCCATCTTCATCAGGCCGCCGACACCCTTGCGATCGATACTGACGAACGGGTCGACCGTGTAGATGTCGTGCTGCAGGTAGGACGCCAGGACGCGCGGCACATCGTCTCGCGACAGACCGTAGGTGGTCTGGGTCAGGTCGTTGGTGCCGAACGAGAAGAACTCGGCGGTCTGCGCGATCTCGCCCGCGGTCATGGCGGCGCGAGGCACCTCGATCATGGTGCCGACCGTGTAGCCGACCTTCTTGCCCTTCTCCTTGAACACCGCATCCGCGGTCTTGCGGACGACGTCGGCCTGCAGGTCGAGCTCTTTCTTGGTGCCGACCAGCGGGATCATGATCTCCGGGTAGACCTTCTCGCCCTCGGCGGCGAGGTCACAGGCCGCCTCGAAGATCGCGCGCGCCTGCATCTCGGTGATCTCCGGATAGGTGATCCCCAGGCGGCAACCACGGTGGCCGAGCATCGGGTTCGACTCCTTGAGCTCCTCGATGCGGCCGTGGATCTCCTCGACGGTCTTGCCGGTGGCCCGCGCCAGGTCCTTCACGCCCGCCTCGTCGTGCGGCAGGAACTCGTGCAGCGGCGGATCCAGCGTGCGGATGGTCACCGGTCGGCCGGCCATCGCCTTGAAGATGCCATGGAAGTCCTCGCGCTGCAGCGGCAGCAGCTTGGCCAGCGCCGCGCGCCGGTCGGCCTCGTTCTCGGCGACGATCATCTCCCGCATCGGACCGATTTTGTCTTCGCCGAAGAACATGTGCTCCGTGCGGCACAGGCCGATGCCCTCGGCGCCGAAGGCCACCGACGCCAGCGCCTGATCCGGCTGATCGGCGTTGGCGCGCACGCGCAGCTTGCGCGCGCCGTCGGCCCAGGTCATCAGCTTGGCGTAGGTCTGGTAAACCGGCGCCTCCTTGGGATCCAGGTTCTTCTCGATGAGGACCCGGATGACCTCCGACGGCGTGGTGTCGACGCGGCCCTGGATCACCTCGCCCGCGAAGCCGTCGATCGAGATCCAGTCACCCTCTTTGACCGTCACCTCGCCCTTGGCGGTGGTGACCGTCATCTTGCGGGCGTGGTAGTCGAACGACAGCGCGTCGCAGCCGACGATGCAGACCTTGCCCATCTGACGCGCGACGAGCGCGGCGTGGCTGGTCATGCCGCCGAACGCGGTCATGAAGCCGAGCGACGCGTTCATGCCGCGGATGTCCTCGGGGCTGGTCTCGTGGCGGCACAGGATGAGGTTGGTCTCGCCCTTGGCGGCCAGCGCCTCCGCCTCGTCGGCGAAGAACACGACCTTGCCGGTGGCGGCGCCGGGGCCGGCCGGCAGGCCCTTGGCCAGCAGGCGCCCCTCCTCGACCGCCGCCTTCTTGGCCGACGGCAGGAAGACCGGGCGCAGCAGCTGGTTCAGCGCCTCGGGCTCCACGCGGCGTAGCGCCTCTTCCTTGGGGATCAGCTTCTCGTCGACCATCTCGACGGCGATGCGCACGCCGGCGAAGCCGGTGCGCTTGCCGTTGCGGCACTGGAGCATGTAGAGCTTGCCGTTCTCGACGGTGAACTCGATGTCCTGCATGTCCTTGTAGTGCTTCTCGAGCTTCTTGCGGATCTCGAGCAGCTGCTTGTAGGCGACTGGCAGGACCTTGCCGAGCTCCTCGATCTTCTGCGGCGTGCGGATGCCGGCGACGACGTCCTCGCCCTGGGCGTTGATCAGGAACTCGCCGTAGAACAGGTTCTCACCGCTGGCCGGGTCGCGCGTGAAACAGACGCCGGTCGCCGAGTCGCTGCCCTTGTTGCCGAACACCATCGCCTGGACGTTGACAGCCGTCCCCCACTCCGCCGGGATGTTGTTGAGTCGGCGGTAGAGATTGGCGCGGTCGTTCTGCCACGACTGAAAGACCGCCTTGATGGCGCCCGCGAGCTGCACGTACGGATCGTCGGGGAACTCGATGCCGAGGCGAGACTTGATCTCGGCCTTGAACTCGGCGACCAGCTCCTTGAGCGCGTTGGCCGGAAGGTCGGAGTCGATCTTGACGCCCAGGGACTTCTTCTTCTTGTCGAGGATCTCGTCGAAGGGGTCGTGGTCCTCTTTGTTCTCGGGCTTGAGGCCGAGCACGACGTCGCCGTACATGGCGATGAAGCGGCGGTAGCTGTCGAAAGCGAAGCGCTCGTTGCCCGACTTCGCGGCCAGGCCGGCGGCCGTGGTGTCGTTCAGCCCGAGGTTGAGGATCGTGTCCATCATGCCCGGCATCGACGCGCGCGCGCCCGAGCGGACCGAGACCAGCAGCGGGTTCGACGGGTCGCCGAACTTCGCGCCGACCGCCTTCTCCATGCGCGCGATCATCGCGCGCACGTCGGCATCCAGCTGCTTGGGCAGCTTCTTGCCGTTGGCGTAGAACTCGGTGCAGACCTCGGTGGTGATGGTGAAGCCGGGAGGCACCGGCAGGCCGATGTTGGCCATCTCGGCCAGGTTGGCGCCCTTGCCACCAAGGAGGTTCTTCATCTCCTTGTTGCCGTCCGCCTTGCCGTCACCGAAGAAATAGACCCGCTTGCCCGCCGCCGCCTTGACCGCGGTCGCGGCCTTGTTGGCAGCCTTGGCCACTGCCTTGCCCGCGGCCTTCACGCCGTTGGCGACGCCGTTCTTGGCGCCCTTGATCTTGACGCCGTCCTTGGCGCTGATCTTCTTGGCAACGTTACCGAAAACTTTTTTGAGCTTGGTTTTCATGGGGGAAGCGGCCGATTTCTTGTTGTCGAGCGTTGGCATGGCCCGGTCTTTTACAGCAGTTTGTAGCTGAGGAAAAGCGGTGAGTTCGGCCGCTATGACACCTTTTTGCGGAGAGTCCCCGGCAAGTCGCCGCGGGCCGCCCTCTCCTGCCCCATGGTGTCGCGATCACGGACGGTCACCGTACCGTCTTCCAGGCTCTGGAAATCGACGGTGATGCAGAAGGGCGTGCCGATCTCGTCCTGGCGCCGATAGAGCTTGCCGATGGCGCCGGTGTCGTCGTAGACGGCGCGGACCCCCTCCGCTTGCAGCTCGCGCTGGATGGAACGCGCGGTCTCGACCAGGCGGGGTTCGTTCTTCTTGAGCGGGAAGACCGCGACCTTGATGGGGGCGAGGCGCGGGTGCAGGTGCAGCACCGTGCGCGTGAACTCGTCGCCCAGCTTATCCGATAGGCCGCGCACCTTCTTGAACACCTCGATGCGGTTGGCGTCGGCGTCGTCGCTGAGGCCGAGCAGGCGCGGCAGCGTTCCTGGAAGCCCGGCGGCGATCGTCTGCCCCGCCTCGACCAGCCGGCGCTTGGTGTCGGCGTCCATCTGGGCCGGGTCGCGCTTCTCCACCGAGCGGACGAAGCTCTCGACCTGCTCGCGCAGCTTCGCGACGTCGGCCTCGGGCGGCTCCTTGACCAGCGACTCGTCGTAGGCGTCGCACAGGAACGCCAGCGTGGCGCGGTCGGCTCCCGCCGACGGCTCTATCACGTAGGGAACGATGTGCTTCTTCTGCTCCTGGTCGAAGTAGCGCAGCTCCCCAACCGCGTCGGGGTTCTTGGGCCCGCGGCTGTGCGCCGACAGGTCGTAGTCGGTCCGGTTGGCGATGCCCTCGAGCTCGCTCCAGCCCATCGGAAACTTGTATTCCAGGTCGACGCAGCGCTTGGCGTAATGGGCTAGCTCGTCCTTGGTCTGCTCGCGCTGCTTCAAGTTCTCCGCGCGCATGCCGAGGTCGCGGTACCACTGGCTGCGCGTGTCGATCCACATCTGGTGCGCCGCCTCGTCCTCGCCGGGGCGCACGAAGTACTCGATCTCCATCTGCTCGAACTCGCGCGTGCGGAACGTGAAGTTGCCGGGCGTGATCTCGTTGCGGAACGCCTTGCCGATCTGCGCGATGCCGAACGGCAGCTTGCGGCGCATGGTGTCCAGCACGTTGCCGAAGTTCACGAAGATCCCCTGTGCGGTCTCGGGCCGCAGATAGGCTAGCCCCGAGTCGTCGCCGGTCGAGACGGCGCCGACGGTGGTCTTGAACATCAGGTTGAAGGGCCGCGCATCGGTGAGATCGGTCGAGCCGCACTTCTCGCACTTCAGCTCCTTGGCGGCGATCGCGGCATTGATCTCGTCGAGGTTCTTGGGGTCGCGGCCCTTCTGCTTGCTGAAGAGGTGGTCGGCGCGCGGACGCGCCTTGCAGTTGCGGCAGTCGGCCATCGGGTCGGAGAACGTCGCCTCGTGGCCCGAGTACTTCCAGACCAGGCGGTTCATCAGGATCGCGGCGTCGAGCCCCTCCATGTCGTCGCGCTCGTAGACCACCGAGCGCCACCAGGCGCGCTTCACGTTGTTCTTGAGCTCGACGCCGAGGGGACCGTAGTCCCAGGTGCTGCCGAGCCCGCCATAGATGGCGGACGACGGAAAGACGAAACCACGACGCTTGGCGAGGCTGACGATCGATTCGAGGCTGCTGGCGGGCATTTGCGGTGAGTTTTAAACGATGGAACGGGAGAAAACACAAGTTAAGGGGCTGCTTCTCGCAAGGCCTGCCCTCACCCCGGCCCTCTCCCGCGGCGGACCGCGGGAGAGGGTGACTCGCTGAAGAAACGCGAGTGCCCTACGAAACCATCGGGGAGTGGTGGATGATCTGTATGACCAGCCCCTCCGGCCCTTCGACGTACGTCGACCGCGAGCCGTCGCGGTGGGTCTTCGGCTCGGTCTTCAGCGTCACGCCGTGCGCTCGCAGGTGAGCCGCCCAGGCGTCGACGTCGCCGGGCGCCGCCACGGCGATCCCGATGTGATCCAGCTGACCGCTCCCATCGTCCGGGCGGCGTGCTGGTCCGCGGTGCAGCGCCAGGTTGTCGTGCGCGCCGCTCGGGCCGTGCAGGTAGACGTTGTCGGCGTCGGGGCGCCATTCGACCTCGTAGCCCATGGCCCCGGTCCAGAAGCGCTCGGCGGCGGCGAGATCGGCGACCACGAGCGCGACGTGACGGATGCCGAGCAACGCGGGGTACGCCATCACACATGACCTCCAATTTTAGCAATGAAATCCAAAGATAACAGCGGACCATTAATGTGAAGCTTGATGACCTCGAAGATCGCGTCGCGGCCGCCGCGGTTGACGTCGGCCGGCAGCGGATCGAACGCCGGCGCATCGACCGGCGCCGCGGCCAGCCGCACCAGCGCCCGCCGCACGATCGAGCGGATCGGCCGGCCGCGCTTGCCGCATGCGCTGCAGACCGCGCCGCCTCGATCGGGGTCCCAGCGGTACGCAACGTCGTCATCCCCGGCAATGGCCGGAAACCGCGCGCCGCCGCAGACCGCGCAGGTCGCGAGCATCGGGCCGAAGCCGAGCCGCCCCAGCAGACCCAGCTCGAAGACGCGAAGCCGCTCGGCGCTGGCTCCATGGCGGTCGAGCGCGCCCAGGAAGGCGAGAAGCCAGTCATAGACCTCGGCCTCGACCTGGCGGGGCGCGCACAGCTTGCTCACCAGCTCGGCGACGTACGCGGCATGGGCCATGCGTGCGATGTCGGTGGCGAACGAGCCGTGGCTCTCCTCGATATCGAACCGCTCCAGCGTCAAGAGCTCCGCGCCGCTCCGCTCGCGCAGGCCAGCTTCGCCAACCGAGCAGAGGCCGAGCCCGCCGCCAAAGCGCTTCTGGCTCTTGCGCGCGCCCCGCGCCAGCGCCGAGAGCCGACCGGTCGAGCGGCCGATCAGCGTCACCACGCGATCGGACTCGCCGTAGTTGATGGCGCGCAGGACGATGGCCGGCGTCGAAAGCGACGTCACACCTTCACCCTAGCGCACTCACGGAACCGGCGCCGCTTCGTCGGGCTCGATCAGGTCGACCGGCAGCTGCCGCTGCGCCGAGCGATAGACGGCTTCGCAGAGCGCCAGCGCGCGCAGCCCATCCTCGGCGGTAATCGCGGGCGCGCGATGCTCGCGGATCGCCGCCACCACGTCGGCCATCTGGGCGCGGTGCTGCGCCAGGCTCCAGAAAGCGCCGCCCGGCGACGCCGTCCCCGCCGCCGCCGGCGGCGCCTGAGGCGGCGCGACGTCGGCGATGCCCCAGTGCGTGACCAGGCCGCCTTCGGTCCGCACGCAACCGCGCTCGCCGTAGACGTTGAGGGCATGCGGAAACCCCGGCGCCAGGTTGGTCGACGCCAGCAACGTCGCCAGGGCGCCGTTCTCGAAGTTGATCACCGCGGCGGCGATGTCCTCGGCCTCCATGCGGTGCATCTGCGTCGCTGTTTGCGCCGTGACCCGGCGCGCGCGACCGCCCACCCACAGCATCAGGTCGACCAGGTGAATGCCCTGGTTCATGAGCGCGCCACCGTCGTCGGCCACGGTGCCGCGCCACGCGGCCGAATCGTAGTACGACTGCGCGCGAAAGTACGGACAGGTCGCCTCGATCAGCAGCAGGCGGCCGAGCGCGCCCGCGGCGACCGCATCGGCTACCACGCGAAACGTCTCCTCGAAGCGCCGCTGCGACACCACCGATACGGTGCGCCCGCGAACGGCGGCCGCGGCTATCACCTGCCGCCCCTCGTCGCTGGTCATCGCCAGCGGCTTCTCCACCAGCACGTGCTTGCCGGCGGCGATTGCCGCCAGTGCCAGCGGCGCGTGGCTGCCGCTCGAGGTCGCGATCGACACGAGTCCGACCTCCGGATCCGCGAACAGCGTGGCGGGATCGGTCGTGAAACGACACTCTTCGAGCTCGGCGATCTTTCGCGCCTTCGCCTCATCGCGCGACGACACACCGACGAGGCGGGCGCCCCGAATCTCGCGGGCCGCGCGCGCGTGAGTCTGACCGATGCCGCCGCACCCGATGACCGCGATGCCGATCGTGTCGCCGCCGTTTGCCAGTCCGCTCATTTCGCTCCTTTCAAGTGTTGCTTGAAGAACGCCGCCGTCTTGTCGACGACGACGTCGAACCACGGGTTCACCAACCAGAAGGGGTGCGGCGTGTCCGGAATGACGACCAGATCCGACGGGACGCCAGCTGCGCGCAGGCGATCGCGCATCTCCGCGCGGCCGGGGAGGATCGGCGTGCCCGGACCTGGCGCGCCCGTGGTCACCGAGCTGTTGATGAACAGCGTGGGCGCGCTGCGCGGGCCGGCGTGGGTGATCGGCGAGGCGAGGCGCCAGACGTCCCGCTTGTCGGCGAACGAGCCGCCCAGGAAGCGCGTGGGCGCGCCTGGAGTCTTCGCTTCTTTCTCGACCAGGGCCGCACCGGTGAAGTCGGCGAGCCCGTCGATATCGACCACCGCTTGAACAGTGCCATCCCCCACCCCGCTCCCGCCGGTCAGCGCGGACACGCCGGAGCTTCCGCCCAGCAGCGCCACCAGGTACCCACCCGCCGAGGCGCCGACCGCGCCGACCTTCGTCGTGGCAATCTGGAAACGTCCCGCGTTCGCCCGCAACCAGCGCACGGCGCTCTCGAGATCGAACAACGCATTCGGGAAGCCACCGGCCTCGCCCAGCCGATAGCTGACCGTCGCCGCCGCGATTCCGCGGGCGGCCAGCTGCCGCGCGAACGGGCGCTCCATGCGCCGGTCTCCGCGCTCCCAGCCACCGCCATGCACGACGATTACCACCGGCGCTCCAGGAAGGTCCGCGGGCAAGTACAGATCCAGCGCCAGGTCGCCGGCCGGCGCCTGCGCGTAGGCCAGCTCCTCGTAGGCGAGCACGTTGGTCGGCGGATCGTCGGACGGCAAGCTCACGCCCGCGTACGAAGAGGCCAGCTGGCCGATCACGGACGCCCGCGAGAACGGCGTCGCCGGCGGCGGGTTGCGCCGGCAACCGCCTGTGGTGAGCCACGCCAGCGCCGCGATGACACCCATGATTCGATGGCGCTGCATCGGTCTCATGTTGGCCGTCCGCTGCTTATCTCACGGAGCACGAGGCGAGGCCATACCGCGGGCGCGCTGATCGGCGTGCCGATGCTGGGCGTTCTCGCCTGTGCGATCGTCGCGTTAGAAGCGAGAGCCGAGAGCCCGCCTGCGCCGCGCCTGCTCGTGCTGCAGAAGCACGCCGAGATGCTGTCCGGCTTCGATCCCGACAGCGGCGATCGATGGGGCCCGTCGATCCGGATCTTCGCCGTCCCGCACGAGATCGCGGCCACCGCCGACGGCAACCGCCTGCTGATCACCAACTATGGCGTGAAGTCTTTCCGTGACACCGATGCGGGCGCGAACTTGATCACGATCGTCGACCCTCATCGCGTCGCCCACGCCGGGACGATCGATCTCGGCGAGAATCACCGCCCGCACGGCATCGCGCGCGGGCGGTCCGGCCGCTTCTACGTCACG
>Ga0265342_10001495_pt1 | contig 21659 bp, 16 predicted proteins | sample 4CB327metaG_FD_203125 | JGI IMG/M metagenome (GOLD analysis project Ga0265342, IMG submission 203125) | Rhizosphere microbial communities from Carex aquatilis grown in University of Washington, Seatle, WA, United States - 4-CB3-27 metaG | ecosystem: Host-associated > Plants > Roots >... | reverse complement strand
GCCAGAGCGACGCAGCCGTCGCGCGAGCAGCCCGGGATCCACTCCGACCACGGCAGCGAGCGCGGTCAGATCGCCGCCGCACTCTTCTTCCTGGCGAATAAGATCGGCGATGCGGAGTTTTGTCAGCTGCGCGATATCGGGCTCGCGCTCGACCCTGCGCCAAAAAGCGGCGCGAGAAATCTGCAGCGCTTGTGCTGCCCGGGTCTGATTCCAGCCGGCGGCCTCGAGCGCGTCAAGAAGGCTGGCCCTGCTGATCTCGTCGGCGCGGCGCGCAGGCAGGGGGGCAGACTGCTGAACGGTGGTCTCCGGTTCGGCCACGCCGGGTTGGCGTTCGAGGAAGGCGAGCACGATTGGCTTTGCCTCAAACGCGGGATTGCCGGTCGCTTTGACCGCGAGCTCGTGCGCGAGTCCCTTCAGCGCGCGGAAGTTCCCAGGCCAAGACGCTCGGGCGATGAGCGCGACGATGCGAGCCGTGAGCCAGGAGCGAGTACTCGGAGCTGGTTCCTGCAGGCGATCGAGCTCCCCCGTTTCGGCGAGGGCGGACCGCAAGAAGTGGAGCAGCAGCAAGCCGATGTCTTGCCGTCGCTCACGCAAGGGCGGCAGCGCGATGTTGAAGCTACTGTTCAGGCGATGGTAGAGAGAGCCTTCGAAACGGCCCGTGGTGACCGCGTCCTCCAAGCGTGCGTCCGTGGCGGCTACGACCCTCACATCGAGCTGACGGGGCTGGGCGGCACCGAGCGCGTGCACTTTGTGGTCTTCGAGAACGCGTAAGAGCATGGGTTGGACGTCGGGTGGCGTGAACCCGATTTCGTCCAAGAAGAGCGTGCCGCCGTGGGCGGCGCGGAAAAAGCCCGGGCGACTGTCGGTCGCGCCGGTGAACGCGCCCCTTTCGTAGCCGAAGAGCTCGGCCGTTGCTCGTTCGGGACGCACGCCCGCCATATTGACCTCAATGAAAGGTCCACCCGCGCGCCGGCTGGTCTGGTGAATGGCTCTCGCGACGAGCTCCTTTCCCGTCCCGCTCTCGCCCCTGATCAGCACGGACGTGGGCAAGTCCGCGACGCGGGTGATCGACCGGCGCACGTCCTCGATGGCATCGCTCGCACCAAGTAGCCCGAGATTGGGCTGGCGGGTAACGGGAACACGGACCGCATGGAGGCAGAACACGAATCGGCGAGCGATGGTCAGGATGATCCCGCGCCTCAGATCATCGTAAAGGAGCGGGCGCGATCCTTCGAAGGGCGCTCCATCGAGGTCGACTTCGACGGTTGCCGGGCCCCGGCGAAGCTCGAAGGCCTTGCGTGTCGACGCGACGACAATCGCCGGCTCGCGGCTCATACCGCGGTGATTGAGCGGCTGACCAGCGTCGGAACCGGGTGGGAAGAAGATGGGTCCGTCGCGCTGAACAACCGCGAGCTCATCGTCGAGGAGCGCGACCAGAGGTGCCATCTGGCCGATACGGGTTACGTCGGGGTGCCAGATGATCGTGAGCGTCGGGATGACCGGCAGACCCCGACCCGAGCCAGTCAGGGTTTCAAGCGGACCGAGGGTGAGCGTCGAGCTGTCGTCGGCCGCCACGCGATCACTCTCTGGCCACGCCGCGCGAGAGCAGCGCGTAGCGATTCGCTGTTCGACTCGCGACACTCCGAACGCTCGGCCGCTGACGCACGCTAGAAGTGGCCATCGAGCACGACCGAGCTGGGACCAAGCCCTACGGTGACGTCAGTGCCGGTCTCCCTCGCACGATAGAGGAGAAATCCGCCGACCGCGCCTGCAACGACGCCACCGGCCGTGAGAATCAATCCCGGAGTTCTCGTGTTGTACACCGGCTTGCAGGGAGACGGCTCGCTGGCTGCACACGATCCGCCGGCTCCGTGGCCATCGCTGACGATCCAGACGATCCCCCAGCCGAGGAGACCCGCGCCCACGCCCATCAGCGCGCCGCCGGTCCACGCGCGCCAAGAGTAACGGGATTGGAGCTCGGGGACGAGTGGCAGAGTGGGCGGCTGCGTGCCCGAGGGCTCTGGCGGCTTGCGCACGTCGATTGGATCCAGCGTGATCGCGAGGGGGATCTGCATCCCGCCCTGGACCGTGACGCTTTGAACGAACTGCTTGGTGCTCGGGGCGGTGGCGGTGACCAGGACTGTCCCTTCCCCGACCCGAAAGGGAGCGACGTTGGGGAGGGTACCGGCCACCTTGCCTGCAACGGTGACGGTTGCCCCGGCCGGTCCCGAGAACGAGAGCTGGCCGATGTGGGTCTTGACCGTTGTGAGCGCCACGTCGAGGAGCGCTCGGTTTTTCCTTACCCAAGAATCATGGGGGCTGGCGAGCGCCGTACCGAGGTGGTCTTCCGCATCGGTCCAGCGCTCAAGGGTGCCTTCGACGATGCCCATCTGCCCGGCGGTTCGCGGCGACGGCGCTAGCGCGTGAGCTCTCTGGAACATCTCGAGCGCCTCGGCCGGCTTACCCTGGCGGCGGAGGTCGAGACCATGAGCGATCATGGCGTCGGTCGCCCTGTCATCGTCCGCGAACGCGAGAATGGGAATTGCGGTGAGGAGGACAATGAGTGTAGCCACGCGGACCATGCAGGGCTCCTGTCAGTAGTTGCTCATCCAAATGTACGCTTGCAGATTCTCGGACCAGCTCAGCCAAATGGAGCCGCGACCATCGACGACAAGAGCAGGGGGCTGATCGTTTGGAGAGTCGGTGCCATTCACCAGTCCGGCGCCCACGTTCCACAGAGATCCCGTCCATCGGGCAAGCCCGAGCTTGGCTGGAGACAGTGACGGATCGAGCCAAGCCACCACTGGCTGGTGATCCGGCGTGGTCGCGAGACGGGCGTCGCGCGCAGTGGCGCTGGTGGGAACGGCGATCGGAACCGTCGGAATCCAGGTGCCGTTCGTGAGGTGTTCGATGTGCCAGTTCGGTTCGATCATGAGTGGGGCTCCCGCGGAGTCGTACCCCACGTCGGGCGTGCTCGCGGCGACGTTCGGGCTCAGGGTCCAGGCCGTTCCATCCCAGACCGCGAAACCGTTAACGGCGGCGCTGATGAATCCCACGACCGGATCGTCCTTTTCATCGAGCACGAGATCGAAACTTCCGACGCCCGGCACGCCGACCGCACCCGGTGAGTTGTCCCACGCGGATCCATTCCAGCGCGCCACGAAGATATCGCTCGAGCTCGGGCTCGTCTCCTGGAACGCGACGACAGGCTTTCCCGTTGAATCGATGCGGAGAATCACCGACGCGACGATGCCGCCAACGATCGCGACGGCGTCAAGGGGAGGTAGAGGGGGATCCCAGGAGGATCCGTTCCAGGTCGCCACTCTCACGTCGGGGATCGCTCCGTCAAAGTCGGCCCAGGCCACAACCGCATGACCTTGGCCATCGATGGCGATTGAGGCGCCCTTTCCACTCGCACCAGGCAAAGGAGACCCGAGGTCGTTCCACCCCTGACCATCATTGACGGCGACGTGGAGGGGCAACGCGCATCCCGCCGGCGTCAGGTTGCATTGCGTATAGATGATCGCAGGGTGGAAATCGGGGCCGACCGCCAGCAAGGGAGCGGTGTTACTCCCAATCGGGGCGAGCTTGATCCAATCCGGGACAGTCCACGTCCAAGGTGTCGCGGGGACCGTCAGGTGATTCCCAGCGAGATCCGTAACGCCCCCGGCTCCGAGCGACGCCGTGAAGGTCTGGGGAAGGATCAGCCCATCATGACTGGTGATGGTGATCGTCACAGTCCGTCCATCAGCGCTCAGAACCAGGTTCGTGGGCACTGTGGTTGAGCCGGCTTCGACAGAAGCCAAGGCGGATGTCACCGAAGACCCAAGGACCGGTTCGGAGAACACGATCGAGAGCGGTGCGGCCAGTACGACATCGGCAGTGCCCGGCGGCGGATCAAGCGTTTTTATCGCGGGCGGCGTGCGGTCCACGACGATCGTCACCGGCGCGGATGTGAGGATCGCGCCGCCCACCGTAGCCTGCGCAGTGACGGCATACGTGCCCTCGGGAACGGACGTGGTGTCCCACTGAAAGCTGTTCCCCGGAGTCGTCAGTGTCCCGACAGCGATCGTGCCCGCAAGAATCGAGACCTGAGTGGTCGGTTGCAGGTTCGTGGTCACCGCAATCGTGACCGACGAGTTGGTATAAATAGTCGACACCGGAGACGTGATCGCGATGGTGCTCGCCGCAGGGGCGCCGCCGTCGCCTTGGAGTTGGTCTCGGGTTGGACAGCCGGCCAGCACGAGAACGCCGAGTAGCGCGAGAAGAGAAATGCGCATTCGAAACAACCTCTCAATCCGAAGGAATGCCAAAGCCCTTCTGATCGACCGCCGGCAGCCTCCGGTGTCCGTGAATAGGCGGGTGACGCTTGGTCGCAATCGGACGGACATCATCAGCTGGGACGGAGACCGGGCCGCCGACGGGTGGAGCCACTTCCTGAGCGGCAGGTGTTGGTGAAAGCGGTAAGGGAGGAGCTGGTCTCACTATTGGAGGAGTCGTGGCCGGCGTTCGGGTGGCCGACGGAAAGAGATCCGCTGGCGGTGCAGGACGGGGCAGAGGCGCAGACTTCGGCCGCGACCCCGAGCGCCAGCACCAGCGCGAAAGAACATCCAGCGAGGAATAAAGCCGGGTGCCGATTGCGGTTGCGCCCCGACTGATGCTTCGTGGCGCTCCGGGCATTCAGTTCCATCTGGGGTGCGGCGGACGCACCGGCTGGTTCGCCAGCCGCCTCGTCGAGAACGATCGGACTCAAGAGGCCCTGTCGATACGAGGCCTCCTCGTCTAACGAATCAGGTTCAAGGGTTCGTTGAACCGTCGTCGCAGTTTCGAGCTCGCCGGTACCTGAGCGACCATCCCGGTTGGCGAAGCGGAGCTCGACGTCGTTGAACGGGCGAGTCGACCGCTGGTCCGGCCTCGATGCGACGGTCGGTGGCGCGCTGGCGATGGACAGGGCCGACGAGGGCGGCGGTATCGTCGCATCCACGTTTGCGACCTCGTTGGATACTGAATTGTGCCGCTTCATCGGTTCGGGCACGCTGGTGAAGTGGGCCGACCAGCGGACGCGAGCCGGCGCGGACGCATGGTAGAGAAGTGACGCCCCGAATGCGTGAACATCGGTGAAGCGCCGCGCTGGGTCCAGGTGCATCGCCCTCTCGACGATCTCCTCGATTCCTGCGGGAAGTTCCTTCCGATGGACGTGAAGCTTGGGATACTCGCCTTTGGCTATTCTCTGCCAGAGCTGGAAGTCCTTGAACTCGGCCTTGGCGTCGCTGATGAACGGCTTCCTCCCGGCGAGCGCGGTGTAAAGAACGACACCGAGCGCGTATTGGTCGGCCTCCGGTCCCGCCGTTCCGCCTTGGAGGATCTCGGGAGCGAGATACTCTGGGGTACCAATCGCGGTACCCTTCCGGGTGAGTTCGAAGAGCTCACTTGCCTCTGTCTCGCGTCCTTCGCCCCACATCTTGGCGGCGCCGAAGTCGAGCATCTTGGTGGTTTCGATCCGGTCGTAAGTGGCGACAAAAATGTTCGTCGGCTTGATGTCACGGTGAACGAAGCCATGCCTGTGGCAAGTCCCCACCGCGGCGCACGCCTCGATGATGATGTCGACGGCACGGGTAACCTCCAGCGGGCCCTTCCTGATGATCTGCCCAAGGTTCTGGCCCGGCAGAAACTCCATTACCATGTACGTCGGCTCGCTCTTGGCTGGATCTCCCTCGACGAAATCGAAGAGCCGGACAATGTGAGGGTGATCGATCCGCGACACTGACAGCGCCTCTCGACGAAAGCGCGACAGGAAGTCTCGATCAGCGGCCTTGTCCGGCAGAATCGTCTTGAGGGCCACGCGGCGGTGAAGGACGGTGTCGAGCGCCAGGTACACGATACCCATGCCTCCGGCACCGATCTGTTCGCCGACGAGGTACTTGCCGAGCTTGCTGCCGTTCTTTAGAGCCAACCGAGCACCTGACTGCGCTGGGTATCGACGCCGTCGCTCCAGACGTGACATCGCGGAGGTTGCCGGCGCCGCTGCGCGACGCGGATGACGCGAGAAACGCAGGTCTTGTACGAACGATACATCCGCGTGGTTCTTGCCAAGCTCGACCAGGAATTAGAATCTGAGCCGTGAAAGTCGGGTGTCTGATCCTGAGACATTGATTGGCCGCGCGCCAGCATGAGGTAGTTGCCAACCGACAAGCCGAACCGTGTCAAATAGTGAATTGCGTCAATGCGCTCGCTATCGGCATTCTTCGCACCACGTGAAGCCCAGCCGTTGGTCGGCTCCGACGCTTGATACCACCGCTCAATGTGCAATCGCGTCAGCGTTATCGCCCGCGCGCACGAGCGAGCCCCGCTGCCGCGGCGTCGTTCGCCGGATCGAGCTCGACCGCGTCGGCGAATTCGCTGGCAGCAGCGTCGGTCTGCCCGCGCAATACTCGTATCTGGCCGACAATGACGTGTGCGCGCGCCTTCTCTGTCGCGGTACCAATCTGAATCACGTCGCGAGCGTCGCGTTCCGCGGCTGCCAAATCCCCGGCCTGCAGGCTGTCTCGGGCGCGATCGAGAAGAGCCCCTGCCGGCAGACGCGGCTTCCGATGATGGACGGACAGAGATGAGCTGGAGGCTCGGGGCGGTCGCGCTGCAGCAGCCGGCCCTGTCGGTGCGGGGATACCCGTCGCCTCGGCTGGGACGGGAGGGGGCGCCGCTACGATCGGCACGCGAGCCATTGCCTCCGGGGCCGCTGGACGATCCACCCGCCGAGGCAAGGCGAGGAGCCCAACGAATATCGCGCATCCCACACCGAACACGACGAACAACACCGCCCGCGCCAGGCGGCGCGACGAAATGGCGACCGCCGTCTCCTGGCTGTCCTCGAGCCGTTCCGGCGCCGAGACGGAGTGGTCCAGAAATGCTCGAGCCTTGCGCACCTCCTCGCGAAGGAGCTGCCTCTCACGTTCGACGTCGTAACAGCCGCCGATGAGAGCGGCCAGCCTTTCCTCTCCATCGAACGACACCGAAATGAGCGCTGCGAGCGCCCCACGAAAATCGTCGGCTGATGAGAACCGCCTATCGGGCTCCGAAGCGATAGCGCGCAGAACAATCGCGTCGAGGTCGCCAGGAACGGCGACATTGAGCGTCGACGGCGGCGGCGCAGCCTGGGCTTCTTCATAGCTCGGCGGCCGACCCGTCAGGAGCTGCCAGAGAACAACGCCAAGCGAGTAAATGTCGGCGCGGCCATCCGCCGGCCGCCCGGCGAGCACCTCCGGGGCAGTGTAGCTGTAACGCCCCACGACGATGCCGGGCTTGGTGAGGGACGGGTCGGCGCCGCGACGGGCGATCCCGAAGTCGATGAGCTGCACCCGCCCCGAGAACGTCACCATAATGTTCTCGGGAGCGACGTCTCGGTGCACCAGGCCGCCGAACGTCTCGTGTGCGTATGCTAGAGCGCGTGCAACCTCATGCGCGATATGAGCGGCCAACAACGGTGACACGGCTTCGCCGACGCCTCGTGCAGCAGAGAGAAGCTGTGCGAGGTTTCGCCCCTCGATGAATTCCTGCGCGATGAACGGCTCGCCGTCGACCGTGCCGGTGGCGAGCGTCCTGGCGATCGCTTCGTGGGACAAGTCGCGGCTGATCTCGGCCTCGCGCCCGAAGCGGTTCAGATGGACAGGGTCGGCCTGGGTGTCGGCAATGACCCGCTTGATCACGCAGGGCCTGCCACTTCCAACTGCGCCCTGGAGGGCGAGGAAGACGTCGCCCATTCCGCCGCCGCCAAGGACGCGGACGAGAACGTAGGCGCCCCATCTGCGCGGGAGGTCGTCCATGTTCTTCTACGGGCCGGTCGCCCCGCAGGTGGGTCCGGCCGCTGCGCATGACGTGACTCCGCAACTGGCGGTTACATCAACCGTCGTATTGTTCGTCGCGAGCACTCCCGTGCCCATGACTGCGGACGAGCATGAGAGGCCCACCGCGCGGTTGTTCTGGATGGTCAATAGATCGAGAGTCGCCGGCAAACCAGATGGCAAGTTCTGCACGCGGATCCCTCCCCAGACGGTGCCCATGACGTCTCCGGGGCCGTTCGCAACCACGGTTGTGTTTCGGATGTCGAAGGCGGTTGCGTCGAGAAGGACGCCGCCCTGCGGGCAGTTGTCGACGGTAACCGTATCGAGCCGAAGGGTTCCGCCCGTCGCAGTGACTCCGAGCGATGTCGCGGACGAGAGCTCTAGGCCGCGAATGTAGACCCTGCCGCTGGCCATACTGAACGCGGGTTGCGCGCCCCCCGCGACGACCGCTCCCCCTTTGCCAATGATGGAAGTCTCGGGCTTCGAGGCGGCGGTCTGATAGACCCAGGTTCCGGCATTGACCGGACCGCGCACGAGGAACAGTGTCCGTGATCCCCCAACGGCGAGGCCGAGCGGCTCCATCGAGCAATACGGCATGTTGACCGTTCCGCCCTGGTCACTAAAGGTCGCAACGCACGTGGAGCTGTCGTTCAGCACGTAGATGGTTTCCGCGTCTGTCGCGCAGCGACCATCCTGGTGCGCCATGCAGACGCCGGGATTCGGTCCCAGTTTCGCGACGCATTGATCGTCGGTCAAGCATGCTGAACAGCTATGCCCGGTCGTATCGCAGATCGGTTTGGTCGGATTGCCGACGCAGTCGGCACTGGTCGCGCACTCGACGCAGGTGCCATTCACGCATACGGGCGTGGACCCCGAGCAGGCCGAACAGGCCTGCGAGTCGGTTCGAGGGCCGTCTCCCCCGCCGTCCGAAGGGGCGGATACGCATCGACCGTTTCCCTGCGGCGTCGGGTTGAGGTCGCACACCTGTCCCGCGGGACAATCAGAGTCGTGATCGCAGCGACCGGGACTGAAGGAGGTCCAGCAGGACGCGAGCGCCAGCAGCACCGATGCGGGAGTAAACCAGCGGAAGAGATGCACTAGAATCGTCCTCCTAGAGAGAGACTAGACGAACCCATCGAGAGCGCGACGTGAGCGGGACCGCGGTCGAGAAAAAGAATCGCCAACCCCACTCCAGCGGCGGCAACCGCCGCCGCACCGGTGACGGCGGCTGCCGTGCCGGTGCTGCGAAACCGGCGGCAACCAGAACTGTCTCCGGCGACATCGTGGCAGTCGAGACCCGTGCGATTGAATGCCCACAAACCAATCGCCCCCGCGCCGAGCGCGGCTCCCAGCCCCGTGAGCGACCATCCCAGGACCCTGTTCCTCCCTCCTCCCTCCGCCGGTGTCGACTGCGGCGGAGGCGGCACCAGCACTGGCGGCGCTGGAGCGCGCGGCTGCGTCGCGGCGGCAATCGAAGCCGCTTGGCGGGCGCGGATGGCGGAGATCTCTTCCTCGATCAGCGTCCCGACGTACCGTTGCAGCTTCGAAGTCAGGAGCTGCGCGGTGCAGGCGCCGCTCGGAGGCCCGCATCGCAAGAACTTCCTCAAGTCACCGCCCTCCCTTTGCGCGTCGGCCTCTTCGTCTGCTTCCCCGCGCGAAGATATGGCAGCTCCATCGCGCCACAACGCCACGCCGACATCGGCGGCGTAAGTCTCGCTCGGAACGAATCGACCCGAGAGAACGACGGCATAGGGCGCATTGGCTGCCTTGGCAACGGCGCTTGTGCAGGCGAGAGCGTGGCAGTCGGTCGGGACCACGACGGCCTGCCAGCCCCTATCATCTATCGCGGCGGTAACCGCCTGGTCGATGGCCGCGCGCGATTTCGCCCGCTCGAGAGCTGGCGTGAGCACGAGCTCGTCGACCACCGCAACCCGAGGACCGGTTGGGGTAACGCGATCGAGCGGAGAAGAAAGGATCAAGAGAAGAAGCGCTACGGACATCAACCGCGGAGACCTCTCGAGAGAAAGACGGAGACAAAGCTTAGCCGGATGCGCGTTCGAGTCGAACGCCTGTCGGAATTCTCGCGGCGAAGCTCATGCAGTGCCGCACGGCGTCCATTCGCAGGTTGCTGCCGTCGGACAGAGAGGGCAGTGCGACATGGCGGGGAGGCGGTCAACTGATTGGCTCGAGAGCCCACGCGCCGTCGCCCCGAACGCCGACCACGCGATCCATGCCGCTCAGGCGCCGGCCGGCCGGATGGGTTCGATCGGTCGTGATGTGAATACAGATGTTGATGGTGTTCGCGATGAACCCCTTGGGGGCACTCGGAATGACCTCTTCGACAAGCTGGCAGACCCTGTCGAGCATGGCTCCAGTGTCGTTGGCGTGAATCGTCGCCACGCCGCCCGGATGCCCAGTGTTCCAGGCCTTGATCAGCACCAGGGCGGCTGCTCCGTCCCGAACCTCGCCGACCACGATGCGATCGGGGCGCGAGCGCATCGCGTCCACGATGGCGCGCTGGAACGTGTAGACGGGCTCCTGGACAAACAGCTGGAGCTTGTTCGGAGCGGAGCACTGGAGCTCGCGCATGTCTTCCACGATATAGATCCGGTCCGTGGTCACGACGGCGATCTCATGGAGGATCGCGTTGGCCAGAGTCGTCTTCCCTGCCCCGGTGGACCCCCCGACCAGGATGTTGGCGCGTTCGCGCACGGCCGCTCGTATGAGATCGACTTGGCCCGGCGAGATGATGGCGCGCTCGATGTAGTTATCGAGAGTGAATACCTGCTTCGGTGGCTTGCGGATCGTGAAGACCGGTGCCTCTACCACCGGCGGGATCATCGCCTGCAGTCGCGTTCCCCAGCCCGGGATCAGCGCCGCCAGCGACGGTTTCGCTTCCGTGATCTCGGTGTTCATCGTGTTCGCGACGAGTTGGAGCATCCGCAGCGCGTCGGTCACCGACATCCGCGCTGCAGTCTGGCTCATTCGTTCACCGACCCGTTCGACCCAGATCTTCCCATCGGCGTTGAGGGCGATCTCGACGACGAGATCATCGTCGAGGTACGGAACGATGGGCGCCATCGCCAGACGGAGCGCTTCGAGGCGCCGAACCTGGGTTTCGTTACGCGGGAGGCTCGGATCCATCCTTGGTCCCTTCAGTCGCGGATGCGAGCTCGTCTTCATCGCCAAGCTCGTCGCCGATGAGATCGGTCGCCAGTCGCTGCCCACCGGAGAGGCGCCTCGACACGAACTCGAGGATCTGTTGATACCGCTTGGCAGCCGAGCTCTGCGCAGCCGTGCGCGCCGCCTCGGGCAACTGCGGCGTGTGCGCGAGCCAAAGCCGCGCCCAGACGGACACGAACTCGGATAGCAGCTCGACCTCGCGCCGGACGCGTTCGATTCGCCGCCCGCTGCGATCCAGCCGCCGCATGATCAGCGCCGGATCCGAGGACTGATCGAGGTGCTGGCGGATGGCGGTCTCGACGACGGCGGCCTGGCTGACGCCGCGCCGGGCGCAATACACCTTGAACCGGCGATAGACTTCGTAGGAGATGAACGGGTGAATCTGCTGCTTCGGACGCGAGGCGGCCGGACGAGGGGTGGCAGGCGGCGTCGAATCCGCGGGCGAAGAGGTCACAGCGGAAGCACCTGGTCGGGATCGTGTTCGGATTCGGATGCACCGTCCGAGACGGTCTTGGCGGCAGTGCCGGCCGGCGGCGCTGGGATCTCGGCGGGAGGCGTCTCGACGTCCGGCCCGAAGAACGCCGCAAACGCGCCGACGCTGTCCGGCGTCGCGCCCGGAAGCACTGAGTCGTTGCTGGACAAGACTGGAGGAGTCGCCGGCTGTGGCGACGCAGCGGAGACCGTCCCCGGGAAGCTGGTCTCCCAGTCGGACGGCTCGCGGTTGGGTAAGAGCTCCGCGCGGCGCCGGCGAGGTGAGTCCGGGGGTGGCAACTTCGCCCGATTCTTGAAACGCGGGTCGAGGTAGTACATGAGCTTTCGCGCGCGGTACGGGGCAACGCCGCCGACGAGCAGCAAGGCGTCCTCGAAGGGCAGGCGGAGGATCTCGTCAGGCGTGAGGAGAGGCCGCGCGTGTTCCTGTTCGCTCTCGCTGACATTTCGAAAGAGGCGGTTCCCGGAGAAGCTCTTCTGGCGCTTCGTGTGGGTGCTTTGGCCTATGAGATCGCTGATGCGCTTGGCGGTCCGATCATCGAGGGCGGTATACGTGAGCCGAACGTGGCAGTTGTCGAGGATGGAATTGTGCTGGCCGTACACGCCTTCAAGCTGATTCAGGCTCTGGGCGATGAGGAACGCCTTGATCCCGTATCCCGCGAGATATGCGAGCTGAGTCTGGAAGAAGGCGAGCTTGCCCAGGCTCGGGAGCTCGTCCAGGAGGAACAGGAGCCGGTGCCGATACGCGGGACGGTCGCCGAACTCCATGCGCTCGGTGAGTCGCCGACCGATCTGATTGAGCATCAAGCGGATGAGCGGCCGCGTGCGATCGATGTCGCTTGGGGGGACGACCAGGTAGAGGCTCACCGGATCGTCAGCTTGCATGAGATCGCTGATCCGAAAATCGGAGGTCCTGGTGTTTCGGTCGATCAGCGGATCGTTGTAGAGGTTGACGCACGTCTTGGCGGTCGAGACGATGCTGGCGAGCTCGTTGTCGGCCTTGTCGAGCATCTCGCGCGCGCATTGAGCGACGACGGGATGCGGCCCGCTCGGCAGGTGCCTGGTCGTGAGCATCCTGTCGAACGTATCGATGATCGGTGAGTCGGGATTCGACAGGAAACGCGCCACGCCCGCCAGCGACTTGTCCTTCTCGACGTAGAGGATGTGCAGGATGCTGCCCACCAGCAGGGTGTGCGCCGACGTATGCCAATGATCCCGCTTCTCCGAGCTGCCGTCCGGGTCGACCAAGATGTCCGCGACGTTCTGGGCATCGCGGACTTCGCAGTCACCCCGACGTATCTCCAGCAGCGGATTGAATCGAATCGAGTCGCCGGCGGTGGGCTCGAACCGCCAGCATCGCGAAAACTGCCGCCGCCATCCGGACGTGAGCGTCCAGAGCTCCTTCTTGATGTCGTAGACGAGGGCGCTCTCCGACCAGGAGAGCAGGGTCGGGACGACCGTTCCGACGCCCTTCCCGGATCGGGTCGGCGCGAAGACCATGACGTGCTCCGGTCCGTTGTGCGTGATGAGCTGTCCCGGTCGAGTCATGCGGTAAGAGCGGCCGGTGGCTCCGGCGCGCGCGACGTACTCGGCAGCATCGGTCTGGCAAAGCACGACGCCACCGCCGCCGAGCAGACCGGCGGCTTTGAGATCGCGGGTCGCCGCCCAGCGGGCAGAGCCGTGCGAGGTGCTCGCTTCAGACGAGCGCCCGGAGATGACGGCGAACAGGACGAGCGGGAGCCAGATCCCAAGCACGGTCGACCATCCGATCAGCCGGGTCACGGCGAAGATGCGTGGGGCGTACGGCTGGAAGTCGGAGTCCCATGCGATCCAGCTCCAAAGGGGATAGACATGGAAACCGGCGACGGTGGCCGGCGGTTGACCGAGCTGGCGCTGGTAGCCGAGAGCAGACGCGGTGTACTGGGTGGCGACGGTGAAACCCGCGGCGGTCAACACCAGCGCGAGCAGCACGATCCACGGGAGGCGTTTGCGGTGCATGTTCATTCTCCACGAGTGAGGCGGCGGGCTAGACGCAGGCTGACGTGGCCCTCGGCGGTCACCGAGACTTCGACGACCCGCCCTTCGAACCGACTGGTCTGCGGGCCAGCCGGGACGAGCAAGAGCTCGTTTGTTCGAGCATTGACGACCCGGACGAACGCACGGCCGGATGGGAGCGGCGGGCAAGCGGCGAGAGTCCCCTGGAAACCGTTGCGCACCTCGGCGAGCGAACAGCCGAGCTCCTGCGCCAGCCGTCGAGCAAGGAGCGTCCGTTCGCTGGCGTCGAGCTCGGCGGCAACACGCTGAGAGCCAGGCTCGAGGCCCCGGGCGCGCAGGTAGATCGCGCGATCCTCGAGAGCCTTTGCTACCTCGGCACCGAAGCCCCAGGCGGCCCGTTCAGGCGCCGTTGGCGAGAGCCGATCGAGCCACGTCGGACCCGGGTACCTGGCCTGTGTGGCGAGATCGGCCCCGGCGTGGTCGATTCGGATCCGACGGTTCGGGTGAGTCCTCTCCCGCGACTCGAGCTGCTGTACGAGGTCGGCGGGCACCTTCCAGCGGCCGTCCCGCAGGCGGGTGGCGAGCTGGTAGCGTTCGAGCCGCTCCAGCCGGCGAACGTTGCCGGCCACGAGGTCGGACGGGGAGACCGGCGGGTTTGCGCTCGCGGAGGCGGTCAACTGCTGGAGGTGGCGCGCAGGGTCGTAGATGCCGCTGTTGAGCGAGGCCAGCCTGGATAGCACGTGATCCGTCTGCTTGACCCAGGGCTCGGCGATCGCCGCGACGCGAACGATCTGTCCGACCCTGAGGGATTCCGCCGTCCGCTGGTCGAGCCGCAGGTAGTGTGTCTCTCCCGATTGCGTTTCGACCACTGCGAAGAGATCGCCAGTCAGCTCCTCATGGAGGCCCTTACCTCTAACCACTCCCTCGACTGGATCGAATGCCTGCCCCGGCTCGGGGATTCGGTACCTGGCGACGTCGCCCGGGGCTAGCTGATGGATCCGCTTGATGATGTCGCCTCGCTCCCCGAGGCTTTTGAGCACGTCTTCCCATCCCTCATGTAGCTGCCACGCTCCTCGCGCCAGCCGCCCAGCAAGGCCGAGGCGGCTGAGCGTCTCGAGGCGGAGGAGAAGAAGCGTCCGCTCGGCACGCGCTAGCTTTGAGAGAGTCGGGGCGGCGAGCCGGCGATCTTCCAGCAGCGCGCCAAGCTTTCGGTCAAGAGAGGTCAAGCTCTCCAGCTCGACCTCGGCGCTGGCCTGGCGGGCGATGTCCACCTCGGAACGAAGACCGAGCTCTCTCGTGAGAATGTGCTGCGCCTGCCAGCGCATCTCCTCGCTCAAATAGCGAGGCGGGATGCGCAACTGTCGCCCAGCGACGTCCACGCCTCTGATCACGATGTGGACATGGGGATGCGCGGTATTGTGGTGATTGACGGCAGCCCAGATAAGGCGCCGCCCGAGATCCTTCTCCATCTGGGCCACGAGGTCGCGCGTGAACGTGCGGAGGTCGATTTCACCCGCGTCCTCCGGCGACACGATGAACCGGAACTGGCGGTTCTCCGTATCGAGCGGCTCGCGCATGCTGGCCGGATCGAAGCTGTCGTCACGACCGTAGAGCGTTCCCGGTGATCCATCCCGCTCGACGCCATCGCGCTCGAGGTAGGAGAGATGCAGCCGCGCAGCCTTCTGCCCCTTGCCGGCGGCTGGAACGAACCGCGCCTTGATGACGCAACGTCGGGCGAGACGGCCTGGCGGGCGAACATCGGTGCTGCCCTTCGCGCGCGCGTTGCTTCGACCCTTCCGACCGCCCGGTCGGACCGTCTGGAGGCGAAGGATTGACGACGCGAAGCGGGGCCCAGGATGGGCGTCGGCTTCGCTGCGCCGGCCCGCAATCCGCGGCCGGAAGAGCATCAGGGCTTCGAGCGAATCGTCCGCCATCCGAGCCTCTTGGCGGGCGCATCATCGGCGCGAGGTCGAAAAAGTTAGCCTGGAGGCGATCCCCGTCGACAAAAACCGCGTCTCAAACCCGGTAAGACACCCAATTCGAGAAACAGCGCCAGCAGTTAGGGACGAGGCAAGACGCGCAAGCGCCGCGACGTATTACCCTTTTCCTTTTCACCGGGGCAACTTACGCGGAACGCGTATTGCCCCTTTATCTTGCCCTTCCCTCTGCTGCGACCGTCGTGCCCTGCGTCGGCGAGCATGGGAGTACAACATTTGAGCAGCGCGGCCGAGAAGGGGGCGCGCCAATCGAGGCGCAGGAGGATGCAATGCCCGCCCGTTTCAGCATCGCGACCGTCGAAGCCGTGAAGCAGGACCTGGATACGCTGCCGGAGATCGAAAGGGAACTGCGCGAAGTCGGTCTCCAGGATGCAATTCGAGCGCTCGCACCATCGATTCGAAAGCTGCGGGCGCGCGGATACAAGAGCGCGCGCATCCTCGAGCTCCTCAAAGAGCGAGGAGTCGAGATCAGCGGCACCACGCTGAAGCAGTATCTGGGGGAGAAGAAGTCCCGCAACACCACCAAACGATATGCCAAGGGGCACGATTCCGCGGACCCGGCCGGTGGGTCTGGCGGCGAAACGCCGGGGATCACTGGCCAGGTGGCGGCGAGGCCGGTGGTCAGGGCTGCCGTGAGCGCGCGCACCCGCGAGTAGCGGTAGAAATGCAGAGCGCCGGAACCGCCGCGGCCTATCCTGAGGGCCTCCCCGGCGGACGCTCGCCGGCGGCTCGTGGGCGGAAGGCGCGGTGGCGGCGAAGGTGCGCGCCCGTCTACGCCCGGGCATGCGCCCACGCCGGCGCCCGCGCGGCCTCCTCAGAACGTTCGGCGTCGAACGGGCGGCGATGCAGGGACGAGCGGCGAGACGGCGGATGGCCGGCGGTCTAGAGCCGGGCTTTCGGCCGGTCGAGGCGGCGCTGGAGAACGGGCGGAAACGGTAGGTATAGAAAGAAAGACACGCGGGCTGCTCCAATCGCTGCCGTCATGAAGATAGGAGCTATCGCTGTTGTCAGGATAGAGCGGAGAACGCGCGGACAGGGGATCGACGTCGGGGTCGGGTGGAGCTCCCTCGAGCTTCGCGATCTCCGGGAGAACGTGGTCGGCGATGCCGACGACGTTCAGGTCGATCTCGAGGCGACGGAGAACGCAGTATCGAAGCGACCGGGTCGGGTGGCGTTCTGTCCGACGAGGCCGCCGGTGAAGCTCGGAAGGCCGAGCTACGCCGGCAGAGCAAGCTCGCGCGTACTCGGAGAGCATCGCGGTCGCAACCGCGATATTGGTACAACCGTCGAACAGATCATCGATCGGCCGTCCAAATCGCGCCGCCCACTCTACAGGAACGGCCATGTAACCGATGGCCGGGCGCCCGCCCCTCGCCGTGATTCGGTCGACAACCTGGCGGCCATCCGGTACGGAGCGGACGCTCTCGAACGTGTCGAGCGTCGCGAAATCCCCGACAAAGAGTTGATTCGACATGCTGAGCTTGCGCGCCAGCGCCTCCACGAGGTGATCGTCGAAATGGAGACTACAGGCGAGGATCAGAGCGACGAGCTGGTCCAAAGCGGCACCGCCGGTGTGAGGGTGGAATCCGATACGAGGCCGAAATAGCGAGAGTCGAGGCTCGATCGGCCGTCCCCGGCCAGGGAGACGAAGCCATCGGGAACACGACCACAGAACGGGACGGGTGCTGGCAACGACCGACCAGCCCGATCTCTCCGGGCAATCGCCGAGACGAGCCGGCCATTGACGAGGTACCGCTCATGCTCGAAGCACGCGGAGTCGCCAGCGACGGCTACCACCCTTTTCAAGAGATGAACGGAAGGTGGCAAGTACCGTCGCTCCGCGATGAGCGAGCGCACGGGCTCTGGGGCTACCAGGGAAACGATCGAGCCGCGCTCGATGGGCGCTGCCGGCCGCAAGAGGTAAACACCCCGGGGCAGGCTCGACGTGAGGTTGCAGGTCAGGCGCGAGCAGATTGCGCGGCATATCACGGCACCGGCAGTCGTTGTCATCGTCGCAACCAAGAGCATTCGGGCCAGGCAGCCCCCGAGCCACCGCGAGCTGGACCCGCGGACGTGGCGCGGATAGAACGGCGCGTCTGGCGGGTAGGCATCCATGCGCGCTTCTCGGCGCGACCAGGAAAAGAGTGAACTCGATCGGCGTGACGATCGGGAGGGAAGGAGGATCTGGATCACGAGTTGTCGTCGGCAGGCGGAGTCAGGCGGCTCGCCGCGCGATTGCCAGCGCCCGGGACACGACGGAGATGACGTACCGGTGGATCGAACTCGGCATCATGGGTTAGCAACTCCGCGACGAACGGAATCACGGCTCGCCCCCGCTGCGCGATGATCTCGGCGAGGCGCAACCAGAACAGATCGGGCCGAGTATCGATTGAGAATGCGCCGATGCGGCGCTCGAGAAACCGGATGGCGGTCTGGAGCTTACGGATCGCGCGCTCGGTAGGAGCCACGCAAAACAGATCGACCGCCGGGAACACGCCGGCCAGTTTGGTGCGACCGGTCGCCGCGGGCGAGGTGCGGAAGATGTAGAGAGCGCTGCTTCGGCCTTGCTGGACGAGATAGCCGACCAACCGTCGAGCACCAAATATCGCGATACGATGATCGCGCTCCCCTGGCCGGATCTCGATGGGTTCGCCGATGGCGAGGGAGCAACGTGTCGGGGTCTCTCGAAGCCGGACGGCCGTATACAAGGTGAATAGTGCCGTCAGCGGCCAAGCGGGCGCTCGCCGCGACCGCGGTCGCCCCGTTGGCGCTCGTGAGCCCGCAGGCAGTCGTTCCAGTCCTTGCCGACCGGTGAGCGATGGCGGCGTGTACGAAAGGAGCCGGCGATCAGCTCCTCGATTCTTCCGGCGATCCGCTCGCCGGCCTGGTCGTTGTCCGTCGCGATGATCGTGACACCGCCGGCCCGCATCTCTGCGACAGCGCGCTGGACGAGCTGGAGCTGGTAGGCGCCGAGGCTGCCTGCGGTGCTGATGTAGCGCGCTCGGGCAGAGGGATGGATCTGATGATAGCTGAGCGCGTCGATGGTCCCTTCTAAGATCACGAGGCGGTCGTCGCCTTGCTGAGGGTTGCTGGTCCAGAGCGTCCTCCTCCCCCCGGGCGCGAAGCTGGTGAACCCACGATTCTTGATCTCGAAACCCACGATCTGGGAGGGGCGCTCGGGATCCCGATGAGCGAAAAGAACGTTGCCCCGGCTGTCGATTCGGAAGGTGTCCGCAAAACGCTTATTGCGAAGCGTCGCCAGCGAGATCCCTCGCTCGTCCAGATACGTGCTCGCGCCGCCGGGACACGCACGCGCATACGTCGCGGCGACCGCGAGAGCATCGCGGGTCTGGATCCTCAGAGGACTTCGATAGAGCTCGGGGGCAACCGCCGGACGCTCGAGGTGCAGCCAATCACGGAGCTCGACCCGAATCTCAGCCAGGCTCACCGGGCGGCGGTGCTGGATGAAGTCGATGACGGAACCGCTGTCCCGGTCGTCGCGGACCGAGAAGTACGTCCAGTGCCCATCGACGTCGCGGCGGATGACGATCTTGTCGTTCGTCGAGGGATGGCGCATGAGAATGCTAGCCGGCGAGCTGCCGCGCCATTTTCCGCCTGCTGACCGCTCCCGCCTGACGAGCTGGTATCCCACGCTCGCGGCGAACTCCGAAAGGTTCACGTCACGCTTGAAACGTTCCAGCTCGAGATCCATGAAATCGCGCCTTTCACGCGAGGCGTCCTCGGCTGCTCGGAGCTTTGCGTGACCTTGGGGCAGCCGGCCTCCCTAACCGCCCCTTGCCGGTCTGCCCTTTGCCTGCTTCCGCCGGCGATGGTCACGGCCCTGCATCGGGAGCGTCAGGTTGCCGAAGCCGTGAACGACCTCGATCCGCGCAGCGATAGCCGCCGGGTTCGATCGCCCTCCATTTGACAGGCGCCCTCTCTTCGAAGGAAGTTCGAGCTGTAGAATCATCGCGAGCGACGCAACTTTGGTCTGGGGGCGGCCGAAGAGAGGTGGAAGATGGCCAAATGGAGTGAGCGGTTGCACATAGGACCAGAAGTCGTCAAAAGACACGGTGTGACTCAACTCGCCCGCGCACTTGCGCTCCAGATTCTCTTAGTGGGGGCGGCCTGCACGCAGTACCGGGCCGTGATGGACATCGGAGATGGCGGCGTGGATTCTTCCGGCGCATCGAACACCGGCGGCACCAAAGGGACCGGCGGCATGAACGCCAGCGGCGGTGCGACCGGGGCCGGCGGAGCCAGCGGGATCGGCGGCGCGACCGGCAGCGGGGGCGCGACAGGAACCGGCGGTGCAACCGGGGTTGGTGGCACGACCGGCGCCGGCGGCACGACAGCGGCCGGGGGCGCGACGGGGAGCGGCGGTGCGAGCGGCGTTGGCGGCACGACCGGGACCGGGGGCGCTACCGTTCCACCATGCGCGTTCGCTTCAGTGAATGGCACATGCGTATATCCCCCGCTGATCAACACCACGTCGCTCGGGAAATGCAACAACGGTCCCAAGCTCAGTCCCCCTGTCGGTGCGACGGTTCGCTTAAACGTCGCGCAGGCCGGGGGCTACACCATCACGTGCAATCCAAACTGTGGCGACCCCACTGTCACGACGATCAACCCCCAGGAAACGCTTGCGCAGGCGACAAACGTGCCGCTCGTCGAGTTGTTCTGTCTCTCAGAGATGAACCTTCCGATCGGAACTACACTTCACGCCGGCTTCGGATACACCGACGGGCAGTTTATTGGACAGCGATCAATTGCCTTTCTTGTGAAAGGACCGGTGACGATAGCGGGTGCCATCAACCTGGACGGCGCCACAACGGATGTGAACCAACCCCTTGCTGGGGCCGGTGGTCCCGGTGCAGCTGGCGGTTACCGAGGAGGGACGGGCACGAGCATGACGCAACCGGGGCCAGGTAGCGGACCGTGCGGGGGCAACCCCGGGAATACCGTGAACGCGATTGGGTCGGGCGCGAGCGGCGGTGGCAATGCTACCGTCGGCGCTGCCGGCGCAGTATCGACCGGGGGTCCAGGGGCGCTTGCGACTTGCAGCCGAACTTTCATGTATTTGGAAGGCGGCAGCGGTGGGGGCGCGGGAGGCTACGGCAACATCACGTGCTCAACGGCAGGCGTTCCATGCACTCCGTTCCCGAGTTTCATAGCGGGCGCCGGTGGGGGCGGCGCCATCGAAATCGCTTCCACGACGTCGATCACGATCTCTGGCTCGCTGACCGCGAACGGAGGAGATGCACCGATCGAGGCAGATACCCAGAGCGGCGGCTATTTCTTCGTTGAACAGGATCTCGGTGGCGCGGGCGCGGGCGGTGGCGGATCGATTTTGTTGGCATCACCGTCCATCTCCGTGTCAGGTACGATGACCGCAAACGGTGGGAAGGGCGGCACCGTCTATGGCAACGTGGGTGGGGCCGGTGCTACGGGGCTAGCTGCTGCGATGGTTGGCATGCCCGGGAACACGACGACACCCGCGGGAGCGGGAGGCGGTGGTGGCGTGGGATTCGTTCGACTGTTTGGCGCATCGAGCTGCCCGACGGCCGGATGTTTCGTACAGCCGCTCTCGATGACGCCCGCCCCCTGATCCAGTGACGTTCACGCATCGAGCTACTATGACGGTCAAAACACTAGGTACAGCGCTATTTGTCTTCCTTCTTGAAGTCTCGGTCGTCGGCGGCGCAGAGCCCACAAGCACCGCGGGTGTTCACTCACCGATGACACCCGAGATGTGCCGAAGCGATTTGCGGAGCTGCTTGCGCCGAGCGGACGCTCTTGCGGCGAAAGAACCGAGCTCGTCAGCAGAGCTGTATCGATGGGCGTGTGATGCCAGAAGTGGAGAGGCCTGCGTCGGGCTCGGGGTACTCTATCTCAACGGGTCAATCGGGCAGAGTGACGCTCGCAAAGCCGGGGAGCTCTTCGAGTCCGCATGCAGCAATGGTGTCCCGGCGGGTTGCTCTAACCTCGCGGTACTCTACGCGCATGGGAATGGCGTGGTGAAGAATGAGCCAAAAGCCGCGACGCTGTATGAGCGCGCCTGCAATGGCGGATTGGCCGCTGCGTGCATGAATTGGGGACAGTTCCTGAAGAAGGGGCAAGGCGGAACAAAGGACGAAAAGAAAGCTACTGTCCTCTT
>Ga0265342_10001492_pt1 | contig 21676 bp, 12 predicted proteins | sample 4CB327metaG_FD_203125 | JGI IMG/M metagenome (GOLD analysis project Ga0265342, IMG submission 203125) | Rhizosphere microbial communities from Carex aquatilis grown in University of Washington, Seatle, WA, United States - 4-CB3-27 metaG | ecosystem: Host-associated > Plants > Roots >... | reverse complement strand
GCCGACCAGCGCGTCGGCAGGCACGACCACGTCGTCGAGCGTGAGCGCCACGGTCGACGATCCGCGCAGGCCGGCCTTGTCCTCGTGCCGGCCCGGAGTCAGGCCCGGCGTCCCCTGCTCGACGGCGAACGTGGAATATCCGGCGCGGCCCAGCGACGCTCCGTTGCGCGCGGCCACCAGCACGACGCCCGCGCGATCGCCCGAGGTGGTCCAGAGCTTGTTGCCACGGATGCGATAGCCGCCGCCGGCGTCGCGCTCGGCGGTCGTGGTCATCGCCGACGGGTCGCTGCCGGCCTGCGCCTCGGAGAGCGCGAACGCGCCCGCGACCGCCTCGCCCGAGCAGAGCCGCGGCAGGTAGCGCTGACGCGCGGGCTCGGTCCCGAACCGGGCCAGCGTCTCGGCGACCATGTTGGTGACCGACATGGTGACCGCGACCGATGCGTCACCGCGCGCGATCTCCCGCAGCGCGAGCGCCAGCGCGATCGGCCCCGCCTCGGCGCCGCCATAGGCCGCGGGGACCATCATGCCCAAAAGGCCCAGCTCGCCGAGCGCCCGCATCTCGCGCTCGGGGAACGTGCTCTGCCGGTCGCGCTCCGCGGCGCGCGGGACCAGCTCGCGATCCGCGAACGTCCGCGCGGTCTCGGCGATCAGGCGTTGCTCATCGTCGGGCTCGAAGTCCACGGGGCGTTTATATCGCCCTGCGGGCGCTTCGTTGCGGCCATTTCGCGAAGCGTGAACTAATCTCCCGCAGCCGTGTCAAAGGCCGCCCCTGTCGTCGTCGCCCCCCCACGTGTGCTGTTCCTCGCGCGCCATGGAGAAACGGCGTGGAACCTGGAGCAGCGCTGGCAAGGACAGACCGACGTGGATCTCAACGACGCCGGGCGGGCGCAAGCGGCGGCGCTGGCAACGCGGCTAATGGCGCACCGGATCATGCGCATTGTCGCGAGCGATCTGTCGCGCGCCCGAGAGACCGCGGAGATCATCGCGCGCCACCTGCGGATCGACGGCGTCGTGCTCGACTCCGGCCTGCGCGAGCGCGGCTACGGCATCTTCGAGGGGCTGACCCGCACCGAGTGCGAGTCGCAGCACCCCGAGGAGTGGGCACGCTACGTCGCCGACCACCGCCACACCCCGCCGAGCGCCGAGCTCGACGGGATGGTCGCGGCGCGTATGCAGGCGGCCGTGTCGCGCGCCGGCGCGCATGCGGGCGGCGCGGTGCTGGTGGTCAGCCACGGCGGCTCGATCCGCGCCCTCATCGCTGCCGCCACCGGATGGCGCCCGCCGCCGATGGGCAACGGCGACACCTACCGGGTCACGCTGGGCCCCGACAACCTCGTGCGCGAGCCCGCGCTGCTGCTGTAGCGAAATGCCAGCCGGCTAAGAAACCGCTGACTGGCCGCAGTCGAGAGTTGTTCAGCGCGCGGTCCAGCCGCCGTCGATCATCAGGGTGGTACCGGTCACCATCGCCGACGCGGGCGAGGCGAGAAAGACCACCGCAGCGGCGACGTCGATCGGATCGCCGACCCGGCCGAGCGGAATGCGCGAGAGCAAATCGGCGCGGAAGGTGTCGTCGGCGAGCCACTTCACGGTGCCGGGCGTGCGGATGAACGTCGGCGCCACCGCGTTGACGTTGATGCCATGGGGCGCCCACTCGACCGCCAGGCACTTGGTCAGGTGCGCGATCGCCGCCTTGGTCATGCAGTAGATCGACTCCGTCGGCAAGGCCACGAAGCCGGCCTGCGAGCTGAGATTGATGATCCGCCCGCCGCCGCCGCCGCGGATCATCGCCGCGCCCACTTCCTGGCTCACGAAGAACGTGCCCTTGAGGTTGACGCCGACGGTGCGATCGAAGTCGGCCTCGGTGACCGACTCCGCTTTGTTGGGTGGACCGATGCCAGCGTTGTTCACCAGCACATCGATGCGGCCGAGCGCGCCGAGCGCCGCCGTCGTCGCGCCGGCGATCTGCTCGCGCCGGGTGATGTCCATCTGCAGCGGCACCACGCGCCGCCCGAGCGTTTCGATCTCGGCGACCAGAGCACGCGCATCGGCGGTGCCAGCGTCGCGAAACCCGAGCGCGAGATCGGCGCCGGCCTGCGCGAGCGCGATCGCGCAGCCGCGGCCGATCCCGCGCGCGGCGCCTGTGACCAGCGCGGTCCGTCCGACGAGATCGAACCGCGGCGCCGCCGGAATCACCCGATCCATCGATTCAGTCATCCCGGCTTGATACCCGCTCACCGCGCGGCCCGCCAGCCCCACGCTTGGTATATGAGAGTTGCGAGCCGCCCAAGCACGACCGGCGACCATATTGCGGCGCTCCTTGTATACCCGCAACGGCTTGCGCTATAAGCCCCGGCGTTCTTGTTCGACGGTGAGCGATGACCTAGATTGCGTGGACGGTGAGGCGCGTTGATGGGGCTCTGTCGTGTTCGCCGAGGCGGCGATTGAGCACGCGGCGATCCAGCGTCGCGGCGCTCGCCGTGGTGAGCATCTGTTCGGTCGCGATCGCAGCCGGCGCCGGCGGGTGCGCGGACATCTGGGGCTTCGACGACCTCTCCGCCGCGAAAGACGCTGGCGGTATCGCCGTCGTGAGCGGCACGGGCGGCGCAGGACCGCCCGGACTCGGAGGCGACGGTGGCGGCGCGGCCGGGACCGGAGCGGGAGGATCGCCGGGATCGGGCGGGTCTGGCGGCGCATCGGGATCCGGCGGCGCATCGGGATCCGGCGGTGCATCGGGATCCGGCGGCGCGCGCGGTGATGCCGGATCGACCGGGAGCGGCGGCGCGACGGGTTCGGGCGGTGTGGCAGGGACTGGCGGGCGAGCCGGCGCGGGCGGCAGCGGTGCCGGCGGCGTCGGCAGCGGCGGGCGAACCGGAGCCGGCGGGGCAATCGGAACCGGCGGCATCGCAGGCACTGGCGGGCTGACCGGAACCGGCGGCGCAGCCAGTGGGACCGGCGGCGTCGCAGGCACCGGCGGCCGGACCGGCGCCGGAGGCAGTTGCGTGGCCGTGACCAGCCAGTTGCTGGTGAACCCGGGCTTCGATTCCGGCACCACCGGTTGGACGACCTCGGTCGCCGGCGGTTTCGCGCTGATCTTCGTCGCGACCGGCAGCGGCGGCAATTCACCCGACGTCGCCGCGCAATCACCACCGAACGTGGCCTGGTTCGGTGGCTACAACAACGCGGACGACATCGCGGCCCAGAGTGTCGCCATCCCGGCCGGCGCAACGGCAATCAATCTGAGCTTCTTCTATGCCGTCGTCTCACGCGACACCAGCAACACCGAGGTCGACGTCATGGACGTGACGGTCACCGCCGGCGCGCAGACGACCGCGGTCGCCCATTTCAACAACCTCACGAGCGCCGCCAACCTGACGAGGTTCACCGCGACGTTGCCCGTCTCATTGGCAGGACAGACGGTGAGAATTCAGTTCCGCGACCAGACCAACGCCACCGGGATCACGTCGTTCTACATCGACACGGTGGCCTTGCAGGCCACGACCTGCCAGTAGCACTCGCGTCGCCCGACACTCGCGCGGCGCGCTACGGGCTCGGCAATGCCGACAGCTTCAACACCACCCCACCCTCACTGCCCGGCTTGTCCGCATCGACAACCAGGTGATATCGCCCCATGGGTAGCTTCGTGAACACCTGCGTACCCGTCGCCGCACCGCCGGTCTTGAAGCACGCGTAGTTGGTCGACGCCTCACACGCGAGCAACATTCCCGAATCGGCGTAGATCGCCAGCGCATGGTTGCCGACCTGCGCCCACTGCACGGTCAGGTCGGAGAGCGCCGGCAGCTGGAAATTGACCACGCCATCCTGGCCGCCCGGCGCGCTGGTGCACATCGCCGTCGGCTGGTCGTCTCCCCCGGTCGAGGTCTGCACCACCACCGACGACCCCGAGCCGTCGAGCGGCAAGAGGCCCACATCCTGGTCGGCGCGGCAGGCGAACTTGGCGCAGCTGGGATCGGTGACGCATTTGAGGTCCATGCAATCGATGGCGCCGTCGCCGTCGTCGTCGATACCGTTGTTGCAGATCTCGCGGTTGGCGTCGCTGAACCCGGTCAACGTCAGCGTGACCGTCCCCTCGCTGCCGGGCTGGAACGCCTGAACGATCAGGTTGTACGTCCCGGGCTGCAGGTTCGGCATCACGAAGGAGCAGCCGAACGGCAACACCTCCGGATCGGCACAGTTCACGCTGTTGGCGTTGCACGCGTCCAGCGGCTGCAACTGGCGCGCGAGCTCGAAGACGTGCGACCCCGTCTCCGTGCAATCGATGCCCAGCGACATCGGCTGCGTCAGCGTCAGCCGCACGACCTTTTCCTTGCCGTCACCTCTCCCGCAGTCGGTCTGGTACAGGTCCTTGCCGGTGGTCGTGTCGATCGTCAGGGTCTGGACCGTCCCCGGGCTCACCGGGTTCGAGCCGGGCGAGAACGTTCCAGCGTTCAGGTCGGCGGTGCACACCGACGCCGTGCAGTTGCCGATTCCGAAGCAATCCGGGTCCATGCAGTCGATGAGCCCGTCGCCGTCGTCGTCGACCATGTTGTTGCAGATCTCGACGCCACGTCCCGCGCTCGGCACCGAGAGCCGCATCGACACGAGGCCGGTCTGCTGCGGGCTGGTCGCCTTGACGATCAGTAGATACTGGCCCGCCGGCAGCCCCGAGACTGCGAACTCACCCGCGGGCATGCCCGGGTTGAGGCAGTCTTTCTGGTCGTCGTCGCAGGCAAGCCCGATCGCCGGCAGCGGGAAGAGCCCGAAGACGTGGTTGCCACCCTGGTTGAACACCACGTCGATGGTCGATGCCACCGGCAGAGTGAACTCCACCGTTCGATCGGCGCCCGTGCTCTGGCCGGCACAGGTCACCTGATAGCGGTTGGTGGACGTGGCCGTGTTGACGGTGATCATCTTCGCCGGCGCGCCCGCGACCAGCGCACCGACATTGTTGTCGGGCGTGCATTCGCTGCCCGTGCACAGGGGCGACTTCACGCAGGCGTTATCGGCGCAGTCGACGAGCCCGTTCATGTCGTCGTCAATACCGTTGTTGCAGATCTCGGGGCCGCGGGTCGTGTTGCCGGTCGAGAGCGTCACCGTCGTCGAGCCCTCGGCGCTGGGATAGGACTCGACGATGATCCGGTAGACGCCGGCGGTGAGCCCGGCGTAGGTGTGCGTCGCCGACGGCGCCTGGCCGAACTGCTGGCAGTCGACCAGGTTCTGGTCGCAGGCCTGGTTCGCCCCCGCGCGGAACAGCGACACCACGTGGGCGCTTCCGGTCGCCTGCGTGAAATCGAGCCTCACATCGGTCGTCTGGTTGAGCGTGAACTCGCCCACCCGCCCGTGACCACCGGCCTGCACGCAGGTCTGGTAGGTGTTGGGCGAGCCGGCGGTGTTCATGGTCTTGGTCACCATCGCGTTCTGCGGCGCGATCACACCGAACTGCACGTCGATCGTGCACTTGACCGCCAGACACGCCGGGAACTTGGTGCACTGCGGGTCGCTGCAGTCGACCAGGCCGTCGCCGTTGTCGTCGCGCCCGTTGTCGCAGATCTCCGTGCCCATCACCGGCTTGCACGACGGGCTGGTCGCGCAATCAGGGTCGGCGCAGTCGATGTACCCGTCGAAGTCGTCGTCGACGCCGTTGTTGCAGATCTCGACGCCCACCTTGAGGCAGGCGCGATCGCCGAAGCAGCCAGGGTCCTGGCAGTCGATCATCTTGTTGCAGTTGTCGTCGACGCCGTTGTTGCAGATCTCCAGCTTGGCCGAACAAAGCGTCGGCCCGTCGGTCCCGCCGTCGCGTCCGGCGCCACCGCCGTCGGGCTCCGTGCCGCCGTTGCCGCCGAGCCCGCTGCCGTGCCCGCGCGCCGAGAAGAGATCCGAGCGCCCGCAGCCGCCGCTCGAAAATCCCAGCAACACGATCGCGAAAGCAGCCGCCAACCTCATTTTTCCCCAGTGTACGACGGGCCGCGGAACGGTCCACGGCAAAAGTCCGTGGCCCTCGAAGGAGGCGGGCGCAGCGCCGTCCGCCCGGCGCGATCCAGATCTCACCCGCGCCGTGCTCACGACCGCCCAAAACTTTCCTTGGAACCCTCAGAGGGTTCCAAACCTCCCGCGACGAGGTCGCCGAAGGCGGGGGTGGCAGGGTGGGCAGTCCGTGCCGAAGTCCCCGAAGGGGATGGGCTCCGGCGGGGGACCCGCCTCCGCCCGACACGAAATTCGGGTAAAAGGGGAGACCATGCCATCCGCATCCCCACTGATGGTCCAGAACCCGGGGACCGGCGCCCCGATCACAGAGATCCCGCAGGCGACCGCGGCCGACGTGGCGGCGGCGATCGCGCGCGCGCGCGCCGCGCAGCCGGCCTGGGGCGCGCGCTCGTTCGCCGAGCGCGGGCGTGCGCTGCGCCGCCTGACCCACCGGATGCTCTCGGACAGCGCCCTGCTCGACACGCTGGTTTCGGAGAGTGGCAAGCCTCACTACGAGGCCGAGGCGATGGAGCTCTTCTACACCTGCGAGCTCACGCGTTATTACACCGGGCGTGCCGGACGCCGCGCGTTGCGCGACGACGTGCGCCACCCGCTGGTGTTCTCGAACAAGCGGGCGCGGGTCGTCTATCACCCGCGCGGGGTCGTCGGCGTGATTGGCCCCTGGAACTGGCCGCTGCTCAACAACTTCGCCGACTGCGTCGCGCCGCTGGCGTGCGGCAACACGGTCGTGCTCAAGCCGTCGGAGTGGACGCCGCTCACGTCGCTGCGCGTGCAAGAGCTCTGGCGTGAGCTCGGCCTGCCCGAGAACGTCTTCCAGGTGGTCACCGGCAAGGGCGACGTTGGGCAGGAGCTGTGCAAGCAGGTCGACATGATCTTCTTCACCGGCAGCCAGAAGGTCGGCCGTCAGATCGCGCGCGACGCCGGCGAGCGGCTGGTCCCGGTCGTGCTCGAGCTCGGCGGCAAGTCACCGATGCTGGTGCTGGCCGACGCCGACCTGCCGCGCGCCGCGCACGCCGCCGTGTGGAGCGGCTTCGCGCACAGCGGTCAGGTCTGCATCCGCACCGAGCGCGTCTTCGTCGAGGAGCCGGTCGCCGAGCGATTCGTCGAGCTGTGCGTGGCCGAGATCGCGAAGCTGCGCCAGGGGCCGTCGCCGCCGCCCCACGGTGACCGGAGCGACGTCGACTTCGACGTCGGCGCGATGACCTTCGCGCCTCAGGTCGACAACGCGCGCGCGCAGATCGCCGACGCGGTCGCCAAGGGGGGGCGCGTGGTCACCGGCGGCGGCTCGCGCACCGACCTTCCCGGTCGATTCTTCGCGCCCACGCTGATCGCCGATGCCACGGCGGAGATGGCGGTCATGCGCGAGGAGACCTTCGGTCCGGTCCTGCCGATCATGCGCGTGCCCGACGCCGAGACCGCGCTGCGCCTGGCCAACGATTCGCCGCTCGGTCTGTCGGGCAGCGTCTGGTCGCGCGACAAGGCGCGGGCCCAGGCCCTCGCCCGCCGTCTGGAATCGGGCAGCGTCTGCGTCAACGACGTGCTGGTGAACTACTTCTGCGTCGAGGCGCCGCTCGGGGGCGTGAAGGCGAGCGGCATGGGCTTCCGCCACGGCCCCGAGGGGCTGCGCCAGTTCTGCCGCATCGAAACGGTGATTGAGGACCGCGCAGTCCTGGGTGTCATCTCACCGTTCGTGAGCCGCCAGCTGACGTTCCCGTACCGGTCGCGCGTGCTACGGGTCCTGCGCTGGTTCATGCGGAGGATGTACTGAGGGGCGTCGCCCGCTCGCAAGGCCTGCCGCGGGCGTCGCCCGCTCGCAAGGCCTGCCCTCACCCCGGCCCTCTCCCCCGGCGGACCGCGGGAGAGGGTGACTCGCTGAAGAGACGCTCGTCCAACTCCTCAAGAGATGGTTTAACTATCCCTCGTAAGCCCGCTTGAGGGCAGCAATGTCGATCTTCTTCATCTTCATCATCGCCTCCATCACGCGGGCGGCCTTCTTGCGGTCGGTGTCGGTCAGCATCTGGGGAAGGATCGCCGGCGTCACCTGCCACGACAGGCCGAACTTGTCCTTGAGCCAGCCGCAGGGGCCCTCCTGGCCACCGTTGGCGGTCAGCATGGTCCAGTAGCGGTCGACCTCTTCCTGGTTCTTGCAGTCGACCGACAGGGAGAACGCCTCGGTGAACTTGTAGATGGGCCCGCCGTTGAGCGCGATGATCTCCTGGCCGTCGAGCTGGAACTGCACGGTCATCACGCTGCCCTTCGGACCTGGCCCGGCGTCGCCGTAGCGCGCGCTGGCGAGGATCTTGGAGTTGGGGAAGATCGAGACGTAGAGGTTGGCGGCCTCCTCGGCCTGGGTGTCGAACCAGAGGAATGGGCTGATCTTGGGCATGGCTTGTCGCTCCTTTCTCTTTAGAACGACGAACCTAGGGTCGGCTCACCGACACCCCAGATGCATTTTTCGCTTTTTTTCGCTCAGGCGACCGTGCGGGAACCTGAAGCAGTCCGGAAGCGCTCGATGACCCCGATCAACTCGTCCAGGTCGATCGGCTTGCGGATCGCGCCCGCGGTCTCCAGCGCTGCCGCCTTCTCGCGCATCCGGCCATCGGCGCTCAGCAGTACGACCGGGTACTGCGAGAGCACCGGGTCCTTCTTCTGCACCAGGCGGAACTCGGAGCCGCTCATCCGCGGCATCATCAGGTCCAGCAGGATCAGCCCGGGATGCCCGCCGCCGCGCAGGTAAGAGAGCGCTTCGACGCCGTCGTTGGCACACTCCACGGCATAGCCCGCCTCGCGGAGGGTCTCCGACAGGGCTTCGCGGACATCGAAGTCATCTTCAACGAGCAGGATCGTGAAGGACATTGCGGCGATTTTAGCGAAAAAATCTCACCGCGCCGAGACCGACGCGGGGTGAGGAAGATTGGAGGGTTGTAACCAGGTTCCAAATACCTCGACCAGGTCGGCCCGGTCGAGGCGCTCGAAGTTTTTCAGGACCCATTCGATTGCCTGACGGCGTTCGAGACCAGTGACCGCCCGCACGGCCGGCGCAACCTCGGGCGAAGGTGAGCCGGCGGGGACCGTGCTGCTCTTCGCCGGAGCATGCCCCCCCCGCGCGTGCCGCGCCTGCAGGGCCTCCTCAGTCGCTTCGCGCACCGCCGGGTCTCGCTTCTTCGCCAAGCGAGTCAGGAACGCCTCCGACGGCGCCGAGCTCATCCGTCCGAGCTCGTTGGCGACCGCGACCGCGATCTGGGGGTACGGCTCCTTCCAGACCAGCACCAGCTGATCCAGGGCCGCGTCGCCGCAGCAGCGCACCAGCGCGGCGGCGGCCGCCGCACGCACCTCGATCTCGGGATCGTGCAGGTACGGCAGCCATTTGAAGAGCGCGGTCCGCCCGCTCGCCGGCCGCGCCAGCAGCGAGATCGCCGCCGCACGCACCGAGGCATCGGGGTCGGCGAGTACCGAACCGAGCAGCTTGCGCGCGCCATCGGCCGAGATCGAAGCCACGGCGCGCGCCGCGAGCGCGCGCTGGCGTGCGTCCTGTGACCGGTCCTGAACGATCGCGCCCAGCGCCTCGACGCACGGTGAGGTCGGCTGTAGGCGGCCACCGGCGGCATTGAGCGCCTGCATGGCGATGTCGCGCGTCGCCGGGTCGGTCGCGCCCAGGTTCTTTTCAACCAGGGGGCAGATCTCGACGTTGAGCACGCGCAGCGCACCGGCGGCGGCTTCGACAGTGTCCCGGCGCGCGAGCGCCACCCGCAAGCGGTCCACCTGGCCCTGGTCGCCGGCGCGCGCGAGCACGGCGGCGGCCCGGCCGTCGGTGACTGGATCGGCCTGCGGGCGCCTCAACCAGGAGCGCGCGAACAGCACCAATGGATCCTGGGAGTCGGGCTCGCCCGAGGCTGCGTGGCGATCCAGGCGCCACAGCGCCTCCTCGACGCGCCCCTGGATCAGCAGGTGCGGCAGCGCTTCCGCGAGCGGCTCCTCGAACCGCTGCAGCTCGCCGCCCGAGCACAAGCGCTGATCCCGCGCCAGCACCCAGCGGAAGTGGGCGAGGCCGTCGTCGGACAGCACCGCCACCGGCGGCACCGGAAAGTCGTCGACGCGGCGGATGGCATCCAGCGCCGCCTGATCGAACGGCGTCACGCCCGAGCTGCCGACCAACGTCACGTCGGTCGTCGAGCCATCCCAGCGCACCGAGAACAGCACCACCGCCGCATGCGCGCCGACATTGTTGAGCGGGCTCGTCGACGGCGCCTTCTCGGCGACGCCGCGAATGAAGAGCCCGGTCCAAAGCGGATGGACCTTTTCGTGAAGGCCGCGCAGGTAGTCCGCCACGACGCCTTCGCCGGGGATCGATGGCTCATCCACGAGCGCGACCTTTGTCGGTTCAGGCGCCGGTACCGCCGCCAGCGCCCGAGAAGCCGCGAGGCAGGCGCCCAGCATCGCAGCGATGGCACACGAATCGCCGTTTCGCTTCCACATCAACCGCCACATCGGCAGATCCAGTGGCGAGCCTGAGCGTTGACGCCTCGCTTTTCGGGCGCTAGCGTGCCGGCTTGCCGCTCGCATCACCCGAGGATCCGCCGACGTGGAAGTGGCCTCCCAGCGCGGCGGCGCCGTTGCTCGAACGGCTGCGCGCACACGCGGCGCTCGGCGCCCAGGTGGCGGTTGGTGCGGGGGGTGACGAGCCGGAGGCGGTCGGGTATGGACCGCTCTGGGAGCGGGCGCTGGCGATCAGCAGCGCGCTCCGCAGCGGGCGCCCGTCGCTGGAGGGTGAGCCGGTCGCGTTCCTGATCTCGCCGGGGCGTGCCTACGTCGAAGTCCTGCTCGGGGTGCTCGCCGCGGGCGGCATGGCGGTGCCGCTGTCACCGTTGCACACCGCGCCCGAGATCGCCTACATCGTCGGCAATGCCGCGCCGACGCGGATCGTGGCGGCGCCGGAGCTGTTCTCGAGGGCCGTCGCCGCAGCCGGGTCGACCGGCCAGCAACTGGTGATCACGCCCCGCGAGCTGGCCGCCCGCACCGCGGGCGCCGGCGCGGTCGAGGTCAACGCGGACGCGCCGGCGATCATGCTCTACACGTCCGGGACCACCGGCCGGCCGAAAGGGGTCGTGCTCAACCATGGCGCACTCGCGGCCACGCTCGCTTCACTGGAGGTGGCCTGGCGCTGGCAGCGAGACGATCGCCTGTTGCACGTTCTGCCGCTGCATCACACCCACGGCTTGATCGTGGCGCTGCTCGGCGCGCTGTGGGCCGGCGCAGCGGCGACGTTCATGCCGTTCGACGCCGAGCGCGTGTGGGATCGGCTGGCAGAGTCGACGCTGTTCATGGCGGTGCCGACGATGTACGCGAAGTTGATCGACGTCTATCGCGCGGCGCCGGCCGAACGCCGCGCGGCCTGGTCGGCAAGCGCACGGAGGCTGCGCCTCTTCACGAGCGGCTCGGCGGCGCTGCCGGCGCCGTTGCTGCGCGCCTTCGAGGAGGCGACCGGTCAGACGATCCTCGAACGCTACGGCATGACCGAGATCGGCATGGCGCTCTCCAACCGCTACGACGGCGCGCGCGTTGCCGGCGCGGTCGGCGTGCCGTTGCCCGGCGTCGGCGTCGACATCGTCGGTGACGACGAACAGACGGTCCGCGACGGCGAGCCGGGCGAGCTGCGCGTGCGGACGCCGCAGCTCTTCTCCGGTTATCACGGCGACCCCGCCGCCACCGCGGCGTCATACGACGCCGCCGGCCGCTTTCGGACCGGTGATACCGGCGTGCGCGATCCCACCGATGGCGTGATCCGCCTGCTCGGCCGCACGTCGGTCGACGTGCTCAAGAGCGGCGGCTACAAGATCTCGGCGCTCGAGATCGAAGCGGCGCTGCGCGACCACCCCGCGATCGCCGACATAGCGGTGATCGGCGTGCCCGATCCCACGCTGACTTGGGGTGATCTGGTCACGGCATGCGTGGTGCTGCGCGACGGTGCCGCGCTGACCCTCGACGAGCTCAAGCTGTTCGCTCGCGATCGGCTCGCGGTCTACAAGATCCCCCGCGCCTTGCGCGTGTGCGCGGCGCTACCCCGCAACGCCATGGGCAAGGTGCAGAAGAAGCTGCTCATGGACGCCGAGACGGCCGAGATCGTCGAGGGCGACCGCCGGTGATCCGTCTCGTCTATTCGAACGCCACCGAGGAGCTGCTCGGCGCGCTCGCGGACGCGATTGGCGAGGAGCGGCGCGCGAGCGGTCCGCTCGAGCCGGTGCGCGTGGTGGTGCCCAACGCCAATATCGAGACCTACGTGAAGCTCGGGCTGGCCGAGCGCACCGGGATCGCCGCCAACCTCGAGGTCACGTTCCTGCGTCGTTTCCTCGCGCGCGTCGCCGAGCGCGCGCTGCCCCCGGCGCGCGCGGTCGACGCTGACCACATCGAGGGCTCCTTGCTCGCGCTGTTTCACGATCCGGCGCGCATCGCCGATCCTGAGCTCGACCCGGTGCGCGCCTACCTCGGCGCCGCGGGCGAAGGCACCGACGCCGTCGATCGACGGCGCTGCCAGCTCGCGGCGACGCTGGCGCGGCTCTTCGACGAGTATGCGAGCTCGCGGCCGCGCATGCTCGCCGAATGGCGCGCGTACGATACCGCCCGCGTACGTGGCGGAGCAGTTGCATCGGGCGCGGGCGAAGATGGGCGCGGCGGCACACTCGATGAGCGCGCTCGGTTCGCCGCGACCGAACGCTGGCAGCGCGCGCTGTGGTTGCAGATCTTCGGAACCGGCGGGCTGCTCACCGAAGAAGGCGCCCGCACCGGCATCACGTTCTTGCCGCTCGGCGAGTTGCTGGTCGAGGCTGAACGTCGTCTCGAGCCGGCGGGCCTCGGGCGCGCGCTGCACGTGTTCGGCGTCTCTTACGTCGCCGAGAGCTACCACCGCATGATGGCGCTGCTCGGCCGCCACCTCGACGTGCGCATCTACACGCTGAACCCGTGCCGCGAGTTCTGGGAGGACCTCGACACCGCGCATGAGGCCGCGCGCCGCACCAAGCGTGAGAGCAAGCGTCTCTTTCCCACGCGCCGTGAGAGCCGCCAGCCGATGCTCACCGTCGACGACGATCCGTTCGCGCTCGCCAGCGACGCCGAGATGCTGGCGCTGCGCCTCTGGGGGCGTCCCGGCCGCGAGAACATCCGCCTGCTCAACCAGCTGACCGACGCCGACTTCGAGGCGCGCTTTCGCCGCCGGGCCGACGCTGTCAGCGGCGACGCCGCACCGTTGCTGCTGCACCGGCTGCAGGACGACATCCTCGATCGCGTCGCGCGCGATCGCCCCGATCCCGCGCTCGCAGCCGACGGGAGCATCACCGTGCTCCCCTGCCCCGGCCTGCGCCGCGAGCTGGAAGTCGTCGCCGCCGAGATCTGGCGCCTGGTGCGCGCGGATCCGTCGCTGCGCTTCAACCAGATCGCGGTCATCGTGCCCGAGGCCAACAAGGACGCCTACCTCTCGCAGATCGGCGCGGTCTTCGGCGAAAGCCACGACCTGCCCTGGAGCGGTATCGACCTGCCGCCCGGGCACGGCCCCGGCGTCGGCGAGATCACCGAGGTCGCCCAGCGGCTCATCGACCTGCCGCTGGGCGCCTTCACGCGTCGCGAGCTGCTGCCGCTCTTGACCCACCCCGCGATCTTGTCGCCGGCGCGTTTCCCCGGCGTCTCCCCCGCTGACTGGATCGGCCTCGCCGAGGAGCTGGCGATCGTTCACGGCGCCGACCATCGCGACCACAGCGAAACGTACATTCACGAGGACCTCTTCAACTGGGACCAGGGTGTGCGCCGTCTCGCGCTGGGCGCGCTCATGACCGGACCGCGCAGCGGCGACGATGCGCCGGTGAGGCTGGGCGAGCGCGACTACCTGCCCGCCGAATCGCCGCCCGGCCAGACGGCAACCGCGCTGGGATTCGGCCTGCTCGTGCGCTCTCTCATCGAAGACGCGCGCTTCGCCGCCGGCGTCACCGGGCCGCGCCTGCGCCCGCTGGTCGCGTGGCTGGAGCTGATCCGCAACCTGGTTGCCGCGTACATCTGCCCGGCCGACGAGATCGGCGCCGCCGCCGTGGCGCGTACGCTGCGCGCGCTCGCGGACCTGGACGACGTCGCGGCCAGCCTGGGCGACCGCGTGGTCTCGTATCGCGTCGCCGCCGAGCTCTGCCGCACCCGGCTCGGCCGCATCGGCGGCGAACGCGGCCAGCACCTGGCGCGCGGGGTCGCGGTCGCGTCGTTCGTGCCAATGCGCGCGATCCCGTTCCGCGCAATCTTCCTCGTCGGGCTCGGGCACGGCGCGTTTCCGTCGGCGCCCCGGCGCGACGAGCTGGATCTGCGCGCCGCGCGCCGCCTGCCCGGCGACGTCTCGCCGCGCGAGCAGGATCTGTACATGTTCCTCGAGACGCTGCTCGGCGCGCGCGAGCGGCTGGTGCTGTCGTACGTCGCGCGCGACGAGCTCACGGGCGATCGGCTCGAGCCGTCGTCGGCGATCCTCGAGCTCGGCGACATGCTGCGCCGCGGGTACCTGCCCGCCGCCGAAGCGCAGCGTCTCTTCGACCCGCCGCCGATCGCGCTGCGGCGCTTCGACGACGACGAGCGGCTCGACGCGCACCCGCCGGCGCTGCGCGAGAACCGGGCGCGCGCGCTCGGCCGCTCGCTGGCGGAGGCGCTGCCGCCCGGCGCCCCGCCCCCCGATTTGTCTTCGCTGGCCGAGCTCCTGCCGCCCGCGACCTATCACCAGATCACGGCATCGCTGGGCCTGCACCGCCCGCCCGGAGCCGAAGGCCGCGCGCCGCGTCCCGATGCAACTGCGGGCGTGACCCAGGTTTCGTTGCAGACGCTGCGCCAGTTCCTGGAGGATCCGCTGCAGGGTGCGGCCGGCTTCCGCCTGCGCATGCGCGAGATCGACGCCGACGAGGAGCGCATCGATCGCGAGGACGAGCCGTTCGAGAGCGATCGGACTGCGCGCACGTTGCGGCTGCGCGCGGCGATCCTCTCGGTGCTGGCACGCGGCCCCGGCGGCGGCCCCGAGTGGTCGCTCGGCGCGCCGACCTGGGCCGAGGTGCGCGCCGCGCACGCTGCCTTCGCCCGGCGCGACGAGCTCTTGGGCCGCATCCCGACCGGCTTCTTCCGCGAGGCCGAGGGCCCCGCCGAAGAAGAGATCCTCGCCACTTGGTGGGAACACGCGCGCACCGTCGGCGGCGGCTGGCCGGCGGTCGGGCGCATCCTGCGCTTCGGGCGCGCGGCGGAGCTCGAGCCGGCCGACGATCTGCGCGATCCGATCGTGCTCTCGGTGTCGGTCGCGGGCGCGCCGCCCCGGCGGCTGGAGATCGTCGGGCGCACCGAGCTCATCGTCGCGCCGAAGGGCGACGCGCCGGGAGGGTCGCTGGTCTTCTCGTGCCGTTCGGCGAGGCGCGACGATCCGCGCGCCGACCGCGAGATGCTGCGCGCCTTTCTCGATCATGTCGCGCTCGCGGCGTCCGGACTGTCACAGGGTCCGCACGAGGCGTTGCTCGCGGTCGCCAGCGGGACCTCCCGCCAGGGCGCGACCCGCAGCCCGTTGGAACGACGGCTCTTCGCGCCGGTCGAGCCACCGCGCGCGCGGGCCTATCTCGCGACCCTGGCGGCGGAACTGCTCGAGGGTGAGCGCGACCCCGCGACCGGCAGCCCCACCGGCGTGCACCCGTATCTCTTGCCGCACGAGGCGGTCTTCGCGGCGCGCGGCACCAAGAACAAGAAGGATCTGATCGAGCTCATCGAGGATCTGCGCGATGACTTCGCCGAACGCCGGCAACGCTTCAGCTCGACATACGGACCGGTGCCACAGGCGGTCGAGCGCCACCTCCCGCCCAGCCCCGAGGTCGCGGCGCGCATGGTCCACACGCGGTTCGGCTTGCTCTTCGAGCTCCTCGGTGGCCCGGTGCAGGAGGCAGCGTCGTGAGCGATCGCGACGCGAGGCCGATCGTCCGCTACCGGAAGCCGATCGAGCTGCGGCGTCTCGGAAGCCGGCACGCCATCGTCGAAGCCTCGGCGGGTACCGGCAAGACGTACATCCTCGAGCACCTGATCGTGGATCTATTGCTGAGGACGAACGCGACGCTCGACCAGATCCTCGTCGTCACCTTCACCGAGAAGGCGACCACCGAGCTGATCCACCGCGTGCGGCGCAAGCTGGAGGAGCTGAGCGAGCTCTGCGAGGACCATCTCCCCGCCGACGCGCCGGACAGCGCCGGCTTCACCCACGGCGACGACGACGACTGGACTCTCGACGCCCCCGCGCGCGAGAAGCTCCGCCGCGCGCTGCTCGGCTTCGACCGCGCCAACATTCTGACCATCCACGCCTTCTGCCAGCGAATCCTGACCGAGAACGCATTCGTCCAGGGCCGGCTCTTCAACGAGGAGGCGACCGAGGACCGCGACGCCTTCCACGCGGCCTTCGCCGAAACCCTTCGCCACGACGTGCGGGCCGGCAGCGACGAGGCCGTGCTGCTGGAAGCCTGGCGTCGCTGCGGCAACACCATCGAGCGGCTCGAGGACAAGCTCTTCAATGTCACGACCAAGCTGTCGTGCATCTACCCGCCGCGCGCCGGCGCAATCCGCCCCGATCTACGGTACGACGCCGAAGGGCTCGCACGCCTAGCGGCAGCCTGGCCGGCGCTCGACCCCAGCGACGACATCCTCAAGGAGACGCTCAAGAAGAGTGGCGTGAGCGGCACCAGCACCGGCGCGGTCGTCAAGCGGTTGCGTGCGGTGAGCTCGGCGCTCGACGAGAGGAAGCAGGGCCTGGGCGCGTTGCTCGCCGCGCTGGCCCGGATAGAGTTCGGCGCCGAGACCAAGGACAAAGAGGGCATCTTCACCTGGCTCCTTGCCCGGCTGCCGCGCCCGACCGCGAACGTCCCCTTGGCGGCCCAGCTCCATGCGGCGACGGCGGCGCTCGACCGTGCGCTGGCGTCGCTGAGCGCGCTGCTGGCCAACCACCTCGTTCCCCTGGTGCGCGCGCGGCTGGAACGGCGCAAGCGCGAGGCAGGGCTCTTCGATTTCCAGGACATGCTGACGCTGGTGGCGCGCAGTCTGGAAGGCGATGGTGCCCGCGCGCGCGCGCTGCTCAGCACGCTGCGCGCGCGCTATCGCTACGCGCTGATCGACGAGTTCCAGGACACCGACGAGACCCAGTGGCAGATCTTCCGCCGGCTGTTCTTCGACGCGGGCGCCCCCGGCGTGCTCACGCTGGTCGGCGACCCCAAGCAGGCGATCTATTCGTTTCGCGGTGCGGACGTGCATACCTATCTGCGCGCGCGCGACGAGCTCGGAGCGGTGCAGGAGCCGCTGGTCCTGACCGCGAGCCACCGCGCGACCGCGACGCTGATCGCCGCGCAGAACGCACTGCTCGAAGAGGCCGACCCCGCGCCCTTCTTCCGCGCCGGCGGGTCGATCCGGTACCAGCACCCCGTGTCGTGCGGGCGCCCGGAGCTGGCGCTCGTCGACGCGCGTGGCGGCGCCGCGGCGCCGGTGGTCGTGCTCGACGTGGTGTGCGGTCCGAAGAAGACCGGCCCGCGCCTGAACTTCTACGAGATCAAGCCAGCGCTCCTCGACGGCATCACCCGCGAGATCGAACGCCTGCTCTCCGACGAAGGCCGCCTCGGCCTGCGCGAAGGTGACGGCCGGACCGCGACGCCGCTCGGTGCGCGCGACATCTTCGTGCTCACGCGCACCGTGCGCGAGAGCCGCGAGGTCGGCGAGGCGCTGCGCGCGCGGCGCATCCCGTTCGCCTATTTCAAGCAAGAGAAGCTGTTCGACACCGTCGAGGCCGACGCTGTTCTGGACCTCTTGCGAGCGCTGGCCGAGCCCGATGATCGCTCGGCGCGCTTTCGCGCGTTCATCACCGGGTTCTTCGGCCTCACGCTGCTCGACCTCGCGGCCTGCGACGACCTGCCGGCCGACCATCCATTGATGCAGCGGCTGGAAGACTGGCGCGCGCTCGGCGAGGCGGGGCAGATCGACCAGCTCTTCGCGCGCATCATCGACGATAGCGGCCTGATCTCCCGCGAGCTGTTCGCGCAGGGGGTCAAGGGCCGCGCGAGCGAGCGCGCCATCACCAACTACCTGCACCTGTTCGAGCTGCTCCAACACGAGGTCGGGCGCGATCCCTGCACGCTGCGCGAGCTGGCGCAGCGCCTGGGCGGCTACGTCGCTGGTACGCGCAAGCCGCCGGGTCGCAACGCGGACGTGCAGCGTCTCGAAACCGACGCCGACGCCGTGCAGATCATGACGATCCACCATTCGAAGGGCCTGGAAGCGGGGGTCGTCTTCGTCTACGGAGCGACGTGGCCGTTCTTCGGCAGCGAGGTGCGTATGTTCCACGACGAGGAGGGACGGCGCACGATCCGGGTCGGCCGCCAGCCCGAGGCTGAGAAGGCGCTCTACGACGACGACCAGAACGACGAGGAGCGGCGCGTGCTGTACGTGGCGCTCACCCGCGCGCGCGGGCGGCTGTACTTGCCGCGCTACCCGGCGCCGCCGACCTGTCAGCTCAGGGGCGCGTATCGCTTCGTCAACGATCGCCTGCACGCGCTCCTCGGTGGCATCACCCCCGACGAGGTTCGCCGCCTGTTCCAGATCGAGCCCGTCCCCTGCCCGCTCGCACCGGCGCCGCCCGCGCCGGCCGACAATCTCGCGGCCGCGCTCGAAGCGTGGCACGCGCCGCCGGCACTGGTGAGCGCGCCCGTGCCGCACGCGGCGTTTCACCAGGCCGCCACGACCCGCGCCGGATTCATGGTCACCTCCTATTCGGCGATGCGGCGGGCGCACCAGCGCTTCGTTCCGGCCGAAACGCTCGACGCCGCCGGTGATGACGCCAGCGACGCCGCGCACGTCGCGGCGCTGGTGCGCGCCGCGGCGCCGCCCGACGAGCTGCCGCGCGGGCGGCTCGCGGGCAGCTTCCTGCACGAGATCATCGAGGATCTGCCGCTCGCCACACTCGAGCGTGCGCCGGCTTTGGACGACTGGCGCGTGTTGCCCGAGGTCGTCGCGCTCTTCGAACAGATGCGGCGCCGGCACGATCAGCAGACCACGCATCTGGCGCACGCGCAGCGACTGGTGCACACCGCGCTGACCGCGCCGGTCCGGCTCGGCGACACCGTGGTGCCGGGCCTGGGCCGGGCGGCGCATCCGACGCGCGAGATGGAGTTCATCTACCCGATCCCCGACGCGCGCCACCCCGAATTCTCGCCGCACGCGGCGCCGAGCGCCGCCGACGGAGCCCCCTGGCGCATCGAGCGCGGCGTGGTCAAGGGCTTCATCGACTATCTCTTCGAGCACGAAGGACGCGTCTACGTGTGCGATTGGAAGAGCGATGGGCTGCCGAGCTGGGCCCCGGCGGAGCTCGCGGCCCACTGCGAGGGTCACTACACGGTTCAGGCCGAGCTCTACACCGTCGCGGTCGTGCGGCTGCTAGGTATCAGCGACGCCGACGGATTCGATCGCCGCTTCGGCGGCGTCCTCTATTGCTTCCTGCGCGGCATGCGCGCCGACGATCCGACCGCGGGCGTCTACTTCCGGCGGCCGGGCTGGGCCGAGGTTCAGGGCGGGCAGCGTGCGATGCTCGACGCGAGCTACTGGGGGCGACCGTGAGCCGCGCGCTGGAGCCCGGCCCCCTCTCGCCGCTGGGCACCGCCCGGCAACGCGCGATGCGCGCCCTTGGTGCGGCCTCTCTCGGCGCCGACACCGCCGCCGAGGCCGGCGCCGATGCGTACTTGGCCGACCTCGGCGACGCGGATCTCGGACCCGAGTCGCTCTTTCTCTGCTGGCAGATCGCGGCCATGGCCGGGACGCTGCGGCCCGACGAGCGTCGCGCGCTGATGGCGATCTTCGTGCGCGCGCTGATCGGCGTCGCCGGCGGCAGCACGCGCACCGAGGTGAGCGCGGCCGACAGCGCGCTGCTCGCGCGCGCGACCGACGTCGTAGGGCGGCCGGGCGATCGGCGCCCGTTCATCCTCGACGGCCGCTTCCTCTACCAGCAACGCCTGCTGTTTTGCGAGGAGCGCCTGGCCGCGGCCCTGCGCGCGCGCCGCGACGGGGCAGCGCTGGCGGGCGACGCCGCGATCGAGGCAGCGCTGAGCGCGCTCGCCGACGGCACGTCGGCCGCGCCGACTGCCGAGCAACGGGGCGCCATCCGCGCGGCGCTGCGCGGGCGGCTCACCGTCGTCAGCGGAGGTCCCGGCACCGGAAAGACCACGATCGTGCTGGCGATCCTGCGCGCGTTCTTGCGCCTCGGCGTACCGCTCGAGGCGCTGGCGCTGGCCGCGCCGACCGGGAAAGCCGCCAATCGCCTCGAAGAGGCGATCGTGGCCGGGCTGCAGCGGCTGGCGCCCCTCGCATCTCCCGACGCCGAGCTTACGGGCACCGGCCGCCCGACGGCGCAGACGCTGCACCGCCTGCTCGGCTGGTCGCCCCGCCAGGGAACCTTCATGCACCACCAGAACAACCGATTGGCGCAGAAGGTCATCATCGTCGACGAGAGCTCGATGATCGATCTGTCGCTGATGGAGCGGCTGGTGCGCGCGGTGGCCGACGACGCGCGACTCGTACTGCTCGGCGACGCCGACCAGCTGCCTTCGATCGAGGCCGGCGCGGTCTTTCGTGACCTCACGCCGCTGGCGCACCGCTTGACCCGCAGCCACCGCGTCGACACCGCGGCGCGCGGCGGACAGCAACTGGGTTCGCTCGCGCGGGCGCTGCGCGACGGAAGCGACCTGGCCATCGAGGCGGTCTCCGTCGCCGAGCTGACCTTCGACGGCGCCGCGCTCGTGGCGCCGTCCGAGCGCGAGGCGCTCCTCGAGCGCTGGTACCTTCGGCAGCTCGCCTTCGACGATCGCCTCGCCGCCGCCGCCCGCCACATCTACCGAACCGGCGAGGACGGCCATTTCGCGGCGGCGGATTGCGAGATGCTCGAGGCGCTGAACGCGCATCTGCAACGGAAGCGCGTTCTGTGCGTCACCCACGGACGCCCCACGGGCACACTGGCGGTCAACGCCTGGCTCCACCGCCGCAACGGCAACGACGCCGGACCGTTCGGCCCCGGCGAGCCGGTGATGGTCCTGCGCAACGACTACCAGCGCGGCTTGTACAACGGCGACCAGGGTATCGTGATCCTCTATGCCGAGGACGAAGATCGTGGGCCCCGCCTGGCGGCGGCCTTCAAGCTGCGCACCGGCTGGCAGGCCTGGGCCCTCGACGGCATCGGTGACGCGCTCGACCTGTCGTACGCGATGACCGTGCACAAGTCGCAGGGCTCGGAGCTCGACGCCGCGATCCTGCTTCTGCCCGATGCCCCGATCCCGATCCTCACGCGCGAGCTGCTCTACACCGCGGTCACGCGCGCGCGGCACGGCGTGGCGCTCTGCGGGCGGTCGGAGGTGCTGGCGGCCGGGGCGGCGGCTCCGCTGGTGCGATCGTCCGGACTCGCCGAGCGGATGGGAGGCCCCTCTCCCTAACCCTCCCCCCGCAGACGGGCCGCAGACGGGGGGAGGGGATCGGAACGGACCAGCGCGAAGCTCACCTTGCGAGAAGCGCCTCCGATCCCCTCCCCCCCTCTGCGGGGGGAGGGTTAGGGAGTTCCGCCGCCGGACCGGGTCCGGATTCTTCAAGGGTGAAACTTGGCGGGAAATGAGCGACGAAGGGTGAGACGAGGGCTCCG
>Ga0265342_10001489_pt1 | contig 21730 bp, 17 predicted proteins | sample 4CB327metaG_FD_203125 | JGI IMG/M metagenome (GOLD analysis project Ga0265342, IMG submission 203125) | Rhizosphere microbial communities from Carex aquatilis grown in University of Washington, Seatle, WA, United States - 4-CB3-27 metaG | ecosystem: Host-associated > Plants > Roots >... | reverse complement strand
GCCATAGCATCGACCTATAGCGGTTACTATGACCGCCCAACCGTCTCCTCCTGCCCCCCCCCGCGCTGACATTGTTGAACACGCCGGTCGACGGCACAAGTCGACGGCACAATAGGAGTTTGTCGTGACACCATTGAACCAACCGAAAACATCAAACGCGGTTGATCCCCTTCTTGAAACTGCGAACATCGACCGGCGCACAGCTCTCGACGAAACGACATTCCGGCGGATGATCGCAATTGAACGCAAACGCACGGAGCGCTCGAAGGCCCCCTTTGTCCTCATGTTGCTTGAGGCTGTCGGCGATCGTGGCCCGAAAAAGAGCGCCATAACGCTGAATCGTGTCGCGACTGCATTGCTCTCTGCCAGCAGGGACACCGACTTGGTTGGCTGGTACAAAGAGGATGCAATCGTCGGCACCATGTTCACCGGCCTGATTGTGACTGACAAACGAGCGGTCCTCGATACATTCCTGGCCAAAGTGAGTGCCACGCTGCAGGAGGAACTAACGGCCGACGAGTTCAATCAGGTCCGGATCTCATTCCACCTTTTCCCGGACGACTGGGATCATGAAAAGCCAGGCCCGCCGACCAATGCCGCTCTGTACCCCGACCTGGCCAGCCGCGATAAAGGCCGGCGATCTGTCCTCTTTGTTAAACGGACAGTCGATTTCACCGGCAGTTCGATCATGCTGATTCTTCTGGCTCCGGTTTTCGTGGTCATCGCTCTCGCCATCAAACTTTCTTCCCGGGGGCCGGTGTTTTACCGCCAGCAACGGGTCGGCCGCTACGGTCAAACCTTCACCTTCCTGAAGTTCCGTTCCATGTTTGTGAACAATGACAGCAACGTGCATAAGGATTTCGTTACGCGGTTGATCGCCAGCAAGGCAGAAGAAGCGGCGCCAAAAGAGACAGGCGAAGGCGTATACAAACTTACCAACGACAAGAGAATTACACGCGTGGGCAAGATACTGCGGAGAACCAGTCTCGATGAGCTTCCGCAGTTCATCAATGTGCTGAAGGGCGAAATGTCGCTTGTGGGTCCGCGCCCTCCCATTCCCTACGAATTGGCCGCCTACCAGACATGGCACAGACATCGCCTCCTGGCGGTGAAGCCGGGAATCACGGGCCTGTGGCAGGTTATGGGCCGCAGCAGTGTCCGGTTTGATGAAATGGTGCGCCTTGACCTTCGCTACGCATCAACCTGGACACCGTGGCTGGACCTGAAAATCCTGCTGCGAACCCCGGGGGCGGTTATTCGCGGCTCCGGCGCATTCTGAACCCCGCATTTCACGTTCCTCCAGCTGTGCCAAGCATCGATCGCCCCGAGATCGGCGTTGGGTTTACGAGCTGACCTCAGGCGGCTGCCTGGAAAAAATCCGCTTTTCAATATGAACACGATTCGGTTGAGTGCCCCCGGCTCCGGCTACCCTCGAGAGTCCTCGGCATCGCGCAAGATCAAGAAGGAGCAAGAAAGCCATGAACTTCGGCGTAATTGGATACGGCTACTGGGGCCCGAATATCGTCAGAAACCTTACCGGCCTCGAAGGGGTCGTAGTGCGGGCGATTTCAGATATGAGTCCCGCTGCCCAAGCGCGCGCCCGCAAGGCCTATCCCGGTGTGACCATAACGGCAAGCGCAATGGAAGTGATCACTTCACCTGACATTGATGCGGTGGCAATTGTTTCGCCCGTCTGGACGCATTTCGAGTTGAGCAAAGCCGCGCTGGAAAATGGCAAACACGTCTTCGTCGAAAAGCCGTTTACAAGCACGGTCGCTCAAGGAGAGGAGCTGGTCAATCTCGCGGACCAGAAGAACCTGAAAGTGATGGTCGATCACACTTTTCTCTTCACGGGAGCGGTAAGGCGGATTGGACAGCTGATCAACGAAGGCGCACTGGGAAAGCTCTACTACTACGACTCAACGCGCGTAAATCTTGGTCTCTTTCAACACGACGTCAACGTTTTGTGGGATCTCGCGCCTCATGACCTGTCGATCATGGACCACCTGATTAAAGCCAGCCCCGAGGCGGTTGTCGCCACCGGGCAAGCACATCTGAATGACCAAGAGGATGTCGCGTTCATGACGCTCTACTTTCCCGACAAGATCATTGCCCACATCAATGTGAACTGGCTCTCGCCCGTTAAGGTGAGGACCACCCTGATTGGCGGCGAGAAGCGAATGATCGTCTGGAACGACCTTGAGGCCGACGAAAAAGTGAAGGTCTATGACAAGGGAGTGAAGATCACGAGCCGAGAAGGCCTCTACGATCTTCTTGTCAGTTACCGCTCGGGAGACATGTGGTCGCCGCAGTTGGAGCAGGTCGAAGCCCTTCGCCAGGAGCTTACCTACTTCGTGGATTGCATCAATACCGGGCAGGAGCCCTTTAACAACGGGCACGCGGGCCTGCGCGTCGTCCGGATGCTCGAAGCGGCAAGCCAGTCGCTGAACAAGAAAGGGGCGTTTGTCCGTTTATGAACGAGTCCAACTCCGTCGCGGCAGATGTAAAGCTCGGCGCCAACGTAAAGCTTTCGAAGTTTGTCAATCTCTACGGATGCGAGATAGGGGACGAGACCAAGGTCGGGCCCTTTGTCGAGATTCAGAGGAATGCCCGGATCGGTAAGCGCTGCAAGATCTCGAGCCATTCGTTCATCTGTGAAGGCGTGGACATTGAGGACAATGTCTTCATTGGACACGGAGTCACGTTTACCAACGACACCTACCCGCGCTCCACGAACAGCGATGGAACGCTGCAGACCGGCACGGACTGGGAAGTCAGGCCAACAGTGGTGCGCAAGGGCGCATCGATCGGTTCCGGAGCCACGCTTCTATGCAATTTGAGCGTGGGTGAAAACGCGATTGTCGGCGCCGGAAGCGTCGTGACCAAAGATGTACCACCCAACACGATCGTGGCCGGAAACCCCGCCCGGGTTTTGCGGTCGATCAAAGCGTAACGAGAGGATTCCCATGTCAGAAGCTAACCAAATCCCGTTCCTTGATCTCATTACTCCACATGTGAAACTGGAGCAAGAGCTGACGGACGTTTTCCGCCGGACACTGCATACAGCAGGATTTGTCGGCGGGCCCATGGTCGCTGAATTCGAAAAGTCCTTCGCGGAGTTCTGTGCCGCGGATTACTCCGTGGCCGTCAGCAGCGGAACCGACGCACTTCGCTTCGCGTTGATGGCCTGCGGAGTGGGCCCGGGCGATGTCGTCGTGACCGTGCCCAACACGTTTATCGCCACGTCGGAGGCAATCTCTCAGGCGCGCGCGATACCGGAGTTTGTTGACGTCGATGAGCAAACCTACAACATGTCAGTGCCGATGCTCGAACGCTTCCTGGAGAAGCAGTGCATCCGCAACAGCGCAGGGAAGCTCATCAGTCTTCGCAGCGGCAGGCCTGTTACCGCCGTGGTCCCCGTGCATCTCTACGGCCAAATGGCGGATATGGATGCAATCCTCGACCTGGCCGACAAGTACGGTCTTACGGTGGTCGAAGATGCATGCCAGGCGCACGGCGCGGAGTACTTTTCCAAACGGAACGATCGCTGGATGAAGGCCGGCTCGATGGGCCGCGCGGCCGCGTTCAGCTTTTACCCCGGCAAGAACCTTGGCGCGTGCGGCGAAGGGGGAGCGGCTACTACCAACGATGCAGGCGTGGCCGACCAAATCCGGATGCTTCGCGATCATGGGCAAGTGCGGAAGTACGTGCACGATCTCGAGGGATATAACGGAAGGCTCGATTCACTTCAGGCCGGAATCCTGCATGTCAAATTGCCGTATCTGGCGGAATGGAACAACCTGCGCCGCGATCGGGCCGCGGAATACAATCGATTGCTCTCCGGGAATCGGGCCTTGATTGTGCCTTTTGAACCGGCATGGTCGCGTGCCGTATATCACCTCTACGTCATTCGCACCGGAAATCGCGATGGTCTGATTGAAGACCTGAAGAGCAAAGGCATCGGCACCGGGATTCACTATCCGATTCCGCTCCACCTGCAAAAGCCGTACGCTTTTCTCAACTACAGGCACGAGGATCTTCCGGTCGCGTCGCGCGTGGCCTGCGAGATCGTATCGCTTCCGATGTTTCCGCAACTGACAACCGAACAGCAAGCCCGCGTTGTCTACGAAATAGGCGTCTTCACGTCGAAGAGTTCCCATTCAGGCGCGGACAGCCCGAAGACCTTCGTACCGCTCGCTCAACAAACCGTTTGAGTCGCAACGGTCCGTCTCGCGAGAATAACCTGATCGCGACGGAAGTGCTCACCCGGCTGAAGCATTCATCGGCCCGCAACGCATCTCATCGCACATTCATCTGCGTCCAGCTCCAGGTTCAACCAAACAGTTAACCGCCAAGGGGGATCAAGAAAGTGACAGTCAAGCAGAACGTAATTGTGGTTGGGCTCGGGGAGGTCGGAAGACCGCTGTTCGAGCTCGCTTCCAGGTACCATCACACGGTGGGCGTGGACATCGCGCCATTGCTCGACCCAGTTGAGCAACCCGATGTCCTGCATATCTGCTACCCATTCCAGATCAACGATTTCGTCGGCGTGACGGCGCGATATATCGAGCGGTTTAAGCCCAAAGTGACGATCATCAACAGCACTGTCGCGGTGGGAACCACGCGGCAGGTCTCAGAACGTACAAGCACCGACGTGGTGAACAGCCCGGTGCGAGGCAAACACGCTCGGATGCTTGAGGAGATCGGCAAGTACACCAAGTTTGTAGGATCCATTACTCCCGCTGCCGGCCAACTGGCGGCCTCGCATTTCCAATCTCTCGGCATGACCGCGAAAATTCTCACTACACCTGAGGCCAGCGAACTTGCCAAGCTCACTGAGACCACTTATTTCGGATTGCTGATCGCCTGGGCGCAGGAAATCGAGCGCTATTGCGATCAAACCGGAGCCAACTACGAAGAAATCATCTCGTTCTACGAAGAGATCAAGTTCTTCCCGCCTGTGAAATATTTTCCGGGCGTCATCGGCGGCCACTGCGTGATGCCGAATATCGAAATTCTGCGCAAATTCACCGACTCCGATCTTCTGGATGCGATCCGGGCTTCCAACGAATTGAAAGTCGAAAGAGACGCGCGTGCCAAAGCAGCCAACGCGCCCGCTGAGCAACTGGCTGTTTAGAAGATCGAAATGACCTCAACGATAGACACATTGCCGAACTCCTCCGCGGCGCAAACCTCGCCATCCGCGCCAGGCTCAGGTTCGCGCCTGGCCGGCAAGCGGGCCGGGATGGTGGTGTTTTCTCAGTATCCCTTCGATCCGCGTCCGCGCCGGGCCATCGCCGCGCTGACTGAAGAGGGAATGAGCATTGACCTGATCTGCGAGTACGAAGACAAGTCAAAGAAGAAAGAGACGTTGGGCAATTTGCAGATCACTCGGATTCCGATCCGGCATTTCCGCGGTGGAGCGGTTTCTTATGCGTACCAGTATTTCTCCTTTATCTTTATTTCCGCCTGGATCCTGGCATGGCGATCGCTCAGCAAACGGTATGACCTGATCTACGTGCACAATATGCCCGACGTTCTGGTGGCGAGTGCGCTCATTCCCAAGTTGCTTGGTGCGAAGGTCATCCTTGACCAACACGACCCCATGCCCGAGCTCATGATGACGATCTTTGGGTTCGCGGAGTCAAGCTTTGCAGTCAGGGTGATTCGCCGCTTGGAAAAATGGAGTTTGAGGCGAGCCGACCTGGTGATCACGGTGAACGAGGCCATGCGCAAGCTATTCGTCGGGCGCAGCCGTCCCGACAACAAGATCGTTGTGGTGATGAATTCACCCGACGAAGGCATCTTTCCTTTTCGCCCGGCCCGATCCTATGCTCCCGCGGAGACTGGCGCGCAATTTGTAGTCATGTATCACGGGTCGCTGGTGGAGAGAAATGGGCTGGAGCTCGCGGTCGATGCGCTGGCGAAGTTTCGGGAAACGGCGCCCCGCGCTGAGCTGCGCATTTACGGCCGCAGCACCCCCTATTTGGAACAGGTTCTGGCAAAGGCAGAGAAGCTTGGCCTTAAGGATTACGTGCACTATCTCGGCGCAAGAAAGCTGGAGCAACTGGCAGCCGACATTCAAGCATGCGACGTCGGAGTCATTCCAAACCAGCGGAACGCCTTCACCGATATCAACACTCCGACGCGCATCTTCGAATATCTCTCGATGGGCAAGCCGGTTGTCGCGCCCGATACGCCTGCGATTGTCGACTACTTCGGGCAGGATGAGCTGTTCTATTTTGCTGCTGGAGACGCGGAAAGTCTGGCGGAAGCTTTGCGGAATGTTGCTGCAGATGGGGCAGAAGCCGTTGCCAATGCGGAGAGGGGACAGGAGGTCTATCAGCGACACAGCTGGCATCGAGAGCGCGAAAGACTGATACAGTCCGTGTGTGAACTCCTGGGTAGAAACGCTGCGCCGCCGGCAGAGCCGATCGGAAGCTAGGAAAAGCTATGATCGGGGTGATCGCAGGAGACAGCGAAGTCGCGGTAGCCCGTGAGTTTTTCGAGCTATTCAAAACGCCGTGGGAGATATGGAACTCCGAGAAGGCCTACGATGTGGTGCTCTGCGCGACTGGAGAGTGCCCCGAACACCTTCAAGCGGCGTTGGTTCTGGTGTACTCGGGAAAGCGATTGGCATCGGATCCCGAGGACACGGTCGAGGAGCGCGGTGATCACGGCGCGAAATCCCTTCGGTATAAAGACAGTGAGATCCCCATCTATGGAGGATGCGTCAACTTTCCCGGAGGAGACAGCGGCATTCTCGCCGATAGAGAGTCGGGGCAACCGGCAATTCTGCACAAGGAGCCGGGCGAGCAGCAAACGATTCTGCGCGTTGGCTACAATTTATTCGAGGAAATCCGATTTCTCCTTACTTCCGGACAGCCGGTGGAGCAGGCTGGGATTCCGACTCTTGAACTGCACATCGAGTTCCTTCGAGACCAGTTACTTGCGGCCGGGATTGCGTTTGTTGAGATTCCACCAGTTCCGGAAGGTTACCGGTTTATCGTCTGCCTGACTCACGATGTCGATCACCCATCGATAAGGAAGCATCGTTGGGACCACACCGCAGCAGGATTCCTGTACCGCGGGACGGTCGGCACCTTCTTAAGCTTTGTGCGCGGTCGGTGTTCTGTCCGGGCGCTGGTCAGGAACTGGATTGCGGTCGCGAAATGGCCTTTCGTCCAAGTGGGATTAGCAAAGGATTTCTGGCTTGATTTCGCTGAGAGATATCGGGAAATCGAAGAAGGGGCAGCATCAACCTATTTCGTTATTCCTTTTGCGGGGACACCCGGCCGTAGCGTAAAAAGATCGACGGCCAAACGCCGCGCGGCCGGTTACGGAGCTCGCGATATTGAGCCGGCGATCCGAAACATTCTGAAAAACAAGAATGAAATAGGCTTGCACGGTATCGATGCCTGGATGGATTCCGAGGCCGGTCTCAAGGAACTCGAAGAGATTCGTACTTTGACGGGCAAGGCAGAAATTGGCGTTCGCATGCATTGGCTTTGTTACGACCAGCGATCGCCTGAGGAGCTGGAGCGCGCGGGAGCCAGCTACGACTCCACAGTAGGTTATGGAGAGACGGTCGGGTACCGGACTGGCACCTCCCAGGCATATGTGCCGCCGGGAGCAGACTATCTTATGGAACTTCCGATGCACGTGATGGACACGGCGCTGTTCTATCCAGCCTATCTTGGGCTAACAGAAGAAGAGGCCGACAAGATCCTGGCCAAGTTAGTGAACAATGCAGACCGGTTCGGTGGCTGCATTACTGTCAACTGGCACGACCGGAGCCTCGCTCCGGAGAGAGTGTGGGATGCGTGTTATCGCAAGCTCATCGATGACTTGAGGGTCCAGGGCGCCTGGTTTGCTACAGCCAGCCAAGCGGTTTCCTGGTTCCGCGATCGCCGATCGGTGGTATTTGAGACTGATCGCAGCGATTCTAAGGAACTCTGCGCAACGACAACCTCCGCCCATGACGAACGATTACCGGATTTGCGGCTTCGGATTCAAAAGCCGAACCCCGATCGCGATCGTTCCAATTCAGCAGGTTTTGTAGATGTAGGGATCAATCGAAGCGCTGTTGTCCCGGCCGTTTGCGAGGCTGACGCATAGGCGCGATTTAATCAGACGATAGGCAGGTATCCGATTTCGCGTCGGCGATAACGGCGAGGATACGGAGAAATTCATCGTGAAACAGACCTGGGAGATTTCAGATCTCGACTTACGAGGAGAACATGGAAAAGACTGAAGAGCTATATGACAAGTTTCTAGATGAGTACGTTTCGGAGCAGGCCGTGCGCAAGTACACCTGGGAAACGGCAGGCTATGGCGTCAGCTATTTACTGCGGCACGACTATGCCAGCATCTATTTGGAAGCAGTGAATTCCTTGCTGCGGAGCTCCAACGGCCGACCCTTGCGACTTCTGGAGTTCGGATGTGGCGCGGGTATGAACATCACTCAATTGGTCAAGCTGCTGGATGAGAAGCAGATTCCAGTTGAAGTCGCCTATGGAACCGATTTCTCACCGCGCCTTGTTGAGGTGGCTCGTGAGGAAGTAAAGGCGGCTCTTCCGCCTCATCTGGCAAAGAAAATAAGCTTCTACGTCGCACACAACGAGCTGCTTGAGAGTGACCTGCTCCGCGAACTTGGAGGCAAAAAAGACCGCTTGGGCAAGTTCGACTTGATCATCGGGGTCAACACGTTCCGGTATTGCCATCGTCTTGGCAAGCAGGTTGAATGTGCACAGGACATCCGCCGTTTGTTGAGCCCGGGTGGCGTGTGCGTCAATATCGATATGAACAATCGCTTCCCAGCGTTTCGCAGCAACCTTCGCCGGAAGGACAAGGATACGGAGGAATGCTATCTGCCGACGCTTGCGGAGTACGCCGCGCCATTTGAAGCGGCAGGGTTCGAGATGATTAAGAAACAGAATTTCTGCTGGATTCCCCATTCGGCCGGCCGTGGCCTGACCTTTGCCTGCCGCGCAGCTGGGCCGTTTCTTAACCTCGTTGCTCGCAGCCGGGCAATGCGTTCTCTGATCGTTGCCCGGAATCCGGCCTGAATCGCCGGAATTTCGGTCCGAGCTTAAGGAAACATTCTTGGCCAGATTGGCAATCCTGTTGCATGAAGACGCGCCGGGAAAAGAGCAGAAGCTTCTGGCTCAGATCCTCGATTTTTTTGGCGTGCCATGGAAGAACGTGGGGTTGTCCGAGTTCACGGACTCCAAGGAGCAGTTTGGAGAGCATGCTCTATTTGGATCGGTTCAAACGCTCGCGGCCGCTCTCAAACAAGTTGGTGAAGGGCAAGCGAGCAGCCGATGCGTCGCTTGCTTTGCATACGCGAGCCAAGACCGGGCTGCTAGCGAGTTTGGACTTCAGTCCTTGTGCGAAGACTCAGCCGTATCGTTGCGGGATGCTCCTTCAGGCGTTGTCCCGGTCCGAGTTTCGACAGAGCCTACCGATATTACCGGCCTCATGGCGGGACTGGAATTTCGGTCGCCACTGAGAATGGAAGATGCGGTATTAGCGAACACGGAAACCCCGGAAAAGAAGTTTGTCACAATTATTTCGGTTGCGGGGGCTCCCGCGTTCGTCAGCTTTCACTTCAACACTGTCCCTGTGTACTTCAGCGCAAGCTCGTACATCGTTGACATCAACCAGCAGACAGGGCCCGGTTTTTACGACGTAAAGGAGCACTTTCTCTCGGCTGTTCCTCTTGTCCTCGCCATCCGCCACATCTTCCGAGAGGTCGCCTGGCAGCCTCAGGAATTGGGCGCATGCCTGATTTTTGACGACCCTCTTTTGAGAGAGCGTTATGGATGTTGCGATTTTGAATTGCTCGAACGTCTGATGCAGCAGTATGGCTTCACGACGAACATTGCTTTCATTCCCTGGAATTGGCATCGTACATCCAGGCCGGCAGGGAAACGATTTGACCATCATAAGGGCCGCTTCTCCATATCGATCCACGGCTGCGATCATATCAACGCGGAGTTTGGGGACAGCTCGCCGGTAGTGTTGAATAGCCGGGCCAGCGAAGCTCAATGGAGAATGGAGAAACATGAGACGCGGACTGGGATCAAGCACGACCGCGTGATGGTGTTCCCTCAGGGGATATTTTCATCCGCGTGCCCCGGAATTCTCAAGAGCAATGGTTATCTCGCTGCAGTCAACACCGAGATCGCCCCGGTGGACTCGGATTTTGCGGCAACGACAATCAGAGATGTGTGGGATGTGGCCATCATGAGATACGGCGATTTCCCTGTTTTCACTCGAAGATATGCTCATCATGGACTTGAGAATTTCGCGTTCGATCTGTTGTTGGGTAAGCCATGCCTCATCGTTGCCCATCATGAATTTTTCAGAGATCAATGCTCCGCGCTGATTCGTTTAATTGAGCAACTTCAGACCCTTCAAATTAAATTGAGCTGGCGTTCGCTGGGCGATGTAGTCCGCCGGGCGTGTCGGCGGCGGGCAAGTGAACCGGGCACCGAAGAATTCCAAATGTACGCCAATGAGTTGGTGATTCAAAACGACTCCGACAAAGCGATTCGCGCGATCGTCAGAAGGAAAGAGGCTCACGCCGAATCCGTCGCTGAGGTGACATTTGATCAAATGCCCGTGGAATGGACTGTCGCAGAAAATCACGTAGTCTTTGCAGAGGCAGTCGGAGCTCACAACTCGCGTCGATTCCAAGTGTCCTATCGGAAGTCGGCTGAGAGAACACAATTCAAGCGGCCACTTTCTTTCAAATTATCTGTAACTATCCGGCGAATTCTTTCCGAGTTCAGAGATTCATATGTCGCGAAGAGGCCCTTTCCTGCCTTAACCCCTCCCATCAGAATGAAAGCGCGACCAAAACCTATTCGGAATTCAGCTCGCTGAGACGAATGGGGCTGACTCTTAACTCCGCCGAACTCTTCTCTGTAACGCACTGTAAAGCTAATAAAAAGCTGACTACCTTGACGCTCTATTTATCACTCATCTTCATCGAGTAAGAAAATGTCTGAAGCAGAAACAATGCAATCGACCGTTCTGCCACAGTCGCCGATCGTAGAACTATCGGATCGCGTTCTCGTGACCGGAGCGGCAGGTTTCGTCGGAATGCGCGTCCTCACTCAGTTGCTGGGGCTCGGGTTTTCAAACATCGCCTGCCTTGTTCGAACGGCAAGTAAATTGCCGAAAATCGAGGCGATCGTCAAGTCGCACACGGCGGATGCTCAGGTTGAAGTAATCGTCGGCAACCTCCTTTCACCTGCGGACTGCGAGAAGGCGTGCCGAGGTGTCAAAGTGATTTTTCACCTGGCGGCAGGTACTGGAGGAAAATCGTATCCCGACGCATTCCTGAACTCTGTCGTCGCCACACGCAACCTTCTTGATGCTGCCGCTCAATGCTCCTCCTTCCGTCGAATCGTTCTTGTCAGCTCATTCGCCGTGTACTCGAACCGCCAGAGGGCGCGGCTTCTCGATGAATCCTGCCCGGTTGAACCTCATCCAGAACATCGCGAAGCCTACTGCTACGCGAAGGTGAGACAGGAAGAAATCGTGCGGGAATACGCGAGCAAATACGGGTTTGGTGCAGTGTTTATGCGGCCCGGAAGCATCTATGGACCCGGGCAACATGGAATCACCGGACGGATAGGCCTCGGAACCTTCGGAATGTTTCTTCACCTCGGTGGTTCCAACCCGATCCCCTTCACTTATGTTGGCAATTGTGCGGCCGCCATCGTTCTTGCGGGATTGGCAAATGGGATCGATGGCGAGGCGTTTAACGTCGTGGATGACGATCTACCATCCAGCAGGCAATTCTTGCGAGCCTACAAAAAGCATGTGCGTCCGTTTAAGTCCTTGTATGTTCCCCGCAGCCTCAGCTACCTGCTTTGCCTGTTGTGGGGGAAGTATTCGCAATGGTCAATGGGACAATTGCCTCCGGCTTTTACGCTAGATACCTGGTATACGCAGTGGCGGAAAACACGATACAGCAATAGCAAGCTCAAGACACAAGTGGGGTGGACTCCTCAGACTCACACCAGGGACGGTCTTCAGCAATTCTTTTCCGCGCGCCGGCAAGAAGAACAACATGCTTAAAGTTGCGATAGTCGGATGCGGCAAAATCGCTGATGCGCATGCGGCACAAATTCAGCGAATTAGCGGCGCAAGAATCGTGGCGGTCTGCGACAGGGAACCGCTCATGGCCAAGCAGCTTTGGGAGCGATTTCCGGTTGATTCGTTTTTCAGCGACGTGGAGGAAATGATAAGCAAGACCTCCCCGGATGTTGTGCATATCACGACCCCTCCTTCCGGCCATTACCCGCTGGCTCGGCTCTTGCTTGAGAAGGGCTGTCATGTCTATGTCGAAAAGCCGTTTACGGTGTGCGCTGAAGAGGCATATGAACTCGTTCAACTGGCGAATGCCAATCATCGAAAGCTGACAGTCGGTCACAATGAGCAGTTCAGCCATGTTGCGCGGCGAATGCGCGAACTGGTTTCCAGTGGATATCTGGGCGAGACCCCGGTTCACATGGAAAGCCATTTCGGATACGACCTGGGTGACCCGGCGTATGCGCGTGCACTGCTGGATGACCGGCAGCACTGGGCACGCAACCTGCCCGGCAATCTCCTGCAGAACATAATTAGCCATGGCATCGCCAGAATCGCGGAGTTTCTCTCAACGGAATCACCCACGGTTGTCGCAGTGGGTTTTTCAAGTCCGTTCCTGAAGCGGTTGGGGGAGAACGAGCTTGTCGATGAGTTACGAGTCATCATTACAGAAGATTCCGGAACGACTGCCTATTTCACGTTCTCGTCGCAAATGAGGCCGCTGATCCATGAGTTTCGAATCTTCGGTTCGAATAACGGTCTCCTCCTTGACCAGGATCACGACATCCTCCTCAAATTGCGAGGAAAGAAATACAAGAGCTATTTAGACAAGTTCATCCCTCCGCTGCAATTCGCGCGCCAGCATATTGCAGCGGCCAACACCAACCTGCGGCTCTTCCTGCGGCGCGACTTTCACCCGGATTCCGGAATGAAGAGTCTGATTGAGGAATTCTATCGGTGTATTGAGAACGATACGCCGGTGCCGATCCCATATCCGGAGATTCTGCGGACGGCAAAAATCATGGACGCCATCTTCGATCAATTGCGTCAAACCGCGCCGGGTCATGCCGCGGAGTTTCGCCAGGCTGAGCTGGCTGCCACTAGGCAAGGATAGCCCTGGGGTTAACAGCGGCACTTGGCCCCATACCGGTTTACGGCATCTTTCCGAGTGCCGCATATGTGCGGGCTCGGGTTCGCAAAGTTAAAATTTTGGGAGGTGGCGTATTCCGCCGCTTTTAGCTCTAGGCATCTGGGCCGTATGTATCCTGGTTCTCTTTAAGTTCGACCCGGCAGTGCCCTCTCGGATCTCTTGGGTGCTCTGGCTTCCCACTGCCTGGATCTTCTTCCTCGGATCCAGGAGCCCGAGCCTATGGCTCAATGGTCAGCCGGATTCGATGCAAACCGCCATGCAGGCGTTTAATCAGGGAAACTCGCTTGACAGAGCGGTATTGTCCCTTTTCATTGCTGCGGCAGTGGGGATTTTGGTGTGGAGGTCTTTCAAGTGGACTTCCTGGTTGGTTGCGAATCCACTCCTGAGCATTTTCCTTTTGTTCGCATGTGTCAGCGTCTTGTGGTCTGATGAGCCGATGGAGGCGCTGAAGCGATGGTTCCGGGACTTCGGCAGTTACTTGATAATCTGTCTTGTGCTTACCGACCCGCGGCCTGTTGAAGCGCTAAAGGTTGTGTTTCGCCGCCTTGGTTATCTCTTCACTACGCTGTCCATTGTGTTGATCAAATACTTCCCCGCTCTGGGGGATCAATATAACGGATGGACCGGCGGACAGATGGTCACCGGTGTGACAACGAGTAAGAACAACCTTGGGGCCGTATGTTTGATCAGTGGGATCTTCTTTCTTTGGGACACCCTTGACATTTGGGCAGATCGAAAGCAGCGAAAGACGAAGCAGACTCTTGTGCTCAACCTCGCCTTCCTGTCTCTGGCCTGTTGGCTTCTTTACCGTTCCCAAAGCACGACTTCGACCATTTGCTTTCTTCTCGGCAGTGCGGTTGTCATTGCCACGCGCCTCAAGATATTTCGAAGGCACCCTGGATTTCTCAAGGCATCGATTCCAGCAGTATTTTTTCTTTATCTGATTTTGAGTCTCGGTTTCGGCATGGCCGGGTCCATGGCCCAGGCTGTCGGAAAGGATCCGACGTTGACCGACAGAACTGAAATCTGGGGAATCCTGCTGAGCATGCACACCAATCCGATTATCGGAACCGGATACGAAAGTTTCTGGCTGGGAAAGCGCCTGGAATGGTTTTGGCAATTCGCTCGTCAAGGCCAATTGAACGAAGCTCACAATGGCTATCTTGAAGTCTATTTGGAGATGGGCCTTATCGGGGACGCGTTGATTTGCGGCTTGATCGCGTCCAGTTACGGTCGCATCTGCAAAATGCTGAGCAAAGGGGATGATATGGCTGCCTTCGCCTTGGCAATGTGGATGGTGCTCGTTTTCTACAACATGACTGAGGCCGCATTCGAAGGGACCTTCGTATTCGTAGTGTTTCTTATAGGAGCAATGGCAGTGCCAGCCAGGGCCAGCAAACAACGGCAAACCATCGGAGATCCTAAGAGTCCCTCCAACGGACTGCCGTTTGCGGCAGCGTGGCAGCAAGATAGTTCAGTAAGTACGTCTTTCATCGACCGTTTCGCTGTCCCGGATATTCAGCCCAGCGCGGTTGTGTCTCGGTCCCCAATCATTGCACTTGCGTTGCCCCCTGCACATTGACCGGTGCGCCCGGGCTGGGCTGTGATTTGCCCCCAGTCGGGTCGGGCATACCGCCGCTCGTCAGCGGATACGGATACGTGAATGGCGTGTAAGCGTGGGCAACCGGGCATCCTGCGCTAAGGTCAGCGGCTGATTGGCACTCGAGGAGCGTTGCTGGTTGAGCAGAAGTCACCACATAGTCGCACGCGTTGCCAGCATGAGCGGAGCAATGACTTGCGTCAGTCGGTCCCGTTCCTCCGATTACAAAGGACACTGTACTCAATCCAATGCTTGGCGCCATTCCACTATCATTGCCCCAGATGTAAGCCGGGCTATGCGTCGTCTGATTGATTCCCGCGCCCACCTGTTGTGGCACGATCCAATTTCCAGAGCAGGTATCGCTGCTCGGACAGTCAGGCCCGAATTGGGTAACGGAAATAACTGCTGCCGTATGATTGTTGAAGTAAACCCCAGAACCGCCCCGCCACTGCATGAAGTTTGCCAGCGAACCGATGGTACCGAGATGGTATGTGTTGTTGTAGATCTCTGCCCATCTGCCTCCGTTCCCTCCATCGTGGATGTCGTTCTGGCACCCATTCAAGGTGTTGTAGCGGAAAACAAATTGGGCGTCATTATAAGACTCCTCCGCGGAACAAATATAAGATCTGTCAGTGTTGTTAAACGTGTTTGTATCGATGTAAATCATGCGAGGGCTGCCCGGCGTCACGTCGTCGGACCAACCGGAAGAGCCGCCACCCTGGTCATTCAGATGGATCACCTCCGACGCTCCACCGATGTTAAACGTGTTGTCATCGATCAAGCCGTCCGATCCCTTGATGCAAACGTCAATGACCTGCTGAGCGTTGGTGAAGGTGTTGTGGTCGATGCGGAAGGGAGCACTCGCGAGAGATCCTCCCGAGGTAACGATCGGCGTAGCCGCGCTGCCGCAGGAAGCCGTAGATTCGGTAAACGTGAAGCCAGTAACTCTACTGGACGAGTTCCCTACGTTGATTACAAAACCATCGGAAGAAACTGTGACGGTGCCACTGGCCTGTACGGTGATGCCCTGCGCGGAAGGGATCGTAACGTTCGATCCCCACGAGGCTGTGCACGGCCCGGTTACGATGACAATATCGCCGGTCACGGAAGCATTGATCGCAGTCTGCACATCCGCTGCCGAGCACGAAGCCGCCGAGCGGGTCGTCGCCCACGAAGGCGCCGCCAAAATGAGCACTGCGGCGGTCATAAAAAGTGCCACCGGTTTCACTATCAAGGAAGGCGCTCCAAGTTTTGAGTGGGATAAAGTCAGGAGTCTTGTACCAGTCAATCGCTTCATAAGTGTTCCTATTCGCAAACAAGATAGAGTGCCGCCGGGAACAGGCCTACAAAAAGTCGTGGGCAAGCGGGCGTAAACAAAGAGATTAGATCACGAGGTAACCTGAAAAGCAATTCGTAATCCATCAAGTGTTACTTACGTAATTTCTTACACAGAACGGTAATTTCCCCATCCTCATTCCTTGCAGTCAGTTGTAATTTTTACACCCCACTTTGAGCTTGGTGATATCAATCACATTCGAAAACATGAGCTACTCATGAAACCCCTCGTTTCGATTCTGATCCCCGCATATAACGCTGGAGCCTGGGTTGCGGACTCCATCCGGTCGGCGCTTCAGCAGACCTGGCCGCGGAAGGAGATCATCGTCGTCGACGACGGTTCTCGGGATAACACCGCGGAGGTTGCTCGCAGCCTCGCCTCGAATGAAGTGAAAGTCGTGGTGAAGGAGAATGAAGGCGCCGCGGCCACCCGCAACCATGCTTATAAGCTCTGCCAGGGAGATTTCATTCAGTGGCTCGATGCAGATGACCTTCTGACACCGAATAAGATCGAGTGCCAGCTCGCTGCTCTTCAAGACGGGGATCAGCAACGCACGCTCCTGTCCTCATCATGGGCGCATTTTTACTACCGGACCCGATCACGGAAGTTTGTTCAAACGCCATTGTGCCAGGACCTGACTCCGGTGGAGTGGCTGCTGAGGAAGATGGGGGAGAACTTCCATATGCAAACCGCGACATGGCTGACGAGTCGGGTGTTAGCTGAGGCTGCGGGGCCGTGGAACACACAGCTTCTAAGCGACGACGACGGCGAGTACTTCTGCCGGGTTCTCCTGGCCTCCACGGGAACTCGGTTCGTTGCGGATTGCGGCGTTCTTTATCGACTTACTCCGTCAAGCCGCCTGAGCTTCGTCGGCACATCTGTGAGAAAACAAGACGCATTGTTTGCTTCGATCAAGCTGCACCTCCAGTATCTGCGCTCGCTTGAAGATAGCGAGCGTACTCGGCAGGCGTGCCTTACTTATCTGCAGAAGTATTATGGAAGCTTCTATCCGGAGCGGCCGGACTTAGTCCGCTCGATGCAGGAGCTGGCGACGGAACTTCACGGTTCATTGAAGGAGCCGCAACTTCGCTGGAAATATGCCTGGATTCAACCGATCTTGGGGTGGAAGGCCGCTAAACGTGCTCAGATTTTCCTTCCTCAACTGAAGTCTTCCGCTATGAGGCAATACGACAAGGCAATGCTCCGGATTCAGCATGAAAGTTAGCTCCGAAACGATTCTCCGCGATGCCATGCCGGAAAAGTTCGAGCGCACGGCAGAGGGGCGTGGGTCTCGACCGCCCGCGGTTGCACTGCTCACGGCCGGCAAAGACCAGCCGTATGCCTTCGGCCTGGCTACCGCATTGGTAGATGAGGGATTGACGATCGACCTCATCACCGGGGATGAACTCGACGTACCATTTTTACGGAGCAAGGCCGGGATAAATCTTCTGAATCTCCGTGGCGATCAGAATGCGGCAGCCAACTTAGTAACAAAGGTTACCCGTGTTATTGCCTATTACTGCAAGCTCATTCGATACGCATTCATCTCGCGCGCACCTGTCCTTCATATCTTGTGGAACAACAAGTTCGAGTATTTCGACCGGACGCTTCTGATGCTGTATTACAAGTTACTGCGGAAGCGCATCGTGATGACGCTGCATAACGTCAATGCCGGCCGCCGAGACAAGAGCGACAGTCTGCTGAACCGGGCGACGCTTCGCATGCAATACGGATTGGCAGATCACCTGTTTGTGCACACCGAAAGCATGCGCGCCGAGCTGGCCGAGGAATTCGGAGTGCGCGGATCGAAAATCACAGTGATTCCCTTCGGCATCAACAATGCCGCGCCACAGACCAACCTTAGCGTGCCCGACGCAAAGCAGCGCCTCGGCCTGGGAACCGGCGACAAGGCAATTCTGTTTTTTGGCCGGATCACTCCTTATAAGGGTCTCGAGTATCTGATCGCGGGGTTTCGAAAGGCGCTCGTTTCTGTCACGGGACTTCGGCTCGTAATCGCCGGCAGGCCCGACCAATGCGAGGATTATTGGCAAGCCATTCGCGATGACATTCAGAATGAGTTGCGGACCGGACAAATCCTCCTGAGGGCGGAGTTCATTCCCGACGCGGAGACTGAAATCTACTTTAAGGCTGCGGATGCGCTGGTACTGCCCTACCGCGAGATTTACCAGAGCGGGGTGCTCATTCTGGCCAAGAGCTTTGGCTTGCCCGTGCTAGCCTCGGACGCCGGATCTTTGAAGGAATCCGTGCTCGAAGGGCAGAACGGTTTCACCTTTGAGCGTGAAAGCGACGCAGAACTTGCCGGCGCAATCGAGAAATATTTTCGCAGCGACCTTTATGCGGAGCTGGACAGACACAGAAAAGAGATTCGTGAACGGGCTGCTCGCGAGCACTCGTGGACTACGGTGGCGCGTATGACCATGGAAATCTACCGGCGGGTCGATGGACTATCGCCGATTGAAGCTGTTCCAGAGCCGAGTGGTGGCACACCCCAATAGATCACCGACAAACAATTTGGCGTAAAATAGCTGTAACTACGCAGCGACAATGACACGGGAAGTTTTAAGCATCGATTAACCGCACCCCGGCGGAATTCACGAGCGACGCAGTGATCGCCGATGGCAGGAATCTTGAACCGAATCTCAATGTCAAAAACCAAAAGAGCCTTTGTAACCGGATCCGAAGGGTTTATCGGATCGCACCTTGTGCGGTTTCTTCACTCCAAAGGGTGGGAAGTTGCCGGAGGAGTCCTCCGGGATGATGGTTTGTCACCTTGGCAACGTAAACACATTCGCACCTTCCACTGCGATTTGCGCGATCAAAAGCGCGTGAAGCAGGTCTTGACCCGCTTCAGCCCGACGCACGTGTTTCATCTCGGTGCCCAGAGCCTGCCCACGTTGTCCTGGGCTGATCCGGTTGGGACTTTCGAATCGAACATCATGGGCTCGCTCTACCTTTTTGAGACCGTGCGTTACATGGAGCGCCCGCCCGTTGTCGTCTCGGCCTGCTCCAGCGCGGAGTACGGAAATGTCCCGCCCGCTCAGATACCTGTCACGGAAGAGCAGCACCTACGGCCGCTGCATCCTTACGGAATCAGCAAGGTGGTGCTCGATTTGCTCGCCCGCGAGTATTTTCTCGACTACGGAATTCGGGCGGTGAATATTCGCTTGTTTAATACAACCGGTCCGGGAAAAGTAAACGACGCGCCTTCGGACTTTGTGCGTCAAATCGCTCGCATCAAGATGGGCAAGCAGGCGCCGTGTGTTGAAGTTGGAAACCTGAAGCCTCGACGCGCCTTCCTTGATGTGCGCGACGCCGTCCGCGGGTTCTACCTTGCTGCCATGAAGGGAAAGCCCGGCCAATCCTATAACCTTTGCGCCTCATCGACGAATCGAATCGATACGTTGTTGCGAACCGCGCTTCGGTTGTCAGGTGTTAAAGCGGAGATACGGCCAGTCGATCGCCTGATGCGCCCTTCCGATGAACGGGTTATTTTTGGCAGCACAAGAAACTTCCGCCGAGATACAGGCTGGACACCTGAGTTCTCTCTCGACGACACGCTGTCGTCGATGTTGAAACACTGGGAAGCGGTTTTGTAAGATCGCGGCCTTATCATGGCTGCGGTTGCAAACCGCAGACTTTATGAGCGTCGCACACCGCCGATCGTATCCAACGCGCGCAACCTTCACGTCGCAAAGCAAGGAAGTACTGATGATCATCACAAGCACGCCTCTTCGAATCTCCTTTTTCGGCGGCGGAACTGACTATCCATTGTGGTACCGGGAGCACGGGGGAGCTGTCCTCTCGACCACGATCGACAAGAGCTGCTATATCACCTGCCGGCGCTTGCCTCCGTTTTTCGAATACCACAGCCGAATCTCGTACTCGAAAGTGGAAAACGTGCAATCGAATGGAGCGATCGAGCACCCTTCGGTACGCGCTTGTTTGAACTACCTGGGGATTGAGGATGGGGTGGAAATTCACCACGTCGCCGATTTGCCCGCTCGCACCGGACTTGGGACCAGTTCTGCGTTTACAGTGGGGCTTCTGCTGGCGCTTTATGCGCTCAAGAACCAGATGCGCGACAAGCGGAATATTGCGGCCGAGGCCATCCACGTCGAACGGGATTTGCTGCGCGAGACGGTCGGATCCCAGGATCAGGTAAGCGTGGCGTACGGTGGCTTTAATCGCATCGATTTCGGTCCGGGCGACGGCGTCGAGGTGAAGCGGGTGGTGGCCCCGATGGGCCGGCTTGACCAATTACAGGACCACCTGGCGCTGTATTTCACGGGCTTCTCACGCACCGCATCAGAAATCGCGCAAGAACAGGTCAAAGTGACGCCGAGCAAGCAGCGCGAACTCACCGCAATGATGGAACTCGTGGAAGAAGCGGAGAAGATTCTGTCCGATGAAAATCGGTCGATGGATGATTTCGGCAGGCTCCTGCACGAGGGCTGGCAAATAAAAAGGGGTCTGACCAGCAAGATCACCAACTCAAGGATCGACGAAATCTATGAGGCGGGTTTGCAAGCTGGGGCGCTTGGCGGCAAACTTCTTGGCGCGGGGGGTGGAGGCTTCATGCTCTTCTATGTCCCGCCGGAACGGCGCGAGATGTTGCAGGCGAAACTGAGCAGTCTGCTCTGCGTCCCGTTCGCCTTTTCGAATCGCGGAGGCCAGGTAGTGGTCTATGAGCCCGAGGCAACATACGACAAGGCTCTCTCAGAGCACCGAGGCGAGATTTACCGTGGAGCACTCCCGGCAACGCTCCAAGGCCGGACATCTTAACTGGAGCCTGGCGGTCGACGCCGGTCTGAGGTCAACCCATGAACGAGAGCAACTTGACATATATATTGATAAGCCCTGCCCGAAATGAGTCGGCGCTCATCGAAAAGACAATTCAGTCCGTGATCAAGCAGACAGTTTTGCCGTTACGATGGGTAATCGTAAACGATGGCTCGACGGACAACACGTCAGAGATTGTTCGGTCGTACCTTGCTGACAATCCGTGGATCAAACTCGTCGATTTGCCGGTTCGTAAGGAACGCCATTTTGCGGCGAAGGTGAATGCATTCAACGCCGGATGGGATACAGTAAAGAACCTCGATTATCAGGTCATCGGGAATCTGGACGCCGATGTATCCTTTGAGCCCGATTACTTCGAGTTCCTATTGGATAAGATGAGTGAGGATTCAAGGCTCGGCGTGGCCGGAACGATCTTCATGGAAGAAGGCTACAGCTCCGGCAAGGACAGCATGGAGGGGCAGAACCACGTCGCCGGCGCGGCCCAGATGTTTCGCCGCGAGTGCTTCGATCAGATCGGAGGGTATCTTCCGAATAAGGCCGGAGGGATCGATTGGATTGCGGTCACGACCGCGAGAATGCTGGGCTGGAAGACGCGCGCGTTTTGCGAGAAGTCGCTCTTTCACTATCGCAAACTTGGGACGGCCGAGCGCAATCCGCTTGCTTCGAGCTTCTCGTATGGCGAGAAGGACTATTATCTCGGCAACCATCCGTTATGGGA